>WBZU01000384.1_pt1 | contig 39621 bp, 40 predicted proteins | sample 5204311 | NCBI WGS metagenome assembly WBZU01 (sample SAMN12344359, study PRJNA552823) | activated sludge metagenome | biome: Activated sludge suspended growth; feature: Nitrification reactor; material: Wastewater; isolation source: activated sludge from nitrification reactor of wastewater...
CTCGGCCCGCACCGCGGCGCTGATCGCCCACGCCACCCAGATCGACCCGACGTCGCCGTTCTGGTTCGGCCTCCCCGACGACGTGGTGGCCGAGCTCTACCCGTGGGAGGACTTCCAGCTGGCCGCCAGCCGGGTGGACACCGACCTTCCCGAGACCGACCTGTTCGCCGGGATCCGCTGACCCGCCCGATCGGAGGACCCGTGCCCGCCCACCTGACCCCCGAGTGGTTCGACCGCCGCCTGGCCCTGCTGGGAGCGGTCGACGCCGGCACCGGCGCCGAGGCGGTCGTGTGCCACGTCGCCACCGGCGGCCCCAACGGCGAGGCCCGCTGGACCGAGACCTTCGCCGGCGGTCGGCTCGTCGCCAACGGCCCCGCCGCGGCCGGGTCGCCCGAGCCCACCCACACCGTCACCGTCGGCTGGGCCGACGGTCGGGCCATCGCGCTGGGCCAGCTCGACGCCAACGCCGCCTACGTGGCCGGCACCACCAAGGTCGTCGGCCCGAGCGGCCCGTGGTTCGCCGTGCTGGCGCTGCTCGGGAGCCCCGCCGGCGTCGAGGCGGTCGCCGCGCTCGCCGCCGACACCGACCCGGCCTGATCCGTCAGCCGGCGCGCTGGAGGTCGCGAAGGGCGCGGTAGCCGACGAGCTCGACGCCGGCCCGGCGCAGGGTGACCGGCAGCTCGGTGTCGAAGCAGAGCAGGTGGTGGTCGTCCACGCGGTGGGACCAGTCGGCGTCGATCGCCCGCTGCTCGGGGGTGTCGACCGCCGGGTGCAGGTGCAGTTCGGTCACGCCCGCTTCGAGGGCGAGGACCGCCTTCTCGACCGCCCGCCGCCCGCCGACGCTGGGCACCGCCACGAAGTGGTCCGGGAAGAGGACGCCCTCCTCAGCGGCCAGGGCCCGGAACGGGAAGCCGATGGCCCGCTCGGACTCGGGACCCCAGAGCCGGACGGGGAGGGCGAAGTCGACGGCGAGGTCGAGGTAGAGGTCGAAGAACTCGGGGCGGAGCTGGAGGGCGCCGAGGTGCGAGTCGAGGTGGCTGACGTCGAAGCCCCAGAGGATGGCCCGTTCGAGCTGGGCCCGCAGCTCCCGGCGGGCCTCGTCGAGATCGGCGTGATCCCAGAGGTCGGCGGTGGTGCGGGGGAAGCCCCCGTCGCCGTCGAGCAGGGACGGGGCCTGGGTGATCGGCCCCCACCGGTAGCGGTCGTGCTCGGCGTTGAGGGTGAGGTGCACGCCGACGTCCTCGCCCCGGTAGCGCGACGCCGCCTCGCGTGACCACGGCGCGGGGACCATCAGCGTGGCGCTGGTGGCCAGGCCGTCTCGGAGGGATTCGTAGACGCCGGTGTTGGTGGCCTGGCTCAGTCCGAGCCCGTCGCAGTTGACGATCACGACCCGGGCGTCGTCGTCGAACCCGAGGCGTCGGGCCAGATCGGTCACGGACCGACGCTATCGGCGGGACAGGCCGACCACAGGCCTCGGCCGGCGCCGCGAGCCGCCGCCTCCACCGCCGAGAAGTCGGCCCGGTGGGCCGTGTTCGGGGCGATCGACAGGGTCCGGGCCAGGCCCTCGTCGAGCAGCAGGCGGTTGACGAAGGTGCCGTCGGCCCGTCGCCAGAGGTAGACGAGGAGCCGGCCGTAGCGGTCGCGCGCCTCCTCGTCGCGCTGGAGCAGGACCGGCGTTCCGGCCGGGAGCAGGCCGTGGGTGCGAGCCGACGCCTCCGGTCCATAGCAGCCGACCGGTTCGTTCGGATCGACCGTCTCGGGGGTGTCGATGCCGAGCAGCCGCAGGCGCTCGCGCCCGTGGCCGGCGATGTCGACGTCGACGGTGTCGCCGTCGACCGCCTTCACCACCGTGGCCGCCATGCCCCGGCCGGCGCCGTCGGGCAGCGCGGTGGTGGGAGCGGCCCGAGCCCGGGTGCACCCGGTCAGGACGAGGAGGAGCAGGACGAGGACGGTCGCCGACGCGACCGCCGGATGGCGGCGGAACATGGGGGCCTCCCAAGGCGGACAGGACGAGCGTCGGCCGAAGCCGCGAGTCGCCCGATCCCGAAGGCGGCGATGGGGAAGACCCTACGACCGGGGTCTGACGTCCCCGAGAGGCGTCAGGAACCGAGCGTTAGGGGTCGGTTCGAGCGGAGCGAGCCCGGGGGGTGTCGGAGGGCAGAGCTTGCGGAGCCCCCTGACGACCTGAGGACGGCCGGCTTGCCGGTCGTCCTCAGCAAGGGTGGGCGGCGGAGCCGTTCGAACAAACTCGACGGAAGGAACGGAGCGCAGCGACGTTCCTGACGAGACCTAGAGACGCTCGATGATCGTGCCGGTGCCGAGGCCGCCGCCGCAGCACATCGAGATGAGGCCGTAGCGGCCGCCGGTGCGCTCGAGCTCGTGGAGGGCCTTGGTGATCAGGATGGCGCCGGTGCCGCCGAGGGGGTGGCCGAGGGCGATGGCGCCGCCGTTGGGGTTGACCTTGTCCATCGGGACCTCGAGCTCCTTGGCCCAGGCGAGGACGACCGAGGCGAAGGCCTCGTTGATCTCGAAGGTGTCGATGTCGCCGATGGTGAGGCCGGTGCGATCGAGCAGCTTGCGGGTGGCGTCGATCGGGCCGGTGAGCATGAGCACCGGGTCGACGCCCACCAGGCAGGTGTCGACCACCCGGGCGCGGGGCCGCAGGCCGAGCTCGGCGGCCTTCTCGGGGGTGGTGAGGAGCACGGCGCCGGCGCCGTCGGAGATCTGCGAGGAGGTGCCGGCGGTGTGCACCCCGTCCTCGCGGGCCACGGCCTTGAGGCTCTGGAGCTTCTCGAGGGTGGTCTCGCGCAGGCCCTCGTCGCGGGCGACGTGGTGGGTGGTGCCGGTGGGCTTGCCGTCCTCGTCGAGGTCGGGGGCGTCGAGCTCGACGATCTGGCCCTCGAAGCGGCCCTCGGCCCAGGCCTGGGCGGCGAGCTGCTGGGAGCGCAGGCCGAAAGCGTCGGCGTCGTCGCGGGTGATGCCCCAGCGGTCGGCGATGCGCTCGGCGCCCTCGAACTGCGAGGTGAACTCGTAGCGCCCGAAGTACGACTTGGGGATCGGCCGGCCGTAGTCGCCCTTGGCGTTGGAGCCGATCGGGACCCGGCTCATCGCTTCGACGCCGCAGGCGATGGCGACGTCGGCCACGCCGCCGGCCACCAGCGCGGTGGCGAGGCCGGTGGCCTGCTGGGAGGAGCCGCACTGGGTGTCGACGGTGGTGGCGGCCACCTCCATGGGCAGGCCGGCGGCCAGCCAGGCCGTGCGGGCGATGTTGAACGCCTGCTCGCCGACCTGGCTCACCGAGCCGGCGACCACCTGGTCGACCGCGGCCGGATCGAGCCCGGCCCGGTCGAGGGCGGCCCGGTGGACGGCGCCGAGCGTGTCGGCGGGGTGGAGGGTGGACAGGCCGCCGTTGCGCTTCCCGACGGGGGTGCGGACGGCTTCGACGATCACGACCTCGGTCATGGCGGCAGCGTAGCCCGCCGACTTGACCGGCCGGTCAAGTGATGGCCGGGGTCCGGCCGGGCGCGGGACCGACGGGTTCCGGTACCGTCCCTGCGCCGTGTCCGACGACGTCTTCGAGGGTGGTGTGCCGGCTGCGGGCCGAGGGGGCGGGCGCCGCCGCGTGGCGCGCCGGCGGGCCGTGGTGGTCGCGGTGGCGACGGTGGGGCTCCTCGCCGCCGTCGTGGCCTGCGAACGTCGCGGCGGCGACGGCGCGGCGCCCGCCGGGACGCGTTCGGCGGCGGCGGCGGTGGTGCCGGTGGGTCTGGTCGACCGCGCCGCGCCCACCACCACGGTCCCCGGCGTCGTCCGCTACGCCCCGACCGGCCGGATCACCATCCCGCTGCCGTCCGGTTCGGCGGCGCCGATCCGGACCTACCTCCTCACCGGCGAGGCCTACGACCACTACCTGCTCGACACCGACGGCGAGTCGTCGTCGGTGGTGGCCGCCGCCACCAACGTCGGCGGGAACACGCGGTTGATCTGGGCCAACCTGGACGCCCCGGTCCAGGTGGACGGCCAGGTCTGTGCGGATTGGGACGGGTTCAGCGGGCTGGCCCAGCCCGGCCTGGCCCTGCGGGTGCGCCGGGACGGGACCCGCACGCGGGCCATCACCGTCACCGACAACATCTTCTGGGGCGCCCGCTTCGGCTTCAACGTCCACCTGTGGGACACCGGTTCGCCGATCCCGGGGGCGCTGCCCGTGCAGGTGGTGGGTGGCGCCGACCTCTCGGCCACCTTCGGGCCCGCCGGGGCGCTCCAGCCGCTGCCGTGGCGGGTGTGCGCCCGGGTGAAGGGCCGGATCATGGACATCAAGGCCTGGCCGCTCCGGATCGCCGAGCCGCTCTGGGGCGATGTCCGCTACGGCCGCCGGTTCCAGCTTCCCGTCGCCGCCGTCTACGAGGGACGGGCCGGCTGGTACGCCGGCCACCTCCGCCCGGGCGACGAACTGGACCTCTCGGCCCAGCAGGTGCGCCCGCTCGGCTGATCAGGCGGCGTGGGGCGTGCGGGGGCGCTGGTCGGGGAGGTCTTCCGGGCGGTGTTCGGCGAGGGCGGCCCGGGCGCTGGCCAGGCCGCGCCGGCCGATCTCCCGGGTGCGGGCGTCGAGCCGCCAGGGCTTCGAGGGTTCGATGAGGGCGAGCTGCCGTTCCATGGGTGCAGTCTCCACAGGGGGTCTGACAATTCGGGCGGACGACGGTGGGTCGAGCGCCTCCGGCGCAATCGTACAGGTGTTCGACGGCGAACACCACCGTGTCGCGGGTCGGTCATCGGTCACAGCCCGAACGACCGGAGACGGCCGTGGGCGGCCCGGGGCGAGGGCCGACTAGGAGATCGCGGGGTTGGCGCCGCCGTCGACCAGGACCGAGGTGCCGGTGACGAACCGGGCGTGGTCGCTGCACAGGAAGGCGACGACGGCGCCGAAGTCCTCGGGCCGGCCGATCGCGCCGGTGGGGACCTGGCGGTCGACGGCGCCGAGGTCGTCGCCGTAGAGGTGGCGCAGGCGATCGGTGGCGTGGAGGCCCGGCTGGACCGAGGCGACGGTCACGCCGTGCGGGGCCACCTCGGTGGCCAGGGTCTTGAGGAAGGCGGTGACCCCGGCGCGGGCGGTGTTCGAGAGGATCAGGTTGGCCGCCGGGACCTGCACGGTGGCCGAGGTGATCGCCACCACCCGGCCCCACCCGCCCTCGACCATCGCGGGCACCGCGGCCCGGCACATGGCCACGGTGGAGAGCAGGTTGAGCTCGAGGGCGGCGGGGTAGCGCTCGATCGGGGTGGAGGCGAAGGTGCCGGCCGGCGGCCCGCCGGCGTTGGGCACGAGGATGTCGACGCCGCCGAGCGCCTCGGCCGCCTGCTCCACGAAGGTCCGAGCGCCGTCGACCGAGCCGACGTCGGCCACCAACCCGATGGCATCGGCGGGCAGCTCGGCCAGGGCGGCGTCCACCCGGGCCCGGTTCCGGCCGCAGATCGCCACCCGCACGCCTTCGGCGGCCAGCGCCCGAGCGGTGGCCAGCCCGAGGCCGGCGGAGGCGGCGGCCACCGCGGCTCGGCGGCCGGCGATCCCGAGGTCCATCGGGCCGACGCTAGACCTCCCCGCCGGCGGGGTTCGGGCTCGCAGCCGACCGATCGGGCCCGCCCCGTGGGACCCACCCTCTAGGGTCCCCGGCCGTGGACGCACGGGAGTTCCTCGGTCTCGAGGCCACCCACAACCCCCATCGCTGGCACTTCCAGGTCACCGCGGGCCTCTCGACCGGGGGCGGCTTCCTGTTCGGCGGGTGCGGGCTGGCGGCGGCGATCGCCGCGCTGGAGGGCACGACCGGTCGGGACCTCGTGTGGGCCACCGCGCAGTACCTGTCCTACGCCCAGCCCGGCTCGGTGGTCGACGTCGACGTGACGATCGCGGTGGACGGTCGCAACAGCACCCAGGCCCGCGCCGTCGGCCACGTGGCCGACCGGGAGATCTTCACGGTCAACGCCGCCCTCGGCCACCGCGACCTCGACCTCGACCGGAGCTGGCCGCCGCCGATCGACGTGCCGCCGCCCGACGAGTGCGACCCCCGGCCGCTGCGGCTCCCCGGCGAGGAGTCGATCATGAGCCGGCTCGACCTCCGCCTGGCGTCGGCCAAGGCCTGGGAGGACCTGATCGACCACCCGGCCCCCGGCGGCCGGTCCGCCCTGTGGGCCCGGATCCCGGACCTGCTCGAACCGTCGGCTGCCGCCCTCGCCATCCTCGGCGACTACGTGCCGTTCGGCATCGGCCAGGCCCTCGGCGCCTTCGCCGGCGGCAACAGCCTCGACAACACGCTGCGGGTGCTGCGGATCGTGCCGACCGACTGGGTGCTCCTCGACATCCAGGTCGACGGCATCGCCCGCGGCTTCGGCCACGGCACGGTCCGCCAGTACGCCGAGGACGGCACGCTGATGGCCACCGCCAGCCAGTCGACGATCGTGCGGTACTGGGATCCGGGCCGGCCCGGCACCCGGCCGCAGCCCGAGCACTCCGGAGGAACCGACCGATGACCTACCGCGGCTACGGCATGACGATCCCGTTCTCGGGGGTGCCCCTGCACGCCCAGCGGGATTGGTACGTCGAACTGGAGGACCTCGGCTACACCGACGTGTGGTCCGCCGAGGCCGACGGCGCCGACGGGTTCACGCCCCTCGTGCTCGCCTCCACGTGGGCGCCGTCGCTGCGCCTCGGCAGCGCGATCGTGCCCGCCTTCACCCGCGGGCCGGCCACCCTCGCCCAGTGCGTGGCCTCGCTGGCCGACGCCGCCCCCGGCCGGGTGGCCTTCGGGATCGGCACCTCGTCGAACGTGATCGTCGAGCGCTGGAACTCGATCCCGTTCGAGGAGCCCTACGCCAAGGTGCGCGACACGGTGCGCTTCCTGCGGACGGCGCTGACGGGGGAGAAGGTCAAGGCCCACTACGACACGTTCGCGGTGAACGGCTTCAAGCTCGGCGTGGTGCCCGAGGAGCAGCCCAAGATCCTGATCGCCGCGCTGCGCCAGGGGATGCTGCGCCTGGCCGGGCGGGAGGGCGACGGGGCCATCGTCAACTGGCTGGCCGCCGACGACGTGGCCACCGTCGTCCCCCACGTCCACGCCGGCGGCGACGACAAGGAGGTGGTGGCCCGCATCTTCGTGGCCCCCACCACCGACCGAGACACGGTCATGGCCTTCGGTCGCTACGCCATCGCCGCCTACCTCAACGTCCCGGTCTACGCCGAGTTCCACCGCTGGCTCGGGCGGGGCGAGCTGCTCCAGCCGATGTGGGACCTGTGGGCGGCCGGCGATCGCAAGGCGGCGCTGGCTGCGATCCCCGACGAGCTGGTGGATGCGCTGATCGTCCACGGCAGCCCCGAGGCGTGTCGCGACCACATCGCCCGCTACCAGGACGCCGGCATCACCACGCCGGCGCTGGCGATCCTCCCCTTCGGCATCGACCAACGCCAGGCCATCCGCGACCTCGCCCCTCGGTGAGCCGCCGCCGATCGCTGCGGCAACGGCTCGCGCGCCCTCGCGTCGAATCGACGTCGATTCGGTGGGGCTTGACATAACCGCCCTTGCGTCGATTCGACGTCGATTCGGTGGAGCTTTACATAACCGCCGTCGCGTCGATTCGACGTCGATTCGGTGGAGCTTTACATAACCGCCGTCGCGTCGATTCGACGTCGATTCGGTGCGAGGCCGCAGCCGTCGGAGCTACGCGGGCTGGGCGGCCGAGCGGTGCGGTCGTTCGTCGTGGAGGAGGCGGGCAGCGAGGACGCCGGCGAGGGCGCCGAAGAGGTGGCCCTGCCAGGAGATGCCGTCCCTCGGCACGATCCCCCACAGCACGCCGCCGTACAGGAACACCACGACCACCGCCACCGCCAGGTAGGTCAGCTTGCGCTCGTAGAAGCCGCGGGCCACGAGGTAGGTGAGGTACCCGAAGACCAGGCCGCTGGCGCCGATGTGGTCGGTGTTCGCCGGCCCGACCAGCCAGGTGCCCACCCCCGACACCACCGCCACGATCACGGTGACCTGGGCGTATCGGCCGATGCCGCTCGACGCGATCAGGCCGCCGAGCACGAGGAACGGGATCGTGTTGCCGATCAGGTGGCCGAACCCGGCGTGCAGGAACGGGGCCGTGACGATGCCGACCAGGCCGGCGGCAGACCGGGGACGGATGCCCCAGCGGTCGAAGTTCGTGCCGGGGAGCAGGTCGACGAGCTCGACGATCCACATCACCGCCACCAGCATCGCCACGATCACGTAGGGCCTCAGCCAGTCCGGGAGGTCGAGCGATTCCTGGTCGGCCTCTTGGCGCTGGGGGCTCACGACGACGATCCTGCCGCGCCGCGGCCCTCGCCGGCGCCGACCGCGTGGGCGCCGCCGTCGACCCGGACGATCTCGCCGGTGGTGGCGGGGAACCAGTCCGACAGCAGGGCGACCACGGCCCGGGCGGCGGGCTCGGGGTCGTCGACGTCCCAGCCGAGCGGCGCCCGCTCGGCCCACACCGATTCGATCGCCGCGAACCCCGGGATCGAGCGAGCGGCCACGGTGCGCAGGGGACCGGCGGAGACGAGGTTGACCCGCACGTCGGCCGGGCCGAGGTCACGGGCGAGATAGCGGGCGGCCGATTCGAGGGCGGCCTTGGCCACGCCCATCCAGTCGTAGGCCGGCCACGCCACCGACGCGTCGAAGGTCAGGCCGACCACCGACGACCGGGGTCGCAGCAGCGGCTGGACCGCCCGGACCAGCGCCGGCAGCGAGTAGGTCGAGACCTGCAAGGTGGTGGCGACGTCGTCCCACCCGGCGGCGGCCAGCCCGTCCTCCTGGCCGAGGCAGGCAGCCGGCGCGAAGCCGACCGAGTGGACCACCCCGTCGAGCCGCTCGTGGCGGGCGAACACCGCCTCGGCCAGGCCGTCGAGGTGAACGGGATCGGTCAGGTCGAGCTCGAGCACCTCGGGGGTGGTGGGCAGCTTGGCCGCCGCCCGTTCGGTGGTGCGCATCGCCCGCCCGAACGAGGTGAGCACGACCGTCGCCCCCTGTTCCTGGGCCAGGCGGGCGCAGGTGAAGGCGATCGAGGAGGAGGTGAGCACCCCCGTGACCAGCACCGTCTTGCCGTCGAGCAGCACAGCGGTAGCGTCGCACACCGTGCTCGACGCCGTGCTCTTCGACCTCGACGGCACCCTCACCGACCCGGCCGTCGGCATCACCGGCTCGTTCCGCCACGCCCTCGCCTCGGTCGGCCACCCTGTCGCCGACGACGTCGATCTCACCTGGATGATCGGCCCGCCGCTGCGGGACAACTTCGCCCGCCACGGGCTTCCCGAACCCCTCCACGCCGACGCGGTCCTGGCCTTCCGGGCCCGCCACACCGCCACGGGCCTGTTCGAGGCCACCCTCATCCCGGGCATCGAGGCCGTGCTCGACGGGTTGGCGGCCGACGGGGTGACCGTCGGGCTGGCCACCGCCAAGCCGACCGAGCAGGCCCGCACCACGCTCGACCACTTCGGCCTGGCCGACCGCTTCGCCGTGGTGGCCGGAGGCGTGGCCGATGGCCTCCCGCGCTCGAAGGCGATGATCGTCGGCGACGCCCTCGCCCAGCTGGCCGAGGTCGGCCTTCGGGACCCGTCGCGGATGGCGATGGTCGGCGACCGCCGCCACGACGTCGAAGGCGGGCGAGCCCACGGCGTCACCACCGTGGCTGTCGGTTGGGGCTACGCCCAGCCCGACGAGTGGGCCGACATCGAGCCCCATCACCAGGCGACCGACCCGGTCGAGCTCCTCGCCCTGCTCCGCTCGCTGCCGTAGGGCGGCATCCGGCTCCAACCTGCACGGGTTGGGCTGTGGGGCGGCGCCCCGCTCGTGCAGGTTGGCGGCGGGCTCGGGCTCGGGTTCGAGCCGGGGTCGGTCCTACTTGATCGGGATGAGGCGGAGGGTGTCGGTGGCCTGGCCGGGGTACTCCTTCGAGCCGGACAGCACCGCGATCAGGTCGCCGCGGCGGATCTGGCCGGCCTCGCGGGCGGTCTCGACCGCTCGGCTCACGGCGTTGTCGGCCTGGGGGTCGACGTCGAGGTGGAGGGGGGTGGCGCCCCAGCTCAGGGTGAGCTGGCGCAGCGTCTGGGGGTCGGTGGAGAAGCCGATGATCTTGGCCTGGGGGCGGAACCGGGCGATCGAGCGGACGGTGAAGCCGGTGCGGGTGACGCAGAGGATGGCGCTGGCGCCGGCCTCGAGGGCGGCCCGCCAGGCCGCGTTGGTCATCGAGAGCGTGACCGTGTCGTCGATGTGGGGCTGGAGGGTGGACGCGATCTTGTGGACCTTGGCGCCCCACGCGTCGTAGTCGAACTCGTCGTCGGCCCGCGCCGCGATGCGGGCCATGGTGGCGACCGCGTTGATCGGGTCGTGGCCGATGGCCGACTCGCCGGAGAGCATCAGGGCGCTCGACCCGTCGAACACCGCGTTGGCGATGTCGGACGCCTCGGCCCGGGTGGGCGACGGCGCGGTGACCATCGACTCGAGCATCTGGGTGGCGGTGATCGCCGGGCGGCCGAGGGTGATGCAGCGCTCGAGGATGCGCTTCTGGAGGTGGGGGAGCTCCTCGATCGGCATCTCGGCGCCGAGGTCGCCACGGGCGATCATCACGCCGCCGGACGCCTCGATGATCGAGTCCAGGTTGTCGACCGCGGCGCGCGTCTCGATCTTGGCGATCACCATCGGGCCCCGGGGGTGGGGCTCGACGCCGATGCGGCGGATGTCGTGGGCGGAGCGGACGAACGACACCGCCACCATGTCGATCCCCTCCTCGACGAAGGCGTCCAGCATCCGCAGGTCGTCCGGCGTGGGGGAGGGGATGCGGAGGCGATCGGAGGGGATGTGGACCCCGGGCCGGCCCTGGAGGAGGCCGCCGTGGGTGATGCGGGCGACGAGGTGGTCGCCGGTGCGGTCGACGACCTCGGCCACCACCACACCGTCGCCGAAGGCCACCTTGTCGCCCTGGTGGAGGTCGACCAGGAGGCCCTCGTGGTCGACGTTGACGACGCCCGGCACCGACGGCTCGTTGCCGGGGACGAGCCGCAGCCGTTCGCCCTCCTCGACGTGGAGGCCCTCCTCGGGCATGTGGCCGGCCCGGACCTTCGGGCCGGGCAGGTCGATCATCGTGCCGATCGGTCGCCCGATCGCCACCTCGACCCGCCGGATCCGCCGATACTTCTCGATCGCCTCGTCCAGGCTGCCGTGGGCCAGACCGATGCGGGCCACGTCCATCCCCGCCTCGGCGAGGTCCTTGATCATCGCCTCGCTGTCGGACGCGGGACCGATGGTGGCGATGATCTTGGTGCGGCGGGCCATCGGACCAGTGTCGCAGGCCGGGTGCCGGGTTCCGCGGCTCCTTTGCCCAGGTCAGGGAACGTTCACCGAACGTTCGAACCCCGAAGTGCCAAGAATGCGCACTTCTGAGGTGCTCCTTGTTCGCACCGTGACGGCGACCCACGACCGCCACGGGATCCGGCTGGTGGACCCGCGCTACGGCGCCTGGCTGCGCGAGCGCTTCGGGCCGCGGGACGCCTGACCGACGGGTCCGCCCGCGGCGGCGCGGAGGTGGGCGACGAGGTCGGCGAGGGAGGTGCGGGCGTTGAGGCCGCTCGTGCTGGGCAGCACGTAGACCGGGGAGCCGCCGACGCTGGCGTCCTGCCAGCCGACCGTGGCCCGGCGATCCACCGCGGCCCGCCAACCGGCCAGGCCGACGACGGCCACCGCCGCCGGGCGCAGCCAGGCGCAGAGCGCGTTCAGGCGGGCGACGCCCTCCCGATACTCGGCGGCGCTCAGCTCGTCGGCTCGCGGCGTGGGGCGCTTCACGAGGTCGGTCATCCCGATGTGGTCGTGGCGGAGCAGGTGGCGCGGGTCGCGGTCGCGGGTGGCCAGGCCGGCGGCGGCCAGCGCCGGCCAGAAGCGGTTCGAGCCGGTCACGTAGCCCACGCCGGCTTCGGCCGCGTGCACCGACGGGTTGAGGCCGACGCAGAGCAGCCGCATCCCGGCGCCGACGTGATCGGGCAGAGCGGTGGCGGCGGTGGCGGTGAGCTCGATGCGGTCGTGGGGGTCGCCGGTGCTGGCGGGGCGGAAGGCGACGTCGTCGACGCTGCAGCCGGCCGCCTCGACGACGGTGGCGAGGTGGTCGGGATGCCACCAGGTGAAGAGGCGCCCGGGGAGGTCGTCGCCCGACGCTGCCGTGGACACATCCTCGACGGTGGGCTCGTGGCCGCCGTCGGCCCCGCGCACGGTGGCGAACACCGTGAGCTCGAGCCGGCCGCCCACCTCCATCGTGCGGTGCAGGTCGGCCAGAGCGAGGGGCAGGTCGGCGGCGGGGAGGTGCTGGTGGGCCTTGGACGCCCACACCCCGGCGAAGGCGTGGCGGCCGAACGGGAGCTCGGCGAGGTCGGCACGAACCACCGCTGCCCCGGGGTGGGCCGCGGCGGCCCGCCGGACCATCGCCGCGGTGGCGTCGGCCGCCACGACGGGCCGGCCGAGCAGCGGCAGGTAGTGGCCGGGACCACAGCCGAGGTCGAGGCGGCGCCCGCCGGGCCGCACCGCGCGGGCGAAGGCGGCGACCCGATCGGGGACCTGGACGCCGCGCGCCTCGGCGTAGTGCGCGGCGGCCGCCTCGTAGACCTCGATCGTGGGGCGGTGGGCCACCGGTCGGCCGGTCAGAACAGGCCGAGCTGGACGCCGCTGCCCGTGTCGGCGAGGGGCACCCACTGCTCGCCGCCCCGCGGGCCGACCACCCGGACCTCGATGCGCTCCACCGGGATGGCCCGGGCCCGGCCCCGCTCGTCTCGGAGGCCGATCGAGCCGTCTCGTTCCCGGCGCAGGACCACGCCGTCGTGGAAGCGCTTGTCGGTCCGGCCCTGGAACCGCACGATGCGGCCGATCTCCAGGCCGACCTCGGCCAGGGCGTCGTCCAGCGGGGAGGCCCGGCGGCTCACGACGGCGGCGCTCCACCGAGGATCCGGGCCTGGAGCTTGCGCATGCCGGCCAGCCAGCGATCGGGGTCGGTGGCCCGGCGGCGGGAGAACTCGGCCACCTCGGGGTGGGGAAGGATCAGGAAGCGCTCGTCGGCGAGGCCGGCCACCACCGCGGCGGCCACCTCCTCGGGCTCGATGATCCCCATGGCCCGCACGGTGTCCACCGAGGTGGCGCCGACGGCCGAGCCGAGCCCGATCAGGTCGGTGTTGACCCCTTGCGGGCACAGGCAGGACACGCCGATCCCGCGGTCGCCGTAGGTGATCGCCAGCCACTCGGCCACCGCCACGGCGGCGTGCTTGGTGGTCGAGTACGGCAGGTCGCCGATCTGGGCCAACAGCCCAGCGGCCGACGCGGTGTTCAGGAGGTGGCCCTCGCCGCGGGCGAGCATCGACGGGAGCACCGCCCGGGCGGCGTGGACGTGGGCGAGGACGTTGACCTTCCAGATCCGGTCCCACGTGGCGGCGTCCGCCTCGATGCCGGCGCCGGTCCCGATGCCGGCGTTGGAGCAGAACAGGTCGATCGGGCCGACCTCGGCCTCGACCGCCTCGACCAGGGCGGCCACCGCGTCCGCATCGGCCACGTCGACCGCCTGCCCGGACGCCCGCTCGCCCAGCCGTGCGACCGCCGCCTCCACGTCGGCCTGGACCAGATCGACCACCACCACCGCCCGCGCCCCCTCGGCGAGGAAGGCCTCGGCGAGGGCGAACCCGATGCCCCGAGCCCCCCCGGTGACGACGGCGATGCGGTCCTGGAGCTGCACGGCCGGAACCCTACCGAGAGGGTCCGACACCGTCCCGGACCTCAGGCCGGACCCGACGGGGCCGATGGATGGCGATGGCCGAACGCCGCGCGTCCGGAGACCCGCGTCGCCAGCTCGCGTCCCTGATGCCGCTCGTGGGGGCGTGGGCGGTGGCCGGCCTCGTGCTCAGCGGGGTGGCGGCGCAGCGGTCGGTGCCGGTGGAACGGCTGTTCCTCGACGCCGCCTACCTGACCCACGAGCCCTGGTACACGGGGGTGCTCAGCAGCGTCGGGATCCTGCTGTGGACCTCGGCGGTGGTGGCCGCGCTGGGCGGGAGCTGGGTGGCCCGCCAGACCGGGCGGCCCACCGCCGCGCGGTTCCTCCGCGACGGCGCCGCGGTCACCGCGGTCCTGCTGGCCGACGATCTCTTCGAGTTCCACGCCGTGCTCCTCCAGCGCACCGGCCTCCCGAAGATCGTCCGCGAGCTGCTCGTGGTGGCGCCGGCGCTGTGGTGGCTCGTCCGCTACGTCCGCGAGATCGCCCGCACCCGCTGGATCATCCTCGGCTTCGCCCTCGCCGGCTTCGCCACGTCGGTGGGGATCGACGCCCTCGGGAGCGAGTCGTCGCTGTCGCTGTTCGGCGAGGACGGCGCCAAGCTCCTCGCCGTGCTGGCCTTCGCCCAGTACCTGGTGCTGACCACCGTCGACATCACCCGATCGACGATCCGCGCCGCCACCGGCGCGTCGTCGGCGCCCTCGCCCTCGCTCGGGGCGGCGCCCGGAGCGTCGTCCGCGGTGGCGGCCGGCGGGGCCAGCGCGACGGTCGGGCCGGCCCCGGTCTAGGCCGAGGCGGCCGCCGCCATCGTGGCGCCGAGCACGGCGGTGCGCTCGCCGCCCCACGGCAGCGGCATCAGGACCGGGACGTCCACCCCGGCGGCGACGTAGTCCCGGACCGCGTCGCGCACGGTGGCCTCGTCGCCCACCACGTCGATGGCGTCGCACATGCGGTCGGACACGGCGGCGAGGGCGCCGTCACGGTCGCCGGCGGCGTGGCGCTCGCGGACCTCGGCCACCTCGTCGGCGAACCCGGCGCGGGCGAAGTTGGCGGCGTAGGCGTCGACCACCGCGTACGAGAAGAGGTCCCGACGGGCCTTGTCGAGTGCCTGGTCACGGTCGCCCACGCCGGCGTGCACGTAGGCGTAGATCTCGGCACCGCCGCCCCGCCGCACCTGCTCGACCGACCAGGCGACGTGGGAGGCGGGCAGGTAGTTCAGCAGCACGCCGTCGGCCACCTCGCCGGCCAGCGCCAGCATCGCCGGGTTGAGCGCCCCGACCACGACCTTCGGCCGCTTCTCGCCGAGCCGCAGCCCGAGGCGGAAGCCCCGCACCCGGTAGAAGTCGCCGTCCCAGTCGACCTTCTCGCCCGACCAGCAGGCCCGCAGCAGGGCGACGTACTCCCGCACACGGGCCAGCGGGCGCTCGCCGTAGTCGACCCCGTGCCACCGGCTGGTGACCACCGGCGACGAGATGCCGACGCCGAGGAGGATGTCCGCCTCGGGGTGCAGGGCCTGGAGGGTGGCCGCCCCCATGGCCGCCACCATCGGCGTGCGGAGCTGGAGGGCCAGGACGCCGGTGCCGAGGTCGAGGCCCGGCGCCGCCGCCCCCGCCGCGGCGAGCAGCGAGAACGCCTCCGGCCCCGTGGTCTCGGCGGTCCAGAACGAGCGGTAGCCGAGGTCGGCGGCGTCGCGTGCGGTCTGGACCGCGAGCTGCGGGCCGAGCGGCATGAGGCTGGCGAAGGTGAACCCGAGGCGGTCGTGGGCCATGGCGGCGCACCCTAGGCCGGACCGCCGGTGGTCGGGCCGGCCTCGGGAGGCGGCGGGCTGGGTGGTGGGCTGGGTAATGGGCCGGGTGGGCGCGGCCCGGTGGAGCGCTCGTCCGGGGTCGGGCGGGGCGGTTCGCAGGGTCGGGCGGCGCGGTTCGCGGGTCGGGCGTGTTTCGGGGGTCGGACGTTCCGGTTTCCGCGCCGATCCGGCACCTCGAACGTCGGTAGGGGTGGGTAGAGTCGATCCCGTGACCGAGACCGCATCGCCCGAGATCATCCTCGAGGCCCTGGCCGTGATCGACCAGGCCCTCCCCACGATGCAGGCCCGCTCGCTCGTCCCCACCGACGAGGTGGCCGACCTGCTGCTCGACCTGCGCCTCCTCCTCGCCACCAGCCCGGCCCCCTCGGAGCCCGCCGGCGTCTGATCGCCCGGTCTCGCCGCGCGGGGCCGGCCGACGGCTGATCCGCGAACGCGTCGGCGGCCGCTAGCGGTCTCCGACCGCCCGGCGCGCCGATCGCCTCGACGGCGACGAGCCCGAGGGCGAAGCCCGGCGTCTCGGTCACCGTCGGCCGCCGACCCGCACGCTGTACGGAGCAGCGCGGACCTCGGCGTCCATCCGGGCAACGGAGCTGATTCGGCTCCTTCAGAGAACGGCCCGGGCGTGACGGCGCACGACCTCGTGGGCGGTTGACCTCGTGGGCCGTGACCTCTTGGGCGGTGACCTCGGCACGGGTGACCGCTGGGTGGCGATTGCCGGGGCGATCTGCCGAACGCAGCGCCCGCTGGCGCGGCGTGCAGGGTCCGCGTTGTCGGGTCCTGCGTCGGCTGTCCGAGGACCGACGCCCCATCGCGGTGCAGCGAAGCCGACGCACGGTGCGCCGCGAACCGGCCGCACGCGTGACGCCGGCGGCCCCGCTGGTGGGCGGGGCGGGGCGGGGCCCTCCGAATCCGGATGTTGGCTGCGCGGACACCGTCGATGTCCAGGGCTTCACGAAAATTGTTGAAGAAGCGTTGCAATGAGTGTCGACCATGGATAAGGTCGAACACATGTTCGATTAAGGACGGAGCGAAGGAGCCTCGAGCGGCGGCGAGCCGCCGGCGTCGGTGCGGGGCGCGTGCGTCGGGTCGTTGGCTGAGGTGGAGGCGTTCGAGGGTCGGGTGGCGGAGCTGAGCGGCGTGGTGAACGCGGCCCACGGACTCTTGGTGGCGATGGTCGCCGAGGCGTTGGAGGCCGGTTGGTGGAACGGCTGGGGCATCCACTCGCCCGCCCACTGGCTCTCGTGGCAGGCCGGCCTGGCGCCGGCCCGCGCCAAGGGCGTGGTGCGGCTGGCGTCTCGCCGGGGGGAGCTTCCGGTCACCATCGCCGCGCTGGACGCGGGGGAGCTGTCCTTGGACGGGGCGGTGGAGGTGGCGCGGTCGGTGCCGGCGGCCTACGAGGCGGCGGCGTGCGAGCTGGCCAAGGTGGCGATGGTCCGCCAGCTCCAGCGGGTGCTCCACCGGTACGGGTACGACCACGACGAGGCGGTCGCCGCCGCCGAGCGGGGGTCGGAGCGCAGCCGTGGAGGCGGCGGGCCGGACGCCTCGGGCGAGGCCGGCGGTGCAGCGGCGAGCGGCGGGGCGGGGGCGCCCGAGGCAGGGCCGGCCGCCGATGGCCCGGTCGAGAGCGCGGGGACTGGCGCGGCCGGCCCCGGCCCCGGCCCCGAGGGCTCGGCGTCATCGGACGGTGGCGCTCCCGAGGCGTCGGCCGGCGTCGGCGGGGACGGTGGAGCTGCTGCGAGGTCCGGCAGGCCGGAGTCCGACGCCGGGGCGGTGGTCGACGGTGATGCCCCGGCGGGAGCTGGGGTGGCCGATGCCGGCGCGGTGGCCGGCGGAGCCGGTGGCCACGGGCCGAGCGGCCCGACCGGGACGGGTCCCGGCGCTGCCGGGGGCCCCGGTGCGGGTGCGGGGTGGCCACGGTCGGAAGAGGAGCGATCGGTCTCGGTGGGGGTGGACGAGCGGGGCTGGTGGATCCGGGGCCGGCTGCCGGCCGACGAGGGGGCGGTGGTGGAGCAGGCGCTGCGGGCGGCGCGAGCGGACCGGTTGTTCGCCCTCCGGAAGGACCAGGAGGAGGCCGAGCGGCGGCTGGGGCTTCCCAAGGGCCGAAGCCCGGTGGTGACGCTGGCCGACGGGCTGGTGGCGATGGCCGAGGCATCGTTGGCGGCCGGGGCGGCGGCGCACCCGGGGTCGGATCGGTACCGGGTGTACGTGTTCGTGGATGCCACGCCCACCGACGGGGATCCGCGGGGGTGGGGTCGATCGGGTTGGGCCCGGTGCTGCCCGCCGAGCTGCGCTCCTTGTTGTCGTGCGACTGTTCGCTGCGGCCGGTGTTCGAGGTGCACGGGGCGGCGGTGTCGATCGGGCGGGTGTCGCGGTCGGTGCCGGAGCGGTTGCGGCGGGTCGTCGAGCACCGAGACGGCGGCTGCCGGGTGCCGGGGTGCGGGCGGACCTGGGGGCTCGACGTGCACCACATCTGGCACTGGGAGGACGGGGGGCCGACGAACACCGAGAACGTGCTCTGTCTCTGCAAGGCCCACCACCGCCAACACCACCTGAAGCTGCTCGGCATCGCCGGCGACGCCGACCGACCGCCCGGCGCCGACGGCGCCGTGGTGTTCCGGGATCGGCACGGTCGGGTGCTCGCGCCCGCGGGCGCGCCGCGGGCGCCGGACCGGACGGGGGAGGGCGGCGCGCTCGATGCGGCGCGGGCCGCGGGAGCCGACCCGGAACCGGGCGCCTACGTCCACCCCGACGGCAACCGGATCCCGTCCGACGCCATCACGCTCAACCCGACCCGGCCGCCGCGCCCGACCCGTCGCACCGCCGACCCACCCGCGGCGTGAGGTGGGGCAGCGGATCAGGGGGCGGCGTCGAGCAGGTCGGCGAACGCCTCCTCGATGGCGCTGGCCAGCGCCTCGGGGTCGGCCACCGCGGCGGTGTCCACGTGGAGGCCGAGGTCGAGGATGCCCCGGTAGCTCATCGTGGTCAGGTTCCACGCGGTGCCGGCCACGGGACCGAGCGGGTAGTTCGCCTCCATCAGGGCGCCGCCGAGGTAGAGGTCGAAGGGGGCGGCCCGCACGTTCGAGGTGGCGAAGTCCACGGTCATCACCTGCTGGCGGGCCACCCGCACCAGCAGCGGGTGCGGCAGCAGGTTGACCAGGCCGGCGAGCGAGCCGGCCAGGCCCAGGGCCCGTTCGGACTTGGTGACCAGCAGGCGCTCGTGGACGGCGGCGAAGCGGCGCCGAGGGTCGGCGATCACCGGCACCAGGACCCGCGTCGGGGTGAAGGCGTTGCCGCCGGCCGAGCGGTCGGTCCGCGTGCTCACGGGCATCGACATCCGCAGCTCGTCCACGCCCACGCCGCGATCGCGGTGGTAGCGGCCGGCGCCGCCGAGGGCGGCGGCCACGAAGAGGTCGTTGACGCTGCCGCCGAGGGCGGTGGCGGCCGCTTTCACGTCGGCCAGCGGGACCTCGAAGGTCTCGAGCTGACGGCCGAGGGACCGTTCGGTCCAGAGCGGGGACCGGGCCGGGTCGACCACGCCGAGCTGGCGGATGATCGAGCGGGTGGTGGCGGCCGCCTCGGCCGGCAGGTCGGCGAGGAGCGTGGCCAGGTGGGTCGGCTCCCGGACGAGATCGCCGGCGGAACCGGCCAGCCGGCGGGCGGCGCCGGCACCCTCGCGGGCGGCGGCGGCCAGGGCGTCCCAGGTGGAGGCGAGGCGCGAGCGGGGCGGTGCCGGTGGCGGCCCGTCGTCCACCGGGGGCGGCTCGGGGGCGTCGCGCTCGAGGTCGATGAACTCGACCGACATGCGAATGCCGCCCTCGCCGTCGGTGATCGTGTGGTGCATCTTCTGCACCATGGCGGCCCGGCCGTCGGGCAGGCCGGTGAGCACGGTGAACTCCCAGAGGGGGCGGTCCCGGTCGAAGGCGCGGCCGGCCAGCTCGCAGGCGATCCGCCGGGCGTCGGCGTCGGTGGCGCCGGGCGGGAGCTCCACGAAGCGCAGGTGCCGGTCGAGATCGAAGGCCGGGTCGTCCTCCCAGGTGGGCGGGAGGGGACCGACCCCGTCCACCACCCGCCGCCGGAGCCGGGGCACCACCCGGCTGGCCCGCCAGAGGCGTCGGCGGAGGCGCTCCGGGTCGGGGGCGCGGTCGAGCATCGTGAGGTTGGCGAAGGTCGAGGAGAGGTGGGGATCGGCCTCGAGGCTCCACATGAGGGCCTCGACGTCGGACATCCGCTCGGGGCCGGTGCCGCTCGGGCCGCTCACGGTTCCACGCCGGGGTCGGGGTCGCCGTGGGCGGGCAGGGGCCAGGCCCGGAGCGCAGCGGCGCCGAGCAGCGAGCCGATCGCCGCGCCGGCGATCACGTCGGAGGCGTGATGGATCTGCACGTGGACCCGGCTGGTGGCCACCACCAGGGCCAGCGCGTAGTAGGCGGGGCGCAGCTTGGGGTCGTGGTGGGAGAGCACCGCGGCGGCGCAGAACGCCGAGCTGGCGTGGCCGCTCGGGAAGCTGGAGGTGAGCGGGGTGCGCAGGTGGTGGGGGCGGGGGTCGACCGCCGTCGGGCGGGGCCGGTTGACCAGCCGCTTGATCCCCTGGTTGACCAGCAGCGATTCGGCCAGCAGGACCACGCCGAGCCGGACGGTGGCATCGGCGTCACGGTCCGAGCGCAGGCCCTGGGCGGCGCCGACGATCTGCCAGATCAGGCTGAAGTCGCCCAGCTCGGAGGCGAGGTAGAAGGTCCGGTCGAGGGCGGGGCGGCCCCGGAACGCTCGCCCCCAGGCCCGGTCCACCGCGTCGTCGAAGCGGTCGACCCAGGTGGGCAGGTTGTCGTCGGTCTGACGGCTCCGGCGGCGCACGACCGGCGATGCTACGAGACCGGCCGAGGCCGCACCGCCGGGGGTCTCCTAGGATCGGACGGTTCCGTCTGCCTCCGGTGAGAGATCCGTGGCCGCCACCCAAGAGCTCAACGAACCGATCGACGGGCGCACCGCCCGGGCGGTGCGGACCCGCGACGCGCTGGTCGACGCCACGATCGCACTGGTGGAGGAGGGCGACCTGCGCCCGACGGCGCCGCGCATCGCCGAGCGGGCCGGGGTGTCGGTGCGGTCGGTGTTCCAGCACTTCGACGATCTCGAGACGCTGTTCACCGCGGTCGGGGCCCGGATGGTCGAGCGGCTCGCCGAGCTGATGCGGCCGATCGACCCGAGCGCGCCGCTGGCCCACCGTGCCGGGGCGTTCGTGCGCCAGCGGTGCCGGGTGAACGAGGCCGGGTCGCCGATCAACCGCGCCGCCCTGGTGCACCTGCCCACCTCGGAGGTGATCGGCCGGCAGTTCCGGGCCGGCCACTCCTTCGTCGCCGCCCACGTCGCCGAGGTGTTCGCCCCGGAGCTGGCCGAGAGCGGTGCCCACCGCGAGGGCCTGTTGGCCACGCTGATCACCGCGTGCTCGTGGTCCACCTGGAACGTGATGCGGGCCCTCGAGGAGGCCTCGGTGCCCGAGGCGTCGGCCAAGGTGGTGGCCATGGTCGAGCTGGCCCTGGCCGGGGCGGGGTTCCCGGTCGAGCTGGTGGTCGAACGCGGGTGAGCGCAGCCCTCGATCCGCTCCGGCGGGTCCTCGGCGCGTTGCCTGCCGCCCTCCCGGCGGCACGGGCCCACCTGCCCGGCGCCCCGGTCGACGCCCGGCGCCGCGAGCTGGTGGCCGAGGTGGTGGCGGGCGCGGCCGGACGCGACGACCTGGCCGACCTGCACCGGCGGTGGCTGGCGGTGCTCGGTCCGGCCGAGCTGACCGAGGTCGACGACGACGTGCTGACCTGGGCGGCGTCTTCGGCGCGGGCGGCGGTGGCGGGCCGGGCCGTGTCGGGCGGTGCCCTGCCGGAGGAGCTCGACGCCCGGACCCGTCGTTGCCTCGTCGCCCTCGTGCGCCACGGGGTGGCGGTGGCGGTCACCGCCGAGGCGGCGACGTCGCTGGCCCGACGGGCCGGCGGGCGGGCCCGGCCCGAGGTGGCCGCATCGCTCGGCGAGCTCGCCGCGGTGGCCGCCGGCGGGCCGATCGCCCTGCCCACCGTGGTGATCGGCGGGCTGGTCGGCGCGATCGGACGGCTGGCGCCCGACGCGCCGGCGGTCGAGATCGGCCCCGACCCGAACCTGCTCACCCAGCTCCTGGCCGAAACCCTCCCCACCTGGCTGGGCAGCGCCTGGGGCCGCACGCTGGTCCGTCGCCTGCCGGTGGCGGTGCCGATCGCCGTGCGCAGCGGGCTGACCGGGGCGACCGTGCGGGTCGGTCGCGGTCGGGTGGTGGTCGAGAACGGGATCGGCGAGGACATCTGGGCCCTGTTCGACGGCGAGGTCGACGCCCTGCTCCGGGCCGGCTCTCGCTCGCTGGCCCGCGAGCTGCGGACGGCCCGCCCGCGGCGATGACGCCGGCGAACCCGGCCGAGGCCGAGGCGGGGGCGGTGGCGCGGACCCACGAGTGGTTCGAGCGCCACAGCGGCTGGGCTCCGCCGGACCCCGAGACGCTGACCGACTGGCTGGCCGACGGGGGCGCCCGAGCGCCCGACGAGTGCTGGGTGCACCCGCCGGAGGGCACCTGCCCCCACGGCCTCGCCACCTGGCCGACGATCCTGGCCGCCCTCGCCGACGAGGACCGCGCCGCCGGGCGAACGTCGACGATCCGGGTCAGCCCGACCTGACCACGCCGCCGCGGCGGGCGTCGCCGGCGGCGTCCCGACCGGGGCGCACGGCGTGGACGCCGCCGAAGTACATGCTGCGCTCGGGCCAGATGTTGATCGGGGCGACGACGGCGAGGGCGGCCAGCACGTCGTCGGGGTGGCCGGGCTCGACCTCGAGGTGGTCCTCGTCCCAGTGCAGGCGGGGGGCGTCCACCGCCTCCTGGAGCGGCCGGTCGTGGTCGACCAGGCCGACCAGCACCTGGAACAACGCCGATCGGATGCGCTTGGAGCCGCCGCTGCCGTAGGCCAGCTCGACGTGGGATCCGGAGGCGTCGAGCAGGAACGACGGCGACATCATCGACGCCACCCGCTGGCCGGGCGGCGCGGCGTGGAAGCCGTCGGGGTGCAGGTCGTCCTCACCGAGCATGTTGTTGCAGGCGATGCCGGTGCCCTCGATCACGTCGCCGGAGCACTCGCCGTTGGAGGTGGTCATCGAGGCGACGTTGCCCTCGTCGTCGGCCACCGTGACGTGGGTGGTGCCGCGCTCGACGAGCGGGCGGCGGGCGGGGTCGTCGGCGAGCCCGTCGGCCAGGGCGGCGAGGACCTCGGGGTGGCCGGCGACCCGGTCGGCGTCGATGCCGGCCATCACCTCGGCCAGGGCGACGGCGAGGCCGGGCGATCCCGCCGGTGGGGCGGTGCCGAGGGCCTCGAACCGGGCGAGGGCGAGCGAGAGAAGGGTGCCGCCGAAGGTGGGCGGCGGGTTGGTGAGGAACGGCCGGCCCCGGTAGGAGGCCCGCAGGGGCTCGCGCTCGATCACCCGGTAGGCGGCGAGGTCGTCGAGGGTGAGGAGCCCGCCGCCGGCGTGGAGCTGGTCCACCAGGGCGGCGGCCAGCGGACCCTCGTAGAAGGTGGCGTGCGGGTCGGTGCCGAGGCGGCGGAGGAAGGCGCCGAGGTCGGGGTTGTGGAGCAGGTCGCCGGCGGCCAGCAGGCGCCCGCCGGGCAGGAAGATGGCCCGGCTGGCCTCGGTGCGTTCGAGGATCGGGCGGAGCAGGGCGAGGTCGGCCCCCTGGCTCGGCGAGACCACCACGCCGTTCGTGGCCAGCGCCGCGGCGGGCGCCACCACCTCGGCCAACGGCAGGCGGCCCAGCTCCCGCTGGACGTGGAGGTAGCCGGCCAGCACGCCGGGGACCGCCACCGACCCCGGACCGCAGTGGAAGGTCTGGACGGCGGCGGCGAAGGACACCGCCACCTCCTCGAACACCGGCTCGGGGGCGCCGTCGGGCCGGCCGCGGCCGGGGGTGTCGACGAAGAAGTCGACCAGGCGGTCTCGACCGTCGGCGGTGCGGGCCAACAGGAAGCCGCCGCCGGCGAGGCTGGTGAACCCGGGCTCGCACACCGTGGAGGCGAACCCGGCGGCCACCACCGCGTCGAAGGCGTTGCCGCCGGCTTGGAGGACCGAGACGGCGGCGTCGGCGGCCGCCTCGTGGCCGGCGGCGACGGTGCCGTGGGTGGGCGGACGGTCGGCGGGCACGGCCGGCGAGCCTACGGCCGGCGCCGGTAAACCTCCCCGGCCGCCCGTGCGAGTGGGAGGCTGATGCACGCAGCACGGATGGAGACGACGGTGGGGCCTGGGGCTGAGACGGGGCCGGCGGCCGGACCGCTCCGGGTGGCCGGCGCCACGGTGGGGGCCGCGTCCTTCGACGACCTGTACCGGAGCGAGTGGCCGGGCATCGTCGCCCTGGCGTGGTCGTTGACCGGGTCGTGGGCGGTGGCCGAGGAACTGGCCCAGGACGGCTTCGGCGACGCCTACCGGCGGTGGGCCGAGGTGGGGCGGCTCGACCGGCCCGGGGCCTGGGTGCGGCGGGCGGTGATCAACCGCTCGGCGGACCAGCACCGCCGGCGGGCCACCGAACGCACCGGCCTGGGCCGGGCCGGCTCGCTCCAGATCGTGTCGGCCCGGGCCGGGGCGTCGGCGGCGGATCCGACCGGGGACGAGGCGGTGGACCGGGCCGGCGACCCCGCCTTCTGGGCGGCGGTGCGGGCCCTGCCCGAGCGCCAGGCCGCGTGCGTGGCCCTGCACTACCTGGAGGACCGCTCGGTCGACGACATCGCCGGCGTGCTCGGTTGCCGGCCGGCCACGGTCAAGGTCCACCTGCACCGGGGCCGGGCCGCGCTGGCCCGGGCGCTGGGCCCCGGACGACGAACGAACGACGAGAGCCAGGAGGTGGCGCCATGACCGACCCGACCGCGCTCGACGAGCGGGCCCGCGCCGCCGCCGCCGCCCTGCGGACCGCGGCCGGGACCCGGCCGATCCCGACCTTCGACCCCGAGCGCCGGACGCTGCCCGCCCCGGCACCGGCCGCCGCCGATCACCGCCGCCTGCGGCTCCTGGCGGTGGCCGCCGCCGCGGTGGTGCTGCTGGCCGGGGCGGTGGTGTGGGCCGTCGCCCGGGGTGGCGACGACGACGCCACCCCGGCCACCCGCACCACCGACGAGCCCCGCGGCTTCCTCGCCGAGGATCCGCCGGCCGGCTTGCGCCTGGCCGGCGCCGGCGAGGTCACGAGGGCCGACGTCGGCGAGGCGGCGAGCGCGGCGGCGGCGCCGCTCGTGGTCTACGGCCCCGACGAGGCCGACCCCCGGGTGGGCCTGAGCCTGTTCGAGGGGGCCACCGTCACCGACATCGCCAGCGACGGCGAGTCGATCGAGGTGGGCGGCCACGCCGGTCGCCTGTTCGTCGACCAGGGCTACGGGCCCCTGGCGATCGGGGTGGAGCTCGACGGCTCGATCCTCGTGGGGGTGGGGGCCGGCGTCGACCAGGACGACCTGGTGGCGATGCTGGCGGCGGCGACGGTGGTCGGCGGGCGGCCCGAAGTCCCCGCCTCGGCGCTGCCGGCCGGCTGGCGGCACCTCGGCGAGCTGCCGTCGCTGCTCGGGCTGACCAGCCCGGTGGTGGCCGGGCGGTCCGCGGCCGGGCCCAGCCGCCTCGCCTATTACGTGCGGGGCGCTTCGGCCGAGGCGGCCCGCGAGTTCGCGGTGGTGCAGTCCACCGACGGCGACCAGCTCGACCTCCAGGCCATGCGGCTGGTCACCTCGGCTCCCGAGGGCCTCGAGGTCCGGGGCCATCCCGGGCTGATCGGCCGGGTCACCTACCCGAACGCCACCGCGGACGCCTCGGGGACCTCGGTCGCCGCCGAGGGCTGGATGGTGAGCTGGATCGAGGCGCCCGGCGAGCTGGTCCGGGCCTCGGTGGTCGGCCTGAGCCGGGCCGACGCCGTCGCCTTCGCCGAGGCGCTCGCCCCGGTCGACGAGGACCGCTGGCGGGACGTGATCGATGAGACCTCGCTCGGTGGCTTCGACCTGGGCGGCGCGGGCGACGGCGGCCAGGTGGTGGGGGAGGGGCGGTTCGCCGACGGCACCCGCTGGCGCTTGCTCGTCGCCGCCGCTGCGCCCGACGAGGCCACGAGCGCCGAGCTCCCCGAGCTGACCCTCCGGGTGACCGACACCGCGGACTCGAACACGTCGACCAGCGGTGGGAGCTCGACGGTCGGTCCCGATGGCGAGGTGATCGCCTCCACCGACCCGGTCGACGTGGCCTTCCCGAGCCGGTCGGTCGTCCGAGCCGGCGACCGCACCTTCGTCTACGGCCTGCTCGGCGACCGCGTCGATCGGGTCCGGCTGGTGGGAGACGGGGGGGCCGAGGTCGACGTGCCGATCGTGGAGGGCTCCGGCGTGCGGGCCTTCGTGGCCGAGGTGACCGGGGCGACCGCCACCGTCGTGGCCAGGAGCGCCGACGGGTCCGTCCTGGCGTCGTGGGCCGTCGACGAGACCGGGGCGATCGAGGGTCCCGAGCAGACGATCCCGACGCCGACTACGCGGTGACGGCGGCGTTGATCGCCGCCGCCACCGTGGGCGCCCAGCCGGCCATGCCGTCGGCGTTGGGGTGGACCGGGGCGGCCACCGAGGTGGGGACGATGCCCTCGACCCACTTGTTGCCGCCGGCGCAGAAGTCGTGGCCGATGCTCGGCGTGGCGATGTCGACGTAGGTGACCCCCGCCGCCGCCGCCCTCGCCGCCAGCATCGCGTTGAGCTCCTCGACCTTGGCCCGCAGGTACGGCACGTCGGAGGGGAGCACCGGGACGGTGGGGTAGCAGCCGCTGCCGGTCGCGGGCAGCACGGTCGGGTAGCCGACCACGAAGGTCTTGGCCTGGGGCGCCCGCACCTTGATCTCGGCCAGGACCGCATCCACCTTCGGGGCGGTGGCGGCGATGCGATCGCTCAGCTCGTCCCGCCCGTCGTGGACGTAGTCGCCCTTGCAGCCGCTCGAGCCGGGCAGCTTCAGGGCGCAGTCCTTGACGATGCTGGAGAAGCCGATGTCGTTGCCGCCGATGCCGAGGGTGACGATCTTGGTCCGCTTGTCGACCGCGCTGAGCTGGGCCGGGTTGGGCCCGCCGGGGTCCACGTCCTGCTCGGCGAACATGTCGTCGGTGGTGGCGCCCGAGCAGCTGATGTCGACGAACCGGGTGGCCTTGACCTGGCCGGCGATCAGCGACGGGTAGTTGGCATCGGACCGCAGGCAACCGAGCGGGTCGGTGTCCTGGCCGGGGATCAGCGGGCCGGCCACGTAGCTGTCGCCGAGCGCGACGTAGGTGTCCGCCGGCGGTTGGCAGGCGGTGAGGCCGGCGCCGGCGAGCGTGGCGAGGACGACGGCGGCGAGGCCGACGGGCAGGTGGCGGAGGCGCGGCACGGCGGCGAGCGTACCGCCGTGCCGGACGCTCAGCCCCCGAGGGCGGCCAGGGTGGCCTGGAGCTCCTCGGTGAGGTTGGCCGGCACGACGTAGCCGGTCTGGTCGCGGATCTCGTCGAAGTGGTCTCGGATGTCCTCGACGGTGAGCGACTCGGTGTCGGTCCACCCCTTGGTGACGCCGGTGAAGATGCGGGCCACGTGGCCGCCGCCGCAGGAGTACACCTCGCCGGTGACCGGGCAGTCCTCGTGGGCCAGCCACGCCACCACCGGGGTGATGAACTCCGGGCCGAGCTTGTCCACCAGGGGGCCGAGCAGGTCCTCGGTCATGCGGGACTTGGCCACCGGGGCGATGGCGTTGACCTTGATGTTGTTGCGGGCGCCCTCGACGGCGAGCACGCGGGTCAGGCCGACGAGGCCGGCCTTGGCCGCGCCGTAGTTGGTCTGGCCGAAGTTGCCGAAGATGCCGGCGGCCGACGAGGTGTTGACGATGCGGCCGTAGTTCTGGTCCCGCATGTGCTGCCAGGCGGCCAGGGTGACGTAGAACGCGCCCTTGAGGTGGACGTCGATCACCGGCTCGAGCAGCTCGGGGGTCATGTTCTTGAAGGCGGCGTCGCGGAGGATGCCGGCGTTGTTGATGACGATGTCGACCTTGCCGAAGGCGTCGAGCCCCGACTGGATGATCGCCTGGCCGCCCTCGGGGGTGGCCACGCTGTCGTAGTTCGGCACCGCCTCGCCACCGGCCGCCTTGATCTCGTCGACCACCTGCTGGGCCGCGGTGTGCGAGCCGCCCTGGCCGTCGACCGAGCCGCCGAGGTCGTTCACCACGATCAGCGCGCCCCGCTTGGACAGCTCGAGGGCGTGCGAACGGCCGAGGCCGCCGCCGGCGCCGGTGATGACGGCGACCTTGCCGTCGTAGCCGAGATCGGTCATGGGTCTGGTGCTCCTTGGACGGGCGTGGGATCGGCCCGCCACGGTAGCGGTGGCGCCGACCCCGCTTCGACCTCGAGCAGCGCCCAGCTCCAGCCCCCGCCCCGGCGCCGCAGCCACGGGCGCTCGGCGAGGAGGACGGCGAGGTCGGGTTGCTGGAGCAGGACGCGGACCGGCCGGGGCTCGACCACCGCGCCCTCGTGCAGGCGATCGAGGAACCGGCCGGTGGCGGCGAGGTCGAACGGGTTGCACAGGTGGACGACCAGCGGCCCCGCCGGCAGCGGGAAGGTCATGGCATCGCCGAGGACCGAGTGGACCTCGCCGGCGCGGAGGCGGTGGGCGGCGCGGCGGAGGTTGGCCTCGGCCACGGCGTGGAGCGACGGGGCGTGCTCGACGCCGACCACGGCACGGAACCGCCGCCGGCCGGCGACCAGCAGGACAGCGCCCTTGCCCGAGCCGACGTCGACGAAGGTGGCCGTGGCGGGGTCGAGGTCGAGGGCGCGCAGCATCCGGCCGACCACCGGGGCCGGGGTGGCCTCGTAGCGGTGGCCGGGGCCGGCGGACGGCCCGACGACGTCGAGGTCCCGGGCGGCGACCGGTGCGGCGGTGTCGACCCCCCAGCGGCGGTCGAAGCGCCGCTGGCGCCACCCCCGGGCCCCGATGCGGGCCCGCTGCACGCGGCCCACGACCGCAGTGGGCAGGACCCGGCGCACCGGCTCCAGGCGGTTCCGCAGTGAACGGTTCGTCGGGTCGGCCGCGTCGGGCGGGTCGGTCATCGACGCTGGCGGCGGCGCTGGGCCCGCCGGGCGAGGTCACGGGCGGTCTCGAGGGCGGCGAGGCGCGAGCGCCGCACCCAGAGGCGGCGCCGCACGACCCCGCCGTACTTCGCCTTGTGCTGGCCGCCGCCCAGTTCGAGGCGCACCGCGCCCCGGTCGCGCCACTCGCGCATCGCCGCCCACAGCAGCGCCTCGTTGGGCAGCAGCCGCTCGTGGGTGCGGTCGCTGGCGGCCATCCAGAGCTCGGCGGGGCCGCCGGCGCGGCCGGGGAACAGGCCGGTGGCGGCCACCTCGCCGCCGGGGGTGCGGGCCCGCAGGGCGAGGAGGTCGCCGGTGGGCCCGAGGTGGCGGAGCAGCGCCTCCACCCGTTCCACGCCGAAGCTGGGCCGCTGGTCGCGGCGGGCGAAGGCCTGGCGGACCTGGGCGTGGTGCTCGGCGGCGAAGGTGGGGTCGGCCGGGTCGACGACCTCCACCTCGATCCCGTTGCGGACCGCCCGGCGGACGTCGCGCCGGCCGTGGGCGGTCATGCGGGCCAGGAGGGCGTCGTCGTCGCCGTCGAGGTCGAGGTCGTGGCCGTCGATCGGGTCGGCTCGGAACCCGGGCGGGAGCGGCCCGTCGCCCGGCAGCGAGCGGTCGATCAGCTCGACGTGCCAGCAGCCCCACCGGCCGAACGCGGTGCGGGCCAGGGCGTCGATCGCGTCCCGGGGATCGACCGGCGCCTCGGCCGGGTCGAACTGGAACCCCATCGCCCCGGTGGTCCAGCCCCGCATCGGCGCGCCGAGCACCTTGACGCCGGCCCGGGTGACAGCGGCGCCGGTGAACCAGCCGACCGGCCGATCGTCGCGCCGGAGCCGCGCCACCACCGGGACGGCCCGCTGGGTCTCCACCAGGAAGTCGAGCCAGGCCCGGGTGGCGGCGACGCCGCGGTCGGGGCGGGCGTCCAGGTCGGCCCACGGGACCGCCGGCAGGGCGACCGCCTCGAGGTCGAGGCCGGTCACCGGCGGAGGCGGCGGACAGCGCGCCGGGCCTCGTCGACCCCACGGAGGCGCAGGTGGTCGAGCATCCAGCCCTGCTCCATGCGGCGACGGTCGGCGACGGCGAGGGGGGCGTCGTCGGTTCGGGTGGTGCGCAGGTGGTCGAGCAGCTCCGAGACGGTGGGGAGCCACGGGTCGCGGTCGGCCAGTCCGCCGAGGGCGTCGGGGAGGCGCGGGTCGAGCACGCCGTCCGGGGCGAAGCCGGCGCCCAGGTGCGTGTAGGCGAGGCAGACGCCGCCGGTCGCCTCGAGGTGATCGAGGCGGTCGGGGCCGAGCAGCGACAGGAACGGCTCGAGCGTCGGGGCGTGGGTGGCGGCGAACCACCAGTTGACGTAGGGCCGGGCCGGGTCGTGGTACGGCATGCGGGGGCAGGCGGCGAGGGTGTCGGTTGCCGAGTAGGTGAAGCTGCGCCAGTAGTCGATCCGGTCGCGGAGCACGTCGCCCCAGAACCAGGGGCTGGCCGGGTCGTGGCCGTGGAACGTGCCGCGCTCGGGGCGGCTCAGCCGGGTGGCCGCCGCGTAGGCCGCGCCCCGCCATCCGCTGAGCCGGTGGCGGCCCCAGTAGACCGCCTCGCGGTTGCCGACGTGGTCGGCGCCGACGCGGGGGTCGTGGCCGAAGAGGTCGCGGAAGCGGTCGAGGGCGGCGATGGTGATGGCCCGCTCCGACGGGTGGTCGGCGGCGTTGTGGTAGCCGATCTCCACCCCGCGCTGCTGGAGGCCGAGCACCCAGGCGCGGTACGCCGGGTCCTCGCAGCTCTCGCCGCCGGTGGTGGGCGGCCCCGCCGGGTCGAAGGGCCACACGGTCTTGGTGGGCCGCACCCCGTGGTCGATCAGGACGTCGTACACCGGCCGCGTGTTCACGAGCGTGGACAGGTCGGTGTCGTCCACGATCGCGAACGCGAAGCGTCGACCCCCCGGCCAGGTTCGCTTCGCCCGATGCACCGATCTCGTCCCCGCTCGCCCCGCTCCCGCTCGACGCCGGGTCAGGTCCCTGGGTCGTCCACGCCGAGGGTGTCCATGGCGTGGCGGCGCAATCGCTTGTAGTCCACCTTGCCGTTGGGGGCCCGGCCGATCGTGTCGACCGCCAGCACCCGCTTCGGGGCCTTGTAGGTGGCGAGCTTGCCCTTGACGTGGGCCACGAGGGTCAGCTCGTCGAGCTCGAGGCCGGGCGCCAGCTCGACCACCGCGGTGATCGCCTCGCCGAACTTCTCGTCGGGCACGCCCACGACCACCGCGTCGTGGACGTCCTCGTGGGTCTTGAGCACCTCCTCGACCTCTTCGGGGAAGACCTTCTCGCCGCCGGTGTTGATGCACACCGAGCCGCGGCCGAGCAGCGTGATCGAGCCGTCGGCCTCGACGGTGGCGAAGTCTCCCGGCATCGAATACCGCCGGCCGTCGACGGTCACGAAGGTGGCGGCGGTCTTCTCGGGGTCCTTGTAGTACCCGATCGGCTGGTGGCCGCCCACCGCCACCCGCCCGATCTCGCCGGAGCCGGGCTCGACCTCGCGGTGGTCCTCGGTGAACACCTTGGTGTTGGCGCCGACGGTGAACTTGGCGGTGGCCGCCTCGGCGCCGGCGGCGGAGACCGACTGGCCCATGCCCACCGCCTCCGACGAGCTGAAAGCGTCGACGATCATGGCGTGGGGGAGGTGGCGGATCAGCCCCTGCTTGGAGGCCTCGGAGAACATCACGCCCGAGCTGGTGAAGACGAACAGGCTGGAGAGGTCCCACCGGTCGGGCTCGGCGTCGAGGGCCCGCAGCATCGGCTTGGCGAAGGCGTCGCCCACGATGGCGGTGGTGTTGCCCTTGCGGCGCTCGATCGTGTCGAACAGCTCCTCGACGTCGAGGTTCCGGCCCTCGAGGGTGACCACCGAGCCGCCGCCGCTCAGGGCGATCAGCTGGGTCATGCAGCCGGTGCCGTGCATGAGCGGGCAGGCCGGCACGCTGACGATGCCGGGACCCTGCACGAGGTCGCGGGTGACCTGGTAGTCCACCGGGTCCTCGCCGTATCGGGGGTTGGTGCCGAGGGCGATGATGTTGCGGATCAGGTCGTCTTGGCGCCACATCACGCCCTTGGGCATGCCGGTGGTGCCGCCCGTGTAGAGCATGTAGAGGTGGTCGCCGTCGCGGCCCCAGGGCGCCGCCACCCGACCGGGGTGGGACTCGGCCACCTCGTCGTAGGGCGTGGCCCACTCCGGGCAGTCGTCGGTGCCGTCGTCCACCCACAGCCACGTGCGGACCTTCGAGACCCGGGCCCGCACCCGGTCCACGTTGTCGGTGAAGCAGCCGTGGAAGACGACCGCCACCGCGTCCGCGTTGTCCCAGAGGTAGACGAGCTCGTCGTCGGCGTAGCGGTAGTTGGTGTTGACCGGGACCAGCCCGGCCTTCCAGGCGCCGAACATCGACTCCATGTAGGCCGGGTCGTTGTACAGGTACTGGGCGACCTTGTCCTGCTCCTGGGCGCCGGCCTCGAGGAGGTGGTGGGCCACGCCGTTGGCCCGCCGGTCGAAGTCGGCCCAGGTGTCGACGCGGTCGCCGTGGGCCTGCGCGGGGGCGTCGGGGATCTGCGAGGCGACGACCTCCCAGATCTCGGCGAAGTTCCAACCCGGCATGCACGGCCCCCTGGCGCTCGACGTGGCCCGCCACTGTACGGGCGGCGGGCGGTGCGTGGCGGCGGATCCTCAGCGGTCGGCGGCGCGGGCGATGTCGGCCAGCGCGGCGCGGTGGTGGGGGAGATCGGGCAGGCCGAGGGCGCGCCACCGGGCCGGTTCGAGGATGCCGTTGGCGGGACGCTCGGCGCGCGGGCGCGGATCGAGCTCGTGGGTGCGGACGGCGACGGCCAGCGCGGGGTCGAGGCCGGCGGCGGCGAGGAGCTCCTGGGCCAGCTGGTGGCGGGAGCGCGGTTCGGGCCCCACAACGTGCCAGATCCCCCGGGACCGGTGGCGGCCGAGCTCGAGGAGCGCGTCGGCCAGCGGGCCGACCGGCGTGGGGCAGCCCCACTGGTCGGCCACGACGGGGAACGGCCGGCCGCGGTGGCCTTGGGCGAGGACGGCGGCGGTGAAGCCGTGCGGTTCGGCGCCGACCAGCCACGAGGTGCGGACCACGGCGAACTCCGCCGGCACCTCGCGCTCGGCCACCAGCTTCGAGCGGCCGTACACCGAGCGGGGCCCGACCGAGTCGTCCTCGCGGTAGGGCCGATCGAGGGTGCCGGAGAAGACGCACTCGGTCGAGAGGGCCACCACGTGGGCGCCGACGGCGCGCGCCGCCGCCACCACGTGGGCGGTGCCGGCGCCGTGCACCGCCACGGCCCGATCGGGGTCGCCCTCGCACCCCTCGAGGTCGGTCCACGCCGCGGCGTGGATCACCACCGACGGGCGGGCGGCGGTCAGGCGGGCTCGGACGGCGGCGGCGTCGGTCACGTCGGTGCCGCCGGGCTCCGACCCGCCGAGGGGCACGACCGTCCACCGGCCGGCGCGGGCGCGGGCGATCAGGGCCCGGCCGAGCAGGCCGGTGCTGCCGGTGACCGCGACCGTGCCGGGGATCGGGGCCTTCGACGGGTCCGGCGCGCCGGGCAGGCCCTCGTCGAACGGGTCGCGGTCCGATTCGCGGTCGCCCCAGGTGGCGGCGGGCACCCGGCGGGGCAGGGACCCGGGCCACAGCGTGCGGCCCTCGGTGGTCTCGGGGCGGCCGGGCGGCCCGGGCCGGTCGGACTCGCGGTCGCCCCACCCGCCGGCCGAGCCGGGCCGGCCCGCCGGCCAGTCGTCGTCCCACCCCCCGCTCATCGCCGCGATCCCGATCGGGTCGGCCGGTGCGAGTCGGCCACCAGCGGGGCCCACCAGTCGCGCCGGTCGACGTACCACCGGACCGTGGCCGCCAGCGCGTCGTCGAAGGAGGTGGTGCGCCAGGTGCCCAGGGCGGCGAAGCGGGCGTCGTCCACCGCGTAGCGGCGGTCGTGGCCGGGACGGTCTTCCACGAAGCGGATGCGGTCGACGTCGAGGTCGAGGGCCTCGACGAGGGCGGTGGCCACCTCGAGGTTGGGCCGGGGCCCGAGCCCGGCGATGTTGTAGACGGTGCCGATCTGGCCCAGCTCGAGGGCGAGCAGCAGGGCGCGGCATCCGTCCTCGACGGGGAGCCAGTCCCGTCGATGGCCCCCGTCGCCGTAGAGGTCGATCGTGCCGCCCAGCAGGAGCTGGGTGATCGAGCGGGGGATGAGCTTCTCGGGGTGCTGGTAGGGGCCGAACAGGTTCGTCGAGCGGGTCACCACCACCGGCAGGCCGTGGGACGCGTGGTGGGCCAGGGCGAGCAGGTCGGCGCCGGCCTTGGTGGCCGAGTACGGCGAGGTCGGACGCAGGGGCGCGTCCTCGGTGGCGGCGCCGATCTCGATCGAGCCGTACACCTCGTCGGTGGAGACGTGCAGCAGGCGCTCGACGCCGGCCCGGCCCGCCTCCTCGCACACGATCCCGGTGCCCCCGACGTTGGTGGTCACGAACACGTCGGGCTCGACGAGGGAGCGGTCGACGTGTGACGCCGCGGCGAGGTGGATCACGGTCGGATGGCCGGCCAGCGCGGACCGCACCGCCTCGCGATCGCGGACGTCGCCCCGCACCACCCGGACCCCGGGGAGCGCCGCCAGCTCACGGCCGGTGGCCTCGTGGCCGGCGTAGGTGAACGCGTCGAACACGGTCACCTCGTGGTCGGTCTCGGCGGCCAGCAGCCGCACCAGCGTCGACCCGACGAAGCCGGCGCCGCCGGTGACCAGCACCGGCCCCCTCACGTCGGGGTCCCGATCGGCCACCAGTCCGACGGCAGGTCGGCGATGCGGGGCAGGGCCCGGTCGCGATCGGATCGCTCGGGGTCGTCGATGTCCCAGTCGGCGGCGATCGCCGGGTCGTCCCAGGCCACCCCCAGCTCGTCGGCCGGGTCGTAGGTGGCGTCCACCTGGTAGGTGAGCACGAGGTCGGTGCGGGCGTGGAAGCCGTGGGCCACGCCCGGCGGGACGTAGAGACCGAGGTGGTCGGCGCCGTCGTCGTCGGGGCCGCCGAGCTCGTAGGTCAGCGTGGCGCCTCCGACCGGCCCCGGTCGGAGGTCGTGCAGCACCACCCGGGCTCGTCCGCTGACCACCGTCCAGTAATCGGCCTGGCGGCGGTGCACGTGAAGGCCGACCACCGTGCCCGCCCGGCGCGCCGCCCGGTTGGCCTGGACCATCGGGGGCCGGCCCGGAAACCACGCCGCCCGGTAGGCCTCGAGGAAGCTGCCGCGCTCGTCGCGGTGGACGTCGGGCGTCACCGCCACCACGCCCGGGATCGCCTCGGACGGCTCGAGCGACGGCACCGCCGGAGCGTATCGGGAGGGCTTCGGCCCGGATCGGTACCGTGCGGCGGTGGACTTCGACCTCCCGGCCGACGACGACCCCCGCCGCACCGAGGTCCGGGCCTGGCTGGCCGAGCACCCGACGCCCACCGGCGCCGAGCTGGCCGGCGCCGGCCTGGTGGCGCCCCACCTGCCGGCGCCCTGGGGGCTCGATGCCGACCCGGTGCACCAGCTCGTGATCGACGAGGAGCTCAAGGCCGCCGGCGTGCGCCGCCCGGTCAACCCGATCGGGATCGGCTGGGCCGGGCCGACGCTCGTGCACGCCGGGACCGCCGAGCAGCAGGCCCGGTACCTGCCTCGGCTCCTGTCCGGCGAGGACCTGTGGTGCCAGCTCTTCAGCGAGCCGGGCGCGGGCAGCGACCTCGCCTCGCTCGGCACCCGGGCCGAACGCGACGGCGACGAGTGGGTGATCACCGGTTCCAAGGTCTGGACCTCCCTCGCCCAGTTCTCCTGCTACGGCATCTTGATCGCTCGGACCGACCCGGACGCGCCGAAGCACGCCGGCATCACCTACTTCGTGTGCCCGATGGACGCGCCCGGCGTCGAGGTCCGGCCGATCGTGGAGATGACCGGCGGCCAGACCTTCAACGAGGTGTTCCTCGACGGGGTGCGGCTGCCGGCCGACGCGGTGGTCGGCGAGGTCCACCGGGGGTGGGCGCTGGCCAAGGTCACGCTCGGCAACGAGCGGGTCTCCCTGTCGTCGGGCGGGGCGCTGTGGGGGATGGGGCCGACGGGGGCCGACCTGCTCGACCTGGTGCGCGATCGCGGCGGCGTGGCCGACCGGGTGCTGCGCCAGCGGCTCGCCCGCCTCCACACCACCGAGGAGATCCTGCGGCTGATCCGGCTGCGGACCGTGTCGGCCCGCATCCGCGGCGAGCAACCCGGGCCGGAGGCGTCGATCCGCAAGGTGCTGGCCGACGAGCACGGCCAGGCGATCATGGCGCTGGCCAAGGACCTGTCCGGGCCGGCCGGGATGCTGGCCGACGGCGGTCCGCTGGATGGCCCGGCCGGGCCGTGGCCCCACGGGTTCCTCTTCGCGCCGGCGCTCACGGTCGGCGGCGGGACCGGCGAGGTGCAGCGCAACATCCTCGCCGAGCGGGTCCTCGGGCTGCCCCACGACGTGGACGTCGAGGCCGGCCGGACCTGGGCCGAGAGCCGCCGCCCGTCCGTCGGCTGAGCTCAGGAGGCGAGGGCGGGGAACCGGCCGAGGAAGGCGGCCACGGCGTCGGCGTGGGCGGCGGTGAACTGGCGGGAGAGGTGGGTGGCGTCGCTGTAGACCCACACGCCGTCGAGGCGGGCGGGGCACTCGTCGTCGCGGCAGGCCAGAGAGATCGTGTCCATCGCCCGATCGGCGCCGACGGCCGATCGCTCGTTGGCGACGTGGCGGGCCACCTTGGCGGTGGCGGCCTCCTGGCTGCGTCCGCACCCCTCGGCGGTGCCCGACTCGCCGGCGCACAGCAGCGGGTTGCCGTCGGGCCGGGGGTTGTCGAGCACGACGCCGAGGTCGATGCCCTCGTCGGCCAGGTCGGCCCGGAGGCCGCGGATGGCGTCGGCCCAGAGCGCGAGCTGCACGTCGCGGTCGGGGACGTGGCGGCCGTCGGCGTCGGCCACCCGGCGGGTGAAGTCGGCGCTGGTGAGGATGACGACATCGGGCTGCTCGGCCTCGATGATGCGGCGGGTGGCGTCGCGGTAGGCGATGCAGCCGGTGAACAGCTCCGCCGAGTAGGCCGAGATCGTGCCGACGGGGGCGCCCGGGCAGTTGTCCTTGGCCCGGACCAGCACCCGGATGCCGAGGGTGCGGCCGGCCCGATCGAAGCCGGGGACCCAGGACATGGCGTGGGAGTCGCCGGTGAGCAGCACGGTGCGGGCGCCGTCGGGGTCGCCGACCGTGCAGGTGCGGTTGCCCTCCGGGGTGGCCGACCACGAACAGGCGGCGAGGTAGTCCTTGCTGGCGGCGGCGGCCAGCTCGCGGGGGAACGGGCGTTGGCCCCACGCCCACACGCCCCCGGCGGCGGCGCCGGCCACCAGGGTGCAGGCCAGCGCCATCGCCAGCGTGGCGCGGGTGCTGCCGACCAGTCGGGGGGCCCGCCGGACCGGGTCCTCCAGGCGGCGGAGGCTCACGGTGGCCACCCCCAGGCTGACCAGGCCGGCGGTGGCCCGGATCGCGGGGGTGTCGCGGTCGAGCCAGGCGACGGCGAGGACCATCGCCGGCCAGTGCCACAGGTACCAGGAGTAGGAGACCCGGCCGATCCAGCGCAGCGGTCGGAACGCCAGCCGCCACGGCGCCTCGCTCCAGGTGCCGGCGGCCACGATGGCGAGGGTGGCGGCCACCGGAGGGACGGCGGCGAGACCGGGGAAGCGGGTGGCGCCGTCGTAGGCCAGGGTGGTCCAGGCGAGGGTGCCGAGCCCGGCGGCCACCGTGGCGAGGGCGACGGCGGGGTGGAGGCGCCCGCGGATCCGGGTGGCGGCCACCGCCAGCAGGCCGGCGGCGGCGAACTCCCAGGCCCGGCTGGGCAGCCCGTAGAACGCCATCGGATCGGTGCGGTCGACGGCGGCGACGCTCCAGAGGAACGAGGCGGCGCCGACCGCGGTGAGGCCGACGACGATCGGGGTGGCGGTGGGCCGGCGGTGGGTGCCGTGGCCGTCGTCGTCGCCGTCGCCGCGGTGGCGACCTCGGCGGCGGGTCCCCGCGGCGAGCAGCAGGCCGACCGCCACCGGCCAGACGACGTAGAACTGCTCCTCGACGCTGAGCGACCAGGTGTGCAGGAACGGGCTCTGGTCGACGTCGAGCGCGAAGTAGCCCTGGCTCTGGCGGGCGAACACGACGTTCGACACGTACAGCGAGGCGGCGACCCCGCGGCGCCACAGGTCGCCCCATTCCAGCGGGGTGAGCACGGCGGCGCCCACGAGGAGGGTGACGACGACCATCGCGGTCATCGCCGGGACGAGGCGGCGGAGGCGGCGGGCCCAGAAGGCGCCGAGGGCGACCCGGCCGGTCCGCTCGCGCTCGACCAGGAGGTTGCGGGTGATCAGGAACCCGGAGATCACGAAGAAGACGTCGACGCCGACGAACCCGCCGTCGAACCGCTCGAGGTGGGCGTGGTAGGCGACCACCAGCACGATCGCCACGGCACGCAGCGCGTCGAGGTCGGGCCGGAACCCGGCGCCGGGGGCCGGGGCGGCCGGGCCGCGGTCGGCGGCGGTGGTCGTGGCCGCGGGTTGGTCGGCGGGCGGCCGCTCGATGGTCGCCGTCATGGCTGCGGGTGGAACCTCCGCCGTTCGACGCTAGTGAGCGCGTTCACGAGAGCGCACGCCGCGGTCAGTCGGCGAGGGCGATGGCGTCGTCGTCCAGGCAGGCCTGCTCGGTGGTGGTGGGATCGACGCCGCCCCGCCGGAGGTGGACGTCGAGCGCCCGAGCGCCGTAGGCGGCGGCCACGAGGCAGGCGATCCCGCCCACCGCCACCCCGGCGCGGGGCCCGGCGGCGTCGGCGATCCAGCCGACCAGCGGGCCGCCGATCGGCGTCGAGCCCAGGAACACCATGCCCTGGATGGCGAGGACCCGGCCCCGGTACTCGGGGCCGGCCAGCACCTGGACGATGGCGGTCGAGGAGGTCATGAAGGCGATCGAGGCGAGGCCGAGCAGCACGGCGGCCGGGAAGGCGGTGGCCAGCCCGGGGGCGGCGGCCAGCAGGAACATCGTCACGCCGAAGGCGGCGGCGGCCACGACGAGCTGGCGGCTGGTGACCGACGTGCGCCGGGCGGTGACGAGGGCGCCGACCAGCGAGCCGAGGCTGAGGACCGAGAACAGCAGCGTGAAGGTGGTCGTGCCGCCCCCGAGCGGCCCGTCGACCAGCACCGGGATCGTGACCGAGAAGTTGAAGGCGAACGTGCCGATCACCGCCATCATCACCAGCGGCACGAACAGCTCGGGCTCCGAGCGGATGTACCGCAGGCCCTCGCGGACCTGGCCCTTGGCCTTGGCCGCGGGCGCCGAGCGGAACAGCTCGTCGGGGCGCATCATCCAGATGCCGGCGAGCACGGCGACGTAGGTGAGGGCGTCGATGATGAACGGCCACCCGTACCCGACCCACAGGACGAGGCCGCCGGCGGCGGCGGGGCCGACCACCCGGGAGCCGGTCATGATCGCCGAGTTCAGGCTGACGGCGTTCGAGAGGTCCTCGGGCGGGACCATCTCGACCACGAACGCCCGGCGGGCCGGGTTGTCGAAGGCGGTCAGCACGCCCTGCACGGCGGCGAGGGCGAAGATCACCGGGATCGAGGCCCACCCGGCCAGCACGACGACGCCGAGGGCCACCGACTGGACCATCGCCAGCGACTGGACGGTAAAGAGCAGCTTGCGCTTGTCGGCCCGGTCGGCGACGGCGCCGGCCCAGGGGCCGAGCAGCAGCACCGGCCCGAACTGGCAGGCGGTGAGCAGGCCCAGGGTGATGCCCGAGCGGGTGAGGCTCAGCACCAGCAGGGTCTGGGCGACCATCGTCAGCCAGGTGACGG
>WBZU01000385.1_pt1 | contig 39558 bp, 31 predicted proteins | sample 5204311 | NCBI WGS metagenome assembly WBZU01 (sample SAMN12344359, study PRJNA552823) | activated sludge metagenome | biome: Activated sludge suspended growth; feature: Nitrification reactor; material: Wastewater; isolation source: activated sludge from nitrification reactor of wastewater...
CAGGAATGGGGCGGGCGGGCGCGCGGAGGAGGAGAACTCGCGCCACACCCCCGGCGTGAGCGCCTTCGTGCTCGTCTTCGACGAGCCGCTCGACTGGTTCGGCTTCTCCGACGGGCTCGCCTTGCTGCTGCAGGTCTACGGCGGACGCATCCTGCGCATCAAGGGCCTGCTCAACGTCGCCGGCGACCCGCTGCCGCGGGTGCTGCAGTGCGTGCAGCACAGCGTCTATCCGGCGAGCAGCCTGCCGGCCTGGCCGGATTCGGCGCCCTACGACGACCGCCGCAGCCGGCTGGTGTTCATCGTGCGCGAGCTCGCCGAGGACGAGGTGATCTCCATCCTGGGCAGCTTCACCGGGCAGCTGCCGCGCCGCACGGACTGAAGGGACGAATCCGCCGCCGCCCGCGTTCGAGCTCCGGCCCCGCCGCCTGCGTCGCGGTCCCGCGGCCGGCTCGGCTTACTCAGTCGCAGCGCGCCTTGCACTCGGCGCCGCTGCAGTCCGCGGCCTCCACCACGCACTCCGACTTGGTGCGATGCACGAGGCGGTGGTCGTTCTCGTAGTCGCAGATCACGCGGGTGAGCGTCTTGACGCGCTCGACGCTCAGCTTCTGTGCCTTCGAGGCCTTGATCGAGGCCGCGTCGACGTTGCAGGACAGGTAGCCGTCGAACTTGCCGCCCTCGGCCTCCCACAGTGCGACGTTCTTCACTTCCTTGTAGTTCTCGAAGCTCGCGCAGGTGAGCACGTCGCGGCCGTACAGGCGGGCGTTGTCGCTGCAGTAGCCGGTGTAGGTGTACTTGAGTTCGTCCTCGGTCGGGCAGGGCTGGACCTGGGTCGCCGTGGACAGCGTGGGGCAGGCGAGCGCTTCGGCGTGTGCGGCGGTGGCGCCGAGGCTGCCGGCGAGGACGAGGGCGAGGAGGGCGAGTCGGACCGTGGAAGTGTGCTGCATCGTCGTGTTTCCGGAAGGGTGAGTCGGGTTGCCTGTGGAGGAGTCTGAGGCCTGGCCTGCCGTTCTTACCAGAACTTCCACCACCACTTGCGCTTCTTCATCGCCTGCTCGACGTGATCGGACCACTTGCTGGCTCCGCCGGCCTCGACGAAATACGCGCCGAAGCGCTTGTCCGCCTCGTTGATGTGGCGCGTGAGCCAGACCTTGAGGAAGTGCAGGAGTTCGAAGGTGATGGTCGCCTGGCCGGAGTCGAGCTTGTCCTGCAGGGCCTGCACCTGGGCGATCAGGTCCTCGTGGTTCTGCTTGTGGGTGGCGAATTCGGGGTAATTCGACACCCGCATCAGGCTCTCCTCGACCGCAAAGTGGGTGCGGGTGTAGTCGGCGAGCTTGTCGAGGATCTGGCGCGAGGTGGTCGAGCCGTGGTGTTCCTTGATCGCGACGTGGAGCTGGTTGAGCAGCTCGACGAGCTCCTTGTGCTGCTCGTCGATCTCCTGCAGGCCGATGCTGAACTCGTCGGTCCAATGGAACAGGTCGGTACTCATGGGCGCGTCCGGTGGTGGGCGGAAGCCACAAGGCTAACGATTTTGGCTGGGTGTTTATTGATTGAGATCAATTCTCGCCCGGCTCAACCCATTTGCCATGGCGGATCGGCGCCGGATCCGTGCACAGGCGGTCGAGTCCATGCGCTTCGCCGGCGAGGTTGTTATCCTTCCGCTTCCCGACTTCGCCGACCTTTCGTCCGGACCCCGCGTGCCCACGTCATTCCCGCCGAACTCCCTGTCCCTGCGCTGGCTGGCCGAGCTCGTCCGCCGCCATGAAGAACGCCATCCGCCGCTCGACGAGGCGCGCGCGCACGCCGAGGCGCGTGCGGTCGCGGGCGATCTCGAGGCCCGCGTGCTGCGCCGCGCGGCCGTGCTCGAAGCGGCCGGCGGCTGGCGCGAGGCGATCCGGCGCTGGCAGGGGCGGGCGCGCCTGCTGCTGGTGCTCGCCTGCGTGCTCGCCTTCGTGTTCGGCTTCGGCGCCGCCGCGGGTGCGCTCGGCGACGGCACGCGGCCGGTGAATGTGGTGTGGACCCTCGGCGGTCTGCTCGGCGTGCATCTGCTGAGCCTGCTCCTGTGGCTCGCCAGCCTGATGCTGCAGGGGCGCGCACAAGGCGGTGCCTTGCAGCACGGCGGCCTGCTCGGCCGCGCCTGGCTGGCCCTGACCGGCTGGCTCGACCGCAGCCGCGAGGCCGCCGACCTGCCGCTCGCGCTCGGCGGCCTGCTCGGCAGTGGCCGTAGTGCCGCGTGGGGCGTGGGCGCGGCCAACCACGCGCTGTGGTTCGGTGCCCTGTCGGGTGCGACCCTGGGCGTGCTGGCGCTGCTCGCCACGCGGCGCTACGGCTTCGTGTGGGAGACCACCATCCTCCCCGCCGACACCTTCGTCGCGCTGAGCGCGGCGCTTGGCGCGCTGCCCGGCATGCTCGGCTTTCCGGTGCCCGACGCCGCCACGGTACTGGCGAGCGGCGACGCCCCGATGCTGGACGAGGCCGGCCGGCGCGCCTGGGCCGGCTGGCTGGTGGGGGCGATGACGATCTACGGCGTGCTGCCGCGGCTGGCGCTCGCGCTGCTCTGCTTCGGGCTTTGGCGGCGCGCGACGCGTGCGCTTGCGCTCGACCTCGGCCGCCCCGGCTACGCCCGCCTGCGCCCGCTGCTGATGCCCGACAGCGAACGCATCGGCGTGCGCGACCCCGAGCCGGCGGCGATGCCCCACCCGCAGCGCCACGCCGCGATCGCCCATGGCGACGGCGGAGCGGTGGCCGTGGCGCTCGAACTCGGCGACGACCTGGCGTGGCCGCATGCGCTCGCCGGCGCACACCACGCGGCGGTCGCGTCCGCCTGGGAGGACGGCGGCCGACTCGACAGCCGCGAGCAGCGCCGCAGCGTGCGCGCGCGCTTCGCCGCCCACCCGCCGGTGCGCCTGGTGGTCGCCGTCGATGCCCGCCAGACCCCGGATCGCGGCAGCCTCGGCCTCATCGCCGAACTTGCCGATCACGCGCAGGCGACCCGCATCTGGCTGGCCGGCGTCGATGCCGCGGCGGAGCAGGCCGGGCGGCTGCGCCAGTGGCGCGAGGGCCTGGCCGGGATCGGCCTGGGCGAGGCGGCGGCGCTGGCGGACGCGGGCGCCGCGTGCGGCTGGCTGGAACGGGGAGACGAGGCCCGATGAACGACATCCTGCGCGTGGCCGTGGTCGGCCACACCAACACCGGCAAGACCTCGCTGTTGCGCACGCTCGCGCGCGACGTGGGCTTCGGCGAGGTCTCCGATTCCGCCGGCACCACCCGCCACGTCGAGGGCCTGCGCCTGATGGCCGACGGCGTGCCGGCGGCGGAGCTCTTCGACACCCCGGGCATGGAGGACGCGATCGCGCTGCTCGAGTTCATCGACGATCTGGTCGACCCCGGCGAGCGTGTCGACGGCCCCGAGCGCGTGGCGCGCTTCCTCGCCCGCGACGAGGCCGCCGGCCGCTTCGAGCAGGAGGCCAAGGTGCTGCGCCAGATGCTGGCGAGCGACGCTGCGCTCTATGTGGTGGATGCGCGCGATCCGGTGCTGCCCAAGCACCGTGACGAACTCGAGCTGCTCGCCGCGTGCGCGCGACCGCTGCTGCCGGTACTCAACTTCATCGCCGATCCGGTGGCGCGGGCGGACGACTGGCGCGGCGCGCTCGCCCGCCTCGGTCTGCACGCGGTGGTCAGCTTCGACACCGTGGCGCCGCCGCTCGACGGCGAGCGCGAACTCTTCGACACCCTGGCGACGCTGATCCACAGCCACCGCGGCCGCCTGCAGGCCCTGATCGAGGCGCGTGCGCGCGAGGCCGCGGCGCGTCGCGAAGCCGCCCGCCGCCTGGTCGCCGAGCTGCTGGTCGAGCTCGCCGCACGCCGTGACCGCCTCGCCGATTCCGAGGACGACGAGGCTGCGCTGCAGCGCGCGGTCGAGCGCCTGCGCGCGGACGTGCGCAGTCGCGAGCAGGCCTGCGTGGACGCGCTGCTGCGCCTGTACCGCTTCCGCGCCGACGACGCGCGCATGGCCGAGTTGCCGCTCGCCGACGGACGCTGGGACGACGACCTCTTCAACCCCGAGACCCTGCGCCAGATGGGCGTGCGCCTCGGCACCGGGGCCGCCGCGGGCGCGGCAGCCGGCGTCGGCATCGACCTGATGACCGGCGGCCTCACGCTGGGCGCCGCCGCCGCCCTCGGCGCCATCGCTGGCGGCCTGTGGCAGACCTTCGGCCACTACGGCGAGCGCCTCGCCGCCAAGCTGCGCGGCCACCGCGAGCTCACCGTGGACGACGCCATCCTGCGCATCGTCGCGCTGCGCCAGCGCAGCCTGCTGGTCGCGCTGGACGGGCGCGGCCACGCCGCGGTGAAGCCCATCGAGCTCGATGCCGGGCGCGCAGGCATGCCGATGATCGCCGACCCGGTGAGCGTGCGCTGGCGCAAGGATGCATTGCCCGAGGCGATCGGCCGCGCCCGCGCCCACCCCGAGTGGGCGGAGGCGGACGGCGGCCACAAGGACGAGGCGATCGCGGAGCTCGCGCGCGCGCTCGCCTGAGCGACGCCCGTCGAGGACGCGCGCGGCCTGCCGGCTGGAGCGCCCGGATTCCTGCGTCGCACGCCTCCGGGCGCGTGGCGCGGCGGCGAAGCCCCGCGACCGCGATGCGGTCGGGCGCGCTGCGTCAGCCCGTGCCGTCCTGGTAGCTCGACGGCGACACGCCGGCGCTGGCGAGGAATTCGCGCAGGTCCTTCACCGCCTGCTTGCCGAAGTCGCTGCCGTGGTGCGGGTGGTGCAGGTAGAACTCGCGCCGGTTCAGCACGACGCGGAAGCGCGCGCCGTGGCCGCTTTCGACCTCGGCGCCGAGGTGGCTCAGCAGCGACTCGACCTCGCGCCAGTGCAGGTTGCCGGCCGGCGGATCGCGGAAGATCGCTTCCAGGGTGTGGCGATGCTTGTTGCTCATGGCGGACTCCGGGCGAAGCGGGAATCCGCTCATGCTAGCGCAGCGAGCCTCCGGCGCGGCAACTGCGTCGCAGTCCTCCGAGCGCCAGCACCGCCAGGGCCAGCAGCGCGAGCGAGGACGGTTCCGGCACGGGAGTGAAATTGGTGGTGATCGGGGTCATGCGACCGGTAAACCGGCCATTCCCGGTGAAACCGATCTCGGTCACGAAAGCCTGCACATCGGTCGGATCCAGTCCTGCCGACGGCTCGATGCCGAGCACGCGGAACCGATCCACGCCGCCGCCCGTGAAGTCGAAGCGCTCTCCTGCGTCCAGAAAGGTTTCGAACACGAAGTCGGCGAGGTTCAGGTCGTAAAGCCAGAGTTCGAAGATTCCGTCACCGACGTTCGGCAGGGTGACGCTTGCGAACAGTGGATCCCCGCTGCCGATCTGATAGTCATAGCCGACCGCGACCACCGGATCGATCAGGATGGTCTCGCCGGCCCTCACCTCGATGTCGAAGTTGAAGTTTCCCGCACTGTCCACGCTCGGCAGGTAGATCGTCCTGTCGCCGGCGTCGTCCGTGAGCGGGGTGAACTCGAAGAAGGTGCGTGCGCGGCCCTTGATCAGGCCGGGTTCGGCGGATTCGAGGATCACCGCCACTTCGTACTTGCTCCCCTGCTCCAGTCCGCTCGGCAGCCCGGGAAGCCCGCCGTTGCTGAAGGCCTGATCCAGGGTGTAGCCGTTGCTGCCCAGCGGCAGGACGGCCTCGTGCACGAGCGTCGCCGCGGTGATGCGCCCGGGCTCCTCGGCGTCGATGCGCCGAAGCTGGATACGGATGTTGGTGATCGGCGCGGTGGTGTCCGGGACGGTCCACGACAGGGTGGGGGCGAGGCCGCCGCCGGTGATCGCGACATCTTGCAGGAAGGGCAGGTTGACGCTGCTGTCGTAGTCCGGGGCTGTGACCCACTTCGTGGTTTCGCCGCCGGGGGCGGACGGGTTCTCGATTCGCAACGCGAACGGGGTCGCGTCCCAGGCGGCGAGCTGCCCCTGTACGAAGGGATTGGCGAGATTGAAGGTCGTCGTGTAGTCGTTCTTGCCTCCGCCGCCGCCGGATTGGAGGCCGACGAACTGCAGGCGGGCATCGAGCCCAGGAGTGGAGGGGTGCGTGACGAAGATCGCGGTCTCGCCGCCGTTCGAGCTCTGATCGTAGAAGTCCGTATCCGGCGAGGGAGTCACCCTTGCGCTCACGCGCAGGCGGTCCGTACCCGCACCGGCAAAGAAGCGGCCAGCGCCGAGCCGGTCGTTGAATACCTGGACCATGTCGACACCGATGTCGAAGGGTTGCGAGGCGATGGCTGCTGCGTGGCTGCTGGAGACGGTCGCCGCGGCGGCGAGGGCGAGCAGCAATCGATAGGCTCTTGGGGCGGACATTCGTGATCTCCCGAGCTGGATGTCATCGAAGAATGCGAGCGATATCGATGCACGGACTGCAATCGAGCGCATTTCAATATAGAACGTGCTCATGAATGCTCAACGAGTTTCTGATGCACTTCGAGTACGTTCGCCCGTCGACGGAGCGGGGCGGGCGTCGGTCCCCGCAGATGGACTTCGAGGCGACCGATCGCGGTCAAGGAACGTGACGGGATGTCGTTAGGTGTACCGGTCAGTCACCTTTGCGAGGCCATAGCCATGAAAGTCACCGCGTCCAGTGTCGAGCTCCAGTCCTCGCACCGTTTCGCCCAGTCGCTGGAGACCCGTGAGCGCCTCGAAGTCTGGCGAGGCACGCGCGATTCCGGCTCCGCAGCGGCGAGCACGCAGCCCCCGGTGGTGGCGCTCTCCGCCGCGGGCCAGAACGCCCTGGCGGCCGAGAGCGCGACTGCGGCGGTGGACGCGGTTGCCGAGGAGGCGGTCGAAGACGATCCGCGCCTCGCCATGCTGATCCGCATGATCGAGTTCCTCACCGGCGAGCCGGTGCGGCGCTTCAGCATGCGCGACCTGCAGTCTGCCGACGCCGCCGAGCCTGGCTATGAGACCGGCGCAAACCCGGGTACGAGCGGCCAGGCTGGCGCACGGCGCGCCGGCTTCGGGCTCGAATACGACTTCAGCAGCCGCTTCAGCGAGACCGAGACGATTGCCTTCGGCGCCGCCGGCGTGGTGCGCACCGCGGACGGTGCCGAGATCCGTTTCGAGCTCGGCTTCGAGATGTCGCGCAGCTACACCGAGTCGGTGGCGGTCAGTGTGCGCGCCGGCGACCAGCGCCTGAAGGATCCACTGGTGCTCGACTTCGGCGGCCCCGCGGCGGCGCTCTCGGAGGTGCGCTTCGACTTCGATCTGGATAGCGACGGCACCAGGGAGAAGCTTCCGCTGGTGAGCGGCAGCGGCTTCCTCGCCTTCGACCGTAACGCCAATGGCCGCATCGACGATGGCCGCGAGCTCTTCGGACCCGCCAGCGGCGACGGCTTTTCCGAACTCGCCCGCCTCGACGACGATGCCAACGGCTGGATCGACGAGGCCGATGCCGCCTGGTCGCAGTTGCGCGTGTGGCGGCCGGATGCGGCGGGCAAGGGCAGCGTGCGGTCGCTGAGCGAGGCGGGCGTCGGCGCCCTCCACCTCGGCCGCGTGGCGACACCGTTCAGCCTGAAGGGCGCTGCGAACGACACCCAGGGTGTGATGCGCGCGAGCGGCGTCTACTTGCGCGAGGACGGTGGGGTCGGCACGCTGAGCCAGGTCGACCTGAAGGTCTGAGCGCGCAGCGGCGCGGCATCCTGCGTCGCAGCCCGACGGCCGCTCGCGACTCGCGTCGCTCCTGCAGCGCGGCTCCAGGAACGTGGTGTTTTTCGTAGGAGCGACGCGAGTCGCGATGGCGGCGGTTGGGTAGCGCTACGTTTCCCGGAGACCCGCAGCGTTCGGGGGGCGGCGCCTCAGCCCGCTTCCGCGACCGGCGCGAGCGCGGCCGCCGCACGCTCCGACGCCACCAGGATCAACTTCATCGTCGCCCGCGTGGCGCCGACGAAGAGCTTGCGCATGGTGAGCTCGTCCATCTGCCCGTCCGCGGTCTCGAAGTCGATCTCCGTGAACAGGATGCAGGGCGCCGACTGGCCCTTGAAGCGATACACCGAGTCGATCAGCAGCTCGCCCTGGGAGTGCTCCGGCTCGCCGAGCAGGTCGTAGCGGCCGGTGAAGGCGCGCAGGCGGTGGGGGCCGAGGTGGTCGAGCGGGGTGAAGCGCGAATGCTCGCGGCCGCGGAAGGTCAGCAGCACGATCGCGTCGCGGCGGAAGCCCAGGCCGAGGGCGCGCGTGATCGCGCGTTTGGTGGCATCCATCAGCCCGGCTTCGTCGCGCCAGGCGAAGATCTCCGGTTCGCTGTCGGTCACCGGGCTGCCGGCGCGCACCGGGGCGGGCAGTGGCAGGCGGGCGTTGAGGAGTGCGAGCACGTCGGCCGGGGTGCGGTAGTTGGTGTCGGCGCTCAGTCCCACCCAGCCGGGCAGCGCCACCGGCGGACGGTCGTAGAGGTTCTGCAGCGGGTCTTCCAGCCACCAGGCGTGCCCCGCCGGCTTCAGCAGCGCGAGCAGGGCATCGCGCCAGGGCTCGGTGAAGTCCTGGCCCTCGTCGATGATGAGCTCGTCGAACTGCCAGGCGGGATCGGGCTGCTCGCGCACCAGGGTGGCGAAGTCCGCCTCCATGCGGCGGAAGGCGCCGGGCGCGCCGAAGGCCGGCTTGCGGCCGGCGTCGCGCACGCGGCGGTCGCAGAGCTGGTGGTAGGTGGCGATCTCGCCGCCGGCAGGCGCGATACGCGCGAAGTGGTCGGCGAGCGGACGGTTGTAGCACACGTATAGCGGGCGCCGGCCGGCGGCGAGCGCGTCGGTGTAGGCGGCGAGCGCGAGCTGGGTCTTGCCGCTGCCGGCGGTGGCGGTCACGCGCAGGCGGTGCGGCTCGACCACGATGCGGCGCGCCCACTCGGTGAGTCCGCCCGACAGCCGGGTGGTGAGGTCTTCGACCTGGCCGATGTGCGACTGCACGTCCGGCACCAGCTCGAGCAGGTCGGCGAAGAAACGGTGGAGGGCCTGGCGGTGCGCGGCGTCGAGCGCCGGGTCGCCCTCCTGCGGCCGCGTCAGCGCGGCGACGATCGCGGGGAGCTGGTCGCGCCGGCCGGCGTCGACGATGCGCTCGGGGTCGAGTCCGGCGGTGCCGGGCTGGCGCACGCAGTGGTCGGGGCAGTGCAGCAGCACGTCGAGCACGGGCTCGGTGCCGTCGAGCAGCGGGCGCAGGCGGGCGCGCAGGGCGTCGGCGTTGCGCGCGAGCTCGACGCTGAGCTGCGCCGCGCGGCGCCTGCCGGGGCGCAGCAGGCCGGCAGGTGTCTCGTCGAGGAAGCCGGCCTGCTGTTCGACCAGCAGCACCCGCCCGCCCGGGCCGACCACGGCGAAATCGACCTCGCCGAACACCGCCGTGCGACCCTCGGCGCGCGTCCAGTGCAGGCCGTGGTAGATCGTGGTGTCCTCGGGCAACGCGGCGGCGAGGCGGGCGAGGGTGGCGAGCTCGCGCCCGCGCGCGCCCTCCGCGGGGAGCAGGCGCCAGCCTTCGGGGTGGGTGCGGGCCATGGTGCGCCTCAGTCGATGGGCTCGAACAGGCGGGCGACGATGCGCTGGCAAGACGGGAGCTCGAAGGCCTCGGGGTTCAGGTCCGCGCAGGCCTCGGCGAAAGGACGCATCCCCTGCTGCAGATGGGCGAGCAGGGCGGGGAAGTCGTTCGTCTTTTGGATCACGCCGACGCCGTCTTCGAAGGCGCGGGTCATCAGCTCGAGCGGGGCGGAGTCCTGCGGGATGGGCGCGTCGGCGGGATTCATGTCGAGAATGTAATGGCGTTCATCCGCTTTCACGGTTGCGGGGCGAAGTGGCCGGATCGCTTCACCCATCGGAGACCGGCGGGGTTGCGGCGGTTTGCGCACGCCGCTCACCCCCGTCCAGCGTGAGCCCGTGCTTCAGTTCCCCGCGAACACCTCGTCGATCGTCCGCGCCTCGAGCACGCGCTCGGCCCAGATCTCGAGCTGCTCGGGCGTGGACTGGGAGAGACGCCGGATGATGTCGGGGGAGAGCGGGCCGAAGCGCCGGTTCAGCAGGCGCAGGAGGACGCTTGCACTGCCTTGGGCACGACCCTGCTCGATCCCCTTCTCGATTCCCTGCTCGATCCCCTTCTCGATACCGATTTCGAGCCCTTGCTCCATGCCCTTCTGCAGCCCGCGCTCGATCGCGAGTCGTTCGACGCTGGTGACGTACTTCACTTTGCGTTCTCCTTCAATATTTTCAATATCTTGCCACAGTCTCTGCTCGAACTCCCTGGGTAGTCGCATCATCCAGTCGAGCACCGAAAAGAAGTCGAGGATGCGTTGTCGCGTCCAGTCGCGTTCATAGAGTAGTCGCACCAGGCGGCGCTTGGCGTCGAAGCGGGCGATCGGGCTGCGGCGGGTGCGACGGGTGTAGAGGTGCGCGGCGGTGACGAGTGCGAAGGGGTTCGGGTTGCACAGCAGCGCGGCTTCGTCCGCTGCGTGGTCGACCAGCTTGGCGACCGGAAATTGCAGATTGTGCCGGCAGCCGAGGCGCTCATAGCCGAAGCGGTCGGGGCGCCAGGCCGGGTCGTCATCGGCGAGTACGGCCAGGCTGGCGACCGGACGGTCGTAGCTGTCGTAGATGCGGTAGTTATAGACGAACATCCGGCGTGCGAAGTCGGGGTCCATGCTTCCCTGGACCTCGATGTGCACACACAGCCAGTCCTCCTCGCCGGCGTGCGTGGTGACGCTGGCGAGCTTGTCGACATGGCGCCGGCCGAGCGCGGCGTCGCGTACGATCTGCTGCAGCTCCTTGTCGAGGAAGCGGTGGCCGCGCGCCCAGTCGATCTGGCGGCCGGCATCGGGGAAGTAGAAGTCGATGAACTCCGGGAAGGCGTGCTCGACGGCCTCCTTCCACGGACTGTCGTAATCGTCCTGCGCGGCGCTGGCGGGCATTGCGAGCTCCTGGGTGAGGGAGCTGGAATGCTATTTGGAAATATGACAAAAGGGAATTGGGGCATTGGGATGCGTCCCCGAACTTTCGGAGTATCCACGATTTTCGGGGGCTGCACGCCATGGCAATGCCGGCTGGCCGCCGCCGTGCCGCCGCGCGAATCGGACTAGAATCCCCCCATGCCGCTGACCCTCGCCGCTCCCGTCCACAGCGAACTGATCATCAAGAAGAGCCGCTTCATCGGCTGCGTGCAGCCGATGAGCGACCGCGCCGGCGCGCAGAAGGTCGTGGCCGCGTTGTGGGCGCAGCATCCGGGGGCGCGCCATGTGTGCTGGGCGCTGCTTGCGGGCGGGCAGTCGGCGGCGGTGGACGACGGCGAGCCGAGCGGCACCGCCGGGCGGCCGATGCTCGACGTGCTGCGCCACCAGGACCTGGAGGGCGTGCTCGCCACCGTGGTGCGCTACTTCGGCGGCGTGAAGCTGGGCGCCGGAGGCCTGGTGCGCGCCTACACGGACGCGGTGGCGCAGGCCTTGCTCGAGGCCGAGAAGGTGCCGATCGTGCGCCTGGCGACGCTGCGCTGCGTGGTGCCGTATGCGATGGAGGGGCTGCTGCGGCGCGAGCTCGACGCCGCCGGGGCGAGCCTGCTCGCGGTGGCGCACGGGCAGGCGGTGGAGCTGTGCTTCAGCCTGCCCGAGGATGCCGCCGCAGCCCTGCGCGCGCGCCTTGCGGAGGCGGGGCAGGGCCGGATCGAGTGGATCGCGGAGGTCGAGTGAGCGTTGGGCGCCAAGGGGCGGCAGCGTCCGGGTTTGCGCGGGGGCGAGGATCGCGACTTGCGTCGCTCCTACAGGGCGCCTGGGGCGTAGGGTGTGGTCGTAGGAGCGACGCAAGTCGCGATCGAATCATCCGGAATCCTCCCCCCCGGCGTGTCCGGCGCATGCGCAGATCAAGCGCCGAAATCGCGACTTGCGTCGCTCCTGCCTGATCCGCCGGCGGGTCGGCCTCAGGAGAGCTGTGGCAGGGGGGCGATGGTCCAGCCGCGCGCTTCGAGTTCCGTGCGCAGATGTCGCGCGCTCTCCACTGCGCCCAGGGTGTCGCCGTGCACGCAGATGCTGTCCATCGAAGTCGGCAGCACCTTGCCGCTCTGGCTGACCACGCCGCCGGCCTCCAGCATGCGCAGCACGTGGATGACGAGCTCGTCGTGGTCGTGGATGACCGCGCCGGGCTGGCCGCGCGGCACCAGCGTGCCCTTGTCGGTGTAGGCGCGGTCGGCGAAGACCTCGCCGGCGACCTTCAGCCCGGCGCGCGCGCCGGCCGCATGGAGTTCCGACAGCACCGGGGCGAGCAGGATCAGCCCGGGGTCGATGGCCTTGACCGCGCGCGCGACCGCGTCGGCGAGCGCCGCATCCTCGCAGGCCTGGTTGTTGAGTGCGCCGTGCGGCTTGACGTGGGTGACGCGGCCGCCTTCGGCCGCGGCCATGCCGGCGAGCGCGCCGACCTGGTAGATGATTATCGCCTCGAGCTCGGCCGGCGCCATCTTCATCGGCCGGCGACCGAAGCCCTGCAGGTCGGGGTAGGCCGGGTGGGCGCCGAGGCTCACCCCCGCCGCGAGCGCCGTGCGCACGGTGTGGCGCATCACCACCGGGTCGCCGGCGTGGAAGCCGCAGGCGATGTTGGCCGAGCGCACCACCTGCAGAAGGGCCTCGTCCTTGCCCATGGTCCAGGGGCCGAAGGATTCGCCGAGGTCGGCGTTGAGGTTGATCGTCTTGTTCATGGGCGGGGCTCCTTGGGGTGGGGAGATCGGGGCGTGCAGGCTGGGGGCCGGGATTGCGACTTGCGTCGCGCCAGGGCGGGCGGCGCTTGCGCGATCAATACAGCGGTCGGTATTCGGTGCCGAGGGCATGCACGACGCCGTCGACCAGGTTCCCGGTGTACAGCGCCATCAGGTCGATGCCATCGGGCGGCAGGGCGCGGATCGAGGCGATCAACGCCCGGGTCTCGGTCTCTGCGGCGCGCGCGATGCACGCGCCCTCGGCGGCGCTCACGGCGGCGAAGCGCAGGCTCTGGCCGGGGCGCAGCGCGGCGAGACGGCCGAGGTCGGCGCCGATCACGGTGGCGATCTTGGGATAGCCGCCGGCGGTCTGCGCGTCGGCGAGCAGCACGATGGGCTGGCCGGCACCGGGCACCTGGATGGAGCCGGGCACGGTGGCGTCGGAGACGATCTCGGCGGCGCCGGCGTGCTCCAGCTGCGCGCCCTCGAGGCGGATGCCCATGCGGTCGGCCTCGGTGGTGACGCGATACTCGCCGCCCACCAGGGCGTCGAGCGCGGTGGGGCTGAAGTGGTCGGCCTGCGGACCGGACACCAGGCGGATCGGACCGGTGTCGGCCGCGGGCGGCTGGGCGAGCACGCGGTCGCTGTCCCAGGGGTCGGCGTCGGCGGAGAGCGCCAGGCGCGTGCCGGCGCCGAGCGCACGGCCATCCACGCCGCCGATGCCGGCGCGCGCATAGGTCGAGGCGCTGCCCATCACCGCCGCCGGCTCGAGGCCGACGATCGCGACCATGGCGATGCGTCCGCCCTCCATCTTGCGGATGCGCAGCTGCTCGCCGTCGGCCAGCGTCACCGAGCGCCACGGCGCGAGCTGGCGCCGGCCCTCGGTGCCTTCGACCTCGACCACCGCGTCGCCGGCCACCGCGAGCTTCACCGCGCCGCCGCTCGCGGCGACGTGCAGGCCGCCGTCGAAGCATTCGATCACCGCGGCGTCCTCGGCGCGACCGGCGAGCGCATTGGCGATGCGCATCAGGCGGCGGTCGAGCACGCCCGCCCAGGGCACGCCGATGCGGCGGTGGCCGCGGCGGCCGCCGTCCTGGATGGAGGCGAAGGCGCCGGGAGAGAGGATTTCCACTTCGGTCCGGGTGCTCATGCTGCGTTCTCCGCGGGGGTCGGGGCGCTTTCCAGCCATTGCATGGGGTCGATTTCGGCGCTGGCGAGGCCGGCCTCGATGGCGCGGCATTCCTCGGCGCTCACCGGGACGAAGCGCACGCGGTCTCCGGCCGCGAGCAGCGAGGGCGAGGTGCGGCGGGCGTCGAACAACGGCACCGGGCAGCGCCCGAGCAGGTGCCATCCGCCGGGGCTCTCCCAGGGGTAGATCGCGGTCAGGCCAGTGGCGATCGCCACGCTTCCGGCGGGCACGCGCACGCGCGGCTGGGCGCGGCGTGGCAGGCGCAGCGGCGCGGGCAGGTCGCCCATGAAGGGGAAGCCGGGCAGGAAGCCGATCATGTAGACCAGGTATTCCGCTCCGCTGTGCAGCGCGACGACCTCGTCCTCGCCGATGCCGATCGCGCCCGCCACCTCGGCGAGGTCGGGGGCGGCCTCGCCCTCGTAGCACACCGGCAGGCGCCAGTGGCGGCCGTCGGTGGTGCTGCCGTGCTCGGCGGCGGCGATCAGCGGCTGCAGCGTGGCGAGCACCGCATCGCGGTCGGTGACGAGCGGGTCGAAGAACACGGTCAGCGAGCGGAAGGTGGGCATGGTCTCGATCACGCCTGGCAGTTCGCCCGCCTGTTTCCGGCGCAGCACGGCGGCGTCGAGCGCATTGACCTCGGCCAGCAGGGCAGGGTCGATGATGCTGCCGAATTCGATGGTGAGCGCGGCGTCGCCGGCGTCGAGGATGCGAAAGCTCACGGGAGGGCTCCCTGGTGATGTGCAGCGGATTTACAGCGATGAAGTGGAGGCCGCGCGCGCGGCCTGGTCGTAGCGGCCGGACAGGGTGCGCAGCAGGCGGGCGAGTTCGCCGATCTGGGCGTTGTCCTCGGGGCTGCCGGTGAAGCCGGGCATCAGGCAGGCCTCGCGTACGTCGCGGTACGCCAGGCAGATCTCGCGGCCCCGCTCGGTGACGGAGAAGAACGCCTCCTTGCCCTTCTTGACGCTCTGCACCAGGCCGAGGCCGGCGAGCTTGCGCAGCGAGTAGGAGACGACGTGGGTGTCCTCGACGTTGAGCACGAAGCAGATGTCCGCAAGGCGCTTCTCGGAGTCGCGGTGCGACACGTGGTGCAGCACCAGCACGTCGATCGGCGTCATGTCCTTGACGCCGGCGGTGGTCATGCAGCGCATCATCCAGCGTGCGAAAGCATGCCAGGCGATGATGAGGCCGAACTCCATCTCGGAAAGTTCGGGCGATTTCGGCGAGATCAGGTGCTGGGAGGACACGATGCGGCTGGCTTCTTTCATGACTGCCTCCGGGGCGGAAGACAAGGTTTCGCGGACGTTTTGCAAAAAAAACGTGTACGTTTTGTTGATAAGATACCCACAAAATCTCTATTGTGCAATAACGGTGACTTATCGAAGACCGGTCGCCGCCCGCCAATCCGCGTTCCGGGCTTCTCGCCCTCCTCTACCAGGAGTAATCGCCATGCGCTTCCCGCGTCCCCTCGTCAAGGTGATCGCCACTTCGCTCGTAGGCCTGGGTCTGGCCGCCGTCGCCCACGCCCAGACCGCGTGGGACATGCCCACGCCCTACCCGGCGAACAACTTCCACACCGAGAACATCCAGCAGTTCGCCAAGGAGGTCGACGAGGCCACCGGCGGCAAGCTCAAGATCACCGTGCACGCCAACGGCTCGCTGTTCAAGGCCAACGAGATCAAGCGCGCGGTGCAGTCCGGGCAGGCGCAGATCGGCGAGCTGATCATCTCCGGGCTGGCCAACGAGGACGCGCTCTACGCGCTCGACACCGTGCCCTTCCTGGCCACCGGCTATGCGGATTCGAAGAAGCTTTGGCAGGCCTCGAAGGCGGCGGTCGAAGCGCGCCTGGCGAAGAACGGCCTCAAGATCCTGTACTCGGTGGCCTGGCCGCCGCAGGGCCTGTACTCCATGACCGAGCTCAAGACCATCGGCGACCTCAAGGGCATGAAGATCCGCTCCTACAGCCCGACCGTGGCGCGCATGATCGAGCTGATGGGGGGGCAGCCGGTGACCGTGCAGGCCGCCGACCTCACCCAGGCGCTGTCGACCGGCGTGGTGTCGGCCAACCTGACCTCCTCGGCCACCGGTTACGACACCAAGAGCTGGGAAAACCTGAGCCACTACTACGACATCCAGGCCTGGCTGCCGAAGAACATCGTGTTCGTGTCGAAGAAGGCCTTCGACGCGCTCGACCAGCCGTCGCGCGATGCCCTGCTGAAGGCCGCCGCCGCGGCCGAGGAGCGCGGCTGGAAGGTGTCGGAAGAGAAGACCGCCTGGTACATCGACCAGCTCAAGGCCAACAAGATGCAGGTCCAGCCCGCGCCGGAGGCGCTGCAGGCCGAGCTGCTCAAGGTCGGCGAGAAGATGACCGCCGAGTGGGTCGAGAAGGCCGGTCCGGACGGCCAGGCCATCCTCGACGCCTACCGCAAGCTGAAGTGACCGGCGGATGCCGCATCGGCCCCGCCGTGGCGGGGCCTTCTTGTTCAGGAGATCGCCCATGAGAGCGTTCCTCGATTCCTTGTACCGCCTGTCCGGGGCGCTCGCCGCGGTCGGCATGGTGGCCACGCTGGTGCTGGTCGCGACCGGCGTCTTCACGCGCCCGCTCGGCATCTACCTGCCCGGCACCGACGACTACGCCGGCTACGCGATGGCGGCCTGCGGCTTCCTCGCGCTGGCCTACACCTTCAAGCACGGCGAGCACATCCGCGTGAGCCTGGTGCTCGAGCGCGTCGGCCCGCGCCTGCGCGCGGCGCTGGAGTGGTTCTCGCTCGCCGCCGGCACCGCGGTGGCGGCGATGCTGGCCTTCTACGCCGTGCGCATGGTGCTGCAGTCGCACGAATTCGAGGAGATCTCGCAGGGCGTGGACGCCACGCCACTGTGGATTCCGCAACTGTCGATGGCCTTCGGCTCGGTCGTGCTGCTGATCGCGCTGATCGACGACCTGGTGATGACCACCCTGGGGCGCGCACCGGCGCGACTCGCCACCCACAGCGGCGAAGCCGCGCGCATGGAATAAGAGGAGCGCGCCATGGAAGTCATGATTGCGGCCGTACTGATCGGCCTGATGCTGGCGCTGCTCGCCGGCGGCGTATGGATCGGCCTTGCGCTGATGGCGATCGGCATCCTCGGCATGCTCGGCTTCACGCCGCGCGCGCCGGGCGACGGCATGGCGGTGGCGATCTGGAGCCACGGTTCGAGCTGGACCCTGACCGCGCTGCCGCTGTTCCTGTGGATGGGCGAGATCCTCTTCCGCACCAAGCTGTCGGAAGACATGTTCAAGGGCCTGTCGCCCTGGCTGGAACGCCTGCCGGGCCGCCTGCTCCACACCAACATCATCGGCTGCACCTTGTTCGCCGCGGTGTCGGGCTCGTCGGCGGCGACCTGCGCCACCATCGGCAAGATCGCGCTGCCCGAGCTGCAGCGCCGCGGCTACCCCGAGTCGATGGCGCTGGGCACCCTGGCCGGTGCCGGCACGCTGGGCCTGCTGATCCCGCCCTCGATCATCATGATCGTGTACGGCGTGGCGGCGGACGTGTCGATCTCCAAGCTCTTCATCGGCGGCGTGCTGCCCGGCATCCTGCTGGCGAGCCTTTTCATGGGCTGGGTGGTGGTGTGGTCGCTGATGAACCCGGGCAAGATCCCCGCCGCCGACCTCAAGACCGACTTCATGGGCAAGCTGCGCGCCTCGAAGAACCTGATCCCGGTGATCCTGCTGATCGGCGGCGTGCTCGGCTCGATCTACAGCGGCATCGCCACCGCGACCGAGGCCGCCGCGATCGGCGTGATCGGCAGCCTGATCATCGCCGCCAGCCAGCGCACGCTCAATCGCAAGAGCTTCTTCGGTGCGCTGATGGGCGCCACCCGGCTGTACTGCATGATCGCGCTGATCCTCGCCGGCTCGGCCTTCCTGACCCTCGCGATGGGCTACATCGGCCTGCCCCGCCATCTCGCCGAGTGGATCGGCGGGCTCGGCCTCACCCCGGGCATGCTGCTGGTGGCGCTGGCGATCTTCTACATCCTGCTCGGCTGCTTCCTCGACGGCATCTCGATCGTGGTGCTGACGATGGCGGTGCTGATGCCGACCATCCAGGCCGCGGGCATCGATCCGCTGTGGTTCGGCATCTTCGTGGTGGTGGTGGTGGAGATGGCGCAGGTCACCCCGCCGGTCGGCTTCAACCTCTTCGTGCTGCAGGGCCTCACCGGGCGCGACATGACGGTGATCGCGCGCTACGCGCTGCCCTACTTCCTGCTGATGGTGCTGGCGGTGGTGCTGCTGTACACCTTCCCCGGCCTGGTGACCTGGCTGCCCGGGCACATGATCGGGTGACGGGCTCCGCGCCCGCGGCCGCTGGCGTTCAGTCGCCGGGCGCGGGCGCCGTATCTGCGCAAGGGCCGGCGGCGAGCTCCGCCGCACGCGCCTCGGCCGCCAGCCAGTCGTGCACCGTGGCCACGCGCGGATCGGCGAGCGCCCCGGCGGAATGGATCACGCAGTAGCGCTTGCCGGTGCGCACCGACTGCGCGAAGGGCGCCACCAGGCGGCCGCTGTCGAGCTCGTCGGTGATCAGGGTGCGGCGCGCGATCGCCACCCCCATGCCGGCGATCGCGCACTGCATGGTGATGTGGTTGCGGTTGAACATGTAGCCGCGCCGTACCTCCACCTGGGGTGCGCCGATGGCCTTCAGGTAGCGCTCCCACTCGGCGTAGGGCGGGCTCCCGCGCCAGGCGGTCATGTCGTGCAGCAGCGGGTAGTGGCGCAGGTCCTCGGCGCCGAGCAGCGGTGGACGGCCTTCGAGCAGGCGTGGCGAGCACACCGGGAAGATCTCCTCTTCCAGCAGCACGGTGCTCTGGAAGCCGGGGTAGCTGCCGTCGTTGAGGTCGATCGCGAGGTCGAACTCGCCGTCGCGTAGCGAGTACGTGCTGTCCTCGGCCTCGACCTGCAGCTCGATCTGCGGAAAGCGCGCCATCAGGCGCGGCAGACGCGGGACCAGCCAGGTGGCGAGGAAGGAGGGCAGGGTGCGCACCCGTACCACGCCGCTGAGCGCGCCGCCACGCAGGCGGCCGATGGCGAGCTCGACCGCGGCGTAGGCCGGATCGACCGCGGCGAGCAGGCGCTTGCCCGCGTCGGTGAGCTCGAGCCTGCGCGGCAGGCGGCGGAACAGGCGCTGGGCGAGCCAGTCCTCGAGCAGCTTGATCTGCTGACTGACCGCGCCGGTGGTGATGTTGAGCTCCTCGCCGGCGCGGGTGAAGGACAGGTGACGCGCGACGGCGAGGAAGACGCGTAGCCGGGTATGGATCTGGGAGGGTGCGCTCGTAGCCATGGTTTAGTTTTGCTAAAGAAAAGATCAATAACTATCGATTGAGCGCCCGCCCATCCAGCTGGAGAATGCCGCTCATGCACTGATAAGTATTTTCGTGCTTAGCAGAATTAAATCAATAAGCCGTTTCTCCTCGGAGTCTCCCATGTCCATCAGCGTACTCGACCTGTTCAAGATCGGCGTCGGTCCGTCCAGCTCGCATACGGTCGGGCCGATGCGGGCCGCGCACGATTTCGTCGCCGAGCTGCAGCGCCGCGGCCTGCTCGACCAGGTGCGCCGCATCGAGGCGAAGCTCTACGGCTCGCTGTCGGCGACCGGCGTCGGCCACGGCACCGACCGCGCGGTGGTGGCCGGCCTGATGGGCGCGCGCCCGGACGAGGTCGATCCCGACTTCCTGGTGGGCGCGGTCGATGCGGTGCGCATCGATGCCAGCCTGCCGCTAGGCGGCACGACGGCGGTGCCCTTCGAGTGGACGCGCGACCTGCGCCTGCTGCCGGTGAGCCTGCCCTACCATCCCAACGCGATGCGCCTGGCCGCGCACGGCGAGGCTGGCGTGCTGTACGAGAACACCTACTACTCGGTGGGTGGCGGCTTCGTGGTCGACGAGGCGCAGGCGCAGTCGGGCGCGCCGGCCGAGGCCGCGGTCGCCGTGCCCTATCCCTTCGACACCGGCGCCGAGCTGCTCGCCCAGTGCCGCCGCCACGGCCTGCGCATCAGCGAGCTGATGCTGGCCAACGAGTCTGCCTGGCGCAGCGAGGCGGAGACGCGCGCCGCGCTGCTGCGCATCTGGGACGTGATGCGCGCCTGCGTGACGCGCGGCGTGGGCCACGAGGGCGTGCTGCCCGGCGGGCTCAACGTGCGCCGGCGCGCGCCGGGGCTGTATCGCAAGCTCAGCGGGCAGGCGAGCGGGCGCAACATGATCAGCGACTCGATGAGCGCGCTCGACTGGGTCAACCTCTACGCGCTCGCGGTCAATGAAGAGAACGCCGGCGGTGGCCGCGTCGTCACGGCGCCCACCAATGGTGCGGCCGGTATCATCCCGGCGGTGATGCACTACTACATGAAGTTCATGCCCGGCAGCGACGAGCGCGACGTGGAGAACTTCCTCCTCGCCGCCGCCGCGGTCGGCGTGCTGTGCAAGAAGAACGCCTCCATCTCCGGCGCCGAGGTCGGCTGCCAGGGCGAGGTCGGCTCGGCCTGCGCGATGGCCGCCGCGGGCCTGGCCGAAGTGCTCGGCGGCACGCCCGAGCAGGTCGAGAACGCCGCCGAGATCGGCCTCGAGCACAACCTCGGCCTGACCTGCGACCCCGTCGGCGGCCTGGTGCAGGTGCCCTGCATCGAGCGCAACGCGATGGCCTCGATCAAGGCCATCAACGCCGCCCAGCTCGCCCTGCGCGGCGACGGCGCGCACACGGTCTCGCTCGACCAGGTGATCCGGACCATGCGCGACACGGGCCGCGACATGCTCGACAAGTATAAGGAGACCTCCCGCGGCGGCCTCGCCGTCAGCTTTCCGGAGTGCTGAGCGCCGCCACACCGGATCTCCAGCCGAATGTCCACCCGTTCCACCCCCGACCCGGCACAGCCCATCCCGCACGTGCCCGGGTCCAGCCTCACCCGGCTTCCCTAACCACAACGTCATCCACGAGGAGACACTCAATGACCACCGCAAACCCCACGGCTCTGCAGCGCGTGATGCGCATGAGCCTCATCTCCCAGATCGCCATCGGTCTGGTCCTCGGCATCGCACTGGCGCTGATCGCGCCGGGCGCCACCAAGTCGGTCGCGCTGCTCGGCGACCTCTTCATCGCCGCGCTGAAGGCGGTCGCGCCGATCCTGGTCTTCGTGCTGGTGGCGGCGGCGATCGCCAACCACAGGCACGGCCAGCCCACGCACATGCGCCCGATCCTCGTCCTCTACCTGCTCGGCACCTTCGCCGCCGCGGTGGTGGCGGTGATCGCCAGCTTCGCCTTCCCGACCACGCTGGTGCTCGACACCGCGGCCGCGACCGGCAACCCGCCGGGCGGCATCCTCGGGGTGCTCAAGAACCTGCTGCTGAGCGTCGTCTCCAATCCGGTGCGCGCGCTGATGGAAGCCAATTTCATCGGCATCCTGGCGTGGGCGATCGGCCTCGGCGTCGCGCTGCGCCATGCCGCGGAGAGCACCCGCAAGATGGTCAATGATGTCGCGGATGCGGTGTCCTCGATCGTGCAGGTGGTGATCCGCTTCGCCCCGCTCGGCATCTTCGGCCTGGTCGCCGCCACCATGGGCGAGTCCGGCTTCGACGCGCTGCTCGGCTACGGCAAGCTGCTGATGGTGATCGTGGGCTGCATGGTCTTCGTCGCCCTGGTGGTCAACCCGCTGTTCGTGTTCTGGAAGCTGCGCACCAACCCCTATCCGCTGGTGTTCACCTGCCTGCGCGAGAGCGGCGTCACCGCCTTCTTCACCCGCAGCTCGGCCGCCAACATCCCCATCAACCTCGAGCTGTGCAAGCGCATGGGCCTGCACGAGGACACCTATTCGATCTCGATCCCGCTCGGCGCCACGATCAACATGGCTGGCGCGGCGATCACGATCTCGGTGATGGCGCTCGCCGCGGCGCACACCCTCGGCATCGCGACCGACTTCCCGACCGCGCTGCTGCTGTGCCTGGTGTCCGCGCTCGCCGCATGCGGCGCCTCGGGCGTGGCGGGGGGCTCGCTGCTGCTGATCCCGATGGCCACCAGCCTGCTGGGCGTCCAGGCCGACGTGGCGATGCAGGTGGTGGCGATCGGCTTCGTCATCAGCGTGGTGCAGGACTCGTGCGAGACCGCGCTGAACTCCTCGACCGACGTCCTCTTCACCGCCGCCGCCTGCGCGGCGGAGAGCGGCGAGCCGCTCCAGCTGGATCGCACCTGATCCCGGCATGACCGTGCGCCTGCGCCACGGCGCAGGTGTCCGTCCGGCGGCCGTCGCGGCCTCCGGGCGTGGCGGGGCTCCGGCCCCGCGCCTTCCCCGAATCAAGCCCTGCCCGGGGGGCTTCCAATCCCCGGGCACTGCAACGGAGTCGTCATGAACAAGAATCCCGCAACCGCCGTCGAACAGAGCGGCAAGCCCCAATCCCCGGCGCGCGAGCGCTTCCTCGCCCATCTGCACGGTGTCGTCGATCAGATCCGCGCCGACGGCTTCTACAAGGCCGAGCGCGTCATCGACAGCCCTCAGGGTGCCCAGGTCCACCTCGGCACCGGTGCGGACGTCCTCAACTTCTGCGCCAACAACTACCTCGGGCTCGCCAACGACCCGCGCCTGGTCAAGGCCGCCCAGGACGGCCTGGCCGAGGACGGCTTCGGCATGGCGTCGGTGCGCTTCATCTGCGGCACGCAGTCGGTGCACAAGCAGCTCGAGGCGAGCATCTCGAAGTTTCTCGGCACCGAGGACACCATCCTGTACGGCAGCTGCTTCGACGCCAACGGCGGCCTGTTCGAGACCCTGCTCACCGAAGAGGACGCGGTCATCTCCGACGAGCTCAACCACGCCTCCATCATCGACGGCGTGCGCCTGTGCAAGGCCAGGCGCTACCGCTACCGCAACAACGACATGGCCGACCTCGAGGCGCAGCTGCAGGCCGCGGACGCCGCCGGCGTGCGCTTCAAGCTGATCGCCACCGACGGCGTGTTCTCCATGGACGGCGTGATCGCCGACCTGAAGTCGGTCTGCGACCTGGCCGACAAATATGGCGCGCTGGTGATGGTCGACGACTCCCATGCCGTCGGCTTCGTCGGCACGCACGGCCGTGGAACGGCGGAATACTGCGGCGTGGAAGGCCGCGTGGACATCATCACCGGCACGCTCGGCAAGGCGCTGGGGGGCTCCTCGGGAGGCTATACCTCGGGGCACAAGGAGATCATCGAACTGCTGCGCCAGCGCTCGCGGCCCTATCTGTTCTCCAACACGCTCGCGCCCTCCATCGCCGCGGCCTCGATCAAGGTGATGGAGCTGCTTGCGAGTGACGAAGGTCTTGAACTGTGCCGTCGCGTCAAGGAAAACGGCGAACATTTCCGCCGCGAGATGACCAAGCTCGGCTTCACGCTGGCGGGCAAGGATCACCCCATCGTCCCGGTCATGCTCGGCGATGCGCAGCTGGCCGGTCGCATGGCCGAAGAGCTGCTGAAGGAAGGCATCTACGTCATCGGCTTCTCCTTCCCGGTCGTGCCCAAGGGCAAGGCCCGCATCCGCACGCAGATGAGCGCCGCGCACACCACGGCGCAGATCGACCGCGCGGTGGCGGCCTTCGCCAAGGTGGGCAAGGCACTCGGCGCGATTGCGTGAGCACGACCACTGATATCGATTGAGAGGAATCCCATGAAGGCCTTGGCCAAATTGACCCCGTCGGTGGGGCTCACGCTGACCAGCGTGGAAAAGCCGGAAGTCGGACCCAACGACGTCCTCATCAAGATCAAGAAGACCGCGATCTGCGGCACGGACATCCATATCTGGAAGTGGGACGAGTGGGCGCAGAAGACCATTCCCGTCCCCATGCACGTCGGCCACGAGTACGTCGGCGTGATCGCCGAGATGGGCCAGGAGGTGCGCGGCTTCAAGATCGGCGACCGCGTGTCGGGCGAGGGGCACATCACCTGCGGTTTCTGCCGCAACTGCCGCGCCGGCCGTCGCCACCTCTGCCGCAACACCGTGGGCGTCGGCGTGAACCGCGCGGGCGCGTTCGCCGAGTACCTGGCGATCCCGGCGGTCAATGCGTTCAAGATCCCCGACGACATCTCCGACGACCTCGCGGCGATCTTCGACCCCTTCGGCAACGCCACCCATACCGCGCTGTCCTTCAACCTGGTCGGCGAGGACGTGCTCATCACCGGCGCCGGCCCGATCGGCATCATGGCGGTGGCGATCGCGCGTCACGTCGGCGCGCGCCATGTCGTCATCACGGACGTCAACGATCACCGCCTGGAGCTCGCCCGCAAGATGGGCGCGACGCGCGCCGTGAATGTGAGCCGCGAGAACCTCGCCGACGTGAAGACCGAGTTGCACATGGTCGAAGGCTTCGACGTCGGCCTCGAGATGTCGGGCGTGCCGTCGGCGTTCACCTCGATGCTCGAGCACATGAACCACGGCGGCAAGATCGCGCTGCTGGGCATTCCGCCGTCCAACACCGCGATCGACTGGAACCAGGTCATCTTCAAGGGCCTGGAGATCAAGGGCATCTACGGCCGCGAGATGTTCGAGACCTGGTACAAGATGGTCGCCATGCTGCAGAGCGGGCTGGACCTGAGCCCGATCATCACCCACCACTACCCGGTCGAGGAGTTCAAGACCGGCTTCGAGACCATGCTCTCGGGCAACAGCGGCAAGGTGATCCTGGACTGGGAAGCGCTGGCCGCCTGATCCTTGTGCTGTCGTGATCCGCAAAAAGCCCGGGCGATCCCGGGCTTTTTGCCTTGCAGCGTCGGTTTCTGCACGGGCCGGCCGGTCCGCGAAGCGGGGGCTGGATGTGGCGGGCGCAGGCGGTGTCGCTGCCCGCAACCGAAAGGGAATACCATCCGAGCAACATATCCCCGCAGTGATGGAAGCCTGCTCGATGGCCCTCAACCAGAATCCCGAACAACGCGCCCGCGACAAGATCGACGCGCAGCTCGCCGCCTCTGGCTGGGTCGTGCAAGCCAAGGAGAAGATCGACTTCGGCGCCGGCCTGGGTGTCGCGGTGCGTGAGTACCAGACCAGCGTCGGCCCTGCCGACTACATCCTGTTCGTCGAGGGCAAGCCGGTCGGTGTGATCGAGGCCAAGCCCGAGACCGCCGGTCATCACATCACCGTCGTCGAGAGCCAGACCGAGGGCTATGCCAACGCCCGGCTGAAGTGGGTCAAGGCCGGCCAGCCCTTGCGCTTCCTCTACGAGGCGACCGGCGTCATCACCCGCTTTACCGATGCCCGCGACCCCAAGCCGCGTTCGCGTGAAGTGTTCAGCTTTCATCGCCCGCAAACCCTGCGCGAGTGGCTTGGCCAGAGCAGCACCCTGCACGCTCGCCTGCAAGGCATGCCGCTACTCAACCCGGACGAACTGCCGGCCAGTGCGCTCCGTCTGCGCGACTGCCAGGAGAAGGCAATCGGCAAACTCGAGGAGTCTTTCAGGGAGGGCAAGCCGCGCGCGCTGATCCAGATGGCCACCGGGGCCGGCAAGACCTATACGGCCATCACCGCCATCTACCGCCTGCTCAAGTACGCCGGCGCCAGGCGCGTGCTGTTCCTGGTCGATACCCGGAACCTCGGCGAGCAGGCCGAGCAGGAGATGATGAGCTACCTGCCCATCGACGACACCCGCAAGTTCACCGAGCTGTACCCGGTCCAGCGCCTCAAGTCCTCCTGCATCGCCAGAGACAGCCTGGTCTGCATCAGCACCATCCAGCGCATGTACGCCATCCTCAAGGGCGAGGAACTGGACGAGACGCTGGAGGAGCACAGCCCCGCCGAGCAACTGACCCAGCCGAAGAAGCCGATGCCCGTGGCCTACAACCCGGCCATCCCGCCGGAGTTCTTCGACTTCATCTTCATCGACGAATGCCACCGCTCGATCTACAACCTGTGGCAACAGGTACTCGACTACTTCGACGCCAGCCTGATCGGCCTCACCGCCACCCCGGACAATCGCACCTACGGCTTCTTCAGGAAGAACGTGGTCAGCGACTACAGCCACGAAAAGGCGGTGGCCGATGGCGTCAACGTCGGCAACGAGGTCTACCTGATCGAGACCGCGGTCACCCAACAGGGCGGCCAGCTCAAGGCCGAGCAGCAGGTCGAGCGCCGCGAGCGCCTGACCCGGCGCAAGCGCTGGGAGCAGCAGGACGAGGACGAGGCCTACACCGGCAAACAGCTAGACCGCGATATCGTCAGCCCCGACCAGATCCGCACCGTCATCCGCAGCTTCCGCGACAGGCTGCCGGAGATCTTCCCCGAGCGCTTCGAGGCCGACGGCCATTACCAGGTGCCCAAGACGCTGATCTTCGCCAAGACCGACAGCCACGCCGACGACATCATCCAGTGCGTGCGCGAGGAGTTCGGCGAGGGCAACGCCTTCTGCAAGAAGGTGACCTACCGGGTCGCCGACGGGCGCAAGGATGCCGACGGTAACGTCATCGAGGAAGGCGAAGACCCCCGCTCGGTCCTCGCCCAGTTCCGCAACGAGTACCACCCGCGCATCGCCGTCACCGTGGACATGATCGCCACCGGCACCGACGTGAGGCCGCTGGAGTGCCTGCTGTTCATGCGCGACGTGAAGAGCCGCAACTACTTCGAGCAGATGAAGGGGCGCGGCACCCGCACCCTCGACAAGGACGACCTGCAGAAGGTCTCCTCGGCGGCCAGGACTGCCAAGACCCACTACGTCATCGTCGATGCCATCGGTGTCACCAAGTCGCTGAAAACCGCCAGCCAGCCGCTGATCACCAAGCCCGGCGTGCCGTTCAAGGATCTGGCCATGGGCGTGATGCTCGGCGCCAGCGACAGCGATACCGTCAGCTCGCTGGCCGGGCGGCTGGCGCGGCTGGCCAGGCAACTGGAACCGGCCGAGCATAAAAAAGTGGAGGCCCATACCGGCGGCACGCCGCTCAGCCACATCGTCGCCCGGTTGTTCAACGCCATCGATGCCGACCAGGTGGAAGCCCGCGCCCTGGCGCTGGCCGGCCAACCCGAGGGCAGCGACCCCGGCGATGCGCTGCGCGACCAGGCCCAGGCCGCGCTGGTCAAGGACGCAGCCAAGGCGCTCGACGGCGAGCTGATCGAGCTGCTCGACCGCATCCGTCGCGAGCGCGAGCAGATCATCGACCACGACACCCTGGACGAGCTGCTGCATGCCGGCTGGCAGGCGGACAGCGCCGAGGTCGCCCGCCAGCAGACCGAAGACTTCGCCGCCTGGTTGCAGGCGCACTGCGACGCGCTGGAGGCGCTGACCATCTACTTCTGCGTGCCGCAGCGCCGCCGCGAAGTCACCTTCGAGCAGCTGCGCGCGGTGGTCGAAGCACTCAAGGCCGACCGCCCCCAGCTGGCGCCGCTGTCCGTCTGGCAGGCCTATGCCCGGCTGGAGGACTACAAGGGCAAGCATCCGCTCAGCGACCTCACTGCGCTGGTGGCCCTGATCCGCCGCGTCTGCGGGCTGGACGACACGCTGACGCCCTTCGAGGAGACGGTGGCGCGCAACTTCAAGAACTGGATCTTCAAGCGCCACGCCGGCAAGGGCGAGAAGTTCACCGCGCAGCAGATGCAGTGGCTGCAGATGATCCGCGACCACGTCGCCAGCTCGATCCATATCGACACCGACGCGCTAGACTTGCCGCCCTTCGACCGCGCCGGCGGGCTGGGCGAGTTCTACGAGCAGTTCGGCGACGAGTATGAAGCGGTGCTGGATGAGATCAATGAGGCGTTGGTGGCGTGATGCAGAAAGTTGATTTGCCTGCGAGCTGGGTTTGGACAACCGTTGCCGATTTAGGTCGCGTGTTTTCCGGGGGCACACCTTCGACCAAAGAGCCAAGCTACTGGGGCAGTGATATTGCGTGGATTTCTCCTTCGGACCTGACGGGGTATGCATCTAAGTTCATTGCAAGAGGCGCGAAATCGATCAGCTCGAAAGGATTGAAAAATAGCTCTGCTGTGGTTATGCCTGCAGGAAGCGTACATTTTTCATCTCGCGCCCCAATTGGCTATGTCGCTATTGCTGCGAATGAAGTAAGCACCAATCAGGGGTTCAAGAGCTTGACGCCTGCTGTTGGCGTTTTTAACGAGTACATCTACTACTATTTCAAGAGTGCAAAGCAGTTGGCTGAGTCCTTGGCTACTGGAACAACTTTCAAAGAGATTTCAGGGGCCGCTTTCAGTCGAATGCCTGTGCCTCTGGCTCCTGAGCGGGAGCAGCAGCGCATCGTCGCCAAGCTCGAAGAGCTGTTCTCCGAACTCGACAAGGGCGTGGAAAACCTGCGTACCGCCCAGCAGCAACTCAAGGTCTACCGCCAGGCCCTGCTCAAGCACGCCTTCGAGGGCAAGTTGACCGCCGAATGGCGGGCGCAGAATCCCGACAAGCTGGAAAGCGCCGAGGCGCTGCTGGCGCGCATCCAGCAGGAGCGTGAGGCGCGCTATCGGCAGCAACTGGCGGAATGGCAGGAAGCCCAGCAGGCCTGGGAGGCCAACGGCAAGACCGGCAGCAAGCCGGCCAAGCCCAAGGCGCCGAAAGTGCTGCCGGCGCTGACGGCCGAAGATCTGGCGGAATTGCCGGAGCTACCGGCGGGCTGGGCTTGGCTCTGCGTATCTCATCTGCTCGCCGAAGATCTCTGCAACGGTAAGTCGGTCAAAGACCGATCTGGCGGCTTTCCCGTACTCAGGCTGAACGCCCTGGCCAACGGAAGAATTAACCTTTCTGTTACCAAGCCTGGTGATTGGGATGAAGACGAGGCGCGACAATATTTTGTCCAAAAAGGGGATTTTCTCGTCTCCCGTGGAAATGGCAGCAAGCATCTTGTTGGACGCGGCGGCTTTGCTCACTACAAAAGCACGAAATTTTGCCATGTCGCATTTCCTGACACCATGATCAGAATTCGACTGCTGCCTGAAAGTGTCTGCCAGGGCTACTTTGGCTTTTGTTGGGACTCACCGCTGCTCAGGCGTCAAATCGAAAAGCATGCCAGAACAACAGCCGGCATATACAAGATTAACCAAGAGCTAATCGCGGGCTTTATCTTGCCGCTTCCATGTCGTGAAGAGCAGGAGCTTATTGAGCGCATGCTGAGCGAAAAACTCTCCAACCTCGAACAGCTCGAAAACACCATCGCCACCTCCCTGCAACAGGCCGAAGCCCTTCGCCAGTCCATCCTGAAAAAGGCCTTCTCCGGCCAGTTGGTGCCGCAGCACCCCGACGACGAGCCGGCCAGCGTGCTGCTGGCGCGCATCCGCGCCGAACGTGCCGCGCAGCCCAAGGCCCGTGGGCGCAAGAGCAGGGCCGAGGCATGACCCCGGAACATCTGGCCCAACTGCTGCGCGGCGGCGAAGGGCTGACCGTCGAGTTCAAGCGCGCCCGCGAGGCGCTCAACCGCGACGTCTACGAAACCATCTGCGCCTTCCTCAATCAGCGCGGCGGCACCCTGGTGCTGGGCGCGGCGGACGACGGCACGGTGACCGGCATCGCCCCCGAGGCGCTGGCGCAGATGCGCAAGGATCTGGCCAACACCCTGCACAACCCGCAGAAGATCAACCCGCCGATGCCGCTGGCGCCCGAGCCGGTGGAGCTGGACGGGCAGACCCTGCTGGTGCTCAGCGTGCCGGAAAGCTCGCAGGTGCACAGCTGCAACAACCGCATCTTCAGCCGCAACGAGGATGGCGATTTCGACATCACCGGCCACGGCCAGCTGCTGGCCGAGCTGTACCTACGCAAGCAGGTGGGCTACAGCGAGAACCGCATCTTTCCGCATGTCCGCCTCACCGACCTGCGCAGCGACCTGATCGAGCGCGTGCGCCGCAACGTGCGCCTGCAACGCGCCGGCCACCCCTGGGCCGAGCTGGACGATCTGGAGCTGTTGAAGAGCGCGCGCCTGTACCAGCGCGACTACCAGACCGGCGCCGAAGGCATCTCCATGGCCGGCGCCCTGCTGTTCGGCCGCGACGAGGTGGTGCTGGGCGTGGTGCCGCACCATCGCACCGATGCCATCCTGCGCGTGCATGACCTCGATCGCTATGACGACCGCGACGACATCCGCACCAACCTGCTGGAAAGCTACGACCGGCTGATGGCCTTCGTGAATAAGCACATTGCCGACCCCTTCTATCTGGAGGGCAACCGGCGCATCAGCCTGCGTGACCGTATCTTCCGCGAGGTGGTGGCCAACCTGCTGATCCACCGCGAATACCTCAACCCCTTCCCGGCCAAGCTGATCATCCAGCGCGACCGGGTGGTCACCGAGAACAGCAACAACCCGCACGGCCTCGGCCTGCTGCGCCCCGACGATTTCGCGCCCTCGCCGAAGAACCCGGCCATTGCCCGCGTGTTCCGCGAGATGCAGTGGGCCGAGGAGCTGGGCTCGGGCGTGCGCAACCTGTTCAAGTACGCCCGCGCGTTCGGTGGGCAGGATCCGATCCTGTGTGAGGAGTCGATCTTTCGGGTGACGGTGATGCTGCCAACCCTGCCGATTAGTGCGACAGCCAGCCAGACTGGCGTCAAGCCGCAGCCAGAGTCAGGGGCAGAGTCAGGGGCAGAGTCAGGGGCAGAGTCAGGGGCAGAGTCGCAGGCGCGCCGCGTGCTGGCGGCCTTGAGCGCAGGCGCGCTAGGCAAGGCCGAGCTGGCCAGCCGGCTCGCCCTGCCGTCGGTCAGCGGCGCGCTGAACCGCAGCATACGCAGTCTGCTCGACGCCGGCCTGATCGAATACACCCTGCCCGACAAGCCCAACAGCCGTTTGCAAAAATACCGCCTGACCGCCGCCGGCCGGGTGCAACTGAATTCCCAGGATTGAACCCTGCATGAGCACCGATGCCATCGTCTCCAAAGTCTGGAGCTTCTGTACCACCCTGCGCGACGACGGCGTGGGCTACGGCGACTATCTGGAGCAGCTGACCTACCTGATCTTCCTGAAGATGGCCGACGAATACGCCAAGCCGCCCTACAGGCGCGACATCGGCATTCCCAAAGGCCACGACTGGGCAAGCCTGCTGGACAAGCGCGGCGCCGAACTGGAAGTGCATTACGTCACCACGCTGATGCAGCTCGGCGGCAGGCCGGGACTGCTCGGACAGATCTTCACCAAGGCGCAGAACAAGATCCAGGACCCGGCCAAGCTGAGCCGCCTGATCAGCATGATCGACGAAACGCGCTGGGTGAAGCTGGGCGCCGACGTGAAGGGCGACATCTACGAGGGGCTGCTGGAAAAGAACGCCGAGGACACCAAGTCCGGCGCCGGCCAGTACTTCACCCCGCGTGCGCTGATCCGTGCCATGGTCGAGTGCGTGCGGCCGCAGCCGGGCAGGACCATCGCCGACCCGGCCTGCGGCACGGGGGGCTTCTTTCTCGCCGCCTATGACTACCTGGCTGCCCATCCGGCGCTGGACAAGGAACAGAAGGCCTTCCTCAAGAACGCGACCTTCCACGGCAACGAGATCGTCGCCAGCACCCGCCGCCTGTGCCTGATGAACATGCTGTTGCACAACATCGGCGAGATCGACGGCCAGAGCACGATCTCGCCCAACGATGCGCTGATCGCCGACGACGGCCGGCGTTTCGACTACGTGCTGGCCAACCCGCCCTTCGGCAAGAAAAGCTCGATGAGCTTCACCAACGCCGAAGGTGGGGAGGAAACCGACGAGCTGACCTACAACCGCCAGGACTTCTGGGCGACCACCTCGAACAAGCAGCTCAACTTCCTCCAGCACATCCGCAGCATGCTCAGGACCACCGGCCAAGCGGCCGTGGTGCTGCCGGACAACGTGCTGTTCGAGGGCGGCGCCGGCGAGACGGTACGCAGGAAACTGCTGGAAACCACCGAACTGCACACCGTCCTGCGCCTGCCGACCGGCATCTTCTACGCCCAGGGCGTCAAGGCCAACGTGCTGTTCTTCGACAACAAGCCGGCGCGCAAGGAGCCGTGGACGCGGGAGGTGTGGATCTACGACTACCGCACCAACATCCACCACACGCTGAAGAAGAAGCCGCTGCGCTTCGAGGATCTGCAGGACTTCATCGCCTGCTACCACCCTTCGAGTCGCCACGCGCGCAAGGAAACCTGGCACGAGACGGACAACCCGGAAGGCCGCTGGCGCAAGTACGGCCTCGAGCAGATCCTGGCCCGCGACAAGACCAGCCTCGACATCTTCTGGCTCAAGGACAAGTCGCTGGCCGACCTGGAGAACCTGCCCGAGCCGGATGACCTGGCCGAGGAGATCATCGAGAACATCGAAGCGGGGCTGAACAGTTTCCGGGAGATTCTCAAGGGCTTGGGCTAGAAGCGGGCAGGGGGCACACGGCGTGATCCGGGTCTGCGCCCGGTGACGGCCCCGAGGCCTGGGCGGCGGTCCTCGAGTGCCGCATGGCGCGGCCACGCGCCTGCGCGTCAGAGTGTGTCCAGCCTGCCGAGGTAGTCCGCCGCCTGCGCCAGCGTGGCGGCGCGCTCGGCCTCCTCCATCTTCGCCCACGCCTTGTACGGCATCGCCATGCGCGGGTTGCGCGCGAAGCGCGCCTCGTGTCGCAGCAGGAAGTCCCAGTACAGGCTGTTGAAGGGGCAGGCGGACTTCGTGCCGCTGGCGCCGTGGCGGCGCTTGGGATCGTAGGCGCAGCCCTTGCAATAGTCCGACTGCTTGCCGATGTAGCTCGCCGCACCGGCGTAGGGCTTGCTCGCGATCACGCCGCCGTCGGCGAACTGGCTCATGCCGCGGGTGTTGGGCATCTCCACCCACTCGAAGGCGTCGATGTAGATGCCCAGGTACCAGGCGTCCACCGCGTCCGGGTCGCAGCCCGCCAGCAGGGCGAAGTTGCCGGTGATCATCAGGCGCTGGATGTGGTGGGCGTAGGCGGTCTCCAGCGATTGGGCGATGGCGTGGCGCAGGCAGGCCATCTTCGTGTCGCCGCTCCAGTACCAGGCCGGCAGCGGGCGCCGGGCGTCGAGCGCATTGGCCTGCGCATAGCCCGGCATGCGCGCCCAATACACGCCGCGCACGAACTCCCGCCAGCCCAGGATCTGGCGCACGAAGCCCTCGCAGCTCGCCAGCTCCACCTTGCCCGCCTGCCAGGCGGCGACCGCGGCGTCGATGACCTCGCGCGGGTGCAGCAGCTTGACGTTGAGCGCGAACGACAGCCCGGAGTGGAACAGCGTGGTCGAGCGCGTGCTCATCGCGTCCTGGTAGGGGCCGAACCAGGGCAGGGCGTGCTCGATGAAGTGCGCCAGCCCGGCACGCGCCTCGCGCCGGGTGATCGGCCAGCACAGCTGGTCGGCATGGGGCGCACCGATGGTTCGCGCGCCCGCCGCGACGATCTCGTCCCACAGCGCACGCAGGTCGTGGCCGCGCCAGGGCCATGCCGGCGCGGGCGGGTCGCCCGGCCATTTCTCGCGGTTCTGCGCGTCGAAGTTCCACACCCCGCCCACGGGGACGTCGTCGGTGTCGACCAGGATGCGGTGGCGGCGGCGCAGGTCGCGGTAGAAGAACTCCATGCGCGGCACCTTGGCGGCAAAGCGCTGCGCGAGTTCGGCACGCTCGGCGAGGAAGTGCTCGCTGCCGACCACCGCCTGCGGCAGGCCGAGCGTCTGCGCGGCCTCGTCCAGCAGGCGCTCCACCCGCCACTCGTCGGCCTCCATGCGCTCGAAGCGGGTCGCGCCGCACTCGGCCGCCACCTGCGCCAGGTTGGCGGCGAAGGACTGGCGGTTGTCGGCGTCGCCGATCTTCAGGTAGCGCACGCGATGACCGGCGGCCTGCAGCGCGGCGGCGAAGGCGCGCATCGCGGCGAAGATCGCCAGCACCTTCTGCGCATGGTGGCGGACGTAGTCGGTCTCGCTGCGCACCTCCATCATGAGGTACAGCGCGTCGGCGCGCGGGGCGCGGAACCAGGAGTGGGCGGCGTGGAGCTGGTCGCCGAGGATCAGGCGGAGAGTGGTCATCGTGACGAAGGGCGGGCGAGCTTGTGGTGTCGGCGTGCGTCGGTTCGGCGCGCCGTCATTCTAGGGCGAGGGGCCGCGACCGTGCCCGCTGCCCTGCCCGCGGGGGAAGTCCGTATGCATTTTGTGGTTGCAGTCGGTGCGCTTGATCCGGACACTGTTGTGCCCGAGTCGGGCTGCTCGACCGGCCGCGATCATCAAGGACAACAGGGCTGCACATGAACGACGACAACGCTCGCCTGAGGGCGGCCATCGACACGCTGCGCGTCCCGATCTACATGAAGGATGCGGACGGGCGCTATGTCTACGCCAACGATCTCGCGTGCTCGCTGCTGAAACGCTCGCGTGACGATGTCGTCGGCCGCTGCGACCAGGATCTTTTTCCGCCGGATCAGGCCGAGGTCCTGCGCCGCAACGACCTGCAGGTCATCGCGACCGCCAGGGCGGTGGTCATCGAGGAATATCTGAGCTTTCCCGACGCGCCCGTGCCGCGCTGCTGCATGAACATCAAGCAGCCGGTCGTCGACGCCGGCGGCCGCCCGGTCGGCGTGATCGGCCTTGCCATCGACATCGAGGCGCGCAAGCAGCAGGAGCGGGAGCTGGTCGGCCTCAAGAACGACTATGCCGCGATCCTCCAGGCCCTGCCCGATCCCTTGTTCGAGTTCGACATCGAAGGCCGCTGCCACGGCTACCGCACTCCCGACGAGGATCTGCTCGCCGCGCCGCCCGAAGTGTTCCTGGGGCGCACCGTGCGCGAGGTGCTGCCGCCGGAAGAGGCCGAGGTCTGTCTCGAGGCCCTGCGCGAGGCGGCGGCGAAGGGGCGCTCCACGGGCAAGGTGTTCAAGGTGGAGGCGCCCCAGGGCACGCGCTGGTTCGAGCTCTCGGTGGCGCCGATGGCCAGCGCGGCGGGCCGGACGCAGCGCTTCAACGTGCTTTCGCGCGAGGTGACCGCCCGCGAGCGCATGGAGCGCGCGCTGCAGGAGCAGGAGTCGCTGCTGCGCGCCGTGGTGGACAACACCCCGGTGGAATACTGGGCGCGCGACCTCGACGGGCGCTGCACCCTGCAGAACGCGATGACGGTGGCGCACTGGGGCGACCTGCTCGGCCAGCGTCCGGAAGAGAGCGCGAAGGAACCCGCGGCACGGACCGAGTGGCTGGAGACCAACCGCCGTGCCTACGCCGGCGAGACCGTCCATCGCGAGGTCGAGTACGAGGTCGACGGCGAGACGCGCATCTTCCAGTGCCTGGTCGCGCCGATCCGCGTGGGCGGCGAGGTGGTGGGCATCTTCGGTTTCAACCAGGACATCACCGAGCGCAAGCGCCAGGAGCACCAGATCCACGAGCTCGCCTTCTTCGATCCGCTGACCCGGCTGCCCAACCGGCGTCTGATGTTCGACCGCCTGGAGCGGGCCTTGAGCAGCAGTGCGCGTCGCCGGCACCAGGGCGCGCTGCTGCTGATCGACCTCGACCACTTCAAGGAGCTCAACGATTCCCACGGCCACGAGGCCGGAGACCAGCTGCTGATGAAGGTCGCCGCGCGCCTCGGGCTGAGCATCCGCGAGGGCGACACGGCCGCGCGCCTGGGGGGCGACGAGTTCGTGGTGATCCTGGAGGACCTCGAGGACGTCGCCGACGAGCTCCTGCACATCAAGGCGGTCGCGGACCGCATCGGCCGGGAGCTCGGCCGACCCTTCCAGCTGCAGCGCGGCACGGCGGGCGAGACGATCTCCTACCAGTGCTCGGCCAGCATCGGCATCAGCGCCTTCGGCGAACCGGGCGTCGGCGCGGCCGAGCTGCTGCGTCGTGCCGATACCGCGCTCTACCAGGCCAAGGCCGCGGGGCGCAACGCGGTCAGCTTCTTCGACCCGATCATGCAGGCCGCGGTCACCGCGCGCGCGCGCCTGCATTCCGACCTGCGCCAGGCGATCCGCGGAGGCCAGTTCGAGCTGCATTACCAGGTCCAGGTGGATGCGCAGCGACGGCCCGCGGGCGCCGAGGCGCTGGTGCGCTGGCGTCATCCCGAGAAGGGGCTGATCCACCCGGGCGGATTCATCGACCTCGCCGAGGAAACCGGGCTGATCGTGCCGCTCGGCCACTGGGTGCTGGCGACGGGGTGCCGGCAGCTCGCGCTGTGGGCCCGCCACCCCGCGACCGCGCACCTGCGGCTTGCGGTCAACGTGAGCGCGCGTCAGTTCCGTCAGCCGTCCTTCGCCGACGAGGTGCGTGCGCTGCTCGAACAGACCGGCGCGCCGGCGGACCGCCTCAAGCTCGAGCTGACCGAGAGCAGCCTGATCGAGGACACCGAGGCGGTGATCGAGCGCATGGAGACGCTGCGTGCGCTCGGCATCCGTTTCGCGCTCGACGACTTCGGCACCGGTTACTCCTCGCTCGCCTATCTCAAGCGCCTGCCGCTGGCGCAGTTGAAGATCGACCAGTCTTTCGTGCGCGACCTGATGTCCGATCCCAACGATGCCAGCATCGTGCGCACCATCCTCGCCCTCGGCGACAGCCTCGGCCTCGCCGTGATCGCCGAAGGGGTCGAGACCGAGGCGCAGTATGCCTTCCTGGCGGCGCACGGCTGCCGCGCCTACCAGGGCTACCTGTTCGGGCAGCCGGTCGCGCTGGACGTGTTCGAGGCCGGACTGGCGGCGTCGGACGGCTGATCAGCTGCCGCGCAGCACGTCGAGGTCGGCGCGGTTGCGCTCGTCGGTGTAGGGCAGGGCGGGTTCCTGCGCCGCGTGCACCGTGGACGGGGCGGTGCAGATCACCAGCACGTTGCCCTGCGGGCGGTCGCGGAACAGCACCTCGACCGCGCACGCGCCGTACTCGGCCTGGATGCTCGCCAGCAGGCTGCGCGCGTAGGGGCTGGCGAGCTCGCGGTCGAGGATCAGGTTGGCGGCGAGGACGCCGCCCGGCTTCAGCACGGCACGGGTGGCGCGCCAGAACTCGCGCGTGACCAGGTGGGCGGGGATGCTGGTGAGCGCGCTGTAGACGTCGACCACCACCGCGTCGTGGCGCGCGGCGGTCGCGCGCAGGTGGGCACGCGCGTCGGCGGCGACGAACTCGCCGCGTACCGGCTCGCGCAGGAAGTCGCGCTCGGCGATCTCCTTCACTGCGGGGTCGATATCGACATAGACGTAACGATTGAGCGGCTCGCGGTGCGAGAGCGTGAAGCCGCCGGCGCCCAGCACCAGCACGCTGCGCCCGCGGAAGCCGAGCTCGTCGAGCAGCAGGTCGCGCAGGCGGCGGATGTAGCGCGCGTAGCGCGGCGGCTCGCCGGCGTCGAGGATGGAGGCCGGCGAGTTGTTGATGCGCAGGACCTCGGGTGCCACGTAGCCGGGGATCGCCACCGCCTCGACGCGGTAGGTGGCGTAGGCGGTCTCGATCTGCTGCGGCAGCACCAGGTTGGCCACCAGCGCCATGCCCGCGATCGCGAGCGCCGCCGCGGCCGACGGCAGGCGCGCACCAGCCGCGCGGCCGAGCGCCGGCACCGCTGCGAGCAACAGGCCGGTGCACACCAGCACCGCCGTGCCCACGCCCAGCCACTGCATCACCCCCATCGACAGCGTCAGCGCGCCCAGGAAGGAGCCCAGCGTTGACCAGTACAGCGCCGCCCCGCTGCGCGCACCGACGCGCTCGTGGCGCAGCAGGTTGGTGAGGATGGGCACGGTCTGGCCGAGCAGCCAGGCCACCGGGCACAGCACGCCGCACACCACCACCGCCCAGGCCACCGGTGCCGGCTGCAGCCGGGCGAAGGCCAGCTCCACCACCGGACCCGCCAGCCCGAGCGCGATCAGCGCCGCGGCGAGCAGGAAGTTGCGCCGCACGCGCGCGAGGTAGTCGCCGGCCACCTGCCCGCCGGCCTGGTAGCCGAGCGCCAGCGCGAGCAGGAAGAAGGCGATCGTCGGCGCGGTGACCGTGATCGCGCTGCCCACGTGCGGCACCAGCCGGCGCAGCGCGAGGATCTCGGCGCCGAGCGAGACGAAGCCCTCGACGAAGACGAGCAGGAAGAGCAGGGCGGGCGACAGCGACAGGGCGGGGGAGGGCACGGCGGGCGCCGTCCCGGGGCTGCCGGAGACCGGAGCGTGCATCGCGGAGGTCCTCGCGTGGTGAAGGGGGCGCCTTGGAGGCGACCGATTATCCGGCGCGTAGCCGCCGGAGGCCAGCACGCCTGTGCGCAGTGTTGCGCTGCGCTCCCCCGGCCGATGCCGGCAAGGCCGGAATCGGCTACCCTGCCGCCTGTCTCCTTGTCCCGTCCCGTCTACCCATGGCCCAGCCCACCCTCAAGCAGCGCAAGACCTTCGCCCTCATCCGCATCTTCGGCGGCATGGTCGCCGCGCTCTACCTGAGCTTTGTCGTCGTCACCAACATGCTCGCAGGCCATGCGCTCGAGGGCGAGCTGCTCTACTCGGCGCTGGTCGCGCTCGCCGGCTACGGCTACGCGGCCTGGTACCTGCGCGAGCTCGCCGCGGTGGCGCGCGAGGAGCGCGGCGGCCGATGAGGGTGGCGCGAACGGACCTCGCCGCGGCTGGGTCAGCCAATCCGCCGTCGGCCAACTCGCCCTCCGCTGCACGAACGCGCAACGCGGCGCCCTGCGACGATCGTCTGGCGTGAGCAGGTCTGCACGGCTGCCCGAAGGCTGGCGCGCTCCTCCCTCGGGGAGGGGGTGGCGCAGCGACAGGAGGGTAGTGTGGTGAGCCGCCGCGTCCGCCCTTCGCCCCTGTTGCGTGCCATCGAGCGCGCCACCACCGCGATGACCCGGCGCGCGCTCCGCGCCGGCGCGGACGCCGCCGGCAAGGCCGCGGCGCGCGGCGTCGAGGCGATGTCCGCGCCCTACCGCCTGCCGGTGTCGGCCGGCGACTGGATCCCCGGACAGGCGATCGGGCCGGCGGGCCTGCGCCGCTTCCGGCTGTTCCGCCCGGCAGACGTGCGCAGCAGCGATCGCCTGCCGCTGCTGGTGATGCTGCACGGTTGCGGCCAGAACGCCGCGGCCTTAGCGCGCAGCACGCGCATGGACCGGCTCGCCGCGCGCGAGCGCTTCCTGGTGCTCTATCCCGAGCAGGACCTGGCCGCCAATCCGCAGGGCTGCTGGAACTGGTACGACACGCGCAGCCATCGCGCCGAGGCCGAGGCGGCGACCCTGCTCATGGCGATCGACCAGGCCTGCCTGCTCTACCCTGTCGACCGCGACGCGGTGGCGGTGGCCGGCTTGTCGGCGGGGGCGAGCATGGCGGCCCTGCTCGCGGTGCGCTGGCCGGCGCGCTTCTGCGCGGTCGCGATGCACGCCGGCGTCGCGCCGGGCGCGGCAAACTCGGCGGCCGGGGTGCTGGCCGCGATGCGCGGCCGCAGCCTGCCCCCGACCGCGGTCGAGCGCGGGAACCGGCCGCCGCTGCTGGTGATCCACGGCAGCGAGGACCGCGTGGTGTCGGTTCGCAACGCCCACGCCGCCGCGGAGCAGTGGGCCGCCGCGCTCGGCGCGCGCGCCGCCGATCCGCGCCGGGTGCAGCGCGGGGCGCGCCACGCGATGACGGTGACCGACTGGCGTGTGCGGCGCCGGGTGTGCGTCCGCCTGTGCGAGGTCGAGCGCCTCGGCCATGCCTGGAGCGGCGGCGCAGCCGGCGAGCCCTTCAGCGACCCGCAAGGGCCCGATGCATCGACGCTGATCTGGCGCTTCGTGCAGGGGAGCCTGCTTGGGCGTGAGGCGTGAGGCGTGAGGCGTGAGGCGTGAGGCGTGAGGCGTGAGGCGCCCGCGAAGAGCGGCGACGAGGATTCT
>WBZU01000386.1_pt1 | contig 39465 bp, 36 predicted proteins | sample 5204311 | NCBI WGS metagenome assembly WBZU01 (sample SAMN12344359, study PRJNA552823) | activated sludge metagenome | biome: Activated sludge suspended growth; feature: Nitrification reactor; material: Wastewater; isolation source: activated sludge from nitrification reactor of wastewater...
GCTTCGGTGACGACGAGCAATCCAAATGTATCCGCGGCGCGACGAACCCACTCGAGCGCCTTGTCGCCATGCCCCTGAAATGCGTAGGGACTCGTGCGCGGTTTCCACGCTCCACCGCGCATGAACGTCACCCCGTGGGCCGCAAGAACCGCTGCCGTCTCCTGCACCTGCTCTTCCGACTCGAGGCTGCACGGACCACACATGAAGACGGGTTTGTCCGCGCCAATCGCCGTGCCCCGAACGTTGACCACAGGACCTTGCGCCGAGACGAGCGGATGAGCCGGAGCCGGCGACGTGACCTCGAGAACGCCATCAATTCCCGCCAAATCCGATGGATCCGCGGGTTGTGAATGGGGAGCAATCACGTAGTGAACGGCTCCGCCCGAAGCGCCCCGTTCGACACGTGAAACCCAAAGACCTCGACAAGTCAGCTCGCGCAATACGCGCGAAGCGTCCGCATCACGCTTGAGTGAGACGATCATGACGCCTACCTCCTTCGCTCCGGCGTTGCGCGAGCAACGGCAATCAGCGCGGTTTTGGCCACGCCATCGGGCACGACATCGAGCGCCGCGACAGCCTCGTCGCACAAGCGCCGCGACAATTCGAGACACTCTTCGACCACGCCGCACGACCTGAGCACCATCACGATTCGCGCCCCGAGCTCCGGCGAGACATCGTCGCCGGCACACGCGATTTGCAGCATCGGCGCGAGGTCCGGGCGGCGCTCGAGAGCCCGCAACATCGGGTACGTCATCTTGCCTTCCGCCAAGTCGGCGAGGAGGGTTTTCCCTGTCGTTTCCGCGTCTCCCGCGACGTCGAGCACGTCGTCGACCATTTGAAACGCCACGCCGACCTTGCGGCCGTAGTCGACGAGTGCGTCGCGAGCGACATCGGACACGCCGCCGGCAACAGCACCGGCAAACATCGCCCAGCGGAAGAGTGACGCCGTTTTCCCCTCGATAATCTGAAAATATTCGTTCACCGTCGTATCGAATTTGCCGCGACGCTCGAGCTGCAACGATTCGGCGATGACCATTTCACGAACGACATCGAGCATGCGGCCAAGCACTTCAAAATTGCCCGCGCGCTGAATGTCGCGCAGCGCTTCGACGAGCAGCCAATCGCCTCCGAAGATGCTCGCGGCGTTGCCGTAGATCATCCGCGCGGCTTCCGCCCCGCGACGCCGTACGCCGAGATCAACCACGTCGTCGTGAAGAAGCGTGGCGTTGTGCACGAGCTCGACCGCGACCGCGTACGTCCGCGCCGCATCGGTAAAACCACGTCCCACGTATGACGCCAACGCGACACAGATCGGACGAATGCGTTTGCCGTCTTGAGAGAGCAGGTGCCGGACGCTGGCTTCAGCGACAGTTTGTCCGTTCAAACCGACGGCGGCGATCGCTCGATCCACTTCATCGAGATCGCTCGCCAAAAAGGCCCGAAGATCAGCCAAGCGATGGGCAAGCGGGTCGATACCGTGATCGACACATCCGCGCTCGAGACTGCCCACGACATCGTGGGAAGGTGGGGCAACGCGTTTGATGGGGTAGGTTGCAATCGACATACGTTCTCCCGCCGGTCGGGTTTTACCTGACCGGACCGAATGATACGAACTCCAAATAATTCTCAGGCGCGACGCCTACGCACCGCACGCAGAGGGAAGCGAATGAGGTCGCCGAAAGGCGCAAAATCCACCTGTCGGGATCGAATGAAACCCTCGAGCGCCACCTCGGCCGCCATGACAAACGCGAGCAGCCGACGAACTCGGTCCGCTTTCAATTCGTTCACACCCGAACGATGCCGGGACTCGAGCAGGTCCACGGCTCGTTCGAGGCGCGATCTCACGGACTCGGCGAGCAATTTTTCGCGCTCGGAGAAGACCTTGGAGATCATCTTCCAAAAGTCCGTTTCCGCCTCGAAAAACTCCCGCCGCTCACCCGGTTTGAACACCCGACGAACCACGCCCCAGCGCTGAAGCTCCGTGAGCGACATGCTCACGGCCCCCGCGGACAAACTAAGGCGATCGCCCAAGGTCGCGGCGGCAAGCGGCTCTCCGGCGATGAACAAGATCGTCCACACACGCCCGAGGACGCGACGAAATCCCCAATGCTCGATGACATCTCCGATCGCATCGGCTGCCAAAAGCTCGGCTTCGTCTTCGCTGGTCAGGTTCGTTTCGCGTTCGATCATGTTCCACTGAACTTTCAAAACATTTTGAAAGTACGAGTAGTGTTAAAGACACGAATGGTCAAGGCGTCGGGAGACGATTTTTCGGGCACTTGTTGCTCGTTGGGGCAACGCAACGCAGCACCGGCAACGACTTCGTTGACCGCGTGCTTCGATGATTTGGCGGGGATAACGGTGAAGGCGCGTTGACGCGGCGCGCGTCAGCCCTTCATTGCGTCGCGTAGAGCGCGGTGATGGGCCCAGATGCCCTCGGGAATTCGCCCCTCGAATGACTTGAAGAACGTCTCTTGGTCGTCGAGGTCGGCTCGCCATTCGTCGGTGTGAATGGCGAAAAGTTCATCCATCGCGCCGGGCGACAAACTCAATCCTTCCAGATCGAGTTCGCCTTCTGCGGGCACGATCCCAATCGCGCTTTCGCGCCCCTTGGCGGCGCCGTGAATGCGGTCGTGCATCCAACGCAGTACGCGAAGGTTTTCGCCGAAGCCCGGCCACATGAACTTTCCAGCGTCGTCCTGACGGAACCAGTTGACGTGAAAAACCTTCGGCATGTTGGGTTTGTCTTGCCCCATCTCGAGCCAATGCGCGAAGTAATCCGCCATGTTGTATCCACAGAACGGCCGCATCGCCATCGGATCGCGGCGCACGACGCCGACTTTGCCCACGGCCGCCGCCGTCGTCTCCGAAGCCATCGATGCACCGAGATAAACCCCATGCGACCAATCGCGAGCTTCATACACGAGCGGCGCGAGTTTGGCGCGACGACCTCCGAAGACAAACGCACTGATCGGTACGCCCGCCGGATCGTCCATCTTGGGTGAAGCACTCGCGCACTGCTTCGCAGAAACACAGAAACGGCTGTTCGGATGGGCCGCAGGCGTGCCGGTTTGCGGTGTCCAGGGACGACCATGCCAATCGATCAACGACGGAGGCACAGCGCCGTCCATTCCTTCCCACCACGGGTGACGCTCTGGGGTCATCGCGACATTCGTGAAGATCGTGTTGCGATGGACCATTTCGAGGGCGTGCGGATTCGTCTTGCGGCTGGTTCCCGGAGCAACGCCGAAATATCCGGCTTCGGGATTGATCGCCCACAAGCGACCATCGGGTCCAAAACGCAACCATGAGATGTCGTCACCCACAGTCCAAATCTTCCATCCGGCCTGGCTCGCGGGAGGCACGAGCATCGCGAGGTTTGTCTTGCCACACGCGCTCGGAAAAGCCGCACAAATATAGGTGATTTCGCCTTGGGGACTTTCCAGTCCCAAGATCAGCATGTGCTCGGCAAGCCACCCTTCATGACGAGCCATCGAGCTGGCGATACGCAGAGCGAAGCACTTTTTGCCCAAGAGGGCGTTGCCGCCGTAGCCGCTTCCAACGCTCCAAATGAGCTTTTCTTCCGGGAAATGAACGATGAAACGACGATCGGGATCGAGGTCTCCGAGGGAATGCAAGCCACGACAAAAGTCCGCCGATGTGCCGAGGTGCTCGAGGGCGACGTTGCCCATGCGGGTCATGATGCGCATGCTCGCCGCGACATAAGCGCTATCGGTGATTTCGACGCCGACTTTGGACGACGGCGATCCGACCGGACCCATCAAATAGGGAACGACGTACATCGTTCGACCGCGCATGGATCCTTCGAACAATTGTCCCACTTTTTGCCGAGCTTCCGCAGGCGCCATCCAGTTGTTCGTCGGCCCCGCGTCTTGCGCTTTCTCCGAACAAATGAAGGTGAGATGCTCGGTGCGCGCCACATCCGTCGGATGGCTGCGATGCAAGTAACAGCCTGGAAACGCCGCCTGATCCAGCTCGTTCAGCGTTCCGTCGGCGAGCATCTGCTGCACCAGGCCGCGATATTCCTCTTCGGATCCATCGCACCACACCACGCGGTCGGGCAGCGTCTTCTTCGCGACCTCGTCAACCCACGCAGAAAGCGTCTCGTTCTTCATAGGGCGCGAGATTAGCTTCGACGTTTGCGGCGCGCTACTTCCTGCAAACGTCAATTCCTACGCGTTCAAACCTGTGTATCGCCCCGAAGCACACGAAACGACGCGTCAAATTGGGGAGCCTGGCAGAACTGGAGTACGCTTGATGCGTGCGACGAAGTGTAGTGCTCCCCGACCGTGGCAAACTCATCGTGGCCACTGATTTGCAGGGACACGTAGATGATTTTGACCGTGTTGCAACGGTGTTCGAAGAGGCCGCACAAGGCCCCGACGGCGCCGTTTTGGTCATCACGGGCGACTTGGTACACGGGCCTGAACTCACGCAAGAGGATTGGCCCGACTACCTGGGCAGCTTCTACTACGGCGACTCCGTAACGGTGCTCGAACGAGCCCGAGAATTGCAAGATCGGTACCCGGGACGCGTTCATTACCTGCTCGGCAATCACGAACATGCCCATATCGGCGGGCCGATCGTGGCCAAGTTTTTCCCGGACGAAGCGATGCGTCTCGAAGAACTGCTCGGTGACGAACGAACCGCCATGATGCGCGACTGGTTCCGAACGTGGCCGTTTGTCGCGCTCGCTCCTCATGCGGGCCTGGTCATGCTTCACGCCGCACCACACGCGCGGATCCAAAGCATCGAGGACCTGGACAAACTCTCGTTCGACAATTCGACAGGTCTGACGCTCGAGGAGATGGCGGCCCGTGGAACGCTCGGCGCATTGCTTTGGGCTCGTACGACTTCATCTGAACGAGCGTTGAACTTCTTGAAGGCCATCGACGCGAACGCGACGGTGGCGGTGTACGGGCACGACGTGGCGCGATGGGGATACGCGATCGATCGCGAACCTCTGCTCTGCGTGTCGACGAGTTTCGGCTGCTTCGACGGCGACAAACTTTATCTCGAATGGGATTTGTCCGAACGAGCGACGACCGCGATGGAAACAGCCCGAAAGGGCCTGCGAGCGCTGTATCCCGACGCCCCACCCGTCCACAGACTCGGCTTCGATCGTAATCGCTGACGTTTGCCCGAACCGCGCCCCGCGGTGACGTTTCACGGAACCAAGCTGCGTTGAAACAGGCCTGCCGAAACGCGGTTCGAGGAGATGTTTGTTAGGAACGAACAGGCGCGGCGGCGCTGGGATCGCCGGGACGCTTGTTCCAAAGGTACGCACCTACGGCGAGCGCGATGAGAACGAATTGGGCGAGGATGGTTTCGACGGTCGGGTAAAACCCAAGCACCCCGATTGCCGGCAGCCCAAGACGATGCGCGGGCGCCGCTCCGGCCAATTGCAAGGCATTGATGCCTTGACCCGCAAAGATGACCGCCAAGGCATAAAGCAAGTAACTCGATACACGGAAAAACACCTGCGGCGGCGCGAACTTCCCCGCGCGCGTGTAGACGGTCACGAGAATGACCAGCGCAACCCCACCCGCGAGCGCCCCGACAAACGCGGCCAAGACGCTTCCGCCCGACGCAAACATCGCTTGGTAAAACAGCACGGTCTCGAACGCCTCGCGGTACGCCGCCATGAACGCCACGCCGAACAACGAAACCGCAGCTTTTCGCGGCGAAACCTGCTCACGCAGGAACTTCATCCACCGCTGCACTTCGCGTTTGGCGAGCAGCGAGTAGCTCACGTAGAAGAGCACCGCCATCGCCATGAGGGCCGTGATGCCTTCGATCATTTCGCGGCTTGCGCCCGAGATCGCCACAAGTCGTTGGGACACGAAGAAGGTCACGAAACCCAAGGCGATCGCGACGGCCCAGCCGGCATGGATCCAACGCCGTTTGTCGCGTAAACCCGCCTGCGCCGCGATGGCCAACAAAGCGGCCACCAAGAGCGCCGCTTCAACGCCTTCACGCGCCACGATGCCCGCGCTCGTGAGCGCCGTCGAGACAAACCCCGTTCCTCGTTGATCGTTGAGTTTGTTCTCCGCCGCAGATAACTCCGTCAGCGTCGTCGCGATGGCCGTGTTCAGCTCAGACGAACCTGCCCCGCGATCAATCGCAGCTCGAACCGTCATGTAATGCTCTTCGAGACGCGCGACGATGGCCGGATCAATGGCCTTCAGGGGAGCTTCGACAGGTTCGACGCCGTCGAGGTAGCTGTCGATGACAAACCCCTTGGCGGCATGAGCGTCACCTTGCGCGATGGCCACGCGTGCGCGTTCGAGTTTTGCGCGGGCGACAGCCAATGGAGAACGCGCCGCACGATCCTCGAAAGGCGCTCGCTTGCGCAGGTCGGACAAAACGCCGGGAACGTCGGTTGCGGCAATGCCCGCGGCTTCAAGTTCGGCACGGAATGATGCGTCGGAACGCGTCGCCAGCTCGGCGAGCGCATACGTGGGAGCGCCCTTGGCCGGCTCGACCGTGTGGCGCATGGATAAAACGAAGAACGCAAGGTCCCAGCGATCCTCGTCGCTCAGCTGGGTAAAGGGCACCATCGCCGTGCCTTGGACACCAAACCGCACGGTGTTTGTCACTCGAAACGCGGTGAGCCCCTCCATGACGTCGGGGTTCCAAAAATTCGCCGGCGCGGGCTTGAGCTGCGCAGCCTGCGGCGTGTCCGCGCGACCTGTAGCGCCATGACAAACTGCACAATGCTGCGCGAACAGCTGACGCCCATGTTCGAGCTGCGGCGCTCGCGTCGGAGCTTCACTCAACTGGTACGCGCCGATGATCGCCTGCTTCGCTTCACTCGTCGCCGCTTCGACATCCGCGGCCGCCGCTTTTGCATCCACGAGCTTGCGCACGCGCGCAACGAGCGCGGGAACGTCGACGTCTTTCGCGTTGGCCGATCGCGCCAGTGCGATGCGTTGGGCGATCTTCGCGCCATCCTCGAGCAACGAGAGCTGTTCCTTGTACTCGTCCTCGTTCGTCACCGCGCCCGCAGCAACAGCACCACCGTAGTCGGCCCCGACGTACCCCAAGACGTGCACGAGCCGCTGAGCCTCCGCATCGGCAGAGACGGGTTCGTCAGCACGAACCAGCGCTGAGAATGAAAAAATCACGATGGCAACCGCAAACAAGAGCGCGATGATGCGTCGAGCTGCGAACTTGATTTTCATATTCAACAAGCTATCGCGATGAGGAGAAGGTCGCAAGAGGGGCATGTCAGAAGTGATCGAGGGAACCGAAAAAGGTTCGGGACGGATCGATGGTGGGGAGGATTTCGTTTAATGCGCAAGCCATGGCGATGGGTTCATGCCGGTGGGCGGCGACAAACGGAGCGGTTTCGTGCCAAGGCGACAACCACCCCGAAATGCGCTCGGCGGATTCAGCCTCGGCAATGAATCGTAATGCACCGAGAACATCTTCCAATGGAACGCCGGGAGCCGCCCATTCGTCGACCCATAACGTTCGCTGAGAAAGTTTTACGCCATCGTCACGCGTGCCATCATGCAGCGTGGAAATGACGTAACCGACAACCACACCATTACGCTCCAACATCCACGCGTGATTGGGCGTATTGCGGAAACGAAAATATCGCAAAAGTTCGGGGGTTCGCACGATACGCACGAGGCTTGGATCCCAGGATGTTTCGTGAAGCTCGATCATCTTGGGTTCATCCGCGGCGTCCGCAGCTCGCAAGCTCAAACTCGTTTGTCCTGGAAATTCGTTTGTCATTGCCGAATGCTCGAAAGACGGCAAAGCGACAAACCCGAATTTTTCGTAATACGCGGTCCCGATCTCCGAATAAAGAAGCGCCAACGCACATCCTTGGGCTCGAGCGTCATCCAAGAGCCAACGGAGCAACAGCGCCGCCGCGCCTTTTTTTCGTGCATCTTTTCGCGTGAAAACAGCGCCGATCCCAAGCGCCGGCTTGGGCCCGTGCCCGGGTACGTGCACGACGAGACCATAACGTTTCATCGACGCAATCAAACCCGTTTCGTCGAGCAAACCGACATATCGCAAAATATCCGGCCCGGCTCGATGCAAATTCGCACGTTGGCGTTCGATGTGCGCTTCGAGCGCCCACCCGCCGGACCAGATTTCGTGGGTCTGCGATGCTGCTTCGGCAACGAGTCGATCATCGAGCTCGGGGACGAACGTCAACGTCATTCAGCTGCCTTCTCCCGCTGCATTTCTTCAGCCGCAATCCGCGTTCCGCGATCGATTTCCTCGTCGTACAAATACGGCGCAGGGCCGAGACGCAATACGTCGTTACGCGCATCGGAAAAAACGCCGCGAGCTCGCAATCGCGCGACGACGTTCGGCGCTTGCGCGCATCGAATGGCGACAAACCCTCCGCGGCGTTCATCCAGACGAGGTGATACGACCTGCCCGCCCAGACCCGCGTCATCCAGCACATCCAGAATGCGTTTGGTTTGGCGAAGCGAAATTTCGCGCAATTGCTCGACCGTCAATCCAAACGAATCGAAATGCCGCAAAACCGCATCGGCTCGGTAAAACGGGGTCGGGTCGAAGGTCGCCCCGGAAAAACGCTCGCCTCTCGGACCATATTCGATTTTGCCGTCACGTTCACGTTCGAGCGCCGGAAAGTCCGCAAACCAGCCCGTATCCATGGGGCGCAACGTCGTGTCCGCAGGCACGCGCAAAAAGCAAATACCTTCGCCCATTTGCGCATACTTGTAACCTCCCGCCGTCACGAAAAGTTTGTCTCGTACGGGTCCCCATTCGAGGGGCACGACGTTGAAAGCATGGTACGCATCGACGAGCGGAATAGCTCCGACGTCCATGGCTCGTTGCGCAATTTCCCCGATCCTGGGTAAGACAAACGCGTCCCCGAAAAACACGCCGGAAAACGCGACGAGCGACACGCCAGGCACAATGGCTTCGATCAACCGATCCGCAAGCGTTTGGCGATCCGAACCATCGACCCAAACCACCCGTACGCCTTCTTCGGACAAACGTGACAATTGCCGATACAGGGAATGAAATTCGCCCGTCGTGGTCACAATCGTCGTCTTCGAAGACAGCGGAAAACACGACAACAGCCGCGTCACGAGTTCGTGGGTGCTTTTGCCAAACGTAATGGCATCCGTTTGCGGAAATCCGAGACGCTCGAGAATTCGCCCCCCGACCGTAGCCATTTTGGGAAAAACCGCATTTCCCCATTTGTCGTCCACAAATCGCGCCGCGTCGTCGAACGCTTCGACCATCGCATGTCGGGCGACATCGGGCCACGCTTGGTGCGAATGCCCCGTCAGAAGAATACGGTCATCCGTGACGAACCGACCATAACCTTCGCGAAAAGTACGTATGTCGAACATCGTGGAGGCTCGAGATTCGGTCATGGCGCAGGTCGCGAATACAACGCGGTCATTTTGGCATCGACGGAGGTGGATTGTTTTTCCGTTTTTCCATCGACCGTCATTTTCAATTCGATGGCCATCGACGAATTGAGCGTCATCGAGCCGCTCTTCGGCGCAATATCCGACATCTCGAAGACGGGTTTTCCGCCCCCGACGCTCTTGTAAGACAATAACCGCGCCGACGCTCCCGGAGGCATCCCCGGAGGATTGACGACGTCTTTGGCGGCAAATTGTTTCACCACGGAATCGAGTGACAGGACATTGCCGTCGCGTTTTTCCAACGTATAGGTCGACACCTGCAGAATATCGGCACCATTGGCCATCAAACGCGCAAGCACTTCCCATTTGGCGCCCACACCGATGGCTTCCGTCGGCAATGGCGATATCATCGATTCCACCGATTGCGTCATGCCCGACATCATCTGGCCCGCCATCGCAGGCAACGACTCCGGGATCGTTACTTTGACGTCGCGAATACGTCCTTTTTCGTCGACGAAATAATTGACTCCGATACCTTCGAGTTGCCCGAGTTGAGGTCGCAGAGCGGTGGCAATTTGATCCTGCGGTCCGCCATTACTTTCAACGGAAATTTTGCTCAGTTTTCCGTCAATCGGCCATTCCGTACCGGCCCGATCGCCCGCATTGAAATTGAATACGAGCAGCATGCGCGGCATTTTCGTCGGAGGCAATTTCATGCCGCCCGCTTCCATGGCCATTTCGAGATCCATGCCCATTTGCAAAGGCTTCGCCGCGCCTTTGCTGATCGCATACGACGTGGCGACTCGCGGTTCGGACCCCGGATCCAATAACCGCACGACGGGACGTCCCCCCGACTTGACGTATTTGTCCGCTTCGCCCTTCGCAAGAATGCCTGTTTTCGATTCGATTTTCGTCGCTTTTGCGACGGCCGATTTCGATGGCTCCGCCGCCTTTTCCTGGGGAGCATCGCCCGGAGCCTTGGCTTTCGCGTCGCCTTTGTCCGTCTCCGCCGCTTTGGCATCACTCCCTTTGACAAGGGCTTTGTCTTCCGCAGCCTTGTCACCCGCCGGTTTTTCGGCAGCGGGTTTTTCCTCGGCGGGCTTTTCCGCCGCCGGCTTTTCTTCGGCAGGCTTTTCCGCGGCAGGTTTGTCCGCCGGTTTGTCCGTCGGCTTGACCTCGGCGACTTTGGCCTCGGGCTTGGTTTCCGGCGTCGCGACGGCGGGTTTGTCTGGTCCCGGAGTCGCGGATTTATCCGAATTTGCGCAGGCAAGTCCGGTCAAGAAGACCAGAACGAGACCTGCTCGACCCACGAGGCGGCGGGCGAATGGCGAGGCGATTGAGGCGGCGGTGGACATAGGTTTCCGCCCCTGTAGCGCAGAACTTGAAAAGATTCCAGGCGCGCATGAACGAAAAACGCGCCGCGTTCCTCATTTGAGTTCCAGCGTCGTTTCAACCGATCCCGTACGCGGACAACCGACACGCAACGTCACGCTCCCCTTCCCGCGCACGACCCAACGCACGAGCGCACGTCGTGACGTTCCGCCCGAACGTGGAAAACCCGATGTCACCATGACCCCGACGGCGCTCCAACCTTCGAGGTGTCCGACGAAACGATCGGATTCGCTGCCGACGATCGCCATGCCTTCACCGACATCGATTCGAGCGCGAAGACCGTCGTTCCACGCGAGCTGTTGGGACGAGGAAAGAATAAACGTCGGCAAGTATCCGAGGTTTTCGACCACCGCGGAAACTTCCCACACATCCTCGGCAATGGGTTTGGCTCGAACGTCCGACCAACGCAGACGCGGAGCAAGCGCAGCTACGCGCAGGAAAAACGCCGACTGACGCCGACAAACCTCGGCGAGCATCTCCGGAGGAGGATTCCAAATGCCAAACCGTGCGTCATGACCGCCGATTTCAACCGGACCCAATTGCGGATGATGAAACTCGCGCCATGGCCCGAAAATTCTGCTTTGGTTGTGGTCTCGATCCCACGCCGCCATTTTGAGCGCTTCGTCACGCGTTCGATTCAGGTAATTGCGCACGAAGGGTCGAAGGATGTTCAACCCGACTTGCTTCCAAAAATCCCATATTTCACATACGAACGCAATGGCGCCTCGTTGCGAGTGAGCAAACGCGACTTCGTCCCCTCGCAATGGTTTTTCCGGCTCGTACAAGAACTCTTCGTAACCGCTGACCATGGGATAACCGCCGATTTTCTCGGCCCAGGGTTCGATTTGCTTGAATACGGACAAATCGCGTGGATCCATTTTCACGTCGGGTTTGTCTCCGGACGGTCGAATGTAAACCCCGCCGAAGCAATGCAGGTTGAGCCAAGCAAAGATATTGGGATGCTTCGAAGCGAATTCACAAACCGCACGAGATTCGGGTTCGCTCGCGCCAAACGCTCCCGCACCACGCTGTTGCGGCTCCGGCGCCCAATGATAGGGAAAATTGCGATTCATGTCGGTTTCGTTGTCCGATAAATAATCGGGGGATGGAATGTGAAAACCATCCCAATGCTCAATGATGCCTTCCGGAAAAACCGTATAAAACGGCCCTTCGTCGTCGATTGTCCGCGGCAACATGAGGTTCGGAAATTCGCGCGAAATGACGAAATCGCCCGATGGATCCTGCTTGCGCATCGATACGGCAACCCCGTCCCCGTCCACATCCACCATTTTCCAAAACGGTGCGTTTCTACCGACACGGTTATCGCGTGGGTTTGACCGGACATACCCTCCAACCGTCAATGTATGCTCGGCGCCGTCGGGACACATTCGCGGCAGCACGTAAAAAGTCACCCCTTCGCGCAAGAGTTGTCGGAGGTGAACCGGTAAATCGTGCATTGGTTCGTCGGGACACACCAGCATTCGCAAAGCGTCTTCCGCGATGGCCAACGCGACGCTCGACCCGGCCAATTCGACAGCATGCATGTTTCCGTCGATCCAAACCGCCGGACCGTCGCCCTCGGGCGCCATGCCAATGGCCAAAAGCCACAAATCACGCCCTTCCGCGGTCCTCCCTATGCTTTGGAGCCGCACGAATTGCGGAAATGCGTCGGCCCATGCATGCACGACGCGCGTCAAGGCATCGTAGGTGATGTACGAAGAGCGAAAGCCTTCGGACATGAGTTCGAATCGCTGTCGAGCATCCGGAGTCGTGGCGGTCATGCGCTGCACCTTCGCAAAAGCGGAGCTCGACGACAAGACCTACCTCGAAAATCGTCGCGCCGAGGAAGCTTGGCATGAAAAAGTCCTTGCCTGTCTGAGCACGCCAAGCTACATCGTGATCGGGCAGTAACGTTTCGCAACGTAAGGCATGTACGATAATATCGCTCATGTGTCCGACGATGAATTGGCCGCTCACTGGCAAATAACCTTCGTGCCTCCGGGGATTTTTCGTTGTGTTCGACAAGCCCGGCAATACGCTTCGGCGACGGAAGCGGAATCCGTGCTCGCAACGATGAATGCGCGTCTGCCTGTCGTCCGACACACGCTCGGTATTATGCTCGATGCCCGATTCACCCCTGCCCCGACGCAGGATCCGAATATCGACGCGGTTATCATCCGGTATCGTAAAAAGTTATTCGAGGGATTTGCGGCGGCGGCGATTTTGGTGAAAACGGCCGCCGGGACCATGCAGGTGTGGAAGCAAGCAAAACAGGACGGAGTCGTTTACCGCGTGTTCAATCGCGAGGACGCCGTCATGGAGTACCTTTGCCGAGCGCTCGAGCCGGGATTCGTTCACGATTGAGGCGACGCTTGATCTGCGGCGTCAAATTCGGATAAAAGAACGATCATGCGCGTTCTTTTCCCCATTCTTCTCTCCATCGGTTCGACCCTCGTTGCTTGCGGTGGCTCGGCGGCGGTCGATGTTCAAGTCAAAACAGGTGGGAGCGAAGTTGCTCCGGTAAAACCCGAGATCGCTGCGGTCGGGCCGGTCGACGGCGTGGCTTGCGTCGGAGCCGTCAACGCGGTGCCCGAAGGAGCAAAAGAAGTCTCGGACGAAGGATTTGCCAAGTCGGCGATCGACGAAACGACCAAGGGGAAACTGTGCATGGCGCGCGTGTACGAAGCCATTGCGCCGATCAAAGTGTATCGCGTGTGGAACAGCCAAAAGTCGTACACGGAATTCGGAAAATGGTGGTCCTTCGACAAACCCGCGGGTCCGGTGGACGCCTATCGGGAACAAAACGCCATTTGCCCGGAGTGGAGCGATCTCGATCGGGTCTCCGTTTGCGAGATCAAAGTTGGAGCACGATTTGCCGTAGGTCCGGGGCAGAGCGCGAAATGCGCGACGACGACCTACGAAAAGTCGGCCGTGAATCAAGTATTCATTCCCAACGATACGCGGGAACAAAAAGTATTCGTCGACCACTGCGAACAGCTCGGGAACTTTCCCTGATGGTCGAAGCTCGAGACGCCGTGGCCATCTGCGTCTCGAGCTTCCCGCGGCGAGTGCGTCAGTTCAAACCTTTGACGCGGAAAATCACGCCGTAACTCGGAATCTTATCCGACGGCTTGGCGGCTTCGCCTTCCATTTCTTTCTCTTTGACCGTAAAGCCCATGTACGTAAAACCCTTCGTGGCGGCGAAGGCAACGGGCCAAGGATAAAACACGCCGATCAAATCGCTGACCGGGACCGAATCGATCATGGTTCCCTTTTTGGGATCCCACACCGTGAATTGTCGGCAATTGCCGTCGAGCACGCAGAGCCCGGCCGCGCATTTTCCGGCATCGGCGACATGACAAATGTCTTCGCCGTCTTTGAGGTTTTTATCCTTTTCGCGATCTTTGCCGAATTTGACCTTGAGCTTCCCGTCCGGCGAATGAATGCCGAGATAATAATCGCCGCGCATCGTCATCGTGAGCAAGTAGTCCTTGTCCCAAGACATGATGCGCGAAACGCTCCATTTTTCGGCCTGTTTGCCCGCTTCGGGTTTCGGTGCATCCCAACCTTTGAACTTCCAATCGGTCTCTTTGCAAGTCGCCACATCGTCGATGCGTCGCACGTCATCGACAAACCGGTAAAACCCGGACTTCCCGTCGGGTAATAGGTCGTGGAGCTTGCATTCCACTGTTTCGACTTTGCCCCCGACGTACTTGTAAAACTTATTGAATCCAATGACGACCAGCGTTCCATCCGCAAGGACCGTCAAGCGTTCGGGTTCTTCCGGGAACGCCAACATTCCCTTGTCCCCGAATTTGGGATCAATCGCCAATTTGCACGTCTCACCGGGCTCGGGGATGTAATGACGCACCTTTTTGTCTTGATCCGTCAGGTAAATCGATCCGTCCGGAGCCGCGACCATATTGCGCAGAGCATTGGCAAACCACTCGTCTTTGAGCTCCGGGACGGACGTATCCAGCAAACACGCTTCCGCGGTGACGTCTTTCCCGCCAAACGTTATTTTCTTGCGATCCTCGGGTGGATCAAATGCGACGTTTGGCAAAGCGAAACGCTCTTTCGGCGCCGTCGGCTTGGGCTCCGTCACAGGTTTGTCCGCGGGTTTGTCGTTCTTTACTTCCGCCTCGACGGGCTTTTTGTCCTCCGCAGGTGCAGGATTCCCTGCATCCGCAGGCTTTTTCGCCGTATCGGCGGCGGGTGTCTTGACGGGCTCGCTCGAGCCTCCACATGCGCTCGTGACGGCAACGGCTGCCGGCAAAAACACGTTCGAGATCCACTGGTAACGCGCCAAACGAGAAAACATCGCGAAATTCTCCTGGGAGGCAAGCCGTCAAGTTGTCGACGACGCCGGGGACCCTACAGGAAGCATGCAATCGGCTCAAGGTCCGTGAAATCGTTTGCCAGTCGCACCGTTTCGCGAAAGCATGCCCGCGCGAGCCAGACGACATGCGCGCACGCGCCGACTTTTTAGAAGGACTCCTCGAGCTGCATTTGCAACCGGATGCCCGCGCAAGACGCGTGGTTTTTCGGCAGAGTATTACGTCGCTCGCGATCGAAGCATCGGCGGATGGCCCTCCGCCGCTCGATGGTCTGCGCCCCGAAGCGTTGCTCGAGAGCATTCGCGCGGCGGTCAAAGACGGCTTGTTCGACGACTTGAGTTGGCTTGCGCCTCCGGCTGCGGCGGTCGCTTTGTACGAGATTACGGGCGCTTTGCCGCTTGGTGCGGAGCGACGTGAACTTGGTCGTCGTGTCGTCGCGCAACTTTATGACGGGGATGCCGCGACGTTCGTCGCGCTCGCGACACGCATGGCGCTCGGCAATGCCCGCGCGCTCGACGGAGCGCCCGTACGAGCCCGCATTGCGCTGGCGTTGCAATTGGGCAGCACGGTCGATGTGCCCGTGGATCCGCTGGCATTTGCGTTGGTTTCACGCCGCGAACTCGCCAAAGACTGGGTTGGAAATGCGGCGACGGGATCGCTTCCCGAACGTCGTTTGGCAGCTCGTTTGTTGGAACGCGCGTGTCGAGAAGCGGCGCGGCGAGCGAGTCAAGGCGATGAAGATGCGTTGCGCCTGTTCCGAGGTATCACTGCGACAAACGCTCCGATCAACCGCAATTCTTCGCTTTCCGACGTTGTTTGTGACGCCTACCGTCGCTTGCTCACCGATCGCGAAACGCTCGTGTGGCGTCATGCGGCGGCGGCGCGAGGGTTGCTCGCGGGTGTCATTCCCAGTCTGCATGAAGAGATCCGCGGGAACCTTGGGACAAACCTTTCTCCCACCGAATGGCGTCGCGCCGCGACGTCGCTCGTCGCCAGCATCGCGTTCGATCCGCAAGGCGGACTCGCAGCTTGTCGCGATCTTCTGGCCTCGAACCTGGTGCGCAAAGATCCCGGCATTCCGATGGCCATGATCTGGGGTTTGCCCAGAGCGGTCGATGCCGAGCCGGAAACGGCGGAGGAATTGCTCGATGCCATCGCCGAAGCTCATCCGATCATCATCGCGGACGGTTTGATCGAGTTGAACGCGGAGCTCGGAACGTCGTTTGGCGCGCGTGCTCGAACGACTTGTATTCAGGCTCTTTCGCAGAGCCTCACGTTGCCGCAAGACGACGACGGACTGACGGCGCTGGGTCAGTGCATGCTGCGTGATCTCGAAGGGCATGAGCCTTCGGAGCTGGCCTCGGCGGTGCGCAACGCCGTCGCCGCGTTTGTCGAAATAGGATGCCGTGAAGCTGCGGCGCTGGCGCTCACCGCGATCGAACAAGCCTCGAGTATCCTCGACGCGCTCGAAGTTTTGGGCGCCACGACGGCGGGCGATACGACCCGCGCGAGTATGTCTCGACGAACTGCCGCGCGGATGTTGCGCGAGCTCGACATGAATTTGTACGAGTCCGGATTGTTGCGAAGTCTGGTGCTGCTCGAACGACGAACCGCTGGAAATGACAGCGGAGCCGCCGCCGGTTTGGAACAAGTGGACGATCGCGTGACGCGATGGTTGCTTCGTGTCGAAGCGGAATCGCGACGAAATGGTGGACTTCCTCATCCGACGTTTCACCAGAGAAACCTCCGAACGTTGCTGCACGTCGTCGACGGTGAATCCACCGAAGGAACGGACGACGACAACCGCGGCCGAGGCAAACTCCGTTTGCTCGAAACGTGCGACGTGCTCACGCGACGGCTGGCCGCGGAGCAAGCATCACCGTTGCGTCGCGCGGTTGCGGCGACCGTCGCCCGCGCCTTCGATGCGCTCGTTCGCGCAGGAGCGATCGATGCCGCGGATGCCTTGCTCTTCGCCTGCATGCGCACCGGCGATCACACCACGCTCGAGATCATCGCCGAAGCAAGCGTTCATCCGGACGTACGCGAACTCTTCGCGTGTTACAGCAAGTACACCAATGCGCTGCGCCCGGACATTTTGGGCAATGATCCCAACGCGCGCGTCACGGGGGCACTGAATGCGTTGACGAAGTTCATCGGCGACTTGCCTGCCGGAACATCGCAACGCATCGAGGGGTTGCGCACCGCGCTGAGTCGACTTGCGCGAAGCCTTGATACGGTCCGCAACGCGCGCTCCCTGGCGCCGCTCATCGACGAAGCGGGCGGCAAGGAAGCATCGCCGCTCGAAGCGATCGAAGACGCCCTGACGACGTTGTCCCGCTTGACGTCCGCGTCGTTGCGCCGACTTGCCTACCACGACGACGAAGAACCACCGGCTTCGATTGCGATCACCGAAGAACACCTCGCGAGCGTCGTGGCGATGGCCCGTGATGGTGGTGCCGCGCCAAACCTCGAACACGCCATCGAACAGGTGCTCAAGACAGCGGACGCGAACCTCCCCGGAGCCATCGTGCAAACGACCGGCATCGTCTTGCGCCGCCTCACGACGTTGCCCACGCAACTGTCGAACGCCGCGTCCAATCCGCAAGTCGATCCGCACGCCGCAGATGCGCCTTTGCCCGCGTGGTTGCCTCCGAATCGGACCATCGGCGGATTCTACGTTCACCGACGTCTCGGCGGTGGATCGTTGGGCACCGTGTTTGTCGTGTCACGCGCGGACGAACGGCATGATCCCAACGGGGAAAAGTTTGCTCTCAAAGTACCGGATTACGACGCAACGGCCGCACGCAGTGTCTCCGAAGCGGAATTCTTGAAGCTATTTCGCCAAGAAGCGGGCGCGTTGCTCTCCCTTCCCGATCACACGAATCTGGCCCGATTCGTCACGTTCGACGCCGGTGCCCGCCCCAAACCCATCCTCGTCATGGAGCTCATCGAAGGCGTGCGTTGCGAGCATCTGATCGACAACAAGCTCCTCAATGTCGACATGGCGATTTTCATCCTCGACGGCATCCTCGCGGGACTCGAAGCGATGCACTCGGAAAAGATCGGACATCTCGACTTGAAGCCGTCAAATGTGGTTTTACGAGGCGGAACCGAACCGGTGCTCGTGGATTTTGGTTTGGCGGGACGACAGATTCGTCCGGGATGTGCTACCGCGGCGTACGGAGCGCCGGAAATTTGGGGAGCCGCTCCGGACGGCGCGATCGCGACGCCGATGACGGCGGACATCTACAGCTTCGGCTGCGTCGCGTACGAGATTCTCTCGGGCAATATGCTCTTCGAAGCCTCGAGTGATGCCGCGATGATCACCGTGCACGTATCGCATGACGGTTTGCCGCCGAAGATCCGGCGCATTACGAACGGTCGGTTGGCGTCGCTCGGCATGTTCTTGTACCAATGCTTGCGGCACAACCCGAACGACCGCACATCCGCATCGGGTTTACGCGCGGTTTTGCGCCGAATCATTCCGGAATTGAAGCGCACGACTTGGCCGATCATCGTCGAAGACGAGCAATGAACGTTCGGCGTTCGTTCGGAACGCCAAACCCGCTCACTTCTTCTGGAACTTGGCGCCTTTTTCGAAGATCTGTTTTTCCTCGAGCTTCAAAGGTTCGATTTTGCCCTTGGGGCTGGGCTTGGGCGGAGCGGACTTCGGCGTGACGCTGGTGGTCGTGGACTTGGGGATGTTTCGCGGGGTCGTGTTTGTCGGAGCAACATCCGACTTCTTTTCGATCTCGGTCTCGGTCTTGGATTTGCTCTTGGAATCGATCTCGTTGCGGGGAAGCTCCGACGTCGTCGGCGTGGGTGCGGGCGCCGGTTCTTTGGACAAATTCGCTTTCTTACGAGCCCATTGCACGTCTTGCGCGGCGTCGCCGACCGGATCGAGCTCTTTGGCTTCGTCGAGGCCCTTCAAGCAGCGGTCGAATGCTCCCTTGTCGCATTGTTCGAACGCTTCGGCGCGCAAGAGTTTGGCGCGCTCGAGTTTGTCGTTACGAAGCGGTTCGGCCGAGATGTCGGGTTTGGCGATGTCAATGTCCTCGGGCGTTTGTCGCAAAATACGCCACACCACGAAGGCGCAAATGCCCAAGGCGGCGACCGCGGCGAGCTCCGCGATCCAACGTTCTTTCATCCAGCGCCGCATACGCGAGACGCGTTGACGCACACGCGCGGCGGGGATCTGTTCATCCGCTGCGATATTTTCGAGTTTTTCCCCCTCGCCTTCCCGCGCCATCCACGACAACGTTTTTTGCGCTTCCTCCGTCGTAGGCGCTTGTTTTTCGGCCCAGCGCAGGAGCGATTCTTCTTCCACGGGCGGTGGACCGGCGACGAGCTCCGGGGGTTCTCCGACTTCTTCGCGCGAGGTTCGTCGGTGTGTATCGACGACTTTGTGTTTCGCGATTCCCAACAGGTACTTGCGAAGTTCTTCTTTTTCGGTCGGAAGGTTCTTCGCGACAAGCGCGTCGCAGAGCACCGTTTGCACGATATCGTCCGCATCCGCCGCGGAAACACGGCGTTTGACGAATTCGAGCAAAAACCTCCGCAGCTCGGGATCGGCCAGAGGTTCGTCGACTTTCGGCAGGTCGACTTTGGGTAGCTCCATCGGCATCGGGGTGCTCATCGACCCCTCATCGGAGAACGTATCCAAAATGTGACACGCTCGAAAATTATTTTTTTTCGCAGTTTCGCCGTCACGCTCTCACGATTTCATTCGACACGGGAGCATGAAACACCTGTTTACGCTCCTCGCCCTCCCGCTTGCCCTCGTGCTCATGGCCACCCCTTCCACCGGAGCACCACAGGCAAAAAAGGCGAAGCTGCCGACGACCAAGATCTCGCAGATCCAATCGAAGGAAGCCAAACGCCGACCGAACGCGGATCATAAAAGCAAACCCGCCTCGACCCGGATACGTGCGTCCAAAACGGCGGAGATCCATACGGACAAACCCGACGCGAACAAGGTCACGCTCGTCTACATCGACAAGAGCGATCACAAGCTCGAGCTTCGAGCCGGATCACGCGTGATCAAGACGTACAAAGTCGCGATTGGCCTGGGTGGTATGGGCCCGAAACAATTCGAAGGCGACATGACGACGCCGGTTGGTCACTACCAAGTCACGACGCGCTTTCGACCGCTGTTTCATCAGTTCATCGGCGTCAGTTACCCGAACGAAGAGGATCGAAAACGTTACGCGACGCTCAAGCGTCAAGGCAAAGTGCCCGACGGACGCGGCGTGGGTTTCGGCATCGGCATTCACGGCGTTGGTTCGCGCAAACTCAGCGGCATTCACAAGCAAGAGGATTGGACCCACGGCTGCATTGCGATGGACGACGACGAAATTGACGAGTTCGGGAGCCTCGTACCGGAAGGGACGGCGATCGAGATCGTCGACTGAAGCGTCGAAAATGGTTGGTTCCGACGGGCGGAGAGGTGTATCGTCGGGACGAACGATGGCGAAAAACCATTGGCTCGTGAAGAGCGAACCCTACAAATACTCCTTCGCGCAGCTCGTTGCGGACAAACGCACGATGTGGGACGGCGTGCGCAACTATGAAGCGCGCGGGAGTTTGCGAGCGATGAAGGAGGGCGACTTGATCCTCTTTTATCACTCGAATGAAGACAAAGCCGTCGTGGGCGTGGCGCGTGTCGCCCGTGAAGCTTATGCGGATCCAACGAGCCCGGATGAAGATTGGAGCGCAATCGACATCGCCCCGATCATGCCGTTGAAGCATCCGGTGGATCTCGAAACGATTCGTTCGGATCCGGCACTTGCGGACATTGCGCTCATCAAACGCAATCGGCTCAGCGTGGTGCCCGTGTCGAAGGAACACTTCGACCACGTGTTGGGACTCGGCAAGACAAAACTTGCGCGCAAGTACCAGTGACGTGCGAGTGGACTTGACGCGGGCGTCGCGTGAGGCGACGTTCGGCGCGTGATTCGTTCGACCCTGCGTTCGTTGTTCTCCCTCGCGATACTTTCTTCGGCAGCGGCAGTTGTTGGTTGTTCCGGCCCGCCGGTGCCTTCGGCGATCTCGGGAGACCCGGTATGTCCCGATTATTCAATCGTCGCGGGAGGCACGAAACTCCGCGGTGGACTGCGGTTTCCGATCCGCGTGACGGTGCTCGACGACGACGATCCGGTGACGAAGGTGATTGTGTTCGGCAAGCATGCCGAAGGCGATCCGAGCCCCAAGCTGGTTCTTCCGGACAAAAACAAAGAGTACAAAGTCGAGTGGTCGGTTTGTCCCAATGAACACGCGACGGCGCCGGTGACGGCGACGAAGTCGAAGTCGCTGCGAGGTGAAGCGACCGCGTACGACTGTGGTGAAACGAAGCCGTACAAGACGACGACGCTCACGACGAAGAAGGGGGATCCGTCGTCGCACGCGTTGAAGTTCGAGGCGCCGGAAAAAATCGAATGCTGGGCCGACGTGACAGCCAACGAGGTCATCGACGCGGGAGTCGCCGACGCGGCGCCCGTGGTGGAGACGCCCGATGCGGACGTGGTCGCGGACGGCGGAGCAGCGGATGCCGAAGCCACGGATGCCGGGGCTGTGGAAGCGGCGGATGCCGCACCGGCCAAAGAAGGCGGGGACAAACCTGCTGAAAAGACCCAGAAAAAAGACGATAAGGCGACCGACAAGCCGACCGAGAAAAAAGACGACAAGCCGGCGAAGTAATCGTGCGCCCGGTGCGGAGCCGGATGCAAGAGCCGCGACAATGGTTCGTCCTGCCGGAACACACCAAGGTGATGATTCACCTCGGCTGGTTTTTCCGGCACAACCATTCGCGCAATTCGGCCAAACCGGCGCCGAGTATGTCGGGACGAATCAATTCAAATCTTTGCAGCACCGGACGCCGGTCGAATAATCGAAGTAATCGAAGGGGTGGGCTTTGACGACGGAATCGCAGCCGTCTTTTTTGGACCGGGCATAAAATCCCCCGACAAACGTGCCTTCAGGATCGTCGATCCATTCGTCCATGTTGCCGACCATATCGTAAATCATATCGCCTTCCCATTCGCTGACGCAGGAACGGGTATCGCCGGTCATACGCAAGAGCGGTTTGTTGTCGCTTTTGACCATATTGAGGCGCGGGTCGCTGTGGCCGATGCTGGCATTGCCGTGTAAAACCGCGGCGGGATGAGCTTCACGAAAGATATTGCATTTACCGGCCGAGTATTTGTCGCCGTACGGAAATGGTTTGTCCGCTTCGCCGCGACAAGCGGTGCGCCATTCGTCATGAGAACACAATCGTTTGCCCGCGTTTTTGCAGGCCAACGCCGCCAAAGGCCCCGTCATGTAGCCTTGAGGAACCTTGCCTTTTTGAGATATCGCTTTGGGTTCGAAGTCGCGCGTCTTTTGCCACGGGGGTATGGGCGGCAATTTGATTTCGTGCGCTTCCTCGGGGCCCATGATCAAGCGTTCTTTGTCCCAGAAATCATGCATCGAGAGCGCGTTCTTGCGGGCGGGCATGTAATAAGGAGAAAGCGCCTTGCCCGATTCGGCATCCACGAGGCTCGCTTCGAATCGGTCAATGCAAAAACCTTTTCTCACTCGCACCATGTCCTGTGGACACGGAGGCACAGCGGGCTCAATGACCGCGAAATCATCGGGACGCGGGGCCAGGGCTTGGGAAGGATCTGCGGAAGCATCGGGAAAAGCCGCGTCGATGCTTGGCGATTCGCCATCGGGAATGGATGCATCATTGGAAATGGATGGAGGCGTCGAACGATCGCACGCCGGCGTGAGGCAGAAGAGGAAGAGAAAAAAAAGATTCGATTTCATTGACAGGTTTTCGCTTGCTTTGGGTGCACGTCAGCGTTTACGACTGTTGACGGTCTCGATAAGGAGAACTCGAAGATGAACTTGAGCAAAGCTTTGGCAGTGGTGGCAATCGGCGGCATGTTGGCGGGTTGCGGCGGTGGTAATGCGGCGGGTGACGGCGCGGCAAACGCGGCGGACGCGAATGCGGCCGGCGATGCACACAAGTGCAAGACCGATGGCAAGTGCGGTGGGGACAAGGCCGCCGGCGACAAACCGGCTGACGCCACGCCTCCGGCGGACGCAAAGGCCGGCGACGCGCCCAAGGCTGACGCGCCGAAGTGAGGCCCCGTTTCACGATTTGGGGCTTCGGGTCGCGCATTGCGTCCGGCGTTCCAAATCCCTGAGGTAATGGATAACGAAGATGGCTTCGACAAACTCCCCTCGGCTCGGACTCCCCGATCTCGGTGTGGGCGTTGGATTGAGGCTTCCTCATTACGAGGCCATCTTCGAAACCATTCCGCCCATTGATTGGTTTGAGATTATTTCTGAAAATTTCATGGTTCAAGGTGGGCGACCGCTCGCCAATCTCGATCGAATCCTCTCCCATTATCCCGTCGTCATGCACGGCGTTTCGCTTTCGATTGGAAGCATCTCTCCTCTCGATTTCGACTACCTGCGCGAATTGAAAAAACTCCACCGACGGGTCGGGTGTCCCTGGGTCAGCGACCACCTCTGTTTTACCAACGCAAACGGTCTCAATTCCCACGATCTGCTGCCCCTGCCCTACACCGAAGAAGCCCTAAATCACGTTGCGCAACGCGCTCGCATCGTCCAGGACTTTCTCGAAGTCCCGTTGGTCCTGGAAAACGCTTCGAGCTACCTCGCGTACACATCCAGCACCATGTCCGAATGGGCTTTCTTGAGCGCGATCGTTGAAGAAGCCGACTGCGGCATTCTGCTCGACGTCAACAACATCTACGTCTCTTCCTACAACCACAACTTCGATCCTCATGCGTACGTCGAGGCCGTACCCGCCCATCGTGTCGTGCAGATTCACCTGGCCGGACATACCAACTTCGGCGCCTACATTATCGATACGCACAGCGATCACGTCATCAATCCGGTGTGGGAACTTTATCGCCACGCCATACGACGTTGCGGTGCCGTCTCCACGCTCATCGAATGGGACGACGATATTCCGCCCCTCGAAACCCTGCTCGCCGAAGCGAACATCGCGCGAAACATTCGCACCGAGGAGCTGGCGCGTCGTGAAAGCTGACCTCCTCGCTGTTCAAACGTTCTTGGTGTCAGCCATTTGTCGCGAAACACCGACGCCGCAAGATCCGGAAATGTCCGGGATCGCAGCGAAGTTTGTCACCGGAAACGGTCGCGTCACCGGCGCCGAACAAGTCAACATCTACCGAAGGCAGTTCTTCCTGCGGCATGAAGAAATCCTGCGCCAAGACTACCCCGGTCTGACCGGAATCCTCGGGCCGGAAACATCGCAGGAGTTTTTCCGACGGTACCTCGAAGCTCATCCGCCTTCGACCCCCACGTTGCACGGACTCGGAGCGCATGTTTCGACGTTTGCCCAAGACTACGCGGGATTTCCCCCGGAGCTTCGCGATCTCGCCGGCGAGATGGCTCGTTACGAACGCGAGCTGGTCGATCAATTCGATGGTCCGGACGTCCCGCCGCTCGACCCGGCCAAACTCGCCTCCATGACCGAAGAGGATTGGAACACCGCACGTCTCGTGTTTCATCCTCTGCTCACACGTTTGTCTCTCTCGTACCCTGTGCACCTGCTGCGCATCGCCATCAAAGACGGCAAGGAGTACGTTCTTCCGAACGCACCGTCTTCGCTGCACATCCTTCTCTTCCGTCAAGACTTGATCCCGCGGTACGAAGAGGTTTCGCCGGAAGCTTTTGCGATCATCGGAGCGCTCGCCGAAGGCATGCCGCTCGTTCCGGCGCTCGAACACGTCGCGACCGCTTTGTCCGAAGACCGGCAAGCGTACGTAATGGCCAACATCGGAGCTTGGTTCCGCACGTGGACCGCGTGGGGGATCATCACGGACATCGTTCGGAACGGTTGAGCGCTCCGCGTCGGATCGACCCGTCGATCTCCATGGTTGCGGATCATCACCGATTTCGGACACCGTACCCGTACACTCGGAGGCGCATCGTGATGAGTTCCAACATGCACCAGAAGCTCGTCGACGTTCGAACACCGGGGCGCGGACTGCATGACGTGACAAACCTCGTGCGCGCCGTCGTCACCGACAGTCACGTGCGAGTCGGGATGTGTTCCCTCTTCTTGCAGCACACCTCGGCGAGCTTGGTCATTCAGGAAAACGCCGATCCGGCCGTGCTTCGGGATCTCGATCGCTGGCTCGGTCAGCTCGCGCCCGAAGGCGGACACTACGAACACGACGACGAAGGGCCGGACGACATGCCCGCGCATCTTCGAGCGGCCGTGACGAACACGAGCCTTCTCGTGCCGATCATGGCGGGCAATCTCGCGCTGGGTACGTGGCAAGGAATTTACGTGTGGGAGCACCGGACAAACCCACACCATCGACGCATCGTCGTCACGATTTGGGGCGACAAAGGGGGCGTGTGAAACTTTCTCATTGGGCGACGTTCTTCGTCTTTGCGCTCCTCGCATCCGCATGCGCGAACGACACTCGTTTTCCCGTCTGCAAGTCGGACGCGGAATGTGCCGCGCGTGAAGAAAATCAGGGCAAGCTCATCTGCGACAACTTGCGCTGCGTGCAATGCCGCTACGACAACGATTGTCCCGCCGGATCGTACTGCGACAAGACGCTGAGCTGTCAGAGCATCGCGCCCAAGCAGACCGAAGATCTCTCGATCGCGACCGAGGACTACAAGACCTACGACGAGTGCATCAAGGGTTGTCAGGACGCATCGTGTACCGACATCTGCGCGGCGCGTTTCCCTGAAGCGGCGAAGAAAGCCAAGAAGAAGACGAAACGCAAATGAGCAAGTTGGCAGCAAGCTGGACGCTCGTGCACACGGCGCGCATCACGGTGCCAACCGTCGTCGACGCCGCGCTCGGACGCATCGATCCCGATGTCCTCGACAAACGTTTGTCCAAGTGGGCGCAGACGATGCTCGAGGAGGCACGCATCACGATCGTCGTCAAAGGTCGTGAACATCTCGGCGACGGCCACGAGACATTCATTTTGATGTCCAACCATCAGAGTCACTACGACATCCCCGTCCTGTATCGCGCGATTCCACGACGTATTCGCATGGTCGCCAAAGCCGAGCTCTTCCGCATCCCGCTGTTCGGACGCGCGATGCTTGCCGCCGGCATGGTCAAAGTGGATCGATCACAACGCGAACAAGCGATGCAGAACCTCCGTGACTCGGCATCGAAGCTCGACCACGAAACGCTCTTGTGGATCGCTCCAGAAGGTACGCGCAGCGTGACGGGCAAACTCGGTCCGTTCAAAAGCGGAGGGTTTCACGTGGCGCTCGAATCAGGCCGACGCATCGTGCCCATCGCGATCGACGGAACGCGTCACGTCTTGCAAAGCGGCACAATCGACTTGCATCGGGGCCATCACGTGAACGTGTCGATTCTGCCGCCGATCGATCCCAAGAACTACGGTCCGGCGCGTCGAAAAGAGCTCACCGAAGCCGTGCGAAACTCCATCGCTTCGGCGCTGCCTTCCGAACTCGTTTGACGTCAAATGTTGGAGGTCAAAGCGTCGTCGACGCCGTCTCCTGCGTGACTTCGACTTCGTTCGGTGTCCGACGCAGTCGCCACGGGTTGACGGCATGCCGTCCCGAGCCTTTAGGCAAGTGTTCGCCTTGTACGGGCGGCGGCGCGCGATGCTCGAGTAACCAAGCCCAAAACGCCTCGGCCCATTTGGCTCCGCCAACGTTGCTCGGGTGAATCGAATCGGGTTGTCGAGCGATGGGACCGACGATCGCATCGGAGTCGAAAACGAGGCAGGGTTTGGCGCGCTGTTTGATCACCTCGATGATGCCGGTGTCTTTACGCCAGAGCGGCGGAGTGACCCAGACGCACGGCGTGTCGCCGACGATCTTGACGAGACGCGTCACGGCGTCGGCGCGAGCCCACGGATCGGTCAACGTCACTTCGTTTGCGCCCAAAGTAATGATGACCAAATCCGGGTGGTAATCCCCGACGAGACGCGAGAGTTTGTTGTGCCAAGTCGTCGTGTACGTCGCTTGAGCTCCGCGAACTTCGTACAAGGCGCCGACGGACTTCATCTTGGGCCGTAGGGTCTGGGAAAACCCCGCCATGACGAACGAATCGCCGACATGCAGCACGACCGTGCTCGGTTCGATCGGAGGTGCGGCCGGTGCGGTGGGCACCGGAGCGGCGACGTTGGTCGAAGCTTCCGCCGAAACCACGGGCGTAACGCTGTGGATTTCAGCGGCTTCGGAAGCGGTTTTTCGCGTTTCCGCGCGGTCGACGGGCTCAGCCGGCGTGACGGCACCGTGCGCGTGCGTAGGCATCTCGCGCGTGCCAGGCTGCGCGCTCGTGGATGTGCGTGACGCGCACGCGCTGCTGATGCAGGCGAGTGTTGCGGCAAGAATCGGAATGAAGTGCGATCGCTTCAACATCGGGAGTCTTCGGAAAGCGCACGACAGGATAACCTGCGTATACGCGACATTGAACCGGTCGAAGAGGGTCTTCGTGCACGAGGATAATCGAAGGCATGAATTTCACGTTGTTCGGTATCGAAGTTGAAATTGAGCTTAGTTTCTGGGTCAGCTCGATCCTGCTCGGATGGTCGCTTGCAAGTTCCATCGGCGGCCGAGCGGGCTTCATGATGCTCGTGCTTTGGACGTTGATCGTCTTCGTCAGCGTGTTGGTTCACGAGATGGGACACGCACTGGCGATTCGACGGCACCGGATTCAGCCCGAAATCACCTTGCATTTCATGGGTGGACGCACGACGTGGCGAGCGCTGTTGCCTCTGCGACGGCTCGATCACGTGATCATCAGTGCAGCGGGTCCTTTCGCCGGGTTTGCCTTGGCCGGCCTCGTGTACGGCATCGAGTATCTCCTTCTTCGCAACAACGTTCAGCTGCCGACGCTCGCGCATTTGGCCATTCTCCAGCTGAAATTCGTCAACTTGTGGTGGGGTATCTTCAACCTGATCCCCGTCCTGCCGCTCGACGGAGGCCATGTTCTCGAGCACGCGCTCGGTCCGAAGCGGATGAAAATCACCGCCACGATTTCGATGTTGGTGGGGTTTGGCGCGGCCATCTTCTTCTTGAAGGGCGGGAGCGTGTGGGCTGCGTACATCATGGGCATGGGCGCTTTCCAAAGTCTGCGCATGTTGCAGTCCGGCGGGACGAACATCGATGAATCCGACTTGCGACCACGAACGCCCGTCGTCGAAGCCGAGCCGATGATTTCGGCTGAAATCCTGTCGATCCTGCATCGAGCGCGCGACGCCGTCGCGGGCGACGACCTGGCCAAAGCTCGCTCCTTGTGCACGGATTTGCTGGCGCGGGATCCGAAAGCAGAAGGCGCGCCTCCTCCGAATGCCCGACGGGAAGCGTTCGAGATTCTCGCGTGGGTCGCCTTGAGTGAAGACAAACTCGACGACGCGTCGGCGAAGCTCGAAGAAGCGAAGGCGCTTGGTGAAGTGGATCCGGCGCTCGTGGGGGCGGTTCTTTTTGCCAAACGCGACATGAAAGAAGCGCGCCGCGTGCTGGAAAATGCTCGTGCACGAGGTGACGACCGCAAGGAAGTCGTCGGACCGCTCATCCAGATCTTGATCGAGCAAAAGGAAGTCGCGCGAGCGGCCGCAATCGCTTACGACATCGCCGATTCACTCAGCGAAGACGACGCGCGCCAAATGGCCCGGTTGTCGTTCGAGAACGACGCGTTCGATTGGTCGGCGCGTCTGTACGAAACAGCGTTCGACCGCGCGAAACTCGCCGAAGATGCGTACGAAGCCGCGCGGGCGCATGCGCTGGACGGCGCGTATGATCGCGCGAGCGAGATGCTGAAGAAGGCCGTTGCGGCGGGGTTCAACGATCGAACGCGCGTTTGGTCGGACAAAGCCTTCGAAGCGTTGCGGGCACGTGAAGGCCTCGACGAGCTCGTGCCGCGTCCTTGACGAACCTATCCTCGACAAACTGAGGCGGGTCGTCTTATCGACCCGTCGATCCGTAACCGCCGGCTCCGCGTTCGGTGGCATCGAGTTCGTCGACAAGAACCAGCTCGCCCAGTTCGACCGGACAAATCACGAGCTGCGCGATCCGTTCACCTCGTGACAAACGAAACGGCGTATCGCTCAAGTTGACGAGGAGCACCTTCACTTCGCCGCGGTAGTCGGCATCGATGGTGCCTGGCGAATTGAGCACGGTGATGCCGTGACGCAGAGCCAAACCCGATCGAGGTCGGACTTGGCCTTCGTAACCGAGCGGAATGGCGATGCTCAGGCCCGTGGGAATTAGTTTGCGTTGCAAGGATTCGATGACGACGTCTTCATCGATGGCGGCGCAGAGGTCGAGGCCCGCGGCTCCTGCAGATTGATACGCGGGCAAAGGAACTTCGACCGAGCCCACGCGTTTGCAGGGCACGCGCACGGCAGGCCGCAAGGTCACTTCTTCAGCTTCTTTCCAAGCAGATCGCCGAACGTGCCGAAGTTGCGCGGTTCGGGTTTCTTGGCCGGTTGTTGCGGCTTCTTCTTCGCGTCGGCGGCGGGTTTGTCCGCGGACGCCGCAGCCGGCTGTTCCGTCGCTTCGCCTTCTTTGAACTTCTCGAACGAGCTTCGTTCTTCGTCGCGCGCGATGGCGGAGACGGAGAGGCGAATCTTTCCATCCTCGGCGATGTTGACGATCTTCGCTTCGACTTCTTGGCCGACGGTGAAGTGTTTCTTGAGGTCTGCGCCGCGAGCGGTTGCGGTTTCCGCCGTGGGAATCAAGCCGCGGCCGGTTCGTCCCTGCGTACCGGCGATTTGCACGAACACGCCGTAACGCTCGATGCCGGTGACGCTGCCTTTGACGCGAGCGCCTTCGACGAGTAGCGGAGTTTGTCCTTTGGCACCCATGCCCATCGTGCCGCCGAACGCTTCACCTTCCGCGCTGCGAATGGCGACGGGGCTCAAGCGAACTTGACCGGTTTGTCGATCGATCGACTCGACCTTGGCTTGCACTTTGCTGCCCACGGAAACGGCAAGTTTTCCATCGGCATCGGTCACGTCCGGGCGCTCGAAAAACCCTTCTTGTTTGCGGCCCACATCCGCAAAGACGGCGGATTGACCGACGGCGACGATCGTCACTTCGACGCGATCGCCGACCATGATTCGAGTTCTGTCCCGACGGCTGCCACCACCTTGTTCGAAGAGCGCGCCAAAGGACTCCGATGATTCTTGACGTTCGGCCATGCGAGCCTTCTACCGTGCATTTGCCGGGTATGCGAGCATTCCGCGCGGGGAAATCGGTCGTGGTTCGCGTGCCCTGAAGCCGATTGAAGCGGAAGCTGGGCTACCTTTAGGCGTGGAAAAATTTTGTAGATTGGGTCTTCCCAGAACAAAACTTCGTGCTAGGGTGCGCGCCTCGATGTCCGGAGCTTGCTGCTTCTGATGTCAGGGTCGATAGCTCAGTCGGTAGAGCTGCGGGCTTTTAACCCGTAGGTCAAGGGTTCGAGTCCCTTTCGACCCACCATCCTTGCAACAACGTCGACGTCAAGTTGGCGTTCATGTTGACGACGGAAAAATTCAAGAGTGTGCCTGGCTGGTGTCACAGTCGTGTTGGCTCCTCTTCATAAGACAGTCAGTGTCGAACTCGTTGGCGTTCAAACGACCGACGCCGTGGTAGCTCGGTATCCATGTCCGACCGAATCGAGCGACTCACAGCCCAAGACCTCACGCAACTCTCCGCCGCGGAATTCGATGCAATGCCGTTCGGCATGATCCGCCTCAATCGCCAAGGTGTCATCAAGGCGTACAACCAGTGGGAAGCGGCGCTCGCTAGACGCAGCGTTCATGAAGTCATTGGGAAGAATTTCTTTACCGACGTTGCACCGTGTACGAACGTTGCGGAGTTTCGTGGCAAACTCGAAGAATTGTTTCAAGGTCCGACCAAGACGCATATTTTCGATTACAACTTCGCGTTTCCCTGGGGGGTGCGTCGGGTACGCGTTAGGTTTGTCGTGGAATCCGCGGACGAATGCTGGGTGCTCGTGACGAACGTCGACAAAGCCAAACCGAATTTGCCGGCATCGGCGGCGTAAAACAGATCGATCGCCCACACGCCGAAAATCGCCGGATGGACGTGATTTCTGCCATCCATCCGCCGTATCATCGTGCGCATGAGCAAAAGCGCCCCGGACGCCGCATCGAATGCAACGCGCACACTCACCATCGTGCGCGATCGCGTGTTGAGCGTCCCAGCCATCGTCTTGCGCATTTTGCCCAGTCAAAGCCCAAGCTTCGACGTGCCTCTCGGCTTACGCCCCATCGTCATCGGCCGTGATCCATCGTGTGAAGTTCGTCTCGACGATCCGGGCATATCGCAGCGTCATTGTGAAATATCTCTGACGACGCGGGGAATTGAATTCGAGGACGTGGGCAGTAAAAACGGATTATTCGTTCATTCGGTTCGAATTCAGCACGCCATCGTTCCGCCGGACGTACCGGTGCAGCTCGGCCATTCGCAGGTTGTTGCGCGACAAACGGGATCGGCATCGGAAATTCCATTGAGTCCCAAGCGTCAATTGGGTCCGGCCATCGGGCACAGCGCTGTGATGCGGGCGCTTTTTCATCAAGTGGAGCTCGCGGCGAATTCGGAAAAACACATTGTTTTTTGGGGCGAAGCGGGATCGGGAAAACGGACGTTGGCTCGGGCATTCCATGCCTTGGGTACGGCACGAACGGGTGAATTCGTCGAGCTGGATGTCGAAGCGGAATCTGCGGCGACGTTGGAAACTTCGTTTTATGAAGCCCTGCAACGCTCGGCTCGAGGAACGCTTTATGTGCACGAACCGGCGGATTTGCCGCCGGGTCTGCAATCGCAATTGGCACGAACCATGGCGCAACGAACGGACGGCTCGCGTCTGGTGCTGGGGATGCGTGAGGATCCCGCGGTCATGGCCAATCGAGGCGCTCTTGTGGGCGATTTTTTCATTCCGAACCTACCCTTCGTGAACTTGCCCGTCTTTCCATTGCGTCACCATCGTGACGATATTGCTCCATTGGTGGAGTTTTTCCTGCGGCGTCACGGCGAACGGCTTGTCAAGGATCTACCTCCGGGAACGCTGGAATTGCTCGAAAAGCATTCGTGGCCGGGCAATGTGGCGCAGCTCGAGGACATGGTGGCGGATATGGCGCAACGCATGAACGTCGGCGACAAACTACTGAAATCGCTGGTCAACGCAGGACAAGCGCATGCCGGGGAGGAAATTGATTTCACCGGAACGTCGTGGAAAGAGGCACGTGAAGAGGTTCTGGCAACGTTCGAAAAATCGTTTGTCGCGTCGATCTTACGTCGACACAAGGGTAACGTGACGCATGCGGCGAAGGCGATGGGGATATCCCGGCAGCTTTTGCATCGATTGATGCGACAGCACGGAATCAAAACGTGAATTGAGCTGCGGCTCCGGCGTAATGCGGGGCGACGATGGGGAGGAATTGGAACGCGGCGTCTTTTTTGGCGGCGGGAGCGGTGACCCAAAGAATGGCGGCGGTGCCGAGAAAGGCGGTGGAGACAATGCCCAAGGTTGTCCCGGCAATACTGAAATCGTGCGCGTCTTCTTTCATCGCTTGTGCCCGACTCAAGAAGACTTCATAAGAGCCCGCGTACTTGCACGTGTTTTCGCCTTCGGGATCGAGGCCGTGACCAGCCGCGAAGGTTTTGCACGTATCATCTGCGGAACTGCTCTTGTGCCACGCAATGCTGCTCATCACAATGGCGGCAACGCCCATGGCGATACCTGTTCCGCCAATAGCGAGCGCAGCGATGCGTGGTTTGGGGAGCGGCGGATACTCGAGGTCGGACGGCAATGTTATCGATGTCGTCGTATTGCCCTGGAGTGCATTGGTTTTTCCCGTCCACGCGACGCGTCCCGGCGCAAGCACCACGAGCGAACGAACGCCTGGATCAACGGGAGCCGCTAGATTCCAATACACCGGCTCGAGACGGACACCGTCGACGAAGATTTCCAGCCCCGGAATCCTCGACAAACTTGGAGGAACCACGAGTTTGAGCTGGGGAACGAACTGTTTCAGATCCAGTTCCGACGCCCGGCCATAAGCTCGAAGCTGGTATTCCGATTTGGGTTCCGCGCGCTCATTCCAAAGCTTCATGTACGTTTTCCACGCGCTGCCGTAAAGCTGCGCCAATTCTTGCGCCTGGCCGATATTCAGCGCCGTCAGATGTTGGTGGTCGAGACAATCGCTGCGCTTAAAGGCGTCAATGCATTCGGCATATTGCTGTTGGCTGCAAAGCTTAACGCCCGTTCGATACCAAACGTCAGCGTCTACCCCATCGGATTCGCAACGACGCGGCACATCGGGCGGCTTGCCTTGACACGACAACGTCACCAGGTTCAAGAGAGTCGAACTCCACAAAACCAACCCATATCGAATCGTCATGGCGATCTCCGTTTTTGCGGGATGCGAATTGGATCAAACCTGGGCCTCGATAGCTTGAATGGTTTGATCGGCCCCGGTACTTTTTGCGGTCGAACCTGCTCCCCCTCATCAACATCCTTTTCAGGAATGGCCGTCCCCGGCATATCCACGAAAACATGCCGCCACAGGCCCACGTCTTCGGGAACGGGCCGTTCCATAGGCGCGGGGTTGTCGACAATCGCCTCCGCACTTCCGGACGAACCTGCCAAGATGACAACGAGCCCCAATGCAGCGAACAACGTGAAGGCGGCAATCACCGCAAGAAACGATGTTTTACGAGGCTTGGGGGCGGGGGGAACCACGGGACCCCAGATCGGGGGCGAAACAGTTTCCGTGCGTTTTCGCGGCATCAGCACGGTGCCGCGATTCGGGGTCAAAACAACGGGCTCCGGCAAGGATTCCCGCATTGCGGGTTCAATCGCCAGCGGCGCCAAAGCCGCGGCGACTTCACCAATGTTTTGATAACGAAGCGCCACGTCTTTCTCCAGACAACGCCGAAGAATGGGCTCGACTTCGGGAGGAACATTGCGCGAAATGGGCGGCTTGCGCATGATGGCCTCTTGCAATTCGAAGCCGGTACCGGGAAATGGCAATTCGCCGGTCAGCATTTCGTACAGAACCACGCCGAGCGACCAAATATCCGTTCGTGCGTCCACGTTCTTCGCCGACCAGATTTGCTCGGGCGACATGTAATGCGGTGTGCCCATCCCCAAGTTCGTCGCCGTTAAACTGCCATCGGCCAGGAGCGTATCGTCCGGTTCGCGAAATAACTTGGCAATGCCAAAATCCAGCACTTTGACCATGGTTTTCCCCGTCTTCGACCTCGCGAGCATCAAGTTGGTCGGTTTGATGTCGCGGTGAATGACGCCGCTGTCGTGCGCTTCAGCCAAAGCGTTGCAAACCTCGACCAACATCCAAGCAGCCTCGCCGACTTGGAGCCGCTTGCGTTCGTCCAGGTACCTTTCTAAAGACACACCGTCGAGATACTCCATGACGATGTAAGGGCATCCGACGTGGACGCCGACATCGTACACCTTGACCGCTTGGTGACTTTCCAGCCGTTCGAGCGCCCGAGCCTCGCGTAAGAACCGTTCGGTCATCGCGCCCGACATCGTTTTTCCGGGCGTCATGAACTTGATGGCCCGAAAAGCATCGAGACGCAGATGCCGCGCCTTGTAGACGACGCCCATGCCCCCCTTTCCGAGAAGACCGAGCAATTGGTATTTGTCGTCGACCAAATCACCTTCGCCGATCATGTTCGCCTCTCCCGAAATCCAACATCGCCTTGCACATCTCGTACCGCCATCCTCATCATGCAGGTCGGAAAGAAAAACCCATCTTTTCCGCCAAACCCTTCTGCTCACGCACGAGTATCCGCGAAAAACGTTTCGCCGATCGCGCGAAGCTCGATCTACGTTCCCGGTAAATCGTTTCGCATGCCGAACGTGTACAACCTCGCGTTCGACACATCAACACAAAAAAACGCGCATCGCGCTGTAAACAAGGAGTTTACAGCTCACCGTCCACTCGCCGTTTACACGTAAACATTTATTCCACAATGGTTTTTCTTGAAAATGGACTTGACTCGATGGTTTGTCCATACGATAGTCTCCACCGACAACATCATCCCGAAGCGACGAACGCGTTTGGTTCGTCTTGGGATTCGTGTTGCCAAACGAATAAATCATCTTGCTGGGAGACTCATCGTGAGGTTTTTCTCGTATACCGTGGGGCTTGGAGGCATCCCTTGGCTGCTCCATGCATCCACATTACACGCGGCACCGATTGCCGATCCGCCGGTCCAGCCCGTGGCTGTTTCGGGGATTTGTTCCGAGGGCGAATTCGAACTCAAGGTCGCTCCGGACGACACGATGCGACGAATCGCCGAACATTATTACTGCAAGCAACACGACGCGACCGCCGAAGACGTTGCGGTATGGCTCGAAGATCATAATGCCTCGCGCCTTGGGAAAAACCGCAAACGTCTTCAACCGGGCGGAGCGTTATGTTTGCCCGATCGGTTTCGAGGGGCAAACTGGACGGCCGAACGTTGTTGGCCGGAGCCAAACCCCAAGGTCGACACGACCACAAATGTCGTTGCCCCGACGGCGAAAGGCACAACCGAAGCCCCGACGGGCGCCGGCTCGGAATCATCCAGTGCAAAACGAGCCACGGAAATTTCGCCGACGCCAAACCCGCCCATGCAAGTCGAATCGACAGCCACCACGCCGATTCAGATCGAACCTGCCCACAAGGACGTGAGTCCGGTTTCTCGGACCAAACCCAAACATTTGCCACGAATCTCCGCGGAGATCTTGGGCGGTGTCTTCATCCCCATCTCGGAGGCCACACGCAACGAGTTTTACCCGTCCCTCGGCGTTGCCGCCGTGGGCGCACGCATGACGATCGGGTTTGTCGACATCGCCGCTCGAGGGATGTTCGTTGGGACCAACCAATCCGTCAGGTACAACGAAGAGCCTGAGCAAGATCAGACGATTGCGGGCGGCGGAGCAAGCGCGCAGGTGGGAATCACCATTCGACGCGATCGATTCCGCTTCACGCCCGGGATCGAAGCGGGGTGGCTTTCGGTGAATCGGAGCGTGACGCGTTCGGAATTCTGGAATGCGGACAAACCGGCGGAATCCACCGTCGACTTGAGGATGGCGGGGGTTTTTCTTCGCCCACAATACCAATTGGATACGCGAGGTCACTTGAGTTTGGCGATCGAAGTGGGTGGAGACATCGTCGCGTATGACAAACGCAACGACGACGTCAACTTGAACGTGAACGGCCGTATTGCTGGAGGGTTGGGTTATGCATTCTGAAAAAAAACGTTGGGGATTTGGATTTGTCGCGGCCATGGGTTTGGCCTTGACGCTGATGCCGGGAGGTTCGGGATGTGGAACCTTGGAGACGGAGGATCCGCCGTTGGTAAGGTTCGACGAACCTGGCCCGAATGAAGAAGTCGCGCCAAACCAATACATTTTCGCTTATCAAGAGGGGGCTACCGAAAGCGACATATCGGCAACGGAGAAGCTCTTTGCAGACCTCGGTGGGGTAAAACATCATGATTTTCAGCCTTTCTTCAAAGGTTTTTCCGGTGAACTACCACCGAACGGCCTCCACGTGATGTTGCGCAATCCCGCGCTTTCTTCCATTCATCCCAACGGCGTCGTTCATGCTACGGGATTACAAACATGCCCGTCCTGGGGTCTGGACGTGATCGACCAAGCGAATCCCGTCGAGCCCAACGATGTGTATACGTACGCGAGCGCGGGTACGGGCGTGCACGTGTATGTGCTCGATTCGGGGATACAAAAAGAGCATGATGATTTTGCACGCGCCGATGGCACCTCGCGTGTGGGCATTGGTCAATGCAAATTGGCCAACGGTTGTGCGAATCCCGATGATTGGAAAGATTGCCAGGGCCACGGCACGCACTTGGCGGGTGTTGCAGGAGGAAAAACCTATGGTGTAGCGAAGGACGTGACGCTTCATGCGGTGCGCGTTTTGAAATGCGACGCCAATTGTGGTGAACCAAGCGGACTCGAGGCGGACGTGCTGGCAGGTTTGGCGTGGATCGATGCGCAGATCCAGGCCAATCCCGGTCAGAAAGCGGTGGTGGTCATGGGTTTTTCACGGCCGGCCCAAGGATGGACAACGGTGTATGATGAATTGAACAAGGCCGGGCTTCCTTTCGCGGTTGTTGCGGCGGCGGGGAACGACGGTGGCAATGCGTGTCAAAACATGCCCGGGGGACGGCCGAACGGCGCCATGGTGGCCAAAACTGTGCTTACCGTCGGCGCATTCGATACCGACGGAAACGTCGCCCCGTTCTCGAATCAAGGCAAGTGCGTCGACGTGTTCGCCCCGGGAACGGGCATCCCGGGCCCGCTCAGTCCGGTTTGCTCGGCCAAACCCGTGGACATTCGCTGGGGCACATCGGCGGCCGCCGCTCACGCCGCGGGCGTTGCCGCATTGATGCTCGAAGGAGGCGTACCCGCGACGGGTATTCGAAGCGCGGTCATTGCCCAAGCGCAACCTTATGCCTTGGGAAACCTCAATGGGAATTCCCCGGGATTGGTCCTTCACGCACCGAGTACGAATGCGCAAATCACAAGCCCACAATCGGTATCGCCAACGCCCGTCGATGCGGACGGTTGCAATGATGGCGCGCTCTGTTTTGGCGGATCTTGCATGCTGTGCGACGCATTGCCTGCGCAATGCGGAGGTATGACCAAGGGCGGCGGCGTTACCTGCAATGCGCTCGGAGAATGCGACTTTTGCGGCGACGAGGGTTTGGCTTGTTGTCCCGGCGCTTCGGGAGACTTTTGCGCGTCCGGGTTTTCCTGCGTCGGTGGAACGTGCACGTGTGGTGGTCCGGGACAAGCGTGTTGCGGTGGCGTCGGCGGACTTTGCGACGATCCGTTCGAATGCGATCCCAATGGCTTCTGCGGGTCTTGCGGTGCCACAGGACAACCTTGTTGCGCTGACAATACCTGCGCGGAGGGAAACGCCTGCAACAATGGAACTTGCCAAAAGTGCGGCGGCCCAGGCGAATCGTGCTGCCCGGACTTTACGTGCAGCGGCGATATGGTTTGTGACACCAAACCGGGAGGCACATCAACGTGTACCGCGACCTGCATGGCTCGATGCAACAACGGTAAGCTTGCAACCCCCAGCGGTCAGAGCTTCGTCACCGAATACGACTGCTTACAATGGGCGACTCGTGCGTGCGAGGGCCAAGGTTGGTACACCCGAGTGGTGTTTAATGGTCTCTATATCGAGGAACTGGGGGAAAACTGCGGAGCCGGAGGAGAAGCGTGCTGCTTATCAACGCCAAACTGCTACGGCTCCCGAACATGCCAACATGATCCAGATTTCAAGGCCGAGGACATTTTCTTCAATGGCGCAAAGATCGGCAGATTCGTGGGACAAAGCAATTGTCGGCTACCGCCGCCTTGATGCTGGTGCTCGACTTCGGCCGCCGGACTGACCCTGCCGACGCTTTTCACTGCACGTCTACAAACACAGCCCCCGCGATGTTTGGCGCGTCATCGCAATAAAACCCATACGTTCCCTGGGCAAACCCCTCCACCGTGACGCTGACGGCGTTCGGTCCAAGCTTACACCCATCTCCGCACTGCTTCGCAATCGGATTCTTTTCCGGTGCATCCGGCGTTCCTTCATTCCCATTGCTCACGCCACCGCGCAAGACACACGATTGCGTATTACTCGCAAGTTCGAAGGTAACGGGGACCGAAGAAACGCTACGACATATCGCTGCCATGCCGGGCTCGATAGGCATGCTCAACGAAACAATCGAATTTTCAAACGTGTTGGATCCGCCATAATCGCAGCCATTGAGAAATTGGGCATTGGTTTCATATTCGTCGACAATGCAGTTAGACGACATTAGTACCAACACCAATAACGCGAGAGACTTGCGCCATTGCATTTCGTCGACCTCCAGGCACGGCATTGTTGCCGTTTACGTTTGTCCCCTTGTACCCCTTCCCTCCCCGTCCGTCAATCGGTTTCGGCATTCACCGGCCCGCCTCTGACCGCTCGAATGCGAATCGATTTCGCCACAGACACCCATTTGCAAAGCGTCGAGCGATAGGTCCAGGCACCTATTCCCATAGGTCGATCCATCTCGTCCCATAGGTCCATCCACCTCGTCCTCAATACCGAGTCACCTCGTCCTCAATACCGAGTCACCTCGTCCTCAATGCCGAGTCACCACGTCCTCAATGCCGAGTCACCACGTCCTCAATATCGAGTCACCACGTCCTCAATACCGAGTCACCACGTCCTCAATATCGAGTCACCACGTCCTCAATATCGAGTCACCACGTCCTCAATACCGAGTCACCACGTCCTCAATATCGAGTCACCACGTCCTCAATA
>WBZU01000389.1_pt1 | contig 39105 bp, 36 predicted proteins | sample 5204311 | NCBI WGS metagenome assembly WBZU01 (sample SAMN12344359, study PRJNA552823) | activated sludge metagenome | biome: Activated sludge suspended growth; feature: Nitrification reactor; material: Wastewater; isolation source: activated sludge from nitrification reactor of wastewater...
TGCCGGTCTGGCCGAGCGCCTGGCGCCCATCCAGAACGTGGTGATCTCCAACGTGCCCGGCTCGCCGATCCCCCTGTACGTCGCCGGAGCGCGGCTCGAGGGCGTCTATCCGTTCGGGCCGTTGATCGAGGGGGCCGGCCTCAACATCACGGTGCTGTCCACCATGGGCAACATGGACATCGGCGTGATCGCCTGCCCCGACATCGCCCCCGACGTCGAGGACCTCGCCGACGGGATCGTCGCCGGCATCGCGGCGCTGCGCGCTGCGGCCGAGGAGGAGCTCGCCCGCCGGGAATCGACGGCTGACGCCGATGTCGATGTCGATGTCGATGCTGGCGCTGATGCCGGTGGCGACGCCGATGCCGATGACGATGCCGATGACGATGCCGATGACGATGCTGGCGCCGAGTTGCCCGAGGGGACCCCACGATGACCGCGGCCGAGATCCCGACCGAGGACCTGGACCTGCCCGAGCTCCCGCTCGAGCCGGCCGGATCGATCACCGTCCTCAAGCGCTGGGAGAAGCACCTGGCCCGCCTGCCGCTGGCCCGCCTGACCACGACCCTGCCGCGCACCGGGCGGTGGGCGCTCGAGTCGATCTTCAACGAGGCGGCCCGACTGCCCGGAGCACCCCAGGCCCGGATCTCGGCCTCTCTGCTCGCGCACGTCGCCATGGACGAGGCGATCATCGCCCTGGTCCAGGGGCCGAGCCGCTTCCCCCGCCGGGCCGACTACGAGCGGCTGGCCGCCGAGCTGGCCGACGCCCGGGAGCTCTACGAGTCCGAGGGGTGGATCACCGATCCCCGCAGCTACCACCGGGACCCGCCGGAGTTGACCGAGGTCGCCCGCACCGGGGGCTGGGCGCTGGGGGAGAGCTACCACCGGATCCACTGGCCGAGCGGGTTCGAGCCCCGGGCACAGGAGCCGGGCGCAGCGCGCTGGGCCGCGTTCGAGGCCAACCGGACCGCCTCGGCGTGGGTGCTGGAGCACCCCGGTGAGCCCCGGCCGTGGGTGATCGCCATCCACGGCTTCGGCACCGGCGCCCCGTTCGCCGACATGATCACCTTCCGGGCCCCGCACCTGCACCACGAGCTGGGCTGGAACGTGGCCGCGATCGTCCTGCCGGTCCACGGTCGTCGCCGGCCGTCGCGGATGGGCGGCGAGGAGTTCCTGAGCTTCGACCTGATGAACACCGTGCACGCGCTGGCCCAGTCGGTGTGGGACATCCGGCGGCTGATCAGCTGGGTGCGGACCCGCGACCCGGTCGCGATGTCGGTGTACGGGGTGTCGCTGGGCGGCTACCTGACGGCGCTGACGAGCTGCTTCGTCGAGGACCTCGACGCCGTCATCGCCGGGATCCCGGTCAGCGACCTGCCGTCGCTGTTCGGACACCAGTCACCCGCGCACGTGCGGGAGCGGGCGGTGCAGCACCGGATCCTGGACGGCAACGCGGACGTGGTGCACCGGGTGGTGTCGCCGTTGGCCATGGAGCCGCTCGTCGCCCGTGACCGTCGCTTCATCTTCGCCGGCCTCGGCGACCGGATGGCGGTCCCGTCCCAGGCCCACGCGCTGTGGGAGCACTGGGAGCGTCCCACCATCAGCTGGTTCCCGGGCAACCACGTCGGCTACCTGTGGTCGGCCAAGGTGTCGGGGTTCGTCGACCGGGTGCTCGACGGCGTGTGGAGCGCCCCCGAGCCCACGGCGGTCTGAGCCGGAGGTCACGTCGCCCGGACCGACAGGGCCCGGACGGACACGGCCGGGCCGATCCGGAAACCATCCCGGGGCACCGGGGGTCCGACGGTACAGTGGAGCGTTCACCGAACCGCGCCCCGTGGCTGTGGCGCGTCGCCGAGGACGGAGGTGCCGTCGTGAACACCCAGAGCGATCCCATCGACGACGAGATGGTCGGTTCCATCGACCCGGCCGCCGTCCGAGCGTCGCTCGAGGCGCTGCGTGCCGAGCTGCTCGACTCCGCCCCCGACATCGATGCCGAGGTCTTCCGGACCCGTTCCGACGTGTCGGACGGATCGGGTGAGACCGAGCACCTGGTCGTGGCTGAGCAGAAGGACATGACCGCCCGGGTCGACGCCCTGACCGAGCGGGCTGTCGCCGAGATCGACGATGCTCTCGCCCGGCTCGACGCCGGCACCTACGGGCGCTGCACCGACTGCGGGCGCGCCATCCCGGCCGAGCGGTTGGAGGCGGTGCCCGCCGCGGCCACGTGCATGGACTGCGCCGCCACCCGCTCCCGCGGCCGCGGCCTCGTCTGACCGTCGCCCCCTCATCCACCCCACCCGTTCTGTTCGTTGGATCACACCTCTGACGTTGTGATCCAACGAACAGAACGGGGTGTTCGGGGTGGTCAAGGTTGACTAGGGTGAGGTGATGGCGCCCCCGCGCACCCGCCTCCTGGTCCTCGGCGTGGTCCGGATCTTCGGGCCGGTCCACGGCTACGACGTCCGGCGTGAGCTACTCAGCTGGCGGATGCAGGACTGGATGAACATCCAACCCGGCTCGATCTACTCGGCACTCAAGACGCTCGAGAAGGACGGCCTGGTCGAGACCGTCGACGACCCCGAAGGCGGCGCGGCGGGTGGAGGCGGGGTGCCCAAGCGGTCCTACCGGGTGACCGCCGAGGGCGAGAAGGTGTTCCAGGCCGAGCTGCGTGCCGCGTGGTGGCGGGTGGAGCGGGCGGCCGAGCCGCTGATCCCGGCTCTGTGCCTCATGCCGTTCATGCCTCGCGCCGAGCTGATCGCGGCGATCGGGGCCCGGGTCCAGCAGCTCGGCGCCGACGGCGAGCAGCTGCGGTTCCAGCGGGCGTTGATCCACGACGGGGCGACCGGCGCCGACGGGGAGATCCCCGAGCACGTCCGTGAGCTCCTCGACTTCGCCACGGCCCGCATCGACGCCGAGATCGCCTGGAGTCGGACGTTCCTGCGCCGTCTCGAAGCGGGGGACTACTGGTTCGCCGAGGACGGCCCGCCCCCGGGTCACGGCTCCCCGCCGGTTCCGTAGTCCGCCCGCTCGTCGCGCAGCCCAGCCGTTCTGTAGTGCGAGATCCAGGTGTTCGTGTGGATCTCGCACTACAGAACGCTCGAAAGAACATAGTCAAGGTTGACTACTTCGGGGTGGTCGTGTCAGGGTGACCGTGTGACAGACACCACCACGCCCTCCCGGACGAAGATGATCGAGGTGCGGGGTCTCACCCAGACCTTCCGGACCCGCACCGGACCCGTCGATGCGGTCAAGGGGATCGACTTCGAGGTCCGTGACGGCGAGATCCTCGGTCTGCTCGGGCCCAACGGCGCCGGCAAGACCACGACACTCCGGATGCTGTGCACCCTGCTGAAGCCGACCGCCGGATCGGCGGTGGTCGCCGGCATCGACGTCTCCGGGGACGCCCGCGAGGTCCGGCGGCGCATCGGCTACGTCGCCCAGGTCGGAGCGGTGCCGGCGCCGGGCACGGTCGTCGGTGAGGAGATCGTCGTGCAGGCCCGCCTCCAGGGCATGTCCAAGGCCGACGCCCAGGCCCGCATGCGGGCCCTGCTCCCATCGCTCAGCCTCGAGGGGTTCGAGGACCGGGCCCTGTCGGAGATGTCGGGTGGGCAGCGCCGCCGCTTCGACGTGGCCCTCGGCCTGGTGCACGAACCCAAGCTCGTGTTCCTCGACGAGCCCACCACCGGGCTGGACCCGCAGAGCCGCGCCAACCTCTGGGACTACATCCGCATGCTGCGCGACGAGCGTGGCGTCACGATCGTGTTGACCACCCACTACCTGGACGAGGCCGACGCCCTGGCGGACCGCATCGTCGTCATGGACCACGGCTCGATCGTCGCGGACGACACGCCGGATGCCCTCAAGGCCCAGGTGTCCGGCGACGTGATCAGCGTCGCGGTCGACGGCGACCTGCGAGCCGCCGAGCGGGTCGCCGCCGACGTGCTGTCGCCGCGGACGAGCACGATCGAGGACCTCGGGGGTGAGGGGGAGCGGCTGGTGCTGACCGTGGAACGGGGCGACACCGCGGTGCCGGTTCTGCTGCGGGCGCTCGACGAGGCATCGCTGCCGCTGACCGCGGTCGAGGTTCGCCGGCCGACCCTCGACGACGTCTTCCTGGCCATGACCGGACGATCCCTCCGGGAGGAGGGCTCATGATCGCTCGCCCCAGCCATCCCGCCGACCCCAGCCATCCCGCCGACCCCGGCCATCCCGCCGACCCCAGCCATCCCGCTCATCCCGCTCATCCCGCCCGCACTGAAGGAGGCCTCCCGTGCTGACCGAGACCTGGGTCATCTACGACCGACAGATACGCAGCAACATCCGCAACCCGGTCTGGGTGTTCTTCGGGCTCACCCAGCCGATCCTCTACCTCGTCCTGTTCGGCCCTCTGCTCACCAACGTCAGCGGCGGCGGGCTCGGCGGTGACGAGTCGTGGCTCATCTTCGTGCCCGGACTGCTGCTGCAGTTGACCATCTTCGGAGCCGGCTTCGCCGGGTTCGGCATCATCCAGGAGCTGCGCGAAGGCGTGGTCGAACGTCAGCGGGTCACCCCCGCCCACCGCTCGGCACTGATCCTCGGACGGGCGCTGTCCAACACGGTGACGATCGGGGTGCAGGCGGTAATCCTCGTGCTGGTCGCCATCCCGTTCGGGCTGCGGCCGTCGTGGTGGGGAGTGGTCGTGTCGGTGGTCATGGTCAGCGTGCTCAGCCTGGGCCTGGCCGCGGCGAGCTACGCCATGGGTCTGATCCTCAAGGACGAGGACTCCTTCGCCCCGTTCGTGCAGGGCGTGTCCTTGCCGCTGCTGCTGCTGTCGGGGGTGTTCCTGCCGATGACGTTGGCGCCGGCGTGGCTGGAGAAGATGTCGCAGGCCAACCCGCTGACCTACGTGCTCGACGGGACCCGATCGCTGTTCGCCGGGGACTGGGGTGCCCGGGCGATCTCGGTGGGGATCGTCTGCACGGTGGTGGTGACGGTCGCTCTGACCTGGTGGAGCGCCCGACGCTTCCAGCGCCTGTCGTCCTGACACCCCTTCCTTCCCGTTCTGTTCGTTGGATCACACCTCTGACGTTGTGTTCCAACGAACAGAACGGGGTCAGGGCCGGGGGGACACGGTCAGGCGAGGTCGAGGTCGGGGTAGGCGCCCAGCGCCGGTGCCCCGCCGGTGTGGACGAACACCGTCGCACCCGGCCCGAGCGTCCGGGCGCGCACCCGGGCGACGAGCGCCTCGGCAGCCTTGCCGGTGTAGACGGGATCGAGGACCAGTGCCTCGGTCCGGGCGAAGAGCCGCATCGCGTCGAGGGTTCCCGGCGAGGGCAGTCCGTAGCCGGCTCCGAGGTGGGCGTCGTCGAGGAGGATCTCGTCGAACGACACCGGCGAGGTTCCCAGCAGGTCGGCCACGCCGACGAGCAGCCCCTCGACCGCGTCGCGGGTGTGCTCGGCGTCTCGGTACACGCAGATGCCGTGGAGTCGGCTGCCGATGCCCGACAGGCGCAGTCCGGTCAGCAACCCGGCGTACGTGCCGCCGGTCGACGCGGCGACCACCACGTCGTCGACGGTCAGTCCCGAGGCGGTGATCTGCTCCGCGAGCTCCACGCCCGCAGCCACGTAGCCGAGGGTGCCGACGGCGTCGGACCCGCCGGGCGGGACCCATCGGGCGACACCGCCCCGGGCGTCGATCCGCTCGTGGAGCGTGCCGATGGCTGCGGCGATGGCGTCGTCGTCGTCATCGACCACCGTCACCGTGGCGCCGAACAGGTGGTCGAGCGCCAGGTTGCCGCCGTGGTCGAACGCCTCGCCGGAGCGGGGGACCGCACGGGTGAGGATCAGCTCGCAGCGCAGGCCGCCGGCCGCGCACGCCGCGGCGGTCTGGCGGGCGTGGTTGGACTGCAGCGCTCCGAACGTGACGATCGTGTCGCAGCCGTCGGCGCGGGCCCGGCCCAGCAGGAACTCGAGCTTGCGGACCTTGTTGCCGCCCAGGCCGAAACCGGTGAGGTCGTCCCGCTTGACCCACACCTCCTGCCCCAGATCCTCGGACAGGCGAGGTGCTGCCCGGAGCGGCGTGGGTGAATCGGCGAGCGGCTCGCGGGGATGTCGCGCCAGCTGTCGCGCCAGCGCCTCGACGGGATCGACGACCTCGGTCATCCCCGGTGCCTACCACCGTTCTGTAGTGCGAGATCCAGGCGAACGCCTGGATCTCGCACTACAGAACGGGTCGGTAGGCTGGCCCGACACCGCACGTCGCCCCGACGAGCGGCCCCGTCGACGAACTCGACGGAACCCGACGACCAGGAAGAGACCCATCCGTGGACGTGCGCATCGGCGTGACCCACTCCCCCCGGGAGATAGACCTCCAGCTGGCCGACGACGTCGACCGTGACGAGCTGCGCTCTCGCATCGACGAGGTCCTGGCCGACGACGACCGAGTCCTGTGGCTGACGGACCGCAAGGGTGCCGAGGTCGGCATCCCGTCGGCCCGCATCTCCTACGTGGAGATCGGCTCATCCGACGAGGGTCGGAGCTTCGGCTTCTCCAGCACCTGAGGGCGACCGAGCGCACCGAGATGACGACCACACCGAGATGACGACCGCACCGAGATGACGACCGCACCGAAGGCAGCGAACCCGTGAGCGCCGGCCCGGTCGGCCTCCTCGACCGCAAGCTCCTCTTCGTCACCGGCAAGGGCGGGGTCGGCAAGACCTCGGTCGCGTCGGCCATCGCCATGCTCGCGGCGTCGAGGGGCAAGCGGACCCTGGTCTGCGAGGTCGACGCCAAGGGCAACCTGGCCGACTTCCTCGGCGTCGGACCTCTGCGGTTCCAGCCGACCGAGGTGCGCAAGCGGCTCTTCGCCATGTCGATGGACACCGAGGAGTCGCTCAAGGAGTACATGCGGCTGAACCTCAAGCTGCCGCTGCTGGCCAAGATGGGCCCGCTGGCGCGCACCTTCGAGTTCGTCGCCAACGCCGCGCCGGGGGTCAACGAGCTGCTGACGGTCGGCAAGTTCACATGGGAGGTCCGCGAGCGCAACTACGACCTGGTGGTCGTCGACGCCTCGGCCACCGGTCACGTCGTCGGCCAGCTCGCCGCGCCGGTCGCCATCAACGACCTGGTCAAGGTCGGACTGGTCCGCAGTCAGACCGACTGGATGATCGACATCCTCACCGACGCCGACACGACCGGAGTGGTGGTGGTGACCGTGCCCGAGGAGATGCCGGTGCTGGAGACCCTCGAGCTCATCGAGCGGCTGCGGGGCGAGACCGAGATCGATGTCGCGTCGGTGGTCGTCAACCGGGTCCTTCCCGAGCTGTTCGGCCGCGCCGAGGAGGAGGTCTTCGAACGGCTCCGCAAGCCCGACGGTGTCGCCGCGCTGTCGGCCCGGGTCGGTCGTGTGGCCGCAGGCACGGGAGCTCCCGACGACGTGGCCGACCATGATGTGGCCGACGACGACGCGGCCGGCGTCGACGAGGTGCTCGACGGCGCGGAGCTGGCCGTCAGCCTGCGCCGCAGCCGGGTGCCGCACCTCGACCGACTCCGGGACGGTCTGCCCGCCGGTCTGCCCGTGCTCTACCTGCCGTACCTGTTCCACCGCTCCCACGGGGTGCGCGCCACGGCCCGCATCGCCGAGGGCCTGGGCGAGGAGTTGGGGTTCTGATGGCCTCGCGGAGCATCACGGAGCGGTCAGACGTCGTGGCCCCGGCGACGATCGAGCAGCTGTGCTCGGCCAAGGAGGTCGTCGTGTCGACCGGCTCCGGCGGCGTCGGCAAGACGACCACCGCCGCGGCGATCGGTGCCTCGGCGGCCACCCACCTGGGCGGCAAGGTGCTGGTGCTGACCGTCGACCCGGCCAAGCGGCTGGCCAACGCGCTGGGGCTCGAGCGCTTCGGCAACGTCGAGACGCAGGTGCCGGCCGAGGCGTTCACCTCGGCCGGTGTCCAACCCGAGGGCGAGCTGTGGGCCGCCATGTTGGACACCAAGCAGTCCTGGGACGACCTGGTCCGCCTGCACGCCCCCGACGCCGCCACCCGCGACGCGATCCTGGTCAACCCGCTGTACCAGAACATCACCGGCAAGTTCGTCCAGAGCCACGACTACGTGGCCATGGAGCGCCTCTACGAGATCCACACCTCGGGCCGCTACGACCTGATCGTGGTGGACACGCCCCCCACCCGCAACGCGGTCGACTTCCTCGACGCCCCGGACCGGATGGCGGACTTCTTCTCGTCGCGACTGCTGCGCTGGTTGATCACCCCGTACCGGTCGCGGCTGGTGAGCTTCGCCTCCAAGCCGTTCTACTCGGTCGCCGACCGCATCCTCGGCACGCAGTTCCTGGAGGACATCGCCGAGTTCTTCATGCTCTTCCAGACGATGTACGACGGCTTCGTCGAGCGGGCCCGGGCCGTGACCACGCTGCTCGGCGGGCCGCAGACGACGTTCGTCGTGGTGTCGACCCTGGAGGTCGCGCCGGCCCGCGAGGCGGAGTTCTTCCTGAAGCTGCTGGGCGAGCGCGGCTACCACGTCGGCGCCCTGGTGCTGAACAAGGTGCTGCCGGAGCTGTTCCTGGATCGCGACGCCACCACGGTGGCCAAGACGCTCGCCCATCACAGCGCCGAGGTGGCCGCCGACGTCGGAGCTCGCATCGGCCCGCCCGCGGACGACGAGCGCCTGCTCACCACGGTGCTCGGCGAGGTGGGGGAGAGCTTCCTCAACTACCAGGTGGTCGCCCGCCGCGAGGCCGAGCAGCGCGCCGAGCTCGCCCGCATCCCGCAGTTGACGGCGACCGTCCCGTACTTCGACGACGACATCCACTCCCTCGGCGGCCTCCTGCGGCTCGGCGAGCGGATCTGGAGCTGACCCGGACCGACCCCTGGCGACGGGGCCGCCGAGCACGAACAGGCCGAGCACGAACAGGGACGGAGCGCCGCTGATGGACGACACCGAGGGCACGGGAGAGCGGTCGTGGATGCCGGGGCCGCCCCTGCGCGGTGACTTGGCCGCGGCCAAGGAGGTGGAGCTCGACGACGACGAGACGAGCTTCACTGCGGAGCACGTCGCCCTGGTCGTCCCCCCGGTCGACCCGGAGGCGTCCCGGCACCTGAAGCGCCTGGTCGCCGGCTGGGGGATGCTGGCCGACTTCGCGTTCGCCGACCTGTTGCTCTACGTCGCCCTGCCGTCACCCGACGCCGGGCCGGAGCGCTACCTGGTCGTCAACCAGGTGCGGCCGAACACCGGTCAGACCCTGTTCAACGACGACGTCGTCGGACGGACCATGAGCCCGGCGCAGCGCCCCCTGGTCGCCCGGGCCCGGGCCGACGCCGAGATCTGCGAGGACGTCATCGACAGCCCGTGGCTGGGGGAGCGCATCCGCGTCACCGCCATCCCGGTGCGGTTCGAGGGCCGCGTCGTGGCCGTCCTGGCCCGCGAGGCGTCGCTCGAGGGGGCCCGTGACGCCAGCGACCTGGCGAGCGTCTACCTGGGGGTGTTCCGGCGGCTCGGACGCATGGTCGCCGACGGCGTGTTCCCCTTCGTCGAAGAGGAGGTCATCGCCACCGGGGGGCCGCGGGTCGGCGACGGCGTGCTGCTGCTCGACGAGATGGGTCGGGTCGCGTTCGCGTCGCCCAACGCCGTGTCCGCCCTGCGGCGCCTCGGCGTGCAGCGGCGCCTGATCGGTGAGCACCTCAGCGAGCTCGGCGCCGAGACCGCCGCGACCTACCGCGCCTACTTCAACGGTCGACCGACCGTGGAAGAGGTGGAGCGTGACGACGTCAGCGTGGTGCTGCGCTGCATCCCGCTCATCACCGACGGTCGCGTCGACGGCGCGGTCGTGCTCATGCGCGACGTGTCGGAGATGCGCTCGCGGGATCGGGCGCTGGTGTCCAAGGACGCGACGATCAAGGAGATCCACCACCGCGTCAAGAACAACCTCCAGACGATCTCGTCGCTGCTGCGCCTCCAGGGCCGTCGCCTGCACGAGCCGTCGGCCAAGGCCGCGATCGAGGAGTCGGTTCGCCGCATCCGCTCGATCGCGCTGGTCCACGAGACGCTGTCGCGCGAGGACGGCGACGACGTCGACTTCGGCGAGGTCGTGCGGTCCCTGGTCCGGATGGTGGAGGAGGGCCTGACCTCGCCCGACACGCCGGTCGAGCTCGTCATCGAGGGAGGGGCCGGCAAGCTGCCGTCGCCCGAGGCGACCTCGCTGGCGGTGGTCATCACCGAGCTGCTCCAGAACGTGGTGGACCACGCCTTCCGGCCCGGGACGTTGAACCCGGGCGAACGGGGCCGGATCCGCATCGTGATGGCCCACGACCAGGTGGTGCTGCGTCTGGCGGTGATCGACGACGGGGCGGGGTTCCCCGACGACTTCGATCCCGAGACCTCCGACAGCCTGGGTCTGTCGATCGTCCGGGGTCTGATCGACGAGCTGGGCGGCACCATGGAGTTCACCGCCGTCCGTCCGGGGGAGCGACGGCCGGGAAACCGGGTGCAGCTGACCCTGCCGGTGGTCAGCCGGGTCGAGGCGGACGCGCAACGGCCTCCCCCGGGGGGAGGCCGTTCGGTCGGTCTCTAGCTGTGGAGACGTCGGGTCAGGAGGCCTGGGCCTGCTTGCGCTGGGCCGCGACCCAGGCGCGGCGCAGCTTGCGGCGCTCCTCCTCGGAGGTGCCACCCCAGACGCCGGAGTCCTGGTTGGTCGACAGGGCGAACTGCAGGCACGGCTCCTTGGCCTCGCACGTGTCGCAGACCGCCTTGGCCGCCGCGATCTGCTCGAGCGCCGGGCCCGTGGTTCCGACCGGGAAGAACAGCGACGGGTCGGTGTCGCTGCAGGCCGAGGCGGATCGCCAGTCGTCGGTCGCCAGGTTCAGGCTGCGGCTCGAGGTCAGTGCCACGGTTCCTCCGTCGGATGGTCGGGGGCGCGTCGGTTGCGGTCCCGCTACGTTGCGGTCACGGATGGTCGACATCCCGTCCGTCGCTGTCGGAGCCGCGGGCCCGGGCGTTGCACGATGGAGGGCTTCTCCGTTCGGCATCGTCCCGGTTCCGCATTCCGCCCGGACCGGGTCGGCAACTTGTGAATCCGTGAACAAAGTCGAACCTACAGCCGACCACTCTCTGTGTAAAGGAAAAGTTTCGGGAAGATGTCCACGACCCACCGACCTCTCGTCATCGCCCACCGGGGTGCATCCGCCGATGAGCCCGAGAACACGGCGTCCGCCTTCCGCGTCGCCGCCGAGCAGGGGGCCGACTGGGTCGAGCTCGACGTGCGCCTGGCCGCCGACGGCTCGCTCATCGTCAACCACGATGCGTGGTATCGGGATGAGCGAACGGTGTGGTCCACCCCGTTCGACCAGGTGCCGCCGGACACGCTCGACCTGGCCGGCGCCCTGGCCGCGTGCGGTGACATGGGGGTGAACATCGAGATCAAGAACAGTCCGGGGGACCTGGCCGACGGACCCTGGAGCCTGGACGTGGTCGACGCCACCGTCGAGCTGATCGGGACGCTCGATGCGGCGGCCCGCGACCGGATCCTGGTGTCGAGCTTCGACAGGGCCACCGTCGATCGGATCAAGGCGCTCGGGTCCGACATCGCGACCGGCTACCTGGTGTTCGACCTGAACCTCCAGCCGGATGCGGTCGCGGAGACGGCGGACGGCGGCCACGACGCCCTGCACCCGTGGGACCCGTTCGTCACCCCGGACCTGCTCGAGGACTGCCGGTCCCGGGGCCTGCGCGTCAACACCTGGACCGTCGACGACTTCGACCGCTGGATCGAGCTCGCCTCGTGGGGCGTCGACGGCATCGTGACCAACACCCCCGGCCGGTTGGTCTCAGCGCTGGCGTGACGGGGGACGTGGGTCGACGACGCTCAGCGCATCGGGCCGGGACCTCAGCACCAGCCGCGACGCCTCGCCGAGGTGGTCGCCGTCGGCCTGGAACGGCAGCGGGTGCGGACCGGTCGCGGTGACCGTCAGCTCCTCGACGTCGGCGTGGACCGCTACCGCCGGCCCCGGTCTCAGCCCTCGACGACCGAGGAACGCCCGGGCGACGACAGCACCGAACGACCCGACCGACATGTCGGTCACGGCGACCGCCGTCAACGGGTGGTGGCGGTCCGCGGTGGGCGCGACCCGCAGCGGCCACGGTCCGACGAAGGTGTACGGATCGCTGTTCATCACCAGGGTGAAGTAGCCATCGACCGCGACCGCCCGGTCGGACGATCCGACATACAGGGACGGACGCCGGCGATCCCACCCCGAGACGAAGGTCCGCACGCCGGCCCGCACATACAGGGGAACCGTCGCGGGACGTGGACCACCGTGGGCGGTGAACCGCAGCCGCGGGGGCTGACGTCGGAGCCGCTCCACCTCGGCCACCAGCGCGGCGTCCCACCCGATCCCGGTGTGGCACAGGAACGGACGGGGACCGGCACCGTCCGCGTCGACGGTGCCGACGCGGATGCGGTCGACGCGACGGCGACTGAGGGCCCGGGCGGTGCGCTCCGCGGCGAGCGCCGGGTCCCTCGGCAGCCCGATCGACCGCACGAACACGTTGGTCGACCCGCCCGGCAGCGGGGCCAGAACGGCGTCGGTGCCGACCAGGGCGGCCGCGACCTCGTTGACGGTGCCGTCGCCGCCGAGGACCGCGACGGCGTCGACGCCGGCTGCCAGCCCGGACCGGGCCAGCTCGGTGGCGTGGCCACGCCGTTCGGTGCCGACGACGTCGAGGTCGTGGCCGAGCGCGAGGTGACGCAGCACGGCGTCGCGACGCCGCGGCGTCACCGCCGAGGCCGCCGTGTTCACCACGACCAGGATGTGCACCCGGGGAGTCTCCACCGTCGTCGCCGTCGTGGGCGGAATCGGCCGCCCCGGTGGCGACCCGCTCCCGATTTTGTGACGGCGATCGGGGGCAAGGCAGACTTCGGCCCATGAACGTCGTCGTGTGCGTGAAGCAGATCCCCGACCCGGCCGAGCCGGGCGCGCTGGATCCCGAGACCAAGACCCTCAAGCGGGACGGGAAGCTGATCCTGGACGAGTCCGACAGCTACGGCGTCGAGATGGCGCTCCAGCTGGTCGACGCCGCCGGCGGCGGTGAGGTCACCCTCGTGTCGATGGCCCCCAACAGCGAGGTCGGCGGTCTGCGCACCGCTCTCGCCATGGGCGCCGCCAAGGCCGTGCTCGTCTCCGACGACGCGCTCAAGGGCACCGACGCGCTGGGCACCGCCAAGGTGCTGGCCAAGGCGATCGGCCGGGCCGGCGACGCGGACCTGATCCTGACCGCGACGGAGTCCTCCGACGGCTACACCGGCGTCGTCCCCGAGCAGATCGCCGAGCTCCTCGGCCTGCCCTCGGTCACCTTCGCCAAGTCGATCACCATCGACGGCGGCTCGGCCAAGGTGCAGCGTCAGACCGAGGCCGGCTACGACGACGTCGAGGTGCCGCTGCCCGCCGTGGTGTCGGTGACCGCCGGTGTGGTCGAGCCCCGCTACCCGTCGTTCAAGGGCATCATGGCCGCCAAGTCCAAGCCGGTCGACGAGGTCACCGTCGCCGACCTGGGTCTCGACGCCGGCCAGGTCGGCTGGGCCGGCGCCGGCCAGCAGATCACCGACGTCGCCCAGGCCGAGGCCCGCCAGGCCGGCACCATCGTCGAGGACGACGGCGAGGGCTTCCAGAAGATCGTCGACTTCCTGGCCGAGCTCAAGGTCATCTGAGCCACCGGACCGACTGACCCAACGAGAACGAGAAGAGAAGAGACGAGAACATGGCTCTGTCCAAGATCTGGGTGTTCGGTGAGGCGGCCGGCGGCAACGTGTCCGGCACCACCCTCGAGCTCCTGACCAAGGCCCGCGAGTTCGCGGGCACCGTCGAGGTCGTCACCACCTCCGGCGCTGAGCTGGCCGGCCCTGCCGGTGCGCACGGCGCCACCAAGGTCCTGAACGTCGGGGGCACCGACGGCAAGCTGGTCGGCGTGCCGGTGGCCGCCGCCATCGCCGCCGCGGTCGAGGCCGGCAACGGCCCCGACGCCATCCTGTTCGCCACCAGCTACGATGGTCGCGACGTGGCCGGCCGCCTGTCGGCCAAGCTCGACGCTCCCGTCATCACCAACGTCACCGACCTGGTGCCCGCGGGTGACGGCCTGGCCGGCGTCGAGCCGATCTTCGGTGGCAGCACCGACGTCACCACCGCCTTCACCGGCGACAAGGTCAAGATCTTCCTCGTGCGGCCCAAGTCGTTCGCGGCCGAGGAGTCCGGCGGCGCCGCCGCGGCGGTCGAGGAGCTGTCGGTGCCCGACACCGGCGCCACCGGCACCGCGGTCATCACCAACCGCTTCGTCGAGGAGAAGACGGGCCCGAGCCTGGACGACGCCGACATCGTCGTGTCCGGCGGTCGCGGCCTGGGCGAGCAGACCGGCTTCGAGATGATCGAGACGCTGGCCAAGCAGCTCGGCGCGGCTCCCGGCGCCTCCCGCGCCATCGTCGACGCCGGCTGGGTGCCCTACTCCTACCAGGTCGGTCAGACCGGCAAGGTCGTGAAGCCCAACGTGTACATCGCGGCGGGCATCTCGGGCGCCACCCAGCACCTGGTGGGCATGAAGGGCTCCAAGTACATCATCGCCATCAACAAGGATGCCGAGGCACCGATCTTCTCGGTGGCCGACCTCGGCATCGTCGGCGACGTGCACAAGGTCCTGCCCAAGCTGATCGAGGCGCTGCAGAGCCGGTGAGCACCGGTTCCGCTCCGCACGGAACGCACTCCGAGGGCCCCCGCGAGGGGGCCCTCGGCGCGTCCGGGGCCGGGGTGCGCACCTGGACCAACTGGGCCGGCAACCAGTCCTGTCGGGCCCGGCTGCTGCGCCCGACCAGCGAGCCGGAGCTGTGCCGCATCGTCGCCGAGGCCGCCGCCCGGGGCCACACCGTCCGGGCCGTCGGCTCCGGGCACAGCTTCAGCGACGTCGCCCTGAGCGACTCCGTGCTCGTCGACCTGTCCGCCTACGACCGGGTCCTCGCGATCGACCGCGACGCATCCACCGTGACGGTGCAGTCGGGGGCGCGGCTCGCGGACCTCTCCCGGTCGTCGTGGCCGCGGGGGCTGGCGTTCACCAACCTGGGCGACATCGACGTGCAGCCCGTCGCCGGGGCCACCCAGACCGCCACCCACGGTACCGGCGTCGCGTTCGGCAACCTGTCGTCGGCCGTCGTCGGGATGCGGCTGATCGACGGGACGGGGACCGTCCGCGCCCTCGACGCCGACCACGAACCCGCGCTGTTCGCCGCGGCGCGGGCCGGGCTGGGCGCCCTCGGGCTCGTGTCGACGGCGACACTGGCGATGTCGCCCGCGTTCAACCTCCACGCCGTGCACGAGCCGCGACGGGTCGACGAGGTGCTCGAGCGCTTCGGCGAGCTGGTCCGCGACAACGACCACTTCGAGTTCTTCTGGGTGCCGGGGACGGGTTGGGCGATCACCAAGCGCCACCGCCGCAACCACGACCCGGTCGCGCCCCGGTCCTGTCGTGACGAGTGGCTGCAGGACGAGCTGTACGACAACGTGTTGTTCGGCCTCGCCAACCGGGTCGGACGGTGGCGGGCTGGCTGGGGACGGGAGGTCGCCCGACGGATCCCGTCGCCGGGTCGGGTCGAGTTCAACGACCGGTCGTACCGGGTGTTCGCGTCGCCGCGGCGGGTCCGCTTCGTCGAGATGGAGTACGCGGTGCCGATCGAGGCGACCGTCGAGGCGGTTCAGCGGGTCCGGGCCCTGGTCGACGCACTCGGGTACCCGGTGTCGTTCCCGGTCGAGGTGCGCACCAGCGCGGCTGACGACATCACCCTGTCGACCGCCTCGGGCCGGGCCACCGGCTGGATCGCGGTGCACATGTACCGCGGCGTCCCCTACGAGGACTACTTCCGCGGCGTCGAGTCGATCATGGTCGACCTCGACGGCCGGCCCCACTGGGGCAAGCTGCACCGGCGGACGCCCGCGGACCTGGCGCCGGTGTACCCGCGCTGGGACGAGTTCCAGGAGCTGCGGGCCCGGCTCGACCCGTCGGGGGTGTTCCAGAACGCCGCGCTGGATCGGGTGCTCGGCCCCCTCGGCGGCTGAATCATCTGCCTCGTCCCCGCTTTGTCCCGCACAGGCGCGGTGATCACCGCGCCTGTGCGGGACAAAGCGGGTCAGGTGGGCCAGACGGGCGGCCGCTTCTCGAGGAACGCGCCGATGCCCTCGGCCGCCTCGGGTCGGTCGAGCCCGTCGACCATCGCCTCGGTCGCGATCCCGTAGGCGTCGGCCAGGGACCGGCCGAGCTGGCGTCGGTAGGCCGCCTTGCCCGCGGCGATCACCGACAGAGGTGCCGCACCGACCCGATCGGCCAGGGCGGCGGTGGCGGCGTCGAGGTCCTCGTCGGCGACCACCCGGTTGACCAGCCCCATCCGGAACGCGTCATCCGCGCCGATCAGCTCGCCGGTCAGCAGCAGCTCCATCGTGTGCTTGGGCGCCAGCGCCCGTGACACCGCGACCGCGGGGGTGGAGCAGAACAACCCGATGTTGACCCCCGGGGTGGCGAAGCGGGCCGAGGCCCCGGCCACGGCCAGGTCGCAGGTGGCGACGAGCTGGCACCCGGCCGCGGTGGCCACGCCGTTGACCCGGGCGATGACGCCCTGGGGGAGCGAGTCGATGCGCTGCATCACCGTCGAGCACCGGGTGAAGATCCGACGGTGCACCTCGGCGTCGTCGGTGCCGTGCAGCTCGCGCAGGTCGTGGCCGGCACTGAACGCGGGGCCGGTCCCGGCGATCACGACGACGCGGACGTCCCGGTCACCGGCCACGTCGGCCAAATGCGCGTCGAGCGCCTCGAGCATCGACAGCGACAGCGGGTTTCGGGACTCGGGTCGGTTCAACGTCAGCGTGACGACCGTTCCGTCGTCGCGACGCAGCACGAACGGGCGGTCGTCGTCGGACACGGGTTCAGGGTAGCGACGGCAGCGGGTCGGGTCCCGGGCCGTCCGTGGGCGTCTCTATCAGCCGGTCGGTCGCGTCGAGCGCCCAGGCCAGGCCGTCGAGCGGGTCCTCGACCGCCAGTCGACACACCCACCCCGGTTCGACGTCCCCGGCGTGTGCCCCTGGCTCCCACATCCACCACCGCAGGTCCGCGGCCGCGGGGCCCGGGTCGACCGGCCAGTCGTCGTCCTGCGCGGTCAGCGTCGCCAGGACCCACCACGCCTCGAACCGTCCGGTCGCCGCGCCCCGTCGTCGGCCACGGGCACCCCCCGATGCCGCGGCCCACGCGAGGAGCGCCACCGCGTCGGCCACGGTCACGGACACCCAGCGGGCCGAGAGCGGGACGCCGCGGGAGCTCAGCACCGCGGCGACCGCGTCGGCTGCGGTGCCCTCGACCCCGGCCGAGGCCACCCGGCCGTCGGACGCGCTGCGCCAGTGGCGGACCGCGTCGCCGAGCGCCCGGGCGCCGTCGGCCGCGTCGGGTGCCTCGGCGGCGGTGACTCCCGCGTCGATCGGAACCGGTTCGACGGTCCGGATCCGCTCCGGCGCATCCGCGCTCGCTTCGCCGTTCGGGCGGTACCGGGCGAGGGCGTAGGCGGGCTCCCACTGGCGGAGCGCTCCGGGCAGGTCGCCGGCCACGTCGTCGGCGACCACCTCGCCGCGCAGCACGCGCTCCTGGGCGACCTGGACCCGGGCGGGTCCGGCCGGCAGCGCCCCGGCGAGCTCGGCGAACGTGTGGTCCTGGGCGACCACCTCGGTCAACGGTCCCGGCGCCAGGTAGCCGGCCTCGACGACCGCGGCGGCCCACGGCGGCGGGGCCGACAGCGCCATGCGGTACTCGGCGAACGTGGCGGCGGGCCACAGCTGGTGACCCCGCTCGGTGGCGGCCCGGGCCCGGTTCGCCACGATGACCACGCCGTCCCAGTCGCCCCGATCGGCGCGGCGGTCCACCTCGCGGAGCAGCTCGTCGAGGTCGCCGGTGGTGATCCAGCGGTCGAGCGCCGGGTCGTCGCGGGGTTCGGGGTCGGGCAACGTCGATGCGGTCACCGCGGTCGGGCTCCTCGGTCCGTCGTCACACCAGCGGCCACGGCACGCGGCGGCCGGTCGGGTCGTGGGGGAGTCGTCCGGCCGCCAGCACGCCGGCCGCCCGGTCGCGCAGGGCGTCGCGCTCGAACGGGTCGAGAAGCTCGGCGAGCTCGGCAGGCAGCGGCCGGCCCAACATGTCGTCGAGCGCCCTCAGCATCGGGTCCGGAACCGCCTCGCCGGCGAAGTCCCAGATCACCGTGCGGACCTTGAACTCGCGGTGCAGGGTCAGCCCGTTGTCGATGGCCCAGATGCGGTCCCGTCCGTCGATCAGGCAGTGGCCGCTCTTGCGGTCCGCCGAGTTGGCGACCAGGTCGAACGCGGCGAGCGTGCGGAACGTGTCGGCCAGATCGTCGCGGTCGCGCAGCGTGAAGTAGTGCTCGGCGAACCGGGCGGGCACGAACGCCTGCAGCGACCCGCGACCGGCCGGCGCCGGAGCCCCACGACCGTCCTCGTCTCCGCGGGTGACGGTGGGCGGGACGAGGCCCACGCCGAGGTGGTCCGACAGGACCGAGGTGGCGACCTCCCGCTTCCAGAGCCCGTCGGGGAAGTCCCACAGCGGCCGCTCGCCGCGCTCGGGCTTGTAGATCGCCGGCAGGTGCTCGGCGCCGCAGGTGACCTGCACCAGGAACGTGTTGTTGCTCGACCACGGCATGGCGCCGAGCACCTCGATGTCCCCGGCGCGCAGCACCTCGGGGACGGCGTCGTCGGCCGGGTCCAGCGTGGCGTCGTACTCGAAGAGGATGGAGCCGTCGCCGTCGGTGTCGTCGTGCCCGTCCGCGGGGTCGTCGTCCACGTCGGGTCAGTTCCAGCGGGGGCAGGCGTGGCCCTCGGTGCCGATCGGGCGACCGCACAACGGACACGGCGGTCGGCCGGCCCGGACCAGATCCATGGCGGCCTCGGCGAACGCGACCGCCTGGCCGAGCTGGAGGGTGAAGCGGGCCTCGGCCCCCTCCGGTTCGTGGGCGAGCAGCTCGTCGACGGTGTCGTCGTCGAAGTCCTCGAGGTCCTCGAACGGATCGGAGTCGTCGGGGACCAGCTCCTCGGCGTTGACGAAGATGAGACCCGCGTCCTCGTCGACGCCGACCGACAGCGATCCGATCACCCACTCCGGTTCGACCGGTTCGATCAGCCCGGTCACGTCGCGCTCGGCCTCGGTGGACCCCAGCGCCTGGGCGAGCTGGCCCAGGTACTGGCCGAGCATGCCGACCTGCTCCTTCTCCAGCCGGAACGAGACCACCTCGTTCCCCCGTCGGGCCTGCAGGTAGAAGATGCGGGCGCCGGGTTCGCCGACGGTGCCGGGGATCAGGGCGTCGAGGTGGTCGAACTCGAACGATCGGCTGGTCATGACGGGGCCAGTCCGCTCAGGTCGTCGCCGGTCGAGTTGACCGTCAGCACGATCGGGGTCCCCGGCGAGCCGGCCGCCGGCATCAGCAGCGCGGTGATCGAGCACGGCGAGATGACGGTGCGCTGGAACAGGTCGAGGTGCACCCCGGCCGCCGTCGCCACCGCCGCCTTGATCGGGTCCGCGTGCGACACGGCCACGACGGTGTCGCCGGGGTGGAGGGCGACCAGTCGTTCGATCTCGTTCCAGATGCGCAGCTGCATCTCGGCGAAGGACTCGCCGCCGGGGAACCGGAACCGCGACGGAGCGGTCTGCACCGTGGACCACTCGGGCAGCTTGCGCAGGCGGGCCAACGACTGGCCGGTCCAGGTGCCGAAGTCGCACTCGAGCAGGCCCTTGGCGGTCCGGACGCGCTGACCGGTCGCCCGGCCGATCGGCGCCGCGGTCTGACGGGTGCGCTCCAGGGGCGAGGCGTAGACCGCGGCCACGTCGAGCGCCCCCAGCCGGGCGGCGGCACGCTCGGCCTGGGCCACGCCGGCGTCGGCCAGGTGCAGGCCGGGGGCCCGTCCGGGCAGCACCTTGCCGGTGGTCGACGTCTGGCCGTGGCGGACCAGCAGGACCGTCGTCGGGCGAGGGGTCGTCCGGGTTCTCGTGGCGGCGCGGCGGGCCGGGCCCGAGCGGGTGCGTGCGGTGCTCGATCCGTCGGCCATCGGGGTGGATCCTATGCTCGGCCCGTGGAGCCCCTGCAGGCGCTGGCCGCCGAGATCGTCGAGTGCCGGCGCTGCCCGCGCCTGGTCGAGTGGCGGGAGCAGGTGGCACGAGAGAAGCGGGCCGCGTTCCGCGACCAGGAGTACTGGGGTCGGCCGGTGCCCGGCTTCGGCGACCCGGACGCTCGGCTGCTCATCGTCGGGTTGGCCCCCGCAGCGCACGGCGCCAACCGCACCGGCCGCATGTTCACCGGCGACCGCTCGGGGGACTTCCTGTTCCGGTCGTTGTGGCGTGCCGGCTACGCGAACCAACCCACCGCGGTGAGCCGTGACGACGGCCTGGAGCTGACCGATGTGTTCATCACCGCACCGGTCAAGTGCGCGCCGCCGCAGAACAAGCCGACGACGGTGGAGCGCGGCAACTGCCGACCGTGGATCGATGCCGAGGTCGACCTGCTCCGCGGGCTCCGGGTGGTCGTCGCTCTCGGCGGGTTCGGCTTCGCCGAGGCTCTGCGCGTCTTCGGCGACGGGTCCATGCGTCCCCGGCCCCGCTTCGGCCACGGCGTCGAGGTCGACATGCCCGGCGGGCGGACCCTCCTGGGCTGCTACCACGTCAGCCAGCAGAACACCTTCACCGGTCGTCTCACCGACGAGATGCTCGACGCGGTGTTCGCCCGGACCCGCGAGCTGTGCGCGCAGGAGCCCACCGCCTGAATCGAGGCTGTACCGGGCAGGATCACCCGTCGGTGCGCGGGTCTCGCTGAGCCGTTCGGCCCAGCCGGGCGGGCCCAACGGACCGATCTCGCCCGGATTGGTCCGAACGACCCTTCGGTCGGGCCGCTGCGGCGCCGATGGAGAGCACATGAACGTCGCCCCGACCACAGTTGCGGAGATCGTGCCGTTCGCCGAGTACGGCGAGGACGTCCTGGCCGACAACGTGTTCTCCGGCCCCGCGGATGCCACACCCGCATGGCTCGAGGGGTACCTCGGTCGGGTCACGCAGCTGCCGAAGGGACGCAAGGGGCTGTGGGGGGCGTTGGCCACCAACGTCGTCCCGCCCCGGGTCGGCCTGTCGGCCCCGGTCGACGCCCGCGGCCTGGCACCGGTCCGCCGCCCGATGTTCGACGTCGAGCCGGGCCTGGTCATCGACCTCGACGTCGCCTGACCCCACCCGACCCCGCCCGACCCCGCTTTGTCCCGCACAGGCGCGGTGATCACCGCGCCTGTGCGGGACAAAGCGAGAGTGGGAGGGCCGTGTGGGAGGGGGAGAGCGCCGTTGACTACGGTGGGCGGGTTCCCGTTGCCCTCCCTGGAGTCCCTCCGTGCGCCCCCGGTCCCCCCGTTCGATCCTCCTCGGCGTCGCCCTCGCGTCGCTGCTCGCCCTGTCCGCCTGCGGCCAGCGGACCCAGCCCACCGGCTACGGCGAGGACTACCAGAAGAACTTCATGCTCGGCTGCAACGAGCAGACCGCGGTGCCCGAGGAGAACCCCGAGGTCACCACGCCGGGACCGGAGGCCCCCAAGAACTTCTGCGAGTGCGTCTACGACGGCCTGGTCGAGAAGGTCCCCTTCGACGACGCCAAGAAGTTCGAGGAGCAGCAGGCCAAGGAGGACGCGGGTGACATCGCGGTCCCCAAGCCGATCCAGAAGGTGATCGACAGCTGCAACAAGGAGAGCTGATCGACCGGCGCTCGGCGCCGGCCGAATCGGCGCTCAGCCCTTCGACCCGGGCTCAGCCCTTCGACCTGACCGACGGGTCGGGAAGCCCGACCCGCACCGCGGGTTCCGCCGAGGTGGGCCAACGGGCCCTCGACTTCTCGGCCAGCTTGCGCATCAGCGCGATGGCACCCGGGTCCGAGTCGCCGGGCTTCGACTCGATCACGCCCTGGTCGATCATGCGCGAGATGATCTCGCGGCCCAGGTCGGTGCGGACGATCGTCAGGGTCCAGTCGGAGTTCTCGCCGATGCCGCCGCAGGAGATGTCGGCGTGCTCGGCCGCGAAGTCGGGGCAGTACATGCACCCCTCGCGGGTCCAGGCGTGGCACTCCTTGAGGTTGATCTCGTGGTAGGCGCCGTCGTCCATCCAGATCTGGAACACGCCCTTGATGTTCATCTTCACCATGTGTTGGCGGGCCAGGCCGTACTTGGCCCAGAACAGCTCCTCGAAGATGGCGTCGTCGAAGGTCTTGGAGCACAGGAGCCCCAGGTTGAACACGATCGGCTTGGAGATCTTGCCGACCTTGCGTGACCACATGACCGGCGGCGCCGAGGACTGGCAGCTCATGCCGACCAGCGCCAGGCGGGAGAAGCCGGCCTCGATCGCCTCGTCGAGGGCGAGGGTGTTGGCCGAGTACGTGTAGCGGCTACCCGCCGCGGCGAGGATCTGCTCCGGCGTCGACGCCACGCCGGGCTTCGGCCGCCACGAGCTGCCCGCTCCACCCTCACCGGCCTCGAGGTACGACACGAGCGCGGCGTCGATGTAGTCGTGCTCGAGAGCCCACAGCAGGATGGCCGACACCAGCCCGCCGTCCTGGCCTGCGGCGTTGACCGCGTCGTCGCTGGCCCGGGTGAGCAGCACGTCGTGGTAGATGCCGGCGACCTCGTCGGGTCGACGCAGCCGTCCGAAGAGGTGGTCGTCGGCCTGGCCCTCCCACAACCGGAAGCGGGCACACGCCCGGGTGCAGGCGGTGCAGCCCTTCTGGCCGTGAATGCAGTCGTCGGGGCCGAGCTCGTCCTCGAGGTGGTACGGGTGGTAGCCGCCGGATTCGTGGTCGTAGCCGAGCACGTCGTGGGGGCACGCGATCACGCACGCCGCGCAGCCGGTGCACAGGCCGGTGTCGACCACCTCGGCCTTGAGCTCGGCCCACTGGTTGGTCCAGCGGGTCGCGGCGGTGTCGGCCAGACGCTGCTCCAGGTCCGCCACCGGATCGGTCGTGGTCGTGGTGGAGCCCGCCGTGTCATCCCCGTCAGCCATGCGGCGGAATCTACAGCGCCCCCGTCGGCCCCCTTCCGATTCTCGTGACCGTTCGCGCCACCAGTGGCGCGAACGGTCACGAGAGCGGCAGGGACGGGTCCCGGCTGGCGCAACTTGACCGATGGGTCAAGACTGGGGCCATGGACCTGACCTATCCCCCCGAGGCCGAGGAGTTCCGCACGGAGATCCGTGCCTGGCTGGAGCAGAACCTGCCCGACGGCTGGTTCGACGAGGGCTTCGAGATGACCCCGGAGCAGAAGCAGGCGTTCAACGACGACTGGACCACCAAGCTGTTCGAGGGCGGCTGGATCTGCGCAACCTGGCCCGCCGAGTACGGCGGCAAGGGCCTCTCCACCATGGAGGGCGTGGTGCTGGCCGAGGAGTTCGCCAAGGCCAAGGCGCCCATGCGCGCCGACTTCTTCGGCGACACGCTGGTCGGTCCGACCATCCTCATGAACGGCACCGAGGAGCAGAAGAAGCACTTCCTGCCCAAGATCCTCGACGGTTCCATGCGCTGGTGCCAGGGCTTCTCCGAGCCGGACTCTGGCTCTGACCTCGCGTCGCTGAAGACCACCGCGGTCCAGGACGGCGACGAGTGGGTCATCAACGGCCAGAAGGTCTGGACCACCCAGGCCCAGTTCGCCGACTACTGCTTCGTGCTCGCCCGCACCGACCCCGACGTCAAGAAGCAGGCCGGCATCTCGTACCTGCTCGTCCCGATGGACCAGCCCGGCATCGAGGTGCGCGGCATCGTGCAGCCCGACGGGACCGCCGAGTTCAACGAGGTGTTCTTCACCGATGCCCGCTGCCCGATCGACAACGTGGTCGGCGGCGTCAACAACGGCTGGAAGGTCGCCAACGACACGCTCGGCTTCGAGCGGGGCATGTCGGCCACCACCGGCTACCGACGCTTCGCCGAGGAGCACCGCCTGATGGTCGAGAAGGCGCAGTCCAACGGCACGATCGACGATCCGACCATCCGCCAGCGGCTGATGGAGTACTACACCAAGATCCAGATCATGCGGATCAACGGCCTGCGGTCGCTCACCGCGACCGTCACCGGCAAGCGCGACATGGGCGTCGCCGCGTTGGGCGTGACCAACAAGATGTTCTGGTCCGAGACCCACAAGGCGGCCTTGGAGCTCGCGCTCGACATCTGGGGCGCCGAGGCGATGCTGTCGACAGCGGCTCCCGACAGCGGATCCTGGCCGGCGACCATGCGGGCCGACGGCCGTGAGGCGTACCCGGTCAGCCCGATGATGTCGTCGTTCTTCTTCTCCCGCTCCGAGACGATCTGGGGCGGCACCAGCCAGATCCAGCGCAACATCGTCGGCGAGAAGCTCCTGGGTCTGCCCCGCGAACCCAAGCCGGCCGCCGCGGGCTGAGCCCGGTCGACGCCCATCCGGCCCACCTGAGCGTCCGCTCGGGGCTGCCGCGTCGCGTTCCTCACCGGCAAGTAGCGTGAGGAGCCGACGTCGGCGGCCCCCTGCGGCCCGGCCGGTGTCGGCCCACCCCCTGTGAACGACCGATCCTCACCCCCGTCGCGCCGCCGACCCGTCGGCGATGCCACCCCTCCCCGCGGGGGTGTCGACGACGTCCCACGGGTCGTGCGCCGCCGCCATCGGGACGCGGCCGGGACATCGGGGGCTAGCACCGGGACCTCACGTCGCTGGCCCCGCCGCCTCCTGCTCGGCACCGTGTCGGTGCTGGGGGTGCTGGCGCTCATCGCGGGTGCCGGTGCGGCCTGGGGTCTGTGGTCGTTCAACCAGTTCGGTCGCAAGGACCTGGACCTGGCGCACGCCGAGGACGACGCTCCCCGCAACTTCCTGGTGATCGGCTCCGATTCCCGCGCCGGGGTCCGCAAGGGCGACAAGGGATCGGGGGTCATGCTCGGCAAGGGCACGCCCGGCGGCCAGCGCTCCGACAGCATCGCCATCATGCGCATCGACCCGGGCGAGGAGCGCATCGACATGCTGTCGATCCCCCGGGACCTGTGGGTGCCGATCGCGGGGACCGGCAAGGAGCAGCGGATCAACACCGCGTACGCCGAGAGCACCCAGACGCTCATCGACACGATCCAGGCCGACCTCGGCATCCCGATCAACCACTCCGTCGAGGTGGACCTGGTCGGCTTCCAGAAGCTGATCGACGCCATCGGCGGGGTGCCGATGTACTTCCCGAACGCGGTCAAGGACCGCAACTCGGGGCTCGTGGTGCAGAAGAAGGGGTGCATGACCCTCGACGGCTACATGGGTCTGGCCTTCGCCCGCTCCCGTCACCTGCAGTGGAGCGACGGCGTCAAGTGGCACACCGATCCGACCGGTGACCTCGGGCGCATGACCCGCCAGCAGCTGCTGGTGCGCACCGCGCTGGGGCAGGTCAAGCACCTGGGGCTCGACGACATCGGTTCGCTCAAGGGCATCGTCGACGCCGCGGTCGGAAGCGTGACCCTCGATTCCAACATGGGCACCTCCGACATCATCGAGCTGGCCCAGCGCTTCTCGGACTTCGACCCGGCCAAGCTGCAGACCCACAGCCTTCCGGTCACCGGACACCGGACCGACGGGGGAGCGTCGGTCGTGCTCCTGGACCAGGCCGCCGCGCAGCCGGTCCTCGACATCTTCCGGGGCACGTCGGCCAGCGCGGTCACGACCACCACCGAGCCGCCCCCTTCGCCGGGTGACATCACCGTCGACGTCCTCAACGGCACCGCCCGCCAGGGCGAGGCGCGGCGGGTGAGCTTCGTGTTGACCGACGGCGGGTTCGGCACCGGCACCGTCGACTCGGCGCCGGATCCGACCGAGGCCACCGTCGTGCACTACCCCAAGGGCGGCAGGGCGATGGCGGAGCTGGTCGCCACGTGGCTCGGGCCGGCGCCGAAGCTGAAGGAGGACTCGAAGCTGGCTCCGGGGCGGGTGACGGTGACGATCGGCGACGACTTCGACTCGGTGTCGGAGCCCGAGGGGGCGCCCGCTCCGACCGACCCGACGCCGGTCGACCCGGCGGTGGAGGCGGGCGGGTCCGCGCCGTCGACGACGACCACCACAGAGCCGGGGTGGACCCCCGGAGCGGTGCCCGACGGGGTCCGCTGCGGCTGACCCAGAAATGGGAACCAAACTCATTTCGGCGTAGATTGGGCGGATGGTCGACCCCGCCGCCCGTCGCTCCCCGCGCCCCGCTCCGCGAGCGGGCACGGTCCTGGCGGCGATCCTGGCGGTGGCTCTCATCGCGGTGGGGCTCGGGTCGTGCAGCGGTGACGACTCCGCGAGCGGATCTCCCGAGGGGGACTGCCCGGTCGCCCCGGTGTCGGTCGTGGCCACGATCGGTCCCTGGGGGTCGATCGCCGAGGAGCTCGCCGGCGACTGCGCGCACGTCACCACCATCGTCGACGGGTCCCGGGGCGACCCCCACGACGTCGAGCCGACCCCGGCCGACCGCGCCGCCATCGAGGACGCGGACGTGGTGATCACCAACGGGCTGGGCTACGACGCCTGGGCCGACGACGCCCTGGCCGCCGCGTCCTCGAAGCCCGCAGTGGTCGTCGCCGGTGAGGTGACCGGCCAGGAGACCGGCGCCAACCCCCACGCCTGGTACGACCCGACGATCGTCCGAGAGGCGGCGGTGGCGATCACCCAGGCGCTGCAGGAGGCGTCGCCGACCGAGGCCGAGGAGTACTACACATCGCGCTTCCAGACCTGGGAGCAGTCGCTCGCCCCCTACGACGCCGCGATCGAACGGGTCCGGACCGGCGCCGCCGGGCGGCCCTACGCCGCCACCGAGCCGGTGTTCGACCCGATGGCCGCCGCGCTCGGCCTCCTCGACGTCACCCCGTCGGGCTTCTCGAAGTCGGTGTCCAACGGGGCCGAGCCGTCTCCCGGCGACGTCGCCGCGTTCGACGCCGTGCTGAGCGGTGGGAAGGCCGCGGTGTTGATCGACAACTCCCAGACCGACTCGGCGATGGCTCGACAGTTGGCGACACGGGCGACGGGGAGCAGCGTCCCGGTGGTCGAGGTGACCGAGACCGCCCCGGCGTCGGCCACGTCGTTCGTCGCCTGGCAGGTCGCGCAGCTCGACGCGCTGGCCGCCGCGCTCGGCCTGTGAGCGCGGCTCCCGCCCCCGAGGGAACGACCCCGACCGGGGGACCGACGCCGACCGGGGGACCGACGCCGACCGGGGGACCGTCGAGCGATCCGGTCGTCTCGCTGCGCGACGTCGAGGTCCACCGCGGCGACCACCTGGTGTGGTCCCGGGGCAGCTTCGACATCGCCGCGGGGTCGGTCGTTGGCGTCATCGGTCCCAACGGGTCGGGCAAGTCGACCCTGCTGCGACTGCTGCTCGGCCTGCTCGAACCGAGCGCGGGACGCGTCGAGGTGTTCGGCGAACCGGCCCGTCGGGGAAACCGCCGCATCGGCTACGTCCCCCAGGACGACACCGCCGCCCAACCCGAGTCGATCCGCTGCCGGGACCTGGTCGCCCTCGGCGCCGGCGGGCACCGCGTCGGCCTGGGCCCCTTCGGAGCGGCGCGCCGGGAGATGGCGGAACGGGTCGACGCCGCGCTGGCCGAGACCGCGTCGAGCGCGTTCGCCGACCGTCGCCTCTCGGAGGTGTCCGGCGGTCAGCGTCGGAGGGTGTCGCTGGCCCAGGCGCTGGTCGACGACCCCGAGCTGCTGCTGCTCGACGAACCGCTGGCCAACCTCGACCTGCGCCACCAGCGCGAGACCGTCGAGCTGATCGAACGGGTGGCACACCGTCCGCGGGCCGACGGCCGGGTCACGACCACCCTCATCGTCACCCACGACATCAACCCGCTGCTGCCGGTGCTGACCGGGGCGGTGTACCTGCTCGACGGCCACCCCCACCACGCCGACATCGGCGACGTGGTCGACGAGCACCTGCTCAGCCACCTGTACGGCACGTCGGTGGCCGTGGTTCGAACCCCGCAGGGCGACCTGTTCACCCGGAGCGTGTGACGTGGCGGGACGGGTGCTGGCCTCGGCTGCGTCGGTGCTGGCCGACATCGGCTACCAGCCGGAGTGGACGACGGTGATGGGGTCGTCGTTCATGCGCCACGCCCTGATCGCCGGGACGCTGGTCGCGTTGGTCGCCGGACCGATCGGCTACTTCGTCGTGGTGCGACGTGACTCGTTCGCAGCCCACGCCCTGGCCCACATCGGCTTCCCCGGCGCCACCGCCGCGGTCCTGTTGGGCGCCCCGGTCACCGCAGGTCTCGCTGTGTTCTGCACCGCTGGCGGGCTGGCGATCGGCCTGCTGGGTCGTCGCACGGTCGACCGTGAGACGGCGACGGGGACGATCCTGGCGCTGTCGACCGCGCTGGGGATCCTGTTCGCGTCGATGGCCAGCGAGGGTGCCGCCGCGGTGACCGACGTGCTGTTCGGCAACCTGCTCGCCGTGACGACCAGCCAGCTCTGGACGTTCTCGATCATGGCGGCGGTGGTGCTGGTGGTGCTGGCCGTGATCGCCCGACCGTTGCTGTTCGCCTCGATCGCCCCCGACGTCGCCGCGGCCAAGGGCGTGGCGACCGGGGCGCTCGGCCTGGTGCTCATGGTGCTGCTGGCGTTGGTGACGACGATGGCGGTGCAGGTGGTGGGCACCCTGCTGCTGTTCGCCCTGGTCGTCACGCCCGCCGCGGCCGCGCTGGCGGTGACCGCCCGTCCGGCCGCGGCAGCCGGGGTGAGCTCGGCGGTGGCGCTGGTGAGCGTGTGGGGCGGGTTGGTGCTCTCGGCGGTGTTCAACCTGCCGCCCAGCTTCCCGATCGTGGCGATCGCGTTCGTCGTCTGGGTGCTGGCGACGGCATGGTCCCGCACCGGGGCGCGCCGTTCCACGTCGACGTGATCACCGTGGGTCGGTCCGGGATCTCGTAGGATTCGACGCCATCGGTTCGCTCGGGCCGGTGGCCAGAAGGACGCTGCCACGTCGGAGCACGGTCGAAGCCGGAGAGGGGCGACCTGGATGGATTCTGGATTCTCGGGAGGGGGATCGTGCCCCGAAGCCGTCCCATGACCACCTCGGCAGCGCAGGTCGAAGATCGGTCGCCCGAAGTTGAGGAACAGCCGCTTGAGGATCGCGAACCGTCGGTTGATTCGCGCTCCTGGGTGCCGTTCGCCGCCTGGGGCACGGGCGCGTACCTCCTGGTCACGGGCTCGCTCCTCGCCTTCTCGCTGATGGTGACCGGCGGCACGTTCGTATATCTCATCGACGACCCGGCGATCCATCTGTCGATGGCGCGGACGCTGGCCGAGACGGGCACGTGGGGCGTCGTTCCCGGCCAGTTCCAGTCGGCGTCCTCCGCCCCGCTGTGGACGCTCGCGTTGAGCGCCGTGCACCTGGTGTCGCCGGTTGCGGCGAAGGTCGCCCCGATCATCTTCAACGTCGGGTTCTCGATCGCTGTGATCGTCCTACTGGCGCGGTACCAGGACGTCCTCCGTCCTCGACGCGATCGCCCGCTCGACGGGATCGCCGTGGCGTTCCTGTGCGTGTTCGTGCTGTTCCTCCCGGGACTCACCCTCCTGGGGATGGAGCACGTCGCCCACCTGGCCCTGGTCGTCGCCATCGTCATCGCCTTCGGGCGAGCGGCGAGCCGTTCGTCCGCGTGGCCCGGTTGGACGCTCATCGTCCTCCTGGCGGTCGCCGCTCTGGTCCGGTTCGAATCCTCGTTCGTGGCTCTCGGCCTTGCCATCGCCACTGTGGTGGTCCCCTCGGCGCTCCCGGTCACCCGACGGGTGCAGCGATCCGTCGTGATCGTGGCCGCGGCCGCCGTCCCGACCGCCGCGTTCGCGCTGTTCAACCGGGCGATGGGCCAGGGGTGGCTTCCGAACTCGGTCCTCGCGAAGGCTCAGGTCGTCAGTGGATCCAGCGACCGCAGCGCGATGCCGTCGGCGATCCTCGAGCGGCTCACCACCGACCCCGTGGTCATCGGACTGGTGATCCTGGCGGCCGGGATCGCGATCGTCGGTTGGGGCCGGTGGGCGTCCGTTCGGTTGGCCGTGGCCTTCCTGGTCGCAACCTCGCTGCACATGAGCTTCGCCGGCGTCGGATGGTTCGATCGCTACCAGGCGTACCTCGTCGGGTTCGGGGTCGTGGTGCTGCTCGGCACCGGCACGGAGATCGGTGTCGGCGACCGGTTGGCGTCCCGCGGACGGGTGTCGTTGCGTCCGGCCCTGCTGGTGCTCGCCCTGGTGCTGCTCTGCGGCACCAAGATCGGGCTGACGCGCAAGGTGCCGGTCGGGGTGGAGGACACCTATCAACAGCGGTACCAGGCTGCACGGTTCCTGGAGCGCTACTACCACGGCGAGCCGATCGCCACGGGCGAGCTCGGCTACATCAGCTTGTTCCACGACGGCCCGTTGACCGACGTCCTGGGCCTCGGGGACTTCGACGTCCTGCAAATGCGTCGTGAGAACCACCAGGAGGTCCCACCTGCCAAGTGGGCCCAACTGGCTCATGACCGGGGATTCCGGGTGGTTGCGGTCGATCCCCTGACGCTGTTCACCGACACGCCCGACGAGTGGATCCTCGTCGGCGAGTGGCACCTGGACCGGGATCCCGTGACCGCGTTCGGCGAGACCTTCCAGTTCTGGGCGACGACTCCGGAGGAGGTGGCCCCGCTCCAACAGCACCTGAGGGACTTCGAGTCCGAGATGCCCGAGGGGGCCCGTCTCGATCTGAACGACCTGGCCTCCTACCGCGCCGAGCAGATGCTCGCCGGCGGGTGACCTCCAACGCGGTGGACGGCCGACGCCAACCCCCAGATCCTGGTTTCACCTCCGGCAACGTCATCTACCCGCTGCCGAGCCCGGGAGCGTGATCGGGCGGCGATCCGCCCTCGGGGCCGACCGCCGCGGCGCTGGGTGCGGGTTCGCTGGTGCCCTCGGCAGGATTCGAACCTGCGCACACGGCTCCGGAGGCCGATGCTCTATCCCCTGAGCTACGAGGGCGGGACCCCCGAGGACGGGGGATGCGGTCTGCGACCCTAGCGCACCGCTCCGGTGGCTCCCGCACCGCGCCCCGGCCGCGCAGCGGACAGTCGATGCCCCGGAAGCGCCGAACCGGCTTCGTGGGTCCCTCGGGCCCGGCGGTACGATCGCCGACTCATGCGAGACGTGCTGACCGCCGCCCTCCGGGACACCCTCGGCGCCCTCGGCGTCGACGCCCCCGCCGAGATCCACCTCGAACGACCGGCGCGGCGCGAGCACGGCGAGTTCTCCACCAACGTCGCCATGGCCACCGCCAAGGCCGCCGGGCGCAACCCCCGCGAGCTCGCCCAGCAGCTCGCCGACGCGCTCACCGCGGACCCGCCCCGCCACGTCACCGCCGTCGAGGTCGCCGGGCCCGGCTTCGTCAACTTCCGCCTGGACCCGGCGTGGCTGCACGAGCTGATCGGCACCGTCGTCGCCGCCGGCGCCGACTACGGCCGCAGCGACGTCGGCGCCGGCACCCGGGTCATGGTCGAGTACGTGTCGGCCAACCCGACCGGCCCGGTGCATGCCGGTCACGCCCGCGGCGCGGTCTACGGCGACAGCCTGGCCCGGCTGCTGCGCTTCGTCGGCCACGACGTCTCCGACGAGTTCTACGTCAACGACCGCGGCGTGCAGATGCAGACATTCGCCGCGTCGCTCGCCGCCCGCAAGGCCGGCCAGGAGCCGCCCGAGGACGGCTACCGCGGCCAGTACATCGTCGACTGGGCCGCCGAGATGCCCGACGGCGCGGATCCGCTCGAGTGGGGCGAGGCCCACGCGATCGCGGACCAGCGGCGGGTGCTCGCCAGCCTCGGCGTCGAGTTCGACACCTGGTTCTCGGAGCGTTCACTGCTCGCGTCCGGTGCCATCGCCGACACGCTCGACGACCTGCGCGAGCGCGACATGGTCGAGGAGCGCGAGGGGGCGGTCTGGTTGCGCTCCACCGTGTTCGGCGACGACAAGGACCGGGTGCTCGTCAAGAGCGACGGCGAGTACACCTACCTGCTGCCCGACATCGCGTATCACCGCGACAAGTTCGGTCGCGACTTCGACCTGGTCATCAACGTGTGGGGCGCGGACCACCACGGCTACGTGCCGCGCATGCGCGCCGCCATCCAGGCCCTCGGCCACGACCCGGCCGACCTCGAGGTCGTCATCACCCAGCTCGTCCGCCTGGAGCGTGACGGCGAGGAGGTCAAGATCTCCAAGCGGGCCGGCGACCTCATCACCCTCGAGGACCTCATCGACGAGGTCGGCGCCGATGCCGTGCGCCTCACCTACCTGCTGCAGTCGGTCGACTCGCCCCAGACCGTCGACCTGGACCTGATCGTCCAGCAGTCCAACGAGAACCCGGTCTTCTACGTGCAGATGGCCAACGCCCGGATCGCGTCGATCGCCCGGGTGGCCGCCGAGCGGGGCATCGAACGCCGCCCCCTGGCCGAGGTCGACCTGTCGCTACTCACCGCCGAGCGCGAGCTGGAGGTGCTGCGACAGCTCGACGTGCTCGGCGAGGTGGTGCTGCTCGCGGCCCGCGAGCGGGCGCCGCACAAGGTCACCACCTGGGTGCGCGAGCTGGCCTCCGCGGTGCACGGCTTCTACCACGACTGCCCGATCCTTCACCCCGACACGCCCGACGAGCTGCGCCAGGCCCGCTGGTGGCTGGCCGAGGCGGCAGGGGTGGGGCTGCGCGTCGGTCTGGGCCTCCTCGGCGTGTCGGCCCCGGAGCGCATGTGAGCGCGCCGACCAACTCGCCGCTGCCGTTCCACCTGCTGCCCGACACCGCCACGGTCGACGACCACGGCCGGCTGTCGATCGGCGGCTGCGACGTGGCCGACCTGGCCGAACGCCACGGCACCCCGCTGTTCGTCTACGACGAGGCCCACATCCGCGCCCGTTGCCGCGAGGCGGTGTCGGTGCTCGGCGACGGCGCCACCTACGCATCCAAGGCGTTCCTGTGCCGCGCCGTCGCCCGGCTGGTGCACGAGGAGGGGATGCGCATCGACGTCGCCACCGGCGGCGAGTTGCAGGTCGTCCTCGCCGCCGGCGTGCCCGCCGAGCGCACCGTCCTGCACGGCAACAACAAGTCGCTCGACGAACTGCGACTGGCACTCACCGCCGGCGTCGGGCGCATCGTCGTCGACAGCGACGACGAGCTCGACCGCATCGAGTCCCTGGTCGCCTCGGGTCTGCCCGTGCCGAGGGTGCTGCTGCGGATCAACCCCGGCATCGAGGTCCACACCCACGAGCACGTCCGCACCGGCAACCTCGACTCCAAGTTCGGGTTCCCGCTGCCCACCGGCCAGGCCGACGACGCGCTCGCGAGGGCCCGGGCATCCGCCGCGGTCGACCTGGTCGGGTTGCACATGCACATCGGCTCACAGGTGTTCAGCGTCGACAACTTCCTCGAGGGCCTACGCGCCGTGGCCCCCTTCGTCGTCGACGCGGACCTCCCCGAGCTGGTGGTCGGCGGCGGCCTCGGCGTCGCGTACGTCGAGGGCGAGGCTGCCCCCACGATCACCGAGTGGGTCACCGCCGTGGTGGACGGGTGCCGCGCCGCCGGCATCACCGCCGAGATCGGCGTCGAGCCGGGACGCGCGGTGGTCGGCGCCGCCGCGGTCACCCTCTACACCGTCGGCACCGTCAAGTTCATCCCCGGCGTGCGCACCTACGTGTCGGTCGACGGCGGCATGAGCGACAACCCCCGGCCGGTCCTGTACGGGTCGGGCTACGAGACGTTCCTGCCCCGGGCCGCGACGTCGCGGCGCGAGATGCCGATCCGCCTGGTCGGCAAGCACTGTGAGTCGGGCGACCTGCTGGTGCGCGAGGGGCGGGTGCCCGCGGACCTGGCCGTCGGCGACGTGATCGCCACCCCGGTCACCGGCGCGTACGGCCACTCGATGGGCTCCAACTACAACAAGGTGCTGCGTCCCGCCGTGGTGTTCGTGAGCGGCGGCGTCGACCGGCTGGTCGTGCGCCGAGAGACCGTCGAGGACCTGCTGGCCACCGATGTCGGTTGATCAGATGTCGGATGAGGCCGCTGGCGGTGCGCCGGTAGCCTGGGCGCGGTGAGCGAGAGAGTCGCGGTGAGCGAGAGAACCGTCAACATCGGCCTGCTGGGCTGCGGCAACGTCGGCGCGGCACTGGTCGAGCTGGTCCGCGATCGCGGCGACGAGATCGCGGCGCGCACCGGCCTGCGCCTGGCGGTCACCCGGGTCGCGGTCCGTTCGCTGTCCAAGGAGCGCGGCGTTGAGCTGCCGGCCGAGGTGCTCACCACCGACGCCGAGTCGGTCGCTGCGGACGCGGACGTCGACCTGGTCGTCGAGGTCATCGGCGGCATCGAACCGGCACGCGAGCTCATCGTCGACGCCCTCAAGGCCGGCAAGCCGGTCGTGACCGCCAACAAGGAGCTGCTCGCCAACGTCGGCAGCGAGCTCTACGCGGTGGCCGAGTCCTCCGGCGTCGACCTCCTCTTCGAGGCCGCGGTCGCCGGTGGCATCCCGCTGATCCGACCGCTGCGCGAATCGCTCGTCGGCGAGGACGTCGCCCGGGTGATGGGCATCGTCAACGGCACCACCAACTACATCCTCACCAAGATGACCGAGGAGGGCTGGAGCTACGCCGAGGCCCTGGCCGAGGCGCAGAGCCTGGGCTACGCCGAGCGGGACCCGACCGCGGACGTCGAGGGCTTCGACGCCGGGGCCAAGGCCGCGATCATCGCCACGATCGCCTTCGGCGCCAAGGTCGTCGCCGGCGACGTCTTCCACGAGGGCATCTCCGGGGTCACCTCGTCCGACATCGACCACGCCCGCCGCCTCGGCTACCAGATCAAGCTGCTGGCCATCGCCGAGCGCTACGACGACGGGTCGGTCGCGGTGCGGGTGCACCCCGCGATGGTCCCCGACGCCCACCCGCTCGCATCGGTGCGCGACAGCTTCAACGCCGTGTTCGTCGAGGGCGAGGCCGTCGGCGACCTCATGTTCTACGGCCGCGGCGCCGGCGGGTTCCCGACCGCCTCCGCGGTGCTCGGCGACGTCATCGACGCGGCGGCGAACCTGGCCAAGGGCACCCACGCCTCGCTCGGCTCGTTCGGCAAGGCCCGCATCCGGCCCATCGACGAGCTGCGATCCGCGTTCTACCTCAACCTGGTCGTCGAGGACCGTCCCGGCGTCCTCGCCGCGGTCGCCGGCGTGTTCGGCACCCACGGCGTGTCGATCCGCTCGATGGAGCAGGAGTCGCTCGACTCCGGGGACTCGGGCGCCCGCCTCACCTTCATCACCCACACCGCCCGGGAGGCCGACCTGCGCTCCACCCTCGGCGAGCTGCGCGGCCTGGACGCCGTGCGTTCGGTCGGCTCCGTGCTGCGGGTCATCGGCTCGGACTGACCGGATCGCCCTGTGCGCTACGTCTCCACCCGCGGTGCCGCGCCCGTGCTCGGCTTCTCCGACGTGCTGCTCGCCGGCCTGGCCGACGACGGTGGCCTGTACCTGCCCGAACGCTGGCCCGAGCTTCCACCCCTCGACGAGCTGCGCGACCTGAGCTATCCGGAGGTCGCAGCTCGGGTCATGTGGCCGTTCGTCGACGGTGACGTGGACGCCGAGGGCCGGCCTGTTCCGGGCGCACTCGACCGGGAGTCATTCGAGTCGATCGTCGCCGAGGCCTACGCCACCTTCGACACCCCCGACGTGTGCCCGGTCGTCCCGCTGGGCTCGACCGGTGGGGAGACCGGGCCCGACCTGCACCTGCTCGAGCTGTTCCGGGGTCCGACGCTCGCGTTCAAGGACGTGGCGCTGCAGCTGGTCGGGCGGCTGTTCGACCACGTGCTGTCGGCCCGGGGCGAGCGGGTCTGCGTGCTCGGTGCCACTTCGGGCGACACCGGCTCTGCGGCCATGCACGCGTGCGCGGACCGGGACTGCGTCGACATCGTCATCCTGTTCCCCGACGGTCGGACCTCCGAGGTGCAGCGCCGGCAAATGACCACCCTCGGCGCCGTCAACGCGCACGCCGTCGCGTTGCCCGGGACATTCGATGACTGCCAGGACCTGGTCAAGGCCGCGTTCGCGGACGAGGTGTTCCGCGACGAGGTGCACCTCTCGGCGGTCAACTCGATCAACTGGGCCCGGGTGATGGCCCAGGTCGTCTACTACGTGACCGCGCACCTGGCCGTCGCCCCCGACGGGGGACCGGTCAGCTTCGTCGTGCCGACCGGCAACTTCGGCAACATCCTCGCCGGATGGGTGGCCAAGCGCATGGGCCTCCCGATCGAGCGGCTGGTGGTGGCGTCGAACCGCAACGACATCCTCACCCGCTTCTTCAGCACCGGCACCATGGCCATCACCGAGGTGGTGCCCACGACGTCGCCGTCGATGGACATCCAGGTCAGCTCCAACCTGGAGCGCCTGCTGTTCGAGGTGCTCGACCGCGACGGCGCCGCGGTGGCCGAGCTGATGGCCCGGTTCCGCGCCGACGGGTCGGTGTCGGTGCCCGCCGAGGTGCTCGCCGAGCTGCGCGCCGAGTTCGACTGCGGCCGCCTCGACGACGAGTCGGCCGCCGCGGTGATCCGGTCGGTGCAGCTGCACACCGGGCTCCTGGTCGACCCGCACACCGCGGTCGGCATCGGGGTGGCCGAGGCGCTCGCCGGCGCCGGTGTCCTGGCGGATCCTTCGGTGCCTGTCGTGTGCCTCGCCACCGCCCATCCCGCGAAGTTCCCCGACGCTGTGGCCGCCGCGGTCGGCGTCCGGCCGGCCCTGCCCGATGCGCTGGGCGACCTGTTCGAGCGCTCTGAGCGGGTCGAGCACTGCTCAGCCGACCTGGCCTCGGTCCAGGCTCTTGTCCGCCGCTCCATCGCCGGCTGACCTCCCCGTCGAACTTGTAGGCCCCGGTCGCTGTGGCGGCGCGGTGGCTACAAGGTCGTGGTTGCCCGTCGAACTTGTAGGCCCTGGTCGCTGTGGTGGCGCGGTGGCTACAAGGTCGTGGTTGCCCGTCGAACTTGTAGGCCCCGGTCGCTGTGGCGGCGCGGTGTCTACAACATCGTCGGCACTCGGGTGGAAGTGCGTGCCCGAGTTCGGGGAGGGGAGCGTGGTCGGCCAGACTGGGCCGATGATGGAGAGCGTCCGGTGAAGTACGTGGTCTGCGTCCCCGACGGGTGTGCCGACGAGCCGTTCGAGGGCCTGGGCGGGCGCACCCCGCTCGAGGTCGCCCACACCCCGACGATCGACGCGCTCGCCGCCCGCGGCACCGTCGGCCGGGCCGGGGTGATCCCCGAGGGGATGGCGCCGGGCAGCGACGTCGGCAACATGTCGATCCTGGGCTACGACCCTGCCGAGTTCCACACCGGGCGCGCCCCGATCGAAGCCGCGTCGCTAGGGCTCAAGCTGCCGGCGGACCGTCTGGCCTACCGCTGCAACCTGGTCACCGTCGGCGACGACACCACGATGGTCGACTTCGCCGGCGGGCACCCGTCGACCGACGCCGCCCGGGCGGTGCTCGAGGATCTCGACGCCACGCTCGGTCGGGGCAACCCGGACTCGGTCCTCGAGTTCCACGCCGGGGTCGAGTACCGCCACATCATGGTCGCCCCCGCCGACTGGCTCGACGCCTACTGCGTGCCGCCGCACGACCTGACCGGCCGGCCCTCGGTCGCGCCCACCGGCCCGGCGGCCGAACGGCTGATCGAGGTCACCGAGGCCAGCCGCGAGGTGCTGGCCCGTCATCCCGACGTGGCCGCCAACCAGATCTGGCTGTGGGGTCAGGGATTCCAGCCCTCGATGCCGGACTTCGCCGCTCACCACGGCATCACCGGCGGCATCACCACGGCCGTCGACCTGGTCCGGGGACTGGGCGTGCTGACCGACATGGCCCTGCCCGACGTCGAGGGCGCCACCCCCGGCTACGACACCGACTACACCGCGCAGCGCGACGCCGCGCTGGCGGGCCTGGCCGACGGGCTCGACCTGTTCGTCATCCACGTCGAGGCCACCGACGAGGCCGGCCACGCCGGCGACGCGGCCGAGAAGGTCCGCTCGCTCGAGCTGTGGGACTCGCAGATCCTGGCCGGCCTGGTCCCGGAGCTCGACCGCACGGGGCCGTGGCGACTGCTGATGCTGCCCGATCACGCGACCCCGCTGGCCCGCCGCACCCACACCCCCGATCCGGTGCCCTACCTGCTGGTCGACAGCGCCGTGGACGGACCGGGGGGCACCTACACCGAGGCGGGTGTGGCGGACACCCCGGTGGTGCCCGGCCACGAGCTGCTCGGCCGGCTGATCGCCCCCGGCGCTGCCTGAGCGCCAGGGTGGTTGCCCGATCCTGATGCGACGGGTAGTGTGGCCATGTCGAACCGGCGGGGGCTGAGGTACGGCAGATCCCGAACCATCGACGTTCGGTCGCTGTCGAACCACCGCCCAGTCCCGCCCACCGCTCGGTGGGGTCCCCCCGACCTCTCCGGTCCCCGGCACTCCGGTCGACCCCGGATCGAATCCCGTTCGTCGGGTCCCGATCCACTCCAGCGCAGCCGCGATCCACGCCGCTGCACCAACAACAAGGGACATCACCACTGTGAGTCTTGATTCGATCGACGTCGACGGCCTCGAGCGCAAGGACCGCGCCGAGCTCGCCACGATCGCCGAGGCCCTGGGCGGCAAGCCCACGAGCCGCACCAAGAAGGCCGACATCATCGGCATGATCCTGGACCTGGCCGGGGTGACCTCGGCCGGTCCCGACGCTGCTCCGGACACTCCCGCAGCCCCGGCCCGCAACGGTCGCAACGGTGCCGCGGGTGCCGACACCGATGAGGCCGCCCCGACCGAGGCCGATGCCCCGGCCTCCGATGGCGGGCAGGGTCCGATGGACCGGGACCGGTCCGACGAGCCCGAGAGCAAGCCCGAGAACGAGCCCGAGGGCCAGGGCGATCAGGATCAGGGCCAGGGCGGCAAGAGCCAGGGCGGTAAGAGCCAAGGTGGCCAGAACCAGGGTGGCCAGAACCAGGGTGGCCAAGACAAGGCCGGCCAGAACAAGGGCGGCCAGAACCGCAACCAGGGCGGCCAGAACCAGGG
>WBZU01000390.1_pt1 | contig 38946 bp, 38 predicted proteins | sample 5204311 | NCBI WGS metagenome assembly WBZU01 (sample SAMN12344359, study PRJNA552823) | activated sludge metagenome | biome: Activated sludge suspended growth; feature: Nitrification reactor; material: Wastewater; isolation source: activated sludge from nitrification reactor of wastewater...
CGCCCGGGAATCACGTGATTTCGATCACGTCAGAACCACAGGAAGTCGCGCATTCAGTCACGTCCGGGAAGGCTGCAACACTTCATTGCATAGCCTTGCACGTCGTACAGTTCCTCAACGCCGCACGAACCGGCTACCGAAGGAAAGGAATCGACATGGACATGCACATACCGCTCGCCGCTCGCGACCCCCACCATCCGAGCCGTATCGCGCGCCCGCTCTTTCCCGGCGAATCGTTGCCGCATCTGCCCGATCTCGTCGAGCAGGTTCTCGCATGCGTCGCAGAAATCGAGTACATCACCTGCATGCCGGTCGTGAATCTCGAACACGACGACGACGATCTCGACTTCCTGCTGGAACTGGCTGCCTGAGATGTCTTACGCTTCGTCCGCCGCCTCGCCCCCAGCGGCGGCACCGGCGCCTTTCTTCATCACCTTGCCCTCGGCGGCGCGCTGGCGCCGCACTTCCTTCGGGTCGGCAATCAGCGCACGATAGATTTCGACGCGATCGCGCTCGCGCAGGGGCTGGTCCAGCTTGACCAGCTTCGCGTAAATCCCGACCTTGTTCTTCGACAGGTCGATCTCGGGGAACCGCTGCAACAGGCCGGAAAACTCGATCGCCTGGGCAACCGTGCTGCCCTCCGGAAGCTTCACCGGCACCCGCTCCGCCTTCTCGCGCAGGGCATAGATGACCTCCACCGAAATCGACTTTGCCTGCTCCTGCATCATGGTCAATTGCTCCGCAGATAGACCTGTTCGGCCCGCTTCACGAACGAGTCGACAAAGGTGTTGGCGATATGGCTGAACACCGGACCGACGGCCTTCTCGATCAGCTTGCTGGAAAATTCGTAGTGCAGGGTGAAATCCACCTTGCACGCCCGGTCGCCGAGCGGCGTGAAATCCCAGGTGCCCTCGAGGTGATGGAACGGCCCTTCCACCAGCTTAATCAGCATGTGCGTCGGATAGACCTTGTCGTTCTCGGTCGAAAAATCCGACTTGATGCCGTGGTAGTTGATGTGCAACCGGGCGCGCGTGATCAGTTCGGTCCGATCGAGCAACTCCGTTCCGCCGCACCAGGGCAGGAACTTCGGGTACTCCTCGACCCGATCGACGAGATCGAACATCTGCTGGGGTGTGTATTCGATCAGGACCAGTTTCTTTACCGTGGCCATGCGACGGTCGTACGACGTGCTCTGCTAGAATCGCGCATTCTAGCGCAAGCGGGCCACGTTCCCGCCGCCGTCTCGCCGGCGCCGCGCCTTCCCGACCCGCAGCCATACCATGTCGATCGCCGACAACAAGAAAGCCTTCCACGACTACTTCATCGAAGAGCGCTACGAAGCCGGCATCGCGCTCGAAGGCTGGGAGGTCAAGGCGATCCGCGCAGCCCGCGCCCAGATCAAGGAGGCGTACATCGTGCTGCGCGGGGGCGAGGTCTACGTCATCGGCATGCACGTTTCCGCGCTGCCCACCGCCTCGACGCACATCAAGCCGGACCCCACGCGCACGCGCAAGCTGCTGCTTCACGCGGCAGAGATCAATAAGCTGATCGGAAAGGTCGAACGGGCTGGCTACACGCTCGTGCCGCTCGACCTGCATTACAAGAAGGGCCGCATCAAGCTCGAAATCGGCCTGGCCAAGGGCAAGAAGCAGCACGACAAGCGCGAAACCGAGAAGCAGCGCGACTGGGAACGCGAGAAGCAACGCCTGATGCGCGTCAAGGCCTGACATCAGGCCCCATCGGCGCGACCGCGGGCGAACCCGAACCGGCCCTGGTCAGGGTTTTGCCCGCGGGAACAGGCCCTTCAGCGCCTCCTGCAGGTCGGCGGGCAGCACCACCACTTTCGCGTTCTGCGAATCCGCCAGCTTGCCCATCGCCGAAATGTATTTCTCGCCGAGGATGTACATCATCGGCGTCGACTCGGTGCCGAGCGCGTTGGTCACGCGACGGATCGACTCGGCAGAAGCCTCCGCGAGCGTGACTTGCGCGGCCGCATCGCGCTTGGCCGACTCGAGCCGGGCTTCGGCCTCGAGGATCATTGCCTGCTTCTGGCCTTCCGCGCGCGTCACGACGGCATTTCGCTCGCGGTCCGCGCTGGCCTGCATTTCCATCGCCCGCTGCATGGATTCGGAAGGCTTGATGTCCTGGATCTCGACCGACTTGACGGTCAGGCCCCAGTCGATCGCCTCGTCGGCGATGCTCTCGCGCAGGCGCAGCTTGATCTTGTCGCGCGACGACAGCGCCTCGTTGAGTTCCATCTCGCCAACGATCGAGCGCAAGGTCGTCATGATCATGTTGCGGATCGCTTCGGAGAAGTCGGTCACGCCATAGACCGCCTTGACCGGGTCGGTCACCTTGATGAACGAGATCGCGTTGGTCAGGATCACCGCGTTGTCCTTGGTGATCACCTCCTGCTCCTGGACGTCGAGGATGATGTCCTTGGTCACCAGTTTGTAGGCAATCTCGTCCAGATACGGAATCACGATGTTGAGCCCGGGACTCAGCGTCCCGTTGTACTTGCCCAGCCGCTCGACGATCCACTCCTCGCCCTGGGGCACGATGCGCACGCCCTTCCAGACAGTGACGACGACGAATACCAGTATCGCTACGACAACGAAGAATCCTGCGCCCATGCCGCCGTCTCCCATCATGCTCTCCCGACCTTGAGTAGATTGCCCTCGACCGCCACCACGCGCACCCGATCGTTTGCGCCGATCGCCTCGTCCGCGAAGCATTCCCAGACTTCGGACCCCATCAAGGGTTTCTGGAAACGCACGCTGCCGCGCCCGAACGGCTGGACGCCCTTGGTCAGGATGCCGACCTCGCCGACCACGTAGGCATCCGACATGCCGATTCGCGTCTTGTGCGCGCCACGCTTGAAGACCTTGAACCAGAGCACGATCATCGCCAGCGATGCAACCGTCCAGATGAACAGTTGCGTCGTGACGCCGAATCCAACGAGCAGCATTGCGACGCCCACCAGCAGCGCCCCCAGTCCGAACCACACCAGCACGAACTGCGGCACCGCCAGTTCCGCGATGATCAGTACGAATCCGAACACCACCCAGTGCCACCACTCGAGAGTCATGCGCGCGTCCTCCTTGGAATGCTGATTCTACAGAACGCGCGGCGCTCAGCCATCGGCCAGAATGCCGACGTGCGCGCCAGCCGCACGGCCGATTGCATCGAGCCCATAACCGCCCTCGAGCGCGGACACCATGCGGCCGCGCGCAGCAACCGTCGCAACTGTATCGACCTCACGAGTCAGCCAGCGATAGTCATCGGCGTCGAGTTGCAGCTGCGCCAGGGGATCGTCACGATGGGCGTCGAATCCCGCCGAGAAGAACACAAGCTCCGGCTGGAACGCCCTGAGCGCCGGCAGGCCGTCGCGCAGCCAGGCGTCGCGAAACGCCTTGCCGTCGCTGCCGGCCGCCAGCGGCATCGGCACAAAGCCCTGTCGCGGCTGCGATCCGGCATGCGGGTAGTAGGGGTGCTGGAAGCTGTCCGCGAGCAGCACGCGCGCATCGTTGCGGAACATCTCCTCGGTGCCGTTGCCATGGTGCACGTCGAAATCGACTACCGCCACCCGTTTCAGGCCATGCGCCGCGAGCGCGTGCGCAACGCCCACCGCGACATTGCCATAAATGCAGAATCCCATCGCCGCCGACCGTCGCGCATGATGCCCGGGCGGACGCACCGCGCAAAAAGCCGTCGTCGCCTCGCCCCCGAGCACCAGATCGACCGCACGCACCACCGCGCCGGCCGCCCGGCGCGCGGCATCCAGCGAGCGTGGCCCGAGGGCGGTATCGGGATCGAGTCGATGCGTGCCCTCGCGCGGCTGGGCAAGTTCCAGCCCGTCGAGATAACGGCCTTCATGGACCCGCAGAAGCTGTTCGCGGCTCACCGACGGCGCGTCGTGCCGCTGCAGACGCGCCGTCAGGCCTGCATGGCGCAAGCCGGCTTCCACGGCGCCGATGCGTGCGGGTGACTCGGGATGGCGCTCGCCCATCGAATGAAGGGCGCAGTCGGCATGAGACAGGTAGGCGCATCGCATGGCCGCGATGCTCGCCGGGCCGGCCCTGGCAGTCAAGCGGCCGGCGCGATGAGCGGCACCGACAGAAGCGGAATCTACTCGCCCAGCAGGGTCTGGGGGCTTGCGGCGTCGCTGCCGCCGCTGCGACGGGGAAGAACGTGGAGCACCAGAACGGCGATGCCGCCGAGCAGGCCGAAAACGATCAGGATGTCGAACATGGCCGAACCTCCATCGTGCGTCGCCCGAAACCCTCGGGCGGCTGATGACCCGCTTACGACAGGCCATGCGCCGACTTTAGCGGCGGAACACGCCGGCGACCGTGCATTCGCGCACACCGCGCAGAGGGCAATCCTTGTGTGCGGCGCAATAAAAACGGCAGGCCGAAGCCTGCCGTCCGTTCTTGCTGCCCTGCGGGCGTTCGTCGCCCGGTGTCGGGCGCCTAGTTGCCGCCGTGCTGGCCGAGGCGTACCCAGGTGTCGATCACCGTGTCCGGGTTCAGCGAGATGGTCTGGATGCCCTCGTCCATCAGCCATTCGGCGAAATCCGCATGGTCCGACGGCCCCTGGCCGCAGATCCCGACATACTTGCCCAGACGATTCGCACTCTTGATCGCCTGCGACAGCAACGCCTTGACCGCCGGATCGCGCTCGTCGAAGGCGTGCGCGACCAACCCCGAGTCGCGGTCCAGGCCCAGCGTTAGCTGCGTCAGGTCGTTCGAGCCGATCGAGAAGCCGTCGAAGAATTCGAGGAACCGGTCGGCCAGGATCGCGTTGCTCGGGATCTCGCACATCATGATCAGCTTCAGCTCGTTGCTTCCGCTCTTCAGGCCGTGCGCCGCCAGCAGATCGACGACCTCCTTCGCCTCGGTCAGGTTGCGCACGAAGGGCACCATGATCTGCACGTTGGTGAGCCCCATTTCGTCGCGCACCTTCTTCATCGCGAGTGTCTCGAGTTCGAAACAGTCGCGGAAGCTGTGTGCGATGTAGCGCGAGGCGCCGCGGAAACCCAGCATCGGGTTTTCCTCGTCCGGCTCGTAGATTTCGCCGCCGAGCAGCTTGCGGTATTCGTTGGACTTGAAGTCCGACATGCGCACGATCACCGGCTTCGGGTAGAAGGCTGCCGCAATGGTCGCCACGCCCTCGGCCAGTTTCTCGACGAAGAACGTCTTGGGGTCGGCATAGCCGCGCGAACGCCGTGCAATCTCCTCGCGCAGGCTGGCCGGCGCTTCATCGACTTCGAGAATCGCCTTCGGGTGGATGCCGATCACGTTGTTGATGATGAACTCCAGGCGCGCAAGGCCCACGCCACCGTTCGGCAGCTGCGCGAACTCGAAGGCCAGCTCCGGGTTGCCCACGTTCATCATGATCTTGACCGGCAGCTCGGGCAGCGCGCCCATGTCCTGCTTCACCACCTCGTAGTCCAGGCGGCCGCGATAGACATGTCCGGTATCGCCTTCGGCACACGACACGGTTACCGACTCGCCGTCCTGCAGCATGTCGGTCGCGTCGCCGCAGCCGACGATCGCCGGCACGCCGAGTTCGCGCGCGATGATCGCGGCATGACAGGTCCGCCCGCCGCGGTTGGTCACGATCGCCGCGGCGCGCTTCATCACCGGCTCCCAGTTCGGGTCGGTCATGTCGGCGACCAGGATGTCGCCCTCCTGCACCTTGCTCATCTCGGACGCGTCATGGACGATGCGCACCGGACCGACGCCGATCTTCTGGCCAATCGCGCGACCGGTCGCCAGCACCTTGCCGTACTGCTTGAGGCGGAACTTCTCGGTCGAGCCGGCATGGGTTTCCTGCGACTTCACCGTCTCGGGGCGTGCCTGCAGGATGTAGATCCTGCCGTCCTGGCCGTCCTTGCCCCATTCGATGTCCATCGGCCGGCCGTAGTGCTGCTCGATGATCACGGCGAACTTGGCCAGTTCGGTCACGTCGGCGTCGTTGATCGAAAAGCGGTTGCGCTCCACCTCTGCCACTTCGGTGGTGCGCGTGCTCTTGCCGGCTTCCTTCTTGTCGGCAAACACCATCTTGATCAGCTTCGAGCCCAGGTTGCGGCGGATCACCGCCGGCTTGTCCTTGGCCAGCGTCGGCTTGTGAACATAGAACTCGTCCGGGTTCACCGCGCCCTGCACCACCGTCTCGCCGAGGCCGTACGAGGCCGTCACGAACACCACGTCCTTGAAGCCCGACTCGGTGTCGATCGTGAACATCACGCCCGAGGCGCCGGTATCCGAGCGCACCATCCGCTGCACGCCGGCCGACAGCGCCACTTCGGCGTGCGTGAAGCCCTTGTGCACGCGGTACGAGATCGCACGGTCGTTGTAGAGCGAGGCAAACACTTCCTTCATCGCATGCAGCACGTTGTCGATGCCCTGGATGTTGAGGAAGCTTTCCTGCTGGCCGGCGAAAGACGCATCCGGCAGGTCCTCCGCCGTGGCCGACGAGCGCACCGCGAACGAACCATCGCCTTCCGCGGTGATCCTGGCGTAGGCGGCGCGGATCTGCGCATCCAGCTCGGGCGGGAACGGCGTATCCACGATCCACTGGCGCACCTGCGCGCCCACCTTGACCAGCGCCTCGACGTCGTCGATGTCCAGCTTGTCCAGCGCGGCCGCGATGCGGTCGGCCAGCCCCTCGTGGGCCAGGAAGTCCCGATAGGCCTGCGCCGTGGTCGCAAAACCGCCCGGCACGCGCACGCCGCTGCCGGCCAGTTGGCTGATCATCTCGCCGAGCGAAGCGTTCTTGCCGCCAACCTGCTCGACATCGCTCATGCGCAGTTCTTCGAAGGGAATCACGTAACGGGCCATTTTGGTTGTCCTGAGTGGGTCCTGTGTGGGTGGGGCTGCGGGTAAAATTGTAATTTTAGCGTGACTTGCTGCGCTGCCGCAGCTACTGATTTTCCCTGACGAGGCGACCCGACGTGACCCAGACCACACGCAACGTATTTTTCGTCTCCGACGGCACCGGCATCACCGCCGAAACCCTCGGCCACAGCCTGCTGGCGCAGTTTCCCGACATCCGCTTCAAGCAGCACCGCCTGCCCTTCATCGATTCGGTCGAAAAGGCGCGCAAGGCCGTCTCGCAGATCCGTGAGCTCGCGCAGAAGGACGGCACGCGGCCGATCGTCTTTTCCACCACGGTCGAAGGCGAGGTCAAGGACGCCCTGCGCGAGTGCGACGCCCTGTTCCTCGACCTGATCGCCAAGTTCGTCGACCCGCTGGAGGCAGAGCTCGGCGCCCGCTCGACGCACACCGTAGGCCGCTTCCACGGCATCGCCGAGAGCCAGGACTACGCGAAGCGCATCGAGGCGATCAACTTCACCCTCTCGCACGACGACGGCGTCTCGCACAAGGAACTGGAACAGGCCAACGTGATCCTCGTCGGCGTCTCGCGCTCGGGCAAGACGCCGACCAGCCTGTACCTCGCCATGCAGTTCGGCGTGAAGGTGGCCAACTACCCGCTGATCCCCGAGGATTTCGAGCGCCACAAGCTGCCCGATGCCTTGGCCAAATTCCGTCCCAAGCTGTTCGGTCTCACCATCTCGCCCGAGCGCCTGCACCAGGTGCGCACCGAACGGCGCCCGAACAGCAAGTACGCATCGTTCGACAACTGCGTGTACGAGATCGACGCCGCGATGAAGCTGATGCGCGTCAACGGCATCCGCGCCTTCGATTCGACCAAGAAGTCGATCGAGGAAATCGCCGCGATCATCATGCAGGAAGCTCGCCTCGACGGAAATTCCTACTGAAACCGGCGCCAGGGTCTGTTCTCATTCAATCCGCGATCCACGGATTGAATGAGAACAGACCCTGGAATCCCGACTGCGCCGCTCGCCTATTCGCCTTGCCGAAGCACGCTGGTTGACCGCCGACAAGGCGGCACAGGCTGCCTGCCCATAGCCTGACAGCAGAACAAGCGCCTGCGGGCGCCCCATCGTCGGGGTTGCCACGCGACGGTCGCGCATGCCCCAGCGACATTGCGGGAGGTGAGGAGATGGAAAAAGTCTGGCTGCGCCACTATCCGGCGGGCATCGCCGCGGAAGTGGATATTGGTGAACACGCCTCGCTGGCCGAGGTGTTCGAGAAAACCTGTGCGCGCCACCGCGGCCGTGTTGCATTCAGCAACCTCGGCGGGCGCATCACCTTTGGTGAACTCGATGCGGCAAGCCGGCACTTCGCTGCATACCTGCAGCAGGAACTCGGGCTGAAAAAGGGCGACCGCGTCGCCATCATGATGCCCAACCTGCTGCAGTACCCGGTGGTGATGTTCGGCATCCTGCGCGCCGGCATGACGGTGGTGAACTGCAACCCGCTCTACACCGCGCGCGAACTCGAGCACCAGCTCAAGGATTCCGGCGCCACCGTCATCGTCGTGCTGGAAAACTTCGCGCAGACGCTGCAGCAGGTGCTGCCGCGCACGCCGATCCGTCAGGTCGTCACCACCCAGGTGGGCGACCTGCTGCCCGCCCTCAAGGGCTTCGTCACCAGCTTCGTCGTCAAGCACGTCAAGAAGATGGTGCCCGAATGGAAGATCGAGGGCAGCATCACCCTCAAGGCCGCGCTCGATGCCGGCAAACGCCGCACCCTCGAAGCCGTGCCGATCGACCACGACGACATCGCCTTCCTGCAATACACCGGCGGGACCACCGGCGTGGCCAAGGGCGCCGTGCTCACCCATCGCAATCTGGTCGCCAACCTGCAGCAGGCCACCGCCTGGATCGCGCAGGACATGAAGGAAGGCGGCGAGGTCGTCATCATCCCGCTGCCGCTGTACCACATCCTGTCGCTCACCGTAACGCTGGTGTTCTTCAAGATCGGCTCGCACGTCGTGCTCATCACCAACCCGCGCGACCTGCCCGCCTTCGTCGATGAACTGCACAAGGTCGATCCGACCGTCATCCTCGGCGTCAACACGCTGTTCAACGCCCTGCTCAATGCCCCCGGCTTCAACGAGGCGATGGGCCGCTCGCTCAAGCTCGCGTTCGCCGGCGGCATGGCCGTGCAGCACACCGTCGCGAAGCGGTGGGAGGCCGTCACCGGCGCGCCGTTGATCGAAGGCTACGGCCTCACCGAAACCTCGCCCATCGTCACCGGCAATCCGCTCAACATCAGAGAGTGGACCGGCACCATCGGCCTGCCGGTTCCCTCGACCGATGTCAGCATCCGCGACGACGCCGGCAACGAAATGCCGCTCGGCGAAGTCGGCGAGATCTGCGTGCGCGGCCCGCAGGTCATGCGCGGCTACTGGAACCGCCCCGACGAAACCGAGCGCGCCTTCATCGACGGCTGGTTCCGCACCGGCGACATGGGCTTCATGGACGAACGCGGCTTCATCAAGATCACCGACCGCAAGAAGGACATGATCCTCGTCTCCGGCTTCAACGTGTACCCGAACGAGGTCGAGGACATCGTGATGACCCACCCGGGCGTCATGGAAGTCGCCGCCATCGGCGCGCCCGACGAACGCTCGGGCGAAGTGGTGCGCATCGTCGTCGTGCGCAAGGACCCTGCCCTGACCGCCGAAGACCTGGTCACGCACTGCCGCCAGCACCTTACCGGCTACAAGGTGCCCAAGCTGGTCGAGTTCCGCGAGGAGCCGCTGCCCAAGACCAACATCGGCAAGGTGCTGCGCCGCGTGCTGCGCGACGAACTCGCCGCCAGGAAACCGGCCCCGCCTGCCGCCTGAGCCCGGCGCCCACCGACCCGGCGCCGCCCATGGCCGAATACCCGCACGAACTGGTGTGCCCGGTGGTGCTGCGCGACGGCGCAGCACTCACCATCCGCCCCATCCGCGCCGAGGATGCCGAGATGGAGCAGGACTTCATCCGCGGCCTTTCGGAACACACGCGCTACCTGCGCTTCATGTCGACCATCACCGAACTGCCGCCGCACAAGCTGCGCGACTTCACCGACATCGACTACGACCACCACATGGCGCTCGTCGCCACCCGGCGCGACGGCGAGCAGGAAATCCAGCTCGGCGTCGCCCGCTACGCCGTCGGCGAACGCGGCGACAGCACCGACGAATGCGAATTCGCCGTCACCGTCACCGACGACTGGCAGGGCCGCGGCGTCGGCACCCACCTGATGCTCGCGCTCATCGAAGCCGCCCGCAAACGCGGCCTGCGCCGCATGGCCGGCATCGTCCTCGCCACCAACCAGCGCATGCTCGAACTCGCACGCAAGCTCGGCTTCGTCGTCGGCGAAAACGGCGAGAGCGAAACGGTGCGCGTGACGCTGGAACTGGCGCCCCTGCCGGAAGCCGCATGAACAGGCGCGCTTCAGGCGGTGCAGCCTGTACGCATGCACCGGCGCGCCTTCCAGGGTAGCCATGCCGCGGAAGACCGCTGCATGCGCCATTCAGACGGCCGGCGGCGACTGAAGCCGGGCTGCCGGCCGGGATACATCCTCGATCGGGCCGGGCGGCATTCGATCGACGGTCATGACGGCCTGGAGCGAAATCCTAGCGATGTGTCCAGTTTGGACTGCAATCGGGCAAGCCATGCACGGAAGCTGGCAAACAGTTCGACCCTGACCCATTTCACTTACGGTAGCTGCTTGAGCTACCGTGCGCCTTACTATAAAGTAAGGAATCGAGGAGGAAACATGTCGACCGCAACCATCACCAGCAAGGGCCAGATCACCATTCCGGCCGTCGTGCGCACCGCGCTCGGCGTCCAGGCCGGCGATCGGGTCGAGTTTGTCGAGGTAGTGCCGGGACGGTTCGAGCTCGTCGCTGCCACGCAATCGGTCACCGCACTGAAGGGACTGATCCGCAAACCCGCCTCCCCGGTGACGATCGAAGCGATGAATCAGGCCATCGCGGCCCAGGGCGCGAAGGCGCGATGATCGGGCTCGACACCAACGTTCTCGTGCGCTACGTGGCGCAGGACGATCCCGGGCAGTCGCCCAAGGCAACCCGTCTGATCGAATCGCTGAGCGCCGAAGCGCCCGGGTACGTCACCGTGGTCTCGATCGTGGAATTGGTGTGGGTCATGACCGTCTGCTACGGCAGCACGAGGAACGAAATCCGCGAGGTTCTGGAAACGCTGCTGCGCACCAAGGAATTGCTGGTGGCCGATGCCGCTACCGTTTGGAATGCCCTGCGCATGTATGGCGAGGGCAAAGCAGACTTTGCGGATTGTCTCATCGAGCGTTCGTCCAACGCTGCAGGCTGCGACCATACGGCGACATTTGACCGCGGTGCCGCGAAGGCCTGCGGCATGAAGCTCATCGAGTAATCGCGATCCACGTGCCGCCGGCAGTCCTGCCAGGATCGTCGCGACCACCGAGCCGACGACGATCGCCCAGCGGCACCCAGCCTGTAGCTGGCCACCTGCGCGAGCCCCTGTTGCTCCCAAGCTCGGTTCTGTCGTCGGCGAGAACGGCGAAAGCGAAACGCTGCGCGTAATGCTGGAATCGGCACCCCTGCCGGAAGCCGCATGAACAGGCGCGCTTCAGGCGGTGCAGCCTGTACGCATGCACCGGCGCGCCTTCCAGGGCTGCCATGCCGCGGAAGACCGCTGCATGCGCCATTCAGACCGCCGGCGGCGACTGAAGCCGGGCTGCCGGCCGGGATACATCCTCGATCGGGCCGGGCGGCATTCGATCGAAGCGCATGACGGGCCGGCACCCCGCCATGGCGAGCTGCCCGGGGCCGGTTCACGCAAATTGCATCGATCGCGTTGTCACTTGATGAATTGGAATGCAAGGCGCGCCTCGCCGCGAAGGGCGGCGCGCTACACAAGTGGTGCAACACGGCAGCCGGGGCCGTGGGTGGCAACCCGTCGGGCGCGGCCCTGCAATCAGCGTGAACGGGCCTGGGCGGGTGCCCCGTCATCGAGGCGGCCATTCGCATATCGCCGGGCTTCTTCAAGCGTATCGAAGCGGCAAACCCGGTGCCGGGAGCAGCCGCTATGGTTGAACGCATCCATCAATCGATAAACGATCGGATGGCTTCCCACGAAGGCGATTTTGATTCTCGCGTTTCGTTGCAGCGAGATACTGGCCCGTACGGCCATGAACTCGACATCGTCGTCGGAAAGCTGCGCTTCCGTCACACCCGTGAAGTCGTGGATGTTGTAGTGCATCTCGTCGAGATGCGGGCTTCCTTGTATCTCCGTGGCCGAGGAATCCATTTCGGCCGCAGTCACGGCGCCCGAAATCGTCCGCACCAGGCCGTATTCTTCCCACGCGATCTCGACCACGGTTCAGCCCTCGCCAACGCGGATTGGAGAAAACTGAAGTATCGCATTTGCAGGCAAGGCCCATCTCGATGCCGTAGAGGGATACGTGAATCCACGTGGCGGCGATAGGGCGAGTGCAGGAGAAACGGAGACACCGAGCTGGACGTCGGTCGCCTGCGGAATCGTGAGCTGTCCACGATTGATTCTATTTCTGCGCCACGAAACCAAGGCTGGAACCGTCGTCGGGAAACAGGGTGCCGACAAATCGGTACCAGAAAACCGGTGCGATCGGCGTCGAGAAGTGCCTGCAGGCAATAAGGTCCAAAATCGGGATGCCGGCACGGGCGGCAGGCGATGCTTGGGCAATCGCGGTTTGGTCGGATGCTAGGATCGCCCTGATGTGGTCACGCCACGCGGCCGCGCGCTCGGGCAGTTCGATGGGTGCCTCGGATGCACCGCAGTCGAATTGAGCCTGGTGGAAGTACAGATGCTTGTACAGAGTCTCGTCAGGGTGCCATAGTTGCACACAGATGCCCGGGTATGACTCTCTGCATTCCTTGGCCAGCAGTTCGTAGCGATCGTTCTGGCCAAGAATGGCGGACCATCCGGCCAATGTGGCCAGCGTCCACGATGTATCCATGAGTCGCTCAGAAGCCTGCTCCCCGTTCCAGCCGCTCCCCTCCGGTAGGTCGTCCAGAGAGTCTGTGCATATCGGCACATACTTCTTCGCCTTGTACGAATAGTCGACGTTCCTAATGAGCCTCTTCAGCCAGTTCGTGGCGTCATCGACATGGTCCGACACGAGGAGTAGCGCCAGGCCTAACGTGATGTCGTGGCTGTGTCGGTCGAGGCACGGCGAGCTACAGATTCCGTTCTTGCCGATGAGTGACGCCAGGGCGTTCGCTACGATTTGCGTATGGCCGCGGCGTTCTTCAAGTTCGGTCTCGTCGGCTGACGTCACAAGTAGCTGGGATAGCCCGATGGTTGCGAGCGTCCCTACTAGTTCGAATGCGATCACGGACAGCTCGGAACTGTCGCTGCCGTACCCCAGCATGGCGTCTTCCGTGTAGCAGTGTGGTTGAACACGCTCGAAGTAGTTCTTGCAGGCGACCAGATAGCCCGCCCAAAGCATGCCAAAAGCCTCGGCTATTGCATCCTTCCTGGTTGCATCGTCGGACAGCTGGAGACGATGCCATGACCACAACAGCGCTCTCTCCATGCCTCTGAGGCCCTGTTTGGCATCCCCTTCCGCCAGTGCCCACGAGGCGAAGGCGTGCGCCGAAAAACTCACAATCCGCAACGCCTTGAGCAAGGCTTTGCCCGTCTTCTGGGGAGTCTCAAGTTCCCCGGTTGACGACAGGCCGAGCGCCCGCAGGAAGAGTCGATGTAGATCGCGCCGATCGTAGTCCCGATCGCCCGATAAGGCCAAAGCCCGCCTGAGTTGCTTGCGGTCTTCGTCGCGGAACACATGCTCGTCCAGCAGGTATGTCTCGATGAGTTCCGCGAGTTGGTCGACGCCCCAGAACTCCACACTTGCTCGTGGCTGGGCGTCGACAATGAAGCCGCACCAACCAGCCTGGACGACCTGCTTCAGTTCTCCATTCGCGACGACTACGATATGGACGTTCTTGCCCTTGTCCTGAGGCTCGACATGGGACTTGAGATACACATCCAAGATTTCGTTGATGCTCTGTCGGACCGACTGCTCGTCGCCGTCCCACTCGGCTCGCCCAATGTCCCCCTTCTTGATGACCGCGAGCAGCAGTTCGTCTACGCCGCTTCGGGGATCCTTCCCTCGGGCCGCGAGATCCACTCCAAACTGCCTGTTGCCCGTCTGGGGTCTGGCCAGTGGCACATAGCCCATCTCAACCAGCAGGTCTGGTATCAGTCGGTCCAGCTCATCCCGTTCCTTGAGGGTACGCAGGAACTCCGCAATGACCAGCTTCATTCGTCACCCCGCTTCGACAGACGATAGAACAGGCCATCGACCGCATATCCGACTGGGTCGCTTATCGCACGCCTCGGCAGCGTCATGCTGTGCGAAAACGACCCAAAACGGCTCGTTTCACCCACCTTGCCATCCCTTACCGAGAACCAGCCAATGCCCGCCTTGATGGGCACCTGCTTCACGAGCTTGAGGAAGACAGACTTCTCGTTCGCTGCATCCATGGTCTTGCGCATGTCCGCCGCCTTCCGCAGGGCGATGGCCCGTCGGAGCTGGAGAGGCCCCTGCAGTTCCTGCAGCACGGGTAGGTCGTCCAACGCCTTCTGGTAGGCCGTGAGTTCCTTGCGGGCCGACTCGAGCAAGGATCGGAGAGAGTCGGATGCGATGTCCATCCGGTGCGTGATCGCTTGCAGTGTCCCCTCCACGTAATTGCGACCGATATCTCTCGTCAATAGACTCAGCACGATCGGGTAAGTCCGTGTTGGCGCGTCTCGCGACTCGAGCAACGAGAAGGCAAGGGATAGGAGCGGCTCCTCGGAGTACACGAACCCCAGCATGCGGCGCACAAGGTGGACGATGGCCCGATGATCCATCTCGTCAAGAATATCCCGCGAAAAGCTCAGGTCCCGGACGCCGCGTACCCAAAGGAAGCCAATCAGCCCACAGCAGGCCGAAGTCAGTTGCGGATCGTCCGCGACCAGCCATTCGGTGACAAGGCGTTGGAGCAGCCGCGGTCTTTCTGCGATGGCTGCTATCGTTTGGTCGAACCGCTCGATCGACTCGTCGTCTCGGCACTTCTGGCCACCATGGAGAAGAATCCACGTTCTCAGGAATCCAAGCAGGAGGTCGGTCTTGTCCGGATCCTTCAAGAGTTGCGAGACGACCCAGTCGATATCGTCAACACACCGCCCAAGCTCGGGCGGGACATGGGTGATCACTTCAAGGAAGTCAGGTAGTCGCTCATCCTGCTGGATCGCATCGCTATTCATGAACAGGTGCTGAACGATGACGGCAAGAGCTTCCCTATCCTGAGTCCTCCCAAGATCCAGCAGGTCATCGCGCAGTTCCCGGTGCCGCCGAGCGCCAAGTTCAACGGAGTGCATCGCAATCCGCTTCACATCCGCGGTAGTGTGCCGTAGGCCCTCGCGTAGCGCGCCGATACACCTTGACGCTGCAGCTGCCGGCAGATCTTGGGCATCGAGCAAGCGCCCGATGGTCCACAGCGCTGCTTGCGTCAGCATCTCGTTACCAGACACGGCATCCGCCAAGACTCGATCGATGACATTCCCCAGATCCCCGCGCCTCGCGAGCGCCAATAGGGCCGAAGTGGCGAGATGCAAAGTCGCGTTAGTGATGGTGGATGTGAGGTGCGAATACAACTGCCAGGAGAACTCCGGACGGTCCACGAGAACATCCTCGATGGCATTGAACAACATGCCTCTGGCAAGATCTCCCTCAGTTCTCGGATGCTGGACGGTGACAAGGGTGCATAGCTCGTCTACCGTGATGACAGGAAGGTATCTGAGCGCCACCTCCACGACGTGCAAGACCCGGAATACCTCCCTCTCGCCGGATTCGATCAGATGGGCCGCCGCCTCTAGGACTTTGACCTGCCCGTCAAGAAGTGCAACGAAGCGCCCGGCCGCAGAATCGGTACATCCGATCTCGTGACGCCACAACTCTTGGGCAAGATCGAAGGTGCTAGCTTCCGACACCGAAGCAGACCCGTCGATATTCTGACGATAGAAGTGAAGGGCCGCGCACTGATTCCTGGCAGCAAGCGACGAGAATAGGAGTCGATTTCCCCGTACCGTCCACGACGGCGGTTCTTGCGTATCGTCGTAGAGGTGAACGACGGAATCATCCTCGACGGCGAGACTCTCGCTTCTCTGGTGTTGGAGCCCCAACGCCAATCGTCCAACGCCATCGGGCATGAGACCAGGGCCATCCTCGGGACCACTCATCTTCTCCTCCAATAGTGGGGCACTTGCCTCTGCTTCGGCTCGCATCGGATTCGTAGTGCATAGTACATACAGAGGGCTGTTCTGGCTGCAACTCAACATCGTTCTAGGAGCATTGCGTATGAATAGCCCGGCTTTCGCAGAAGAATCCGAGCGTCTGTTTGGCGATCTAACTCTGACGCATTGCGCGAGGTGACGGTGCGGCAGCTTCGGCCGATCGTCGGCCATTGCGCTGGCAGCGTGAGAGGATAAAGGGCGATCGCTAAACCGCCGCCACCCCAAGCCGCTCCCTCAACCCGTTCACCATCTTCCCCTCTCCGCGCACGCGCAGGAACGCGCCTTCTTCGTTGGCGCGTTCTTCCAGCACTTCGCAGTTCGCGAAAATTTCGCCGCGCGCCTGCTGGGCTGACCAGGGCAGGAAGAGTTCGGCTTCCACGAGGCCCTGGCGGAAGTGCGCGAGGATCGCGTCGCGCAGCGCGGCGATATCGTCGGCGCGGCGGGCGCTCATGACGATGCAATCGGGGTATTGCGCGCGCAGCGCGGCAGTGCGTTCGGCCTGCGCGGCGGTATCACCCACATGGTCGATCTTGTTGAAGACGCGGAGGCGCGGCACGTCGCGTGCGCCGATCTCGCCGAGCACGGTGTCGGTGACTTCGCGCTGGCGTTCGAAACCGGGGTCGCTGGCGTCGATCACATGCAGCAGCAGCGCGGCGTCGAGCGCCTCTTCCAGCGTGGATTTGAACGAGGCGACCAGCCCGTGCGGCAGGTTCTTGATGAAGCCCACGGTGTCGCTCACCAGCACGCGCGGCCGGCTCTCGGGCTGCAGGATGCGCACGGTGGTGTCGAGCGTGGCGAAGAGTTTGTTCTCCACCAGCACGTCGCTGCCGGTGAGCGCGCGCATGAGGGTGGATTTGCCGGCGTTGGTGTAGCCGACGAGCGCCACGCTGGCCAGGCCCTGGCGTTCCTGCCGCCGCGTGCGCTGCGTCTTGCGCTCGACGTCCATGGCGGCGATTTCCTGCTCCAACTCGGCGATGCGGTCGCGGATCTTGCGCCGGTCCAGCTCGGTGTGCGATTCGCCGGCGCCGCGGCCGCCGGTGCCGCTGCGCTGCCGGCCCTGCGGCCCGGCGAGCTTGGCCGCCTCGCGCAGGCGCGGCGCCATGTAGGCCAGGCGGGCGATCTCCACCTGCGCGCGGGCGGCGCGCGAACTGGCGTGGCGGTGGAAGATTTCGAGGATGACCATGGTGCGGTCCATCACCTCGCAGCCGGCTTCCTTCTCCAGGTTGCGTGCCTGCGAGGGCGAGATCTCGTGGTCGACGAAGATCGCCTCGATCCGCCCGGCCTCGGGGTCGGCGGTGGCGTGGTGCGTTCTTTCCAGATCGATCGAGGCGGACTCGTTATCCACGAAGGCGCGGATCTCCTCGCGCTTGCCGGTGCCCAGGTAGGCGGTGGCGTCGAAGCTGGCGCGCTTTTGCGTGAAGGTGGCGCAGATGGTGAAGCCCAGCGTCTTGGCCAAGTCGCGCAGTTCGGCCAGCGAGGCCTCGAATTCGATGTCGCTCACCTCCGGCAGTTGCACGGCGGCGACGACGGCATAACGGGGCTTCGCTTCGACTTCTTTTCGCATTGCAGGGCGGCTTTTCTGGAATGGGCAAAGGCGGAGTGTACCTGCCAATGCAGCCGCCGCCGGCATCGCCCTTGGGCGTGCCCCGGCGCATGCCCCGGAACGCGCCCACCCCTCGCCGCCGACGGCGCCGATGCGGCGACGGAACGCGTCGCAGGGCTACTCGAACCGGATTGGAGAGACTGCCCGCCGCCAGCCGGGAACCCGCATGGACAGGCTCTCCCGGCCATGCCATCGCCAGAGGCCGCACCCACCCTGCCCCGCCGCCCGCCCTGCCTGAAGGGCGCCTATCCACGCGCCTTCCCGGCCGGTTGCAGCAAGCTCGCTAGACGACGGCGGGCGCCACGACGACTACTTCGGCTGCTCTGCGGAACGGCCTGCTGCAGGCTCGCGGCAAAGATACGCGTCCACCGCAGCGAACACCTGGGCAAACTGGCGCGAGGCCACCTGGCACGCGGCGCAACCGGCGATGTGCGCCTGCAACTGCGAGACCTCGAGATCGGTCAACGGGCGGTCCCGCGCATCCGACACGAGATAAGTCGTCTCGCGGCAGGTGAGCCGGCCCGGTGTGTCGTGCGAACTCATGCCCATTCCCCCCAGCCGCGGCTGACGCAATCGCGCAAGCTCATCCGGGCGCGATAGAGCAGCACGCGGAGGTTGCCCTCCGACAGCTTCAGCTCCCCCGCGATCTCGGCGAACTCGAAACCGAGATACTCGCGCATCAGGAAGACCCTGCACGTATTGGCCGGCAGCCTGGCCATGCAGAGTTCGACCAGATCGAGCAGCTGGTTCCTTTCGGCGAGCGATTCCGGGCACTGTCCGTGCGCGACGGCTTCAGGGCGCCAGTCGCCGCCACCGGTGAACAGTGCATCGAATCCGGCGTCCATCTCCAGCGAATCCGCAACGCTGTCGACGCTGACGAACCGGGTTCTGCGCCGGATGGCGTCGACGATCTTGTTGCGCAGGATTCCGACCAGCCAGGCCTTGAACGGCACCTGGCCCGAGAAGCCCGCGATGCCGTTCAGTGCCGCGAGAAAGGTTTCCTGCACCACGTCGTCCGCATCCTGCCGGGAGTTCAACTGCAACGCCGCGAGGTTGTGGAGGAAGCGGTGATGCCCGGACATCTCGGCGCGCACGTCGAAGCTGCGGCCCGGCTCATTGCCGGCAAGCTGCAGTGCGATCGCCTGCCCGGCCCCCGCCACGCCGCCCGGCGAGTCGGCACCGGACGGCGCCGACTCGGGCGTCGTCCGGCGGGTTTCGCGTGCCAGACATTTCGGAGAGTCGGTCATGCGCAGCCTTTTTGCGATCACGTCGGTTGCCGGTCAGTTCGAACGGCGCCCCTTCGAAATCGCGTAAGCCGCCGCGCGCACCTTGAGGACCGGGTCGTCCGACGCCTCGATTCCGCTAGCCAGATTGGTCGGCACGTAGACCTCGGCATCGCACGCCTGACCGTCATGCCGGTCGATCGACAAGGTGCCCAGCCTGACGCGCGGCGAATCCTTCGACCACGCTTCGGCCGGATTGATCAGCGAATCGTTCGGCCCCTGCAGATGGGCGAACACGCCGAATTCCACCGGCTTGCCCGCCACGCGGGCCTTGAATTCGTCCTCGAGGAACGCGTCGGGCAGCGACTTCTCTTCGTCGGCCGTCAGGTGCCGCGTACCGGCGGCGGGCTGCAGTTCCACGCGCGCCCATTTCGATGCGCCCGCCGCGTTGGTGAACTTGAACGCATGATTCGAAAAATAAGGCGTGGTCGCGTACGAGAACGGCGCCGCATGGCCGGCCAGCATGGCGGGCTGTGCCTTGCCCTCGGGGAATTTCTGGTTGTGTTCCTCGATCCGCGCCGGGTCCGGCTTCTTTGTCTCGGGGTTCGGCACCCGCGCCTTCAGGAAGCTCAGGAACGAGGCGGGCGTGGCGGCAAAGAACACCGGCTCGGAGATCAGCACCAGGTCGTGGGTCTCGCTCTTGTCCGCCAGCCGCACGGCGATGCCGCGCACCGACCGGCTCTTGTCCGGCGCCGCCGGGTTGCCCCCGCCGATCGAGAATCGCACCGTCGCCGGAACGCTGCCGGCCGCGAACAGGTTCGACCGCGCCAGCGTGCGCGCCTCGGGCGACGGAACAAAGGCACCCTTGGCGCAGAAGCCTTTCGCATGCGAAGCGCGCGCCCCGGCGTGTTTGCCGAACAACTGGTTCAAGGCATCCACCAGTTCCGTTTCGGTGGGTTCGGCCGCGCGGGCCGCGCCCGCCGCAAAGGCCGCGGCAATCAGCGCGCCTGCAGACAGCGTTGCGAATTGCTGGATGGTGGATCGGGTTGAAATCGACATGTCGCCTCCGTGTTGTTGAGTTGCGGTCCGGTTGACCTTCGAAGTCAAGTCGCGCCGGGCGCCATTTCGTTACACGGAGCATGCAAAAGTACGTGCCGGACTGCCGCCGCCCGCGCCCCGGTCGCGGGGGGAGGCCGGCGAATGTGCAAGGATCGGTCGCAAGTTTGCCGGCCGCGCCACGATGGCACGCCTGAAACCCGCATGGATACGAGAACCCGGGCCTGCCATCCCTGGAAGCCGCCTCCACCCTGCCTCGCAGCCACACCGGCCTGGAGCGCGCCTATCCACGCGCGCTCCAGGCCTGCGGCTGTTGATCACTCCATCGCCGCCAACCCGGCACGGGCGACTTGCGCATCCTGAGCGGTGTGCATGCCCGAAACGCCGATGGCGCCGATGACCCTGCCGGCGGCGACGATCGGCAGACCGCCTTCGAGCGCCATGACATTCGGCTGGCCGAGCACGCGCAGGCCGAGCCCGCCGCCCGCGACGGCGTCCTCGAACAGCTTGGTGGAGCGGCGGTAGTTGGCCGCCGTTTCGGCCTTCCAGCGCGCGTTGTCGCTGCTGCCGTTCTGCGTGTTGTCCATGCGGTGGAAGGCCACCATGCGCGCCGCGCTATCGACGATCGCGATCGCCATCGGCCAGCCGTTGCGCGCGGCCTCGGCCTCGGCGGCCTCGAGCATGCGCTTGGCGAGTTCGAGCGAAATCGGCGGGCCGTACTCCAGCGACACCTGCGGATTGGGAATGGCGGGGGGCGTGCTGCTCATGGTTGTCTCCTCGTATTGGTCGGTTTGTGTTTTTAGGGCCTGCTCACGCTGATTTCATGGATCGCGTTGTCACCCGATGGCTTCGGATGCAAGGCGCGCCTCGCAGCGAATGGGTGCCCCCTTCGCAAGAGGCGCAACACGGCAGCCGGGGCCATTGGGTGGCAACCCGAAGGGCTCGTCTGGTTTGGTCCGCATTGCGGTGTTGCGCCACCTTGACTGGGCTCGCCCAGCCAGCGGCGTCGCGCCTTGCACTGCGGACCAAACCAGGCGAGCGCGACCATGAAATCAGCGTGAACAGGCCCCGGTTTTTCCCTCGGCCCCTGCATTCTGCCGCACCTGCTCGAACAGGCAAACCGCTGCCGCCGCCGCGACGTTGAGCGATTCGGCCACGCCGGGCATCGGGATGCGCAGCTGCCGCGTGGCGAGCGCGGCCACTTGCGGCGAGAGCCCTGCCCCTTCGTTGCCGAACAGCCAGGCGACCGGGCCGCGCAGGTCGGCGTCGAACAGGCTGTGTTGCGCGTCGAGCCGCGTGGCGACGATCGCGCCGCGATAGCCGGCGAGCAGCGCGTCGATCGCGGCGTGCTCGTGGATCGTCAGCGCGAGGTGCGCGCCCATGCCGGCGCGCAGTACCTTCGGCGACCAGGCTTGCGCGCAGCCTTCGCCAAGCACGGCTTCGCGCACGCCCGCCGCCGCCGCGGTGCGCAACAGCGTGCCGAGGTTGCCGGCATCCTGCACGGCGTCGAGCACGATGCAGTCGCCGCCTGCCAGCCGCGGCGGCGGCGCGGCGGGAATGTCGATGCGCGCGAGGAGGCCGCTCGGCGTGTCGACCGGGCTGGCCTTGGCGAACAAGGCATCGCTGAACAGGAGCACATCCGGCCCCTCGCCGTAGCGGCGCAGCAAGGCGGCGATCTCGGGGCGTTCGCGGCCGGATTCGCTGACGACCAGTTGCGCCGGACGCGGCCCGCGTCCGAGCCAGGTCTCGACCAGATGCACGCCGTCGAGCAGCGTCTGCCCGAGCTTGCGCCGCTCGCGCGCCGAAGTGGCGAGTTCGCGCAGCAGCTTGAAGCCCGGGTTGTCGGCGGAGGTGATGTGCTTCATTCCGGCGGCTAGGTTCCGATCCACGCCTTGCGCATTTTCTGCGCCGCCTTGCCGGCCTTGTCCGCCAGCCGCAGCCTGGCCACGTCGCGCGGCGGTTCGGCAAGCTTGACCGTGAAGCGCATCAACTCGTCGCGCCGGAACGCATGGACGTCGACTGCATCGCCGCCGCGATGGCGCGCCAGCAGCTTGTCGAGGTTGTCGCGCGTGACGCGCAGGCCGTCGATGGCGCACAGCACGTCGTTCGCCGACAGGCCCGCCGCCTGCGCCGGGCCGCCGTCGTACACGTTGGCGAGCTTGAGGTCGGCGCCGTCGGCCAGCGTGCGAACGCCGAGCGAGGGTGTGCTGCCGGCGGTTTCCCATTCCAGCTCGACCCCGGCCGCGGCCAGCAGCGGCTTGAGCGGCAGCTCGCCGGTGCCATGCACCCAGGCGGCGAACAGCGGCCTGAGCTTGAGGCCGGAGATTTCCTCGGCCAGGCGCGGAATCTCGCCCTTCTCGACGCCGCGTCCGGTGGCGCCATGGCGCCTCCACAGTTCGCGCATCAGGTCGTCGAGGCTCATGCGGCCGTCGCTGCGGCTGCGCAGCGTGAGGTCGAGCGCCAGCGCGATCAGCGCGCCCTTGGTGTAGTAGCTGACCACGGCGTTCGGGCTGTTCTCGTCCTGCCGGTAGTACTTGATCCACGCATCGAACGAGGATTCCGCCACGCTCTGCTTGAGCCGCCCGCTGCCGCGCTGCACGGCGGCGATGGTCTTGCCGAGCAGTTCGAGGTAGGCCTCGGGCGTGATCGCGCCGCTTTTCACCAGCGCGATGTCGTCGTAATACGAGGTGAAGCCCTCGAAGGCCCACAGCAGCGTGGTGTAGTTCTCGCGCGTGAGGTCGTAGGGCTGAAATGCCGCCGGCTGGATGCGCTTGACGTTCCAGCAGTGAAAGTATTCGTGCGAGCACAGCCCCAAGAAGCCGCGGTAGGCCTCCGTCATCTTGCCCATCGCGGGCGCCGGCAGGTCGTTGCGCGAGCACAGCAGCGCGGTCGAGGTGCGATGTTCGAGTCCGCCGTAGCCCTCGCCGACCGCGGTGACGAGGAACAGGAAGCGCGCGAACGGCGGCTTGCCGCGCGGCCCGTGGAACAGGCGGATCTGCCAGGCGCAGATGCGCGCAAGGTCGGCCACCAGCCGCGTGGCGTCGCAGTTGTGGCGCCCGGTGATCGCCACGTCGTGCGGCACGCCGCCGGCCTTGAAGCTCGCCAGCGTGAAGCGGCCCATCTCGACCGGGTGGTCGATCAGTTCGTCGTAGTTCGCTGCGCGATGCAGGCCGAAGCCCCAGGCTGCGGCCGCGCCGCGTTCGCCCACGGCAGCAGGCAGCGTGGTCGCCACGCGCCAGTCGCGAAACTCGCCACCGTTCGGCGGGCGGATGTCGACCAGGCACGGCGCATCCTCGCGCCCCTCGACGCGCAGGAACACGCTGGTGCCGTTGAAGAAGCCGTGCGTGGCGTCGAGATGCGCGCCGCGCACCGAGAGATCCCAGGCATAGACCTCGCAGGTCACGGTAAGCCGCCGCGCGCGCGGCGGCAGGGGGTCGGCCTGCCAGGTGTGCTTGTCGAGCTTGCGCAGCGCGACCGGCTGAGCACCGGCCTTGGCGGCGATGCGGACGATGTTGCGCGCGAACTCGCGAATCATGTAGCTGCCCGGTATCCAGGCCGGCAGCGTGAATCGCTGGCCGGCGGGATCGGGCGCGTCGAGCGTGAGCGTGACTTCGAACAGGTGAGCGCCGGGGTCGATGGGCGTGATGACGTAGCGGATCGGCGTGCGATCCGGTGCAGCTGAGGCCATGGTGGGAGTCCCGAATGCGTTGCCCGCGATCTTAGCCCGGATATTTCAGGAGCCGCCCGCTTTTCTGTTCTGTTGCGGCGTCGAGTGCGGTCTTCGTGCCGACGTGCCCGGTTCCAGATTGGCGCTGTGGCGCGCGCTGTGGCGGTGCTCGCTGGGGCTCGCCGCGCCTGGCCTGCGCTTTACTCGACACGCAGGCAAAGCTACGCGTCTCGCTCCAGCGCGGCGCCAGATCGCAGCGATGCCTGCGCGATCATCCGCGACACTCATGGAATAACCGGGCTAGCAGGCGCCATGCCGCGGACGGACTCAGCCTTCGGGATCGAGCGGCGGCAGCGGCACGTCGAGCGCGGCGCACAGCGCGCGCAGCATCAGGTTTTCGCGCGGCGCAACCGTGCCGTCGTGCGTGATCGCGGCGACGGCCGCGCGGATCAGCAGCGGCTTGTCCATCGGCGTCAGGAACAGCAGGCGTTCCAGTGCAGCGCGCACCTGCGCCGGGCCGACCGCATCCGCCGCCATCAGCATCAGTTGCGGGCAGCGCGCGCCGAGCTGGCCGCGCGCCTGCTCGAAGGCCAGCGGCGTTTCCTTCGCCGCTGCATGCGCGACCGCCGAAATCACCGTGCTGGCCGCGTCGGACATTTGCGGCAATGCGTGCAGCCGCCGCGCGCGCTGCGCCGTGACACGCTGGCTCAGCCGGTATTCGACGAGCACGAACAGCAGCAACTCGGGCAGCGAGAGCGTGTTGTCCACCAGCACCAGCCGGCGCATGCGGTCGAGGAACTGCGTGCGGCCGGTGGCGTCGAGCGTGCGCAGCGCGGGCACGGCGAGGTCGGCCAGCTCGATCTGGCGCGCCTCGCCGAGCACCTCGATCGGTGCGATCAGCCCGCTCAACCGCGCGAAATCGTCCGCTTCGAGTTCGCGCTGCAGCAAGCCGAGCTGGCGTTCGCGCTGCGCGGGCTCGAGCAGCAGCAGGCAGATTGCCACCACACTTTGCGCGCCGCGCGCCTCGCGCAGCGCGTCGCTGATGCGCTCGTCGAGCCCGCTGCGGAACGCGCGCGCCTGCTCCACGTGTTGCGGCGTTACGCGCGCGACCGTTGCGATCACGCTGTCGGGCGCCAGGCGCGACTTGCCGCGGCGCGCCTTCGTGCCCACCAGCGGCGCGAAGCCTGCGGCGGCGTCGAGCGCGGCGATCTCGTCCGCAGCCGGTGGCGGCGGCTCGGCTTCGATGACATCCATCTCGTGCCCATAGATCCGCCGCACGCGCTCGGCGAGCGGCGGATGCGTGGCGAACCAGCCATCGGCCATCCGCTTTACCGCGGCGCCGAAGCATATGTAAGACAGCGTCTCGCCGTTCGGGTGGTCGATCAGCGTGCCTTCGCCCCAGCCGCCGATGCGCCGCAGCGCGCCGCCGATGCCATCCGGGTTGCGCGTGTATTGCACGGCCGAGGCGTCGGCGAGGAACTCGCGCTGGCGCGACACCGCGGCCTGGATCATCTCGCCGAGCAGCACGCCGAGGTAGCCGACCACGCATAGCGCGCCACCGACCAGCAGCGCCGGAATGATCGCGCGGATGTCGTCGGCCTCGAAGCCCAGCCGGATCACCAGCCGGCCCATGACGAAGATGCCGAGCAGGCCCGAGAGCCAGCCGAGCAGGCGGATGTTGAGGCGCATGTCGCCATGCAGGATGTGGCTGAACTCGTGCGCGATCACGCCCTGCAACTGGTCTCGCGTGAGCTGCGTCAGCGTGCCGCGATTGACGGCGACGACCGCCTCGTTCGGGCTGTAGCCGGCGGCAAAGGCGTTGATGCCCTGCTCCTTGTCGAGCACGTAGACGCGCGGCACGGTGAGGCCGGAGGCGATCGCCATTTCCTCGACGACGTTGAGCAGGCGGCGTTCATGGAAATCGCGCGTGCCCGGATCGACGGCGCGCGCGCCGACCATCTTCGCCACTGCCTCGCCGCCCTTGGCAAGCTTCACGATGCGGATCAGCGCGCCGATGCCGACGATGAGCAGCACCACCCCCGCCGATCCGGCGTGGAAACCGAGCGGCAGCGCCGGAATCGGCCGGTCGGTCGCGAGATGCGCGGTAACGGTGAACACGAGGTCGACCGCCGCGACGATCACCAGCACTGCCAGCGCAAACCACAGCACCAGCCAGCGCGAGGTGCGGCGCGCCTTGTCCTGCTCGGCGAAGAAATCCATTCAGCGCGAAGGAAGGCTGGGCGGCATGCGATGGCACGGGCAGGCCGCGCCCTCGCCGATCGTTGTGTGCATCGTGCGTCGCGGTTTCAGAACTTGACCTGCACCGCCTTGCGCTCGGCCTCCGACTCGGTGGCCTTGAGCAGTTCGGCGCGCACGAAGCCGAAGGTGTTGGCGATCATGTTGCCGGGAAACTTCTCGATCTCGGTGTTGTAGCTCGTGACCGCATCGTTGAACGCCTGGCGCGCGAATGCCACCTTGTTCTCGGTGCTGGTCAGCTCTTCCGAGAGCTGCATCATGTTCTGGTTGGCCTTGAGGTCGGGGTAGGACTCCGACAGCGCGAACAGCTTGCCCAGCCCGCCGGCAAGCGTCGATTCCGCCGCCATGAGGTCGCGCATGGCGCCGGCATCGGCCGGGTTGGCCGCCGCCTTGTCCGACGCAGTCAACGCCTTGTTGCGTGCCGCGATCACCGCTTCGAGCGTGTCGCGCTCGTGTGCCATGTAGCCCTTGACGGTTTCCACCAGGTTGGGGATCAGGTCGTAGCGCCGCTTGAGCTGCACGTCGATCTGCGAGAACGCGTTCTTGAAGCGGTTGCGCAGGTCGATCAACTTGTTGTAGAGCGAGATCAGCCAGATGATGGCCGCGACGATCGCAGCCAGAAAGAGCAGGAACCCGACCATGTTTCCTCCGAGCGATTGTTGTTGTCTGCGGGGCGCCGTCGCGACCTGCTGTTCCCGGTGCGCGCTCTGACGCCACGCATCCGCTCGCTAAGGTACTGTATCCACATGAAATGGTAAACCGTGCCCGGCATGTTGCCCGGCGCCGCGCGGCGCGCGACGAAAACATGCCGGTGCGATTGAACGATTTTCCGGGTGCTCCTGCCAGCGTGTTCCTGAACTCATTGATCCGTGCCGGTTCTGGCATGGGTTACTGACATTGCGGGACATTTCGCATGGGGCGCAACCATTGTTGAACCCTGCGCATGTTCCGTTGCGCCGAGATTTGCCGCAGGCTGTCCTCCGCGCAGCGGTATCTTCGTGACAATCCTGCGATACTCGGCACTGTGAAGATCGGCCTCCGATTTCATTCGACCCTTGCCCATCGACGATTGACCGGATGATTCCGAAATGAAACCCATCGCATTCTTGCCGGCCCCCTGCCTGCTGGCGCTCATGAGTTGCGGCGCGCTTGCCGCATCCGACGACGAGGTCGAGCGTTCCTTCGACCCCTATCGCAACGGATTCCCCACTGCACCGGGCGTCGTGACAGGGGTGGTGGTACGCAAGGACAACCTCGATGCGTTCCGCGAGGTGCTCGACCCGGGCCTGGCGATGGCCGTCGGCCGCGGCTGGTACGAGCTCAGGGTCGGGCCGACAACGCGCATGCCGATGCCGTCGGGGTACGTCGAGGCAACGCGGCGCAATCCGGGCAAGGCGCGGCTGGGAAGCCGCGTCGGCGACATCGAGGGCTATGTGGCCGGGCGCCCGTTCATCGAGGAGCCGGACGTCAAGGATGCGCGGGCCGGCGAAAAACTCGCGTGGAATTTCCGGTACGGCGCCGGCTTCGGCGAAAGCACCACCGTCTATCCGTTCTACTGGCGTTATCGCGACATGAAATCGGGCACGGTGGAACGCACGCTCAAGTTCTCTGCCCACGCGCTCAAGTTCAAGCATCGTTACGGCGAACCGGCGCCCGACCTGCCCGGAAATACCGCCAACCTGTATCTGTCGATCTACCTGAAGGCGCTCGAGCCGCAGGATTTGAAGAACACGCAGCTCCTGATCCAGCGTTACGACGACGACCACAAGCTGGACGACGCCTTCATGTCGCTTGGTGTCCAGCGGCGGGTGCGCCGGCTGGCGACCGGGCAGACCACCGACGCGTTTCTCGGCTCGGACGTGATGATCGAGGATTTCGAGGGCTACAACGGCCGCATTTCGGAGATGAAATGGACGTTCCGCGGCGCACGCAACATCCTGATGCCCTATTTCGCCCACGCAGAAATGAAGCCGGCGGAAGACCTGCCGCCGGAAGCGGACGGTTATCGATTCATCGCATTCACCGGTCAGGGCAACTGCTTTCCCGACATCACCTGGCAACTGCGCAAGACCTACGTGCTCGAGGCCGAACCGGTGACGCCGAACCACCCGGTGAGCAAGCGCGTGTTCTACATGGACGCGCAGAGCATGCACATCAATCTCGGCCTGATCTACGACCGCAAGGGCGAATTGTGGAAGATTGCGATGCTGGCGAAATCACATCCCGACCATCACCTGCCCGAGAACAAGGGCGCCGGCGGCCCGGTGGATGATGCCTTTGCCTCGATCGACGTCCAGGCGATGCACTGCACGACCGGCCAGTTCAAGACCCGCGTCGACGCGAAGACGAACCAGCCCGCCCTGTTCCAGGTGCAGAACATGCGCGGCGAATGACAACCCCCGCGAAGCACTGCGCCGCAAGGCGCGTGGACAGGCGGTTTCGGACCGGCACGCGCCAGCAGCGAGGGTGCGTGCGGTCCGCAGGCCACCCTGCCTGAAGCCTGCCATGCCAGGCGCGTTGCAGACATGGATGAGCATCACGCGCCTCGTGCCAGCGGCCGGGGCACGGCCCGCCCGGAGCGGGCGCTGATGCTACGGTTCAGGCAGGTTTCGACTGTGCCGCCTGCGCGGCCGCTTCGGCGCGGGCGCGAATCTCGGCAGCGCGGGCTTCGCTGGCGAGCGTGCCGCCGATAGACCAATCCTCAGGGTCGACACGGCGGCAGCCACCGCGCACGACCGCGCGCGGCACCCCGAGCACATCGACGATCAGATCGGTGAAGCCGACGTGCAAACGCTGCCGGTGCTCGAGCGGTCGCCCTTCCAGCACGATGAAATCGAAGAACGGTGCGTGCACGCCGTTGTTGCAGGCCAGATCGCCTCCGGCCGCAAACTGGTCGGGACTGTGGGTCGTGATGAAGGCCCGGATGCGGTCCACCGGTGCGCCGAGCACGTCGGCATAGAGCCGGCACGCACCGACCAGCAGTCGCTCGTTCTGGTCGGAGGTGGTCATTCCTTCAACCAGATGAAAGTTCACGATCGGCATGGCGTCATCTCCTCTGCATGCGGGGGAACGAACAGCGCATTTGTGTGCAAGGCGCGGGTTATGGCAATCCGCGGCGGCGGCCGGCATCCATGAACAGGGTGCTGCCGGCGAAGGCATCGGCCTCCGGCGCAAGCAACGTCGCCACCGCCCATGCAATCTGCTCGACGCTGGTGAAGGCGCGAATGGCCGATTCCTGCTTCATGTCCTCCAGCACCTGTTCGACGGTGGCACCAGCGCGCGCGGCGCGTTCGGCCGCCACGCGGCGCAGGCGCTCGGTGTCGGCCGGCCCCGGTGCGATCAGGTGCGCCGTGATGCCGCGCTCGCCATAGGCCCACGACATCTGGCGGATCAGGTTGGCAAGCGCGGCGTTCGCCACGCCGGCCGTCGCGGCGTAGGCGGTCGGCTCGAAGCCGTAATGGCCGCCGATGGCGACCAGGCGCGAGCCGCGCACGAGATGCGCATCGACCGCGCGCACCAGGCGCATCATGCCGCCGACCTTGATGTTCACCGCCTCCACTACGGCATCGGTCGGCGCAGTCAGCACGCCGCCGGCCGTGGCCACGCCCGGCCCATGCACCACCATGCGCACCGGGCGGTCGATCATCTTGCCGATGGCTTCGATCGCTGCGTCCTGCGAGATGTCGGCGGCGCAGGCAGCCACGCCTGGCGTGCTGTTCACCAGCGACGCCACGGCATCGGCGGAGCGCGCCACCGCCACGACCTTGAGCCCGCTTGCCGCGAGGCGCGCGGCGATCACCTGCCCCATCGCGCCGGTTGCGCCGACGACGACGGCGATCTCTCCTGTCTGCATGTCGTTCCTCAGGTCAGCACGGTCAGGAAGCTCTCGCGCGGCGTATTGTCCTGCGAGAACGTCGCCTGCCCCAGTTCGCGGGTGTCCCAAACCAGCGTCGGCGTGTCCGGGTAATGCACGTAGCCCTCGGCAAACACCTCGTTGCGATTGCCGGAGGGGTCGAAGAAATAGATGGTCGCGCCGCGCGTCACACCGTGACGGTTGGGGCCGACATCGACCGGAATGCGATACTTGCCGATCATGTCCGCCGCCTTGATCACGTCGTGCGCCGATTCGAGCAGGAACGAGACATGATGGAACTTGTTCTGCTGCGGCTGCAGCACGAAGGCAATGTCGTGCGGCTTGGTCGAGCAGCTCAGGAACACCGCGAGCGACGCGCCGGATTCGTGGTCGACGAGTTTCTCGCCGAGGTCGAAGTCGAACACCTCGGTGAAAAGGCGCACATTCTCGTCGAGATGGCCGCCGCCGAGCAGCAGGTGGTCGAGGCGATTGATGCGGAAACCGCGAATCACGCCCTCGTCGGGCACCACGCCGGGATTGACGAGGCCGAGCGTGTTGCCGACCTGTTCCTTGTGCGCATAGAGCTGCATGGTGTGGCCGCTCGGCAGCACGAACTGGATGCGGCGCCCGCTCTTCGGGTAGACGCCCGCCTCGATGCGCTCGACCTGCAGGCCGAACGCCTCGAGCTTCTGTTCGAGCGTGGTGAGCGTGGCATCGTCGAACACCTTGAACGCGAAGTAGTCCATGCCGGGACTGTCCGCCTCGCGCAGCACGATGCTGTGGTGGTCGTGCTCGTCCCAGGCCTTGTAATACACGCGGCCCGTGTCGTCCGTCATCATCTCGTGCAGGCCCATGCGGTCGCCGTAGTGCTGCCGGGCGGCCTTCATGTCCATCACGCGTATCGCCACTTCGCCTGCGCGCAAAACGCCTCTTAGTGCCATGATGTGTCTCCGTCGGGGTTGGGGGCCGTGGTCGGCCCTTTTTGTCAGCTGGACGGTTCTCCGACCGCCCCTGCAAGGTTTCCGGATCAGGCGGTGACGTCCTTCAGCAGGCCGCGTTCCTTGGCCATGGTCATCGCCGTATCCTCGATCATGTCTTCCTGTCCACCGATCATCTTGCGGCGGCCGAGTTCCACGAGGATGTCGCGCGCCGGAATGCCGAACCGCGCCGATGCCCGCTTGGCGTGCAGCAGGAAGGTCGAGTACACGCCGGCGAAGCCCAGTGTCAGCGATTCGCGGTCGACGCGCACCATGTGTTCCATCATCGGCACGATGACGTCTTCCGCCAGGTCCATGAGCTTGAACAGGTCGACGCCGGTTTCGATGCCCATGCGCTCGCACACGGCGGCAAATACTTCGAGCGGCGTATTGCCGGCGCCGGCGCCGAGCCCCGCGACCGAGGCATCGATGCGGCTGGCGCCTTCCTCGATCGCCGCGATCGAGTTGGCGATGCCCATGCCGAGGTTGTGGTGGCCGTGGAAGCCGATCTCGGTCTGCGGGTCGAGCACTTCGCGCAGCGCGGCAACCCGCGCACGTACGTCCTCGGGCAGCATGTAGCCGGCCGAGTCGGTCATGTAGATCGTCTGCGCGCCGTAGGATTCCATCAGCTTGCCCTGCTTCGCGATGCCGACCGGATCGTTGAGGTGGGCCATCATCAGGAAGCCGGTGGTGTCCATGCCCAGCTTGCGCGCGAAGGCGATGTGCTGGGGCGCGGTGTCGGCTTCGGTGCAGTGCGTCGCCACGTGCACGCTGCGGGCACCGCATTCGTAGGCCGACTTCAGCTCGCGCATGGTGCCGAGTCCGGGAATCAGCAGCACCGAAATCCTGGCGCGCTCGACCACCGCCGAAACGGCGCGCAGGTATTCCTCGTTGCTGTGCAGGGCGAAGCCGTGCTGCAGCGAATTGCCGCCGAGTCCGGCGCCATGCGTCACCTGGATCAGCGGCACGCCGGCTTCGTCGAGCCCGCGGGCAACCTTCACCATCTGTTCGACGCTGATCTGTTCGCGCTTCGCATGCATGCCGTCGCGCAGGCACATGTCGTGGAGCAGGACCTTGCGGCCCTTGAGACTGGGGCTGGGGTTCATTGCACTGCCTCCGCGCTTTTCACGCTCTTGAGCTGGATTTTTCCGGCGAGGATCTCCTCCGCGAACATCTCGGCGGTACGCGTTGCCGCAGCCGTCATGATGTCGAGGTTGCCGGCGTAGCGCGGCAGGAAGTCGCCGAGTCCCGCCACTTCCATGAACACCGAAACCTTCTTGTCGTCGAACACCGGACCGTTGACCAGCCGATAGCCCGGAACGTACTTCTGCACTTCCGCGATCATCGACAGTACCGAGTCGATGATGCGTGCCTGCTCGGGATGCTCGTCGGTCAGGCAGTGGATGGTGTTGCGCATGATCATCGGCGGTTCGGCCGGATTGATTATCGCCAGTGCCTTGCCGCGCCGCGCGCCGCCGACCCGGCATAGCGCGTCCGACGTGGTGTAGGTGAACTCGTCGAGATTGGCGCGCGTGCCGGGGCCGACCGACTTGGACGACAGGCTGGCGATGATCTCGGCGTAATCCACGCTCTGGATGCGCGAAACCGCATGCACGATCGGAATCGTCGCCTGTCCGGCGCAAGAGATCATGTTCACGTTCATCTCGACGCGGTCGGCGTGCTCGCGCAGGTTAACCGGCGGCACGCACAACGGGCCGATCGCGGCCGGCGTCAGGTCGATCATCATCACGCCGAGTTCATTGAGCTTGCGCGAGTTCTCGGCATGCACATAGGCCGAGGTGGCATCGAACGCGATCTGGATGTTGTCGGCCTTGACGTGCGGCAGCAGCCCGTCAACGCCTTCGGCAGTGGTCTTCAGGCCCATTTCCCGCGCGCGCGCCAGGCCTTCCGAAGCCGGATCGATGCCGACCATCCACACCGGCTCCAGCACCGGGCTGCGCTGCACCTTGTAGATCAGGTCGGCGCCGATATTGCCCGAGCCGATCAACGCACATCGAACTTTCTCCATGCTGTATCTGCTCCACTTTCTGGTTTGGGTGTTGCCTGCCCTGCCCGCACGGACGCCGGCTTCAGCCGGCGCTGTCCGTTGCCGGCGGGGCACAGACGTGTTGTGCCATCCTGCCGAGCACACGGATCTCGAGGTCGCCCGCCGGCACGATCCTGCAAGCCAGTACGCGATGGCTCGACAGATCCGTCGCGTCGACATGCGCCGCGCTCATCTTGTGGCGCACGTAGTCGCCGCGCACCACCTCGATCCTGCACACGCCGCAGCCACCGCCCCGGCAACCGACCGGAATGCCGCGCTTGCCGAGACGTACCATGCCGGCGAGCAGCGATTCGTCCGACCGGCACGCGAACGACTCCTGCGTATCCAGCACGGTGACCATGTGGCGCAACGGCGCATCGGCGCGCGTCGTGTCGACGCATCGGGCGACATCGCACCGGTGGTCGTCAGTCTCAGTCATGGTTGTTGTCATTGCGCAGAATCGGGGCTCGCGATCGACACACAAGTTACTGAGACGCCACCCTGCTGTCCAATACCGATTTCCGGCCATTTGATACAAAAAAGGTATCCGGTTCGGCAGCGTTCACGCGTGCTGCGCATGACGAACCCGGACCCGCCGTCGGCGCGACTTCGCCAGACGGCAACAGGCGCGGATCGTGTCGGTCGCAGAAAGCCGCCTCAGATGGCGCAGCCGCCGATGCCTTGCAGGTCCGGCGTCTGCAGGCGCAGCACTTCCTTGTGGCCGAGTCCGTTGTCATGGAGCGATTTCGCACCGTCGGGCGAGAACGGCTGATTCGAACGCAACCAGTTGGCCTTCGTCCAGTCGATCTGCGCCCACTGCGGGTGGTCGCCAAATGCCTGCGCGAGCGGGCCGGCGACGAAATCCGCAAATGCCATCGAGGGCGGAATGCAGAAGCAGATCGGCGCATAGAACATCAAGTGCCTGTCCCAGCCGACATAGAGGATGCGGTTGCCGTGGAACTTGTCCTCGGTGTCTTTCGGCGTGCCGCCGTAGGGGCGTATCGAAGCGATCGTCATGGCCGTGTCCTCAGTTCGTCGTTGCCTGCTGCCGCCAGGCGGCAAAGTTCTTCTGGTCCTCCGAGCCTTCGAAGTCCAGGTTGTCCCTGCCGAAATCAAGGTGCCAGTAATCGAGTACCGACTTCAGCGGATCGAAGCCCGGCGCGGTCGGGTCGGCGCCCTCGGCGAAACAGTTGCCCTGGTAGATCTGGTGCGCCGGCAGCCAGGCTTCGACGTACTTTTCCGGCTCGTGCTCGAAGATGTGCTGGCAGTGGTCGGAGCAGAAGTGGTACTTGTCGCCCTTGTGCTCGATCTGGCGATACGAGATCAGCGTCGGATCGTCGCCTTCGGTGAACAGCATCGGAATCTGGCACACCTGGCACAGCATCGGCAGCGTCTTGTTGTAGAAGCGCTTGCCTTCCTTTTCGCGCTGGCGGTAGTACTCGAAGCGCGGACGATAGTATTTGTCGAAGCTGTCGGGATACTTGGACGAGAGCCAGTTCATCTCGTCCTCGGAGGGCAGCCAGGTGTGGAAATTGGTGATCATCCCGGCGGTGTAGAACGCGTTCCACGCCTGGTGCGAGATGTGGTCCTTTTCCTTCTTGATCAGTGCCGCGCAGTCGGGCACCTTGATGCCGTAACGCGCCAGGTCGTTGAACAGGGCCATGCCGTTTTCCTCGAAGTACACCTCCCAGGCTTCCTTCCAGCTCATCACGCGCTTGGGCAGCATGTAGTCCATCAGCATCGCCACGATGGTCAGCAGCCGCACGCCGCGCCAGGTCCATTTGTCGATCCAGCGCTGGATGATCGGCAGGTTCGCCGGATCCTGCTCCAGCATGAACTTGATCACTTCGAGGCCCAGCGTCATGTGGCGCGCCTCGTCCGACTGCGCCGAGAACCCGAACGTCATTGCGCCGAGGTCGCCGTTGTAGGCCGCGCCTGAAATGAACGGCATGAACACGAGGTTGGTCAGCACGTATTCAAAGGAGAATCCGATCGCGATGATGAATTCGAACGGGCCGCAGGTGCAGGCATCCTCGAAGAACGACTTCGGCACCGACAGGTACCAGACGCGGTCGTTCATGTGCTTCCAATCGTGGAAGCCGTTGTAGAACTTGTTGTAGTTCGACAACGAGTGGATCTGTGTCTGCGCGTGGCGGATCTCGTCGATGGCCTGCATCTGGCAGGCGACCTGCGGTCCAACACCACGCATCTCGCGTCCGAGGCGCGCAAAGCCGCGGTGCGCGTTGTATTCGAGCGACGGTACCGCCGACAGGAAGATCTTGAGCGCGTTGATGTAGCGCGCATCGGTCACGTTCAGATGCCCGTTGTTCTGCGCATAGGCATCGATGATGGCGTAGAGCTTCTTCTCCTTTTCGGCCTGGTACTTCCAGTAGGCATCCATCGTCAGGCGGAACGGGTCTTCCCATTTGTCCCAGTCGTGAATGCGGATGCCTTCATAGTCCATCTGCGGGAAAACCTTGTCCATCGGCTCATAGGTGGTTTCCCAGCCGAGGTTGCGCGTCATCAGCGCGTACTTTTCCTTGAGTCCGAGTTTCTTCTTTGCGTTCATGTCCATGGCTTGTCTCCTAGCGCTCCCAGCTCAGGGTGAATTCTTCGTCGGTTTCGTCCACGTGCCCGGACAGCGAGATCAGGTTGACCTGCATCTCCTGCAGGTCGAATTCGCGTCCGATGCGAGCTTCCACGCTGCTACGGCGGATCGTCATGCGGCCGGGAACATCGATCTTCACCATGGCTGGCTGCTCGTTGAGGACGGCGCCCGGGTTGTCGGCCAAGATGGCGTCGACGATCGGACGGCTGTCTTCGTTCGCTTGCAATGCAATGAATACGTTCGACATGGCGCCGCCTTCAGAGCGGGAGGCCGAGCTTGCCGGCGCGTGCCTTGAATGCGTCCACCACCGTTTCGAACACGGGGCCGGCGCCCTCCCCGAGCGCGAGCGTGGCGACCGGCTCCAGCGCATCGGTGGCCCGCAGGAGCCACGCGCTGGTCCAGTCGGCAAGCAGTTGCGCGTTCTGCGGCGACTCCGCCGCAGCGGTCTTGATGCTGGCATCGACCCAGCGCGAGGTTTCGGCAAACCAGTCCGGCATGAAGGCGCAGACCATCGAGACCGGTGCACCTCCTTCGTTCGCGACGCGCTTGTCGATGAACTGGTCGTACACCAGCGGAAAGAGCAGCCCATCGAGCACGAGGTTCTGTGCCACGAAAAGCTCGAACCAGTCCTTCAGGACCAGCGTGTTCTCGACGTAGCGGCGCAGGCCCTGCCAACGCCCATCACCGACCCAGCGGCTCTTGCCGGCTTCGAGTTCCGAGGCGTCGGCCAGCAACAGGCCGATGCGCGTGAGGTACTGCGCGATGCCGAGCTGATCCATCGCCTGGTACATGCACGGCTGCGTGATCGCGGTGCCGTACCCGTAGGCGCACATCGCGGTATTGTTGAGGTTGGCGCCATAAGCGACGTGGCGCAGCGGGACCAGCACGTCGAGCGCCCGGCGCGAAAGATCCGGCGGCAGCGTGGCCGCCAGTCCGCGCGTTTCGACGAAGTCGAAACTTGCCTCCGCCGCCTCCTGCTGGCGCGCGCGCGCCATGGTGTAGGTGCCGTAGTAGTACTGGCGCGGATCCTTGAACGCATACCAGTCCTTCATCACGACCTGCGTGCGGGCCGGGTCGTACAGTTCGTGCTCCGGATCCCAGGTCGGCCGGTATTGCAGGTTGTCGGAAGGCTGCACATCGAACGTGCCCTCCTGGTAGCGGCTGGCCGGCTTGTCGGCACCCAGGCGCCGCGCGACGTGATCGAACGTATGCCGGAGGGGTTTGATCGAAACCGTTCGCAGGTCGATCTGCATCGTGTGTCTCCTCGTGTTCTGGCAGAAGCCCCTCATGCCGCAATGCGACATTCCGGCCTGCACATCGATGAATCCGCTCGCGCGGGATGCGTCATGCAATTGACAGGGCGTTTACATAGCAGCAGGCGTGCCGGGCCACGAGCAGTGTGTTAAATCAGCAGGTTGCAGGAAACTGACAGCAAGACCGGGGCAGTCTAATTGACGAGCTTGTCGATCGGAGAATCGAGACTTTACAAATTTGTCGACAAGGTGTGGTTGCTGCAGCGCGGCACAATTCGTTCGCTAAGCGGACGCCGTAAAAGGCTTCAGTCGACGATCGGATCAGGCGTCGCCGAGATCCTTCAGGCGATAGGCCAACTGGCGGCGCGTGATGCCAAGCATGCGTGCCGCCTCGGCGACGTTGCCGCGGGCGCGGTCGAGCGCTGCGCGCATCAGCCGAAGTTCGTGCCTGTCCAGATCGAAGCCCGGCACCAGGAGCCGCTCGCAGACTTCGTCGTCGCGCTCCTGCGCCGGCCCGCGCAGCTGGCCCGCCTGGCCCAGTCCGTCGCCTTCGACGGCATCGTCCGCGCCCGCAAACAGATGCCCGATCTCGATCGCCCCGCCGTGCGGCGCAAGCAGCACGCCACGCTCGATCATGTTCTCGAGTTCGCGGATGTTGCCGGGCCATTCGTAGGTCTGCAGTCGCTGTGCCGCGCGGTCGGTCACGCCGCGCAGCTTCTTCTGATAGATGGTCGAGTATTTTTCGAGGAAGGCGTCGACCAGCAGCGCGATGTCGCTGACTCGCTCGCGCAGCGGGGGAATGACCACCGGGTAGGTGGTCAGGCGGTAGTAGAGGTCGGCGCGGAATCTGCCCTCCTTGACCGCCTTGCGCAGGTCGACATTGGTTGCGGCGACGAGCCTCACGTCGACCTTGCGCGTCTTCATGTCGCCGAGGCGTTCCACTTCCCCGGTTTGCAGCACCCGCAACAGTTTCACCTGTGCGGGCGGCGACAGATCGCCGATCTCGTCCAGGAACAGCGTGCCGCCATGCGCGCGCTCGAAACGGCCCGGCCGCGACTGCTGCGCGCCGGTGAAGGCGCCGCGCTCGGCGCCGAACAGCTCCGACTCGATCAGTTCGTTTGGAATCGCGGCGCAATTGACCGCCACGAAGGGCTTGAGGTTGCGCGGACCGTTATCGTGCAGCCAGCGCGCAAACATCTCCTTGCCGACACCCGTTTCACCCAGCAGGAGCACCGTGATCGTGTTGCTCGCCGCCTTCTGGATCAGATCGAAGGCCGCGTGAAAACCCTGCGACACACCGATCAGGTTGCCCGCACTGCGCTTTTCGGAGAGCGATGCCCTCAGCTTGGAGAGCTCTTCCTGCAGCTCCAGCAATTGCCCGGCAATGTTTTCCGGCTGGAAGTAGTGGATGTAGCTCTCTTCGCCTTCCCACTCGTCGGCCGGCTTGCCAACGATATAGCAGTGGCCGTCGCCGCGGCTCAGACACCGGGTTTCCTTGAACACGACAAAGCGGTTCATGAACGCGGTGACATATCCGGATGCATAGCCAACCATCGTCCAGCACGCAGGATCTTCGCCGATGCCGAAATCGCCGATGTGGACCTCGTCCTCCCAGGAATTATCCCATCGGAATTCACCGTAAAAACGACCCTGCTTCAAATCCAGGTCGGAACGGATGGTCGTCACATGGACCAGGCCCTCGAGCGAGTGCAGCTGCGGTCCAAGCAGGAACACGTCCTCCAGGGCGCCGTCGCCGACCAACTTCTTGGCCAGTTCGGCGTCCTGCTGCCCCGATGCAAAGCCCATGCGCACAAGCAGCGCACGTGCCCGCTCCTGACCCAACGAATTGAACAATTCGCGCCGCAAGGCACCGACCGCCCGCGCGTGCAGCAGCAGCATCCGGTTTTCGTCGAACCAGATGTTCCCCGAGTCCATGCAGAACCGCAGGCGCGCGCGCAGATCGAATCTGTCGATCAGGTCATCGTCCGTCACGTCGATTGCCTTCCCGGTTGATCGATCTCATACAGGGATTCTACTCAATGGCGCACCGCAGCCGGACGGACTGCATCCATTCGCGTTCCGGTTGCAGCCCTAAAAGAACCGGGCCCGTGAGGGCCCGGAGAAGCAGACGTTGGGAAGGGGGGTCGAGGCGGATCAGTCGCCGCCGCGCAGGTTCTGGACCTGGAAGAGGCTGGGCGGATTCTGCTTGAAGTCGAC
>WBZU01000393.1_pt1 | contig 38750 bp, 32 predicted proteins | sample 5204311 | NCBI WGS metagenome assembly WBZU01 (sample SAMN12344359, study PRJNA552823) | activated sludge metagenome | biome: Activated sludge suspended growth; feature: Nitrification reactor; material: Wastewater; isolation source: activated sludge from nitrification reactor of wastewater...
CCGATGACGACACCGACGTCCGGGTGACCGTCACCGGGGGCACGCCGGCGCTGGCCGCCGTCGAGGTCGGCGGCTACCCGGTGGCGGCCAACGCCGCCGCGCTCGACCTCGCCGCCGACGACCCGGCCTGGTCGGTCATCGTCGACGGGGCCGACTCGCTCGAGCCGGAGCCCGACGCCCCGACCACCTGGGTCCTCCACCTCGAGGCCGGCTACGACCAGGTGCTCTACGTCGAGGTCGTGGGCGGCGTGGCCGGGCCGGCCGAGCTCACCGCCGATCGACCCTTCGCCGTCGTCCCCGAGGCGGTGCCCGTGGTGGAGGACCTCGACGATGCGCCGCCGCTCGACGTCGAGGGCACGGTCGACTCCCTCGTCCCGTGGAAGATCTACCGGGTCCGGCTGGAGGAGGGGGTCCCCGTCGACGTGGCGGCCCGCGCCCCCACCGGCGACGCCGCCCTCGCCGTGGCCGGTCCCGACGAGACCTACGCCGACGCCGCGATCGTTGACGACGGAGGCGGCGGCCTCCTCGGCCTGGACGCCGAGACCACCTACACCCCCACCGAGACCGGCGACCACCTCGTGGTCGTGTACGCCGCCGACGGCTACGCCTCCGGCTTCCACCTCCAGATCGACTGAATCGCATGGCCGTCAGGCCGGGGTGACCTCGTAGGGCACGATCGCCGATCGTTGGGTGTCGGCGGCCGCGGCGAGGACGAACCAGCACCGCCCGGCGCGCTCGCGGCAGTCGACCGGTTCCCTGGCAACGACTCGGTCGACGGGGTGGTCGGAGGCCGAGGCGAGCAGATCGGCGAGGTCGTAGGCCGTCACCTCGGCCCGGATCCTGATGCCGGTGGCCACCGTTCCCTGCTGGTCGGCGTGCAGCGTCACCCGATCCGTGTCCCCCAAGCCCACGGCGGCGGCGCCGCCGGGTTCCACCGGCTCACAGGTGCCGAGGAACCCCTCGGTCTCGGCGTCGTCGGTGCACCACGCGGCGACGATCGGCTCGCCGGGCACGAACGCTCGGCCGACCAGCAGCACCTCGGTCCCGTCGGGCTGCGGGCCGCTCGGGTAGCTGGTGACGGGAAGTCGATCGGACAGGCGCCGCTCGGTGGTGGCGGTCAGTGGCACCGACGGGAGGCCGCCGCGGAAGCTGATCGACTGGCCGCCACTGTGGTCGTAGTCGCCGGTGGCGGCGGCCACCACGAGGCAGCGCTTGGGACGAGAGGCGCAGTCGACGGCCCGACCGTCGACGGTGATCACCCGGCGGATGGCGTAGGAGACGTCGAGGCCACCCTCGGGCACGGCGAAGCGCGCGCCGTTGGTCGTGTCGCAAGCGTCGGCGCCGAGGCCGCGGGTGTCGGCCAGCGCGGTGCACTGGGTGACCCCGACGACCGTCCCCACCTCGAACGCCGTCGACCGAACGGCGGCGACCGTGCCGTCGACGAGGTCGGTGCGGGGCGACACGGTCACCGCCAGGCGTTCGGAGTGGCGGCCGCCGCCGGGCCGGTCGATCGGCTCGCAGCTGCCCAGCGTGAAGGTCACGCTGCTCAACGCCACGAAGATCCCGATCACGGCGACCAGGCCGGTGCCCGCGCACCCTGCTCCGAGGACGGTGGCGCTCGCGCAGCCCACGCCGCCGTCGGCCAACCACCGACGCCACTGGCGGCGGGCCCTTGTACCCGCCGGGGGCCGACCCATGGCGAACGACGCTACGCCGGGCGCCCTCGACTCGCCCGTCGCCCGGAACCTCGCCGGCCAACCCGGCGGTGACGGGTGAGCAACGCGCCGTGTCGGGTTCAGTCGGGGAGGGTGATCTGGGGTTGGCCGAGGTCGTCGGCGAAGGTGAGGGGGGCGGTGCCGACGAGGGTGGGGTCGGCGGCGTTCGCGCCGGTGGGGCGGACCACGATCTGGCAGGTGGCGGCGGTCTCGGCGCAGTCGAAGGGGGTGCCACCGATCGTGACCAGGCGGACGACGGGGTGGTCCACGGCGAGGGTGCCGTCCGCTCCGACGGTGGCGGCGGTGGCCGAGGCGGCGTCGCAGGGGTCGGACGAGCCGGTGACCTGCCCGGTCCCGACGACGCAGGTCGACACCGAGACGGCGGTGCCGGCCGGGTAGCCGGTGCTGGTCACGTGCACGGCGGCGCCGTCGGTGAGCCCGGTGGCCGGGTCGACGGTGATCGCCACCCGGTCGGCGGCGGCCGGCAGGGTCGTGGTGGTGACCGACGAGTCGGTGGCCTGGTCGGTGGCCTGATCGGTGGCCCGTCGGGTGCCGGTGGGGTCGGTCGAGTCGAACACCTTGGCGCCGAGCCAGAACGTGAGCCCCACCGCCACGAGGAGGCCGATCAGGGAGAAGCCGGCGCATCCCGCCCCTACGCCCCCGGTCCCCCTCGACACGCGGGCGAAGGTACTGCGCCGGGGCGGGGCGCGGGACGCGGTCGGGGCGGTGCGCCCGCGTGGTCCATCCGGCCGGTTCGGCGTCGGCCTGACGAGGCGTCAGATAGCTTGCGGGGCCGTGCCCGCCCCGACGCTCGCCGAGCTGGTCGATCCGTCTCGCACGGCGGTGGTGACCTCGGAGGTGCAGCGGGGCGTGGTCGGGCCGAACTCGGCGCTGCCGGCGCTGGCCGAGGCGGCGGCGCCGATGGTCGAGCGGGTGTGCGTGCTGTGCCGGGCGGCCCGGGCCGCCGGCGTGCGGGTGATCCACGCCACCGCCGAGCGGCGGGCCGACGGGGCCGGTTCGAACGCCAACGCCCGGCTGTTCCTCGGCGTGCGCCGGTCGCCGGTCCAGCTCCTGCCCGGCTCGGATGCGGTGGCGGTGATGCCCGAGCTCGGCCCCGAGCCGGAAGACCTCGTCCTCACCCGCCTCCACGGCCTCAACCCGATGGCCGGCACCGACCTCGACCCGATCCTGCGGAACCTCGGCGTCACCACGATCGTGGTCACCGGCGTGTCGGTGAACGTGGCGGTCACCAACCTGGTGATGGACGCGGTGAACGCCGGCTACCAGGTGGTGGTGCCGCGGGACGGCGTGTGCGGCATCCCGGCCGACTACGCCGCCGCGGTGCTCGACCAGACCGTCGCCCTGCTGGCCACCCTCACCACCGTCGACGACCTCTGTGCCGCCTGGGAGGGCCGCTCGTGACCGACCCCAGCCCCGCCCCCACCGACGTTGACCCCGACGGCGACGACCCGCGCGCCGACCTGCGCTGGGGCACGATCCCTCGGGCCTTCGCCGATGCGGTGGCCACCGGAGGGAAGCGCGAGGCGATCGTCGACGGCGACCGGCGGTGGACCTGGAACGAGCTGGGCGCCGAGGTCGACCGGGCCGCCGCCGCCTTCCTCGCCGCCGGCATCGAGGTGGGGGACCGCGTGGCGATCTGGGCGCCGAACTGCGCCGAGTGGGTGGCCGCCCTCCTCGGCCTCCAGGGCGCCGGGGCGGTGCTCGTCCCGCTCAACACCCGGTACAAGGGCGCCGAGGCGGCCGACATCCTGGCTCGCAGCCGGGCCCGCATCCTGGTGACGGTGGACGGGTTCCTCGGCGCCCGCTACCCGGCCATGCTCGACGGCGCCGACCTGCCTGACCTCGAGCGGGTGGTGGTGCTGCGGCCCGACGGTCCGGTGGACCCGGACGGTCCCGGCCACCGACCCGGCCTCGCCTGGGAGGACTTCCTCGCCACCGGCGCCGACGTCGACCCCGCGGCGGTGGCGGCCCGCCGCGCCGACCTCTCGCCGGAGGCCACCGCCGACCTGCTCTACACGTCGGGCACGACCGGCAAGCCCAAGGGCGTCGTGTGCGCCCACCGCCAGACCCTGCGCACGGTGGCCACGTGGGCCAACGTCGTCGGCCTCGGCGCCGACGATCGCTACGTGGCGGTCAACCCCTTCTTCCACTCGTTCGGGTACAAGGCCGGGATCGTCGCCTGGATCGTTACCGGCGGCACCCTGCTCCCGGTCCCGGTGTTCGACGTGCCCGAGGTGATGCGGCTGATCGCCGAGGAGCGGGGCTCGATGCTGCCGGGCGCGCCGACGCTCTACCAGACGATCCTCAACCACCCGGAGCGGGCGGCGCTCGACTCGTCGTCGCTGCGCCTGGCGGTCACCGGCGCCGCCTCCGTGCCCGTCTCCCTCGTCGAGCAGATGCGCGACGACCTCGGCTTCGACACGGTGATCACCGCCTACGGGCTCACCGAGGCATGTGGCTTCGCCACGATGTGCCGGCGCACCGACGACGCCACCACGATCGCCACCACCTCGGGCCGGGCCATGCCCGGGATCGAGGTGCAGGTGGTCGACGAGGCCGGCGGCGTCCGGCCCGCCGGGGAGGCCGGCGAGGTGGTGGTGCGGGGCTACAACGTGATGGCCGGCTACTTCGAGGACCCCGCGGCCACCGCGGTGGCGATCGACGCCGAGGGGTGGCTGCACACGGGCGACGTCGGTGTGATGGACGAGCGGGGCTATCTGCGGATCACCGATCGGATCAAGGACCTGTTCATCGTCGGCGGCTTCAACGCCTACCCGGCCGAGATCGAGAACCTCCTGCTCGCCCATCCCGACATCGCCCAGGTGGCGGTGGTCGGGGTGCCGGACGAGCGCATGGGCGAGGTCGGCGTGGCCTTCGTGGTCGCCACCACGGGCGCGGAGCCCGACCCCGATGCGATCATCTCCTGGGCCCGCGGCGCCATGGCCAACTTCAAGGTGCCTCGGGCGGTCCACGTCGTGGACGCCCTCCCGTTCAACGCGGGGGGCAAGGTGATGAAGTTCGAACTCCGAGATCGGCTCCGGGAGGACCCGTCGTGAACCACCAGCTCTTGGCCACCGTGGCCCTCGACAGCGCCGACGGCTTCCACGTCGGGGTCCTGCTCCTGCGGGTCGTGGTCGGCCTGACCTTGGCCGCCCACGGGTACAACAAGTTCTTCGGCGGCGGTCGTATCCCCGGCACCGCCCGCTGGTTCGACTCGATGGGCATGAAGCCCAACGGCAAGATCCACGCCGTGCTGGCGGCCACCACCGAGTTGGGCTCGGGCCTCCTGCTGGCCGCCGGGTTCCTGACCCCGCTGGCCGCGGCCGGCTTCGTCGGCCTGATGGTGGTGGCCGCGTGGACCGTCCACCGCCCGAACGGGTTCTTCATCGTCAAGAACGGCTGGGAGTACAACCTCGTGCTGGCCACCGCGGCGGTGGCGATCGCCTCGATGGGCCCGGGCCGGTTCTCGGTGGACGATCGCATCGGGCTCGACCTGTCGTTCACCCCGAAGACCGCGCTCGCGATCGCGGTGGGCGCCGGCCTCGTGGGGGGCATCGGCCTGCTGGCGGCGTGCTTCCGCCCGCCGGCGCCGAGCGCGCCCGACGAGGACTCGTGACCGATCCGGCCGCCGGCGGTGAGGAGCCGCGCGCCGCGGACGGTCGGGTCCCCGGTCGACGGGGCCGAGCCACCCGCCAGCGCCTCCTCGAGTGCGTGGCCGAGATGCTCCGCACCACGTCCTACCGGGACCTCAAGGTGGTCGACATCGCCCGGGAGGCCGGGACCTCGCCGGCCACCTTCTACCAGTACTTCCCCGACGTGGAATCGGCCGTGCTGGTCCTGGCCGACGAGATGGTGGCCGAGGGGATGACCCGCTTCGCCGCCACCGTGGCGGGGACCTCGTGGCGGGGCCGGTCCGGCTTCGAGGGCGCCGAGGCGCTGGCCGCCGCCGTCCTCGACTTCTGGGCCGAGCACCAGGCGGTGCTCCGTGTGGTCGACCTCGCCACCGACGAGGGCGACCACCGCTTCGCCAACGTGCGCACCCGCCTCCTCAACGACCTCAACAACGCGCTGGCCTCGGCGGCCCGGGAGCAACAGGCCGCCGGTCGGGGCCAGGCCGGCGTCGATCCCAACGCGGTGGCCGGCGTGCTCGTCGCCATGCTGGCCCACGTCTCGGCCCACCGACGCGGCTTCGAGTTCTGGGGCGTGCGGTCCGACGACCTGCGCGAGGCGATGGCCCGCATCATCTTCTGGTCGGTCACCGGCCAGCGGCCGCCCGGGGCGACGAGCGGCACCGGTCGCTGAACGTCGCCGGTGCGCCGTGGGTCGGTGCGCCCCGGGCGTCGATCACCCCCTACGCTGACCGCCCGTGAAGGTCGACGACGTCCAGGGCGACGACTCCATCATCGAGGACCGGCGCGGGCAGTCGGGCGGCTCGGGCGGTGGGGGGCTCAGCATCGGCAAGGGCGGCAAGATCGGCATCCCCGCGCTGATCATGCTGGTGGTCGGGCTGCTGGTCAGCCGGGGCGGTGGGGGAGGCGGCGGCGGGAGCTCGCTGCCGGACCTGCTGAACCAGATCTCCGGCGGCGGCCAGGCCACCTCCGAGGAGGTCCCGGCGGCCGACGCCTCCACCGACGACGCGCAGCGCAAGTGGCTCCGCCAGGTGTCCACCATCATCCAGGACTACTGGGAGCAGGAGTTCAAGGACTCCGGCAAGACCTACGAGCCCGCGTCGCTCGTGGTCTTCGACTCGCCCACCTCCACCGGCTGCGGCGTCGGCTCCCCCGAGACCGGGCCCTTCTACTGCCCGCCCGACAAGAAGGTCTACATCGACCTCGGCTTCTACCAGCAGCTCGAGAGCCAGCTCGGCTTCGACGGCGATTTCGCCATGGCCTACGTGATCGCCCACGAGTGGGGCCACCACATCCAGAACCTCCTCGGCATCAACGAGCAGGTGCAGCAGCAGACCCAGGGCGCCTCCCAGGAGGAGGCCAACCAGCTCTCGGTCAAGATGGAACTCCAGGCGGACTGCTTCGGCGGCGTGTGGGCCAAGTCGGCCTACGACGAGGGGCGCCTCGAGAAGGGCGACCTCGACGAGGCCCTGAACGCGGCGGCCGCGGTCGGCGACGACCGCATCCAGGAGAAGACCCAGGGCCGCATCGACCCCGAGTCCTTCACCCACGGCACCGCCGCCCAGCGCCAGAAGTGGTTCGACACCGGCTACGAGTCCGGCGACCCCTCGAAGTGCAACACCTTCGGCTGACCCGGCCCGCGGCCACGCCCCAGCACCACCACCTCCGAACTTCGTACGGAAGGTGACCTCGGAGGTCCACGCCCGTACCGGGTTGGACGAGGTGGGGTCGTCCGCGGACGCCTCGGCGATCTGGCAGAGTCCGGCGATGGCCAGCGTGCTGCCCGCGGACCGGCTCTCGATCGGGATCCAGCTCCCGATCCAGTCGAAGGCGACCACCTTCGTCGAACCGTGGGAGGCCGACGCCGGCGCCGCCGAGCTGGCCGCGGTGGCCCGGGCCGCCGATGCCGCCGGGCTGGCCTACGTCGCGGTGTGCGACCACGTGGCCATCCCCGCCGACCACGCCGGCGCCATGGGCACCGAGTGGTGGGACACCGTCGCCACCCTGGGCTGGCTGGCGGGCATCACCGAGCACGTCCGGCTGCTGAGCCACGTCTACGTCCCCGCCTACCGCCACCCGCTCCAGGTGGCCAAGGCGTTCTCCACGCTCGACGTCGTCTCCGGCGGGCGGATCGTGCTCGGCGTCGGCGCCGGCCACGTGCAGGGCGAGTTCGAGGTGCTCGGCGTGCCCTTCGCCGACCGGGGGCGACTGCTCGACGAGTCGATCGACGCCCTCCGAGCCGCCTTCGCCGAGGACTACCCCACGCTGCCCGGACCCCGCTGGCCGGCCGCCGACCTCGGCCAGCACCCCCGCCCGATCCAGGAGGACGGCCCGCCGATCTGGGTGGGCGGTTCGTCGCCGGCGGCGATGCGGCGGGCCGCGGTGCGCGGCGACGGCTGGCTGCCCCAGGGCCCGCTCACCCCGGAGTCGGTGGCGCAGATGCACCGGCTGCGGGCCGACGCCGGTCGCCACGACCCCTTCGACATCGGGGCGCTCATGGGGGCCACCTACATCGGCGAGCCCACCTGGGACCTCGGCGGCGCCGCCCTCACCGGCCCCCCGGCCAAGGTCGCCCACGTGCTCGGCAAGTTCCAGACGATGGGGGCGGCGCAGGTGCAGGTGCGCCTCCGCAGCCGCTCGGTCGACGAGCTGGTCGACCAGATCCACCGGCTCGGCGCCGAGGTCCTCCCCGACCTCGCCCCCTGACCCGTCCACCCCGTCGCCAACTTCGTCCGGAATGAGGACGTAGCGGTCGCATTCCGGACGGAGTTCGCAGGGGCCGTCGCCAACTTGGTCCGGAATGAGGACGTGGAGGTCGCATTCCGGACAAAGTTGGGTGGTTCGCCCGCCTGGTTGGAGGTTGCTCGTGTTGCTCGACGGCAAGGTCGCCATCGTCTCCGGCATCGGTCCCGGCATGGGCCGTGACCTCAGCCTCGCCTTCGCCCGCGAGGGGGCCGACGTGGCCCTCGGCGGACGAACGCCGGCCAAGCTCGAGGAGGTGGCGGCCGAGGTCGAGGCGTTGGGGCGACGGGCGCTGCCGGTGGTGTGCGACATCGCCGACGAGGCGGCGTGTCGGACCGCGGTCGATCGGGTGGCGGCCGAGCTCGGACGGGTGGACGTGCTGGTCAACAACGCCTTCGACGGGGGCGACGCCACGCCGTTCGTCGATGCCGACCTCGACCGCTGGCGCACCACGATGAACGTCAACCTCTGGGGCACGTTGGCGATGACCCGGGCCGCGGTGCCGCACCTGTCGGCCCACGGTGACGGGCGGGTGATCATGATCAACTCGATGTCGGTCCAGCGCATCCAGAAGCGCTGGGGCGCCTACGTCGCCTCCAAAGGCGCGCTGGCCGCCGTCACCAAGACCCTCGCCCTCGAGCTCGGCGAGCTCGGCATCCGGGTGAACGCCATCCACCCCGGTTACATCTACGGCGACTCGGTGGAGTGGTACTTCAACCACCTCGCCGAGAAGCAGGGGATCTCCTTCCAGGAGGTCTACGACGAGGTGGCGGCGGAGACCTGCCTCGGCTACCTGCCCCACTCCGAGGAGATCGTCGGCACCGCCGTGTACTTCGCCTCGGACCTGGCGAAGCCGGTCACCGGCCAGATGATCGGCGTGAACGCCGGCCACTGGTTCAACGGCTGAGCGGCTGACGATCCGCTAACGCTCCGTGCGTACCCTCCGGGGCCATGCGAACCGAGCCGAAGCACCGGCGCGGACGGGCTCTCGCAGCAAGCGCCGCGCTCCTCGTCGTCGGGTTGGCCCTGGTGCCTGCCCCCCAGCCGGCGGTGGCCGTGCCGATCTCCGCCGCGCCCGGCTGCTACGACGCGCCGGGTGACCCCCTCGTCGGCGACTTCTGTCCCGGCGACGGCGAACCGGGGACGGTTCGCCTGGAGGTGACCGGCGACATCGGCTCGGGCGCCCAGGTGGTCGTCGACACGGACGTGGCGCCCTGCGACACGATCGACGGCTCCGGCACCTTCACGCCGTCGCGGTGCTACTCGGGCGTGTCGATCTCGGTGCCCACCGCCCCGGTGTGCGGGTACCTGGACTCCTATGACCGGGGCGTCGACCGCGGCGCCACCTTCTACGGGCGCACCGCCATCGATTGCAGCATCACCCCGAACTACCTGACCGACACCGGCTCGATGCTCTACCGCGACTGGGCGAACACCGATTACCGCACCGGCCTGTCCCGCGACTCCTGCGAGGACCAGTTCACCGTCGCCTACGTGTACGGCGGTCCCGCCAACGTGGTCGGCGCCCGTTGGAGCGAACGAGGTCCCGGGGGGCTGTCTTGCACCTTCACCCGCAACGCCACCGGCCCCGACGGCTCCGACGCCCAGCCCGACGGGCTGTACGGGCCCACCTGGATCAAGGGCGTCGCCTTCCTGACGATCCAGAACGCGGGGGGTGAGAGCGAGATCCTCGGGGCGGTGGTGTGGCTGCCGGTCGACGGCACCGAACGGGACCGAGCGCCGTTGGCCGAGTTCGCGCCGCAGAAGTCCGAGGGCGCCGGCGACTACTGGTTCCAGAACACCAGCCGTTCCCAGTGGGGCCACCCGATGGGCTACGAGTGGACCTTCGAGGTGGTCGATCCGGGCGACGAGGACTACCGGGTGCTCGGGACATCCACCGAGCCCGAGCCCGACTTCGTATTCACCGAGGGCACCTACGCGCGCGTCACCCTCGTGGTCACCGACCTGGTCAACGGCCTCACCGACGACGCCGCCAAGCCGTTCACGATCGACTACGGCGTCACCGGTGGGCCCGTCGGCGGCGGGTTGCCGGTGGTGACCGTCGAGGCCACCGACGCCACCGCCGCCGAAGCCGGGCCCGACCCGGGGGCGTGGGCCCTGGAACGCTCCCGGGTGGTGGACCCGATGACGGTCACGGTGGCCACCAGCGGGTCGGCGATCGCCGGCGTGGACTTCGTGGCGGTACCCCAGCAGATCACCTTCCCGATCGGCGAACGCAACGTCGAGGTGGCCCTCACCCCGGTGGCCGACGCGGTGGCGGAACCCGCGGAGCGCGTCACCCTCCAGGTCCTGCCGGGCGCCGGCTACGCCGTCGGCGATCCGTGGCGGGACGACGTCGTGATCACCGACGCGGTGGCCACGACCACGACCACGACCACCACGCCGCCGCCGACGAGCGTGCCCACCACCGTCGTCCCGCCGACCTCGACCTCGACGACCTCGACCTCGACCACGACGACGACCGTTCCGGCCACCACGACTACGTCCGTTCCGGCCACCACGACGATTCCGGCCACCACGACCGTTCCGGCCACGACCACGACGACGGGGCCGGCGACGACGGTCCCGCCGACCACGACCTCGACCACGTCCGGTTCCACCACCGTGGAGACCGTGGTTCCGTCGACGACGACCACGACCACTCCGCCGGCGGTGGGCCCCGACCGAGCGCTCGTTGCCCGGTGGTTCTCGGCCACGACGGGCCGGGCGCCGACCACCGCCGAGTCCGATCGGTGGGCGGCGGCACTGGCCGATGCCGGTTCCGGCCCCGAACGGATCGCCGCGGTCGCGGCGGCGTTCGTGGCCTCGCCGGAGTACCGGACGGCCACGGTGGAACGGGCCTACCGCTCCGACCTGGGCCGGGCCTCCGACGCCGACGGCCGCACCTACTGGACCACCCGCCTCGAGTCCGCGACGACCGCCGCCCTCCGGGCCTCGCTCCTGAGCAGCGCCGAGGCCGGCCGAGCGTGGCCCGACGACGAGGAGTTCGTCGCCCACCTCTACCGGGTAGTCCTCGGCCGCCAACCCGATGGCGCCGGCTTCGCCCACTGGACCGCCCGCCTGGCGTCCGGGACCAGCCGATCCGCCGTGGCTCGCGCCTTCCTCTCGAGCACGGAAGCGGCCCGGTTCGAGGTGGTCGAGGCGTACCGACAAGTGCTCGGCCGGGAGCCGACCGACGCCGAGCTCGACCGGTGGATCCCGGTCGTGATCGAGGAGGGCAGCGCGCCGCTGCTGGTCGCTCTGCTCAGCGCGTCCCGCTGAGCGGTCCGGCTGGGAGACTCGACCCGTGTCGGTCGACGACGAGGAGCTGATCGCCGTCGTCGCCGCGCTCGGCATCGAGCGGATCGACGTCGCCGAGGCGGCCGGCGCCGCCCTTGGTCGGCCCGATGTGGTCGGCGTCCTGGCCACCTGCCCCGGCGTCGCGCTGAGCGAGGACCACCTGCGGATCGACCCCCTCCCGCGCCATCTACCCTCCGCGACCACGGTCGCCCTCGCCGGCACGGGGGCCGCCGAGGTGCTCCGGCGCGAAGGGCGGATCGAGGAGCTCGGCCGCCTGGCCGAGACCGGCCGGCTCCCGCATGTGCTGCGAGACGCGATCGGCGCCGCTCTGCGCACCCAGCCGCCGTTGGTGAGCGGCGACGTCCTGCGATCGTGGCGGCGCGGCGGCCTCCTGCCCCGTGGCGACCCCTACGAGCGGTGGCTCGACGTCGCCTGCCGGACGTTGGCGGAGGGTTCGACCGCCGAGGTGGTCGCCGGGTTCGAGGCCGCCCGCCAGGCCTTCGAGGACATCGGTGAGGTCGAGGCCGAGATCTCCGCGGGGCTGGCCGCCGCGGTCCACGCCCGGCGCATCGACGATCTCGCCACGATCGTGCGGTGTGCCGAGCGGGCCGACGAGTTGCTCGCCGCCGGGCACCGGGAGGCCCTCGCCCCCCACCTGCTAGGGCTCGCCCTCCGTCACCAGCTCGCCGGCGACCCCGAGGCCGCGATCGGGGCGCTCGATCGGTTCCCCGCCGATCGCCTGGCCGGTGACTGGGCGGCCCAGGTGTGGATGATCCGGGGCACGAACCTGATGCTGCTCGAACGCCATCGCGAGGCCGTCGGAGCGTTCGTGGCCGCGACCGGCCACGGCGGCGATGCCAGCTACGCGGTCGCCCTCGAACTGCTGGCCACCGCTCGCTGGCACGCCGGCGACCCGGCCGGCGCGCTGGCCGACCTCGACCGTGCCGTGGCCGTCGCCGCCGAGGTCGGGGCCGTGTCCACCGCGGACCTCGCCCGGAGCCACCACCGGCTCCTCGCCGCCGCCCTCGGCGTGCCGGCGGACCCCGAGGCCGCGCCCCCGTCGGCGGCCCCACCGGCGGGCCGGGCCGAGGAGGTCCGCGACATGGGCACGATCACCGACGCGCTCCGAGCGGCGGCCGACGGCGACCTCGGCGCGGCCCGCGCCGCCGCGGCGGACCTCGGCCTGCCGGCCCGGGCTGTCCGCACCGCCCCGTGGGTGGTGGCGCTCCGGACGGCCCTGCTCGATCCCGATCCTGCGCTGGAGGCGCTGGCCCGGCGCCACCGGACTCTCGGGACCCCGCTCCAGGCCGGCGAGATCGCCCGGGACCACCTGGCCGGCGGCCCGCCGGTGCCGGCCTCGTTCCGGCCGGTGCTCCCGGCGATCTGGTGCGAGCCCGCCACGGCGTCGCTCGAACCGCGGCTGATCGGCGACGCCGCCGTGGTGGTCGACGGACGGCCGGTCCGATCGCTCGACTGGGACCGCAGCCGGGTCCGGGAGCTGTGCCTGCACCTCGCCGCCCATCCCACCGCCGCCCGCGAGCAGGTGGCGGCGCGGCTGTGGCCCGACCTGGATCGGCCCGCCGCCAAGCGCAACCTGCGGGTCACGCTCTCCTACCTGCGCCGCGCCCTCGACCCGGGCGGATCGGCTCCCGACCGCTCGCCGCTGCTCGACGAAGGGGCCGGGCTGCTCGGGTTCGCGCCCGGCGCGGTGCGGATCGACCTCACCGACCTGGCGGCGACCGGTGAGGAGCTGCGCCTCGCGGTGGCCAGGGGCGACGACGCCGGCGTCGTCGCCGCCGCCCGCGCGCTGGTCCGCTTCCCCCGGGGTGAGCTCCTCGGCGGGGCGGTTCCCGAGTGGGCGGCGCCGTTCGACCAGGCCCGCCGTGACGCCGAGGTGGAAGCGGCCTCCGCGGCCACGCCCCGCCTGCTGGCCCTGGCCCAGGACGGCTTGGCGGAGGCGGTGGCCGAACGCGGCCTTGCCATCGACCCGTGGGCCGAGCGGCTCCACCAGGCGGTGGTTCGGGCCCGGATCGGCCGGGACGACCTCGACGGTGCCCGCCGAGCGATGGCGCGCAGCCTGCGGGCGGTGCAGGACCTCGGTGCCGACCCGGAGCCGGCCACCGTCGAGCTGGCCCGCCGGCTCGGCCTCCGGACGATCGCGGGCGACGCCGGCTGATCCGGTCCCGTAGCGGCCCCCGGGTGGGACACACTGGCCCGATGAAGCTCTTCGCCTTCGTCAAGCGCAAGGAGGGGATGTCCCGGGAGGACTTCCTCGCCTACTGGCACGGCACCCACGGCCCCCTGATCCGGGACACGCCCGGGCTCGGCGACCGCACCCTCCGCTACGAACAGCACCCGGCCCGCGCCGACGACCGCTCGGGCTGGGACGGCGTGGCGGTGCAGGAGTTCGCCTCGTGGGACGACTTCCTCGCCATGCTCTCGGGTCCGGCCGGTGAGGCGATGCGGGCGGACGAGGCCAACTTCCTCGACTCGTCGTCGATCAAAGTGGTGTTCACCGACGAGCCGGTCGTGGTCATCGGGCCGGAGGCGGCGGCGGCGTCGGGTGGCGAGATGGACGGGGCGGGCGCATGAGCGGGCGGTTCGACGGGCGACGGGCGGTGGTCACCGGGGGCGCCTCGGGTATCGGCGAGGCCACCTGCCGCCTGCTCGCCGCCGAGGGGGCCGCGGTCACGGTGCTCGACCGCGATGCCGACGGCGCCGCCCGGGTGGCGGCCGAGGTGGGCGGCCGGGCCGCGGTGGCCGACGTGCGCGACGGCGACGCCCTCACCGCCGCCATCCGCGATGCGGCGGAGGCGATGGGCGGGCTCACCGACCTGGTCAACAACGCCGGCCTCGGCACCGCCAAGCCGCTGCTCGACTACACCGACAAGGAGTGGGCGCTGCTCTTGGACGTCAACCTCAGCGGCACGTTTTTCGGGATCCGGGCCGCCGCACCGCTGATGATCGAAGGCGGCGGCGGCTCGATCGTCAACAACGCCTCGCTCACCGGCCTGCGCCCCACCCGGGGCGAGGCGCCCTACTCGGCCGCCAAGGCCGGGGTGCTCGCCCTCACCAAAGGCGCGGCCCTCGAACTGGCGCCCCACATCCGGGTCAACGCCGTGGCCCCGGGCATGGTCCGCACGCCGATGTCGGAGATCGTCGTCTCGACCGACGCGTGGCGGCAGGCCGCCGAGGCCGGCACCCCGGCCGGGCGGATCGGCACCGCGGAGGAGGTGGCCGAGGTGATCGCCTTCCTCGCCAGCGATGCCGCGTCCTACGTCACCGGCCAGACGATCGTGGTCGACGGCGGCTCCGCCCTTCCCAGCCTCCAGTCCGACGCCCTGCTCCGGGCGATCTCCGAGTCGGGGTGGGCATGATGCTGAGCGACGGCGACCGCATCCGCAACCTGCTCGGGATGTACGCCGAGCGGATGGACGCCGGCGACTTCGAGGGGGTCGGCGACCTGTTCGAGCGCGGCGTGCTCGCCGATGCCGACGGTCGGCCGATCGCCAGTGGGGCCGAGGAGGTGGCGGTCTTCTACGCCGGAGGCGTGCAGCTCCACGACGGCTCGCCCCGCACCCGGCACCTGGTCACCAACACGGTGCTGTCGGATCGGGCGGGCGACGGATCGGTCACCGCCCGCTCGGCCTTCGTCGTGCTCCAGCTCGTCGGCGACGGGTCCCTCCACCCGATCGCCGCCGGCCGCTACGTCGACCGGTTCGAGCAGGACGACCACGGAACCTGGCGGTTCTCGGAACGGCGCTTCGCCCTCGACCTGGTCGGCGATCTCTCCCGGCACTGGGGCGGTCCGACGTGAGCGATCCGGGCGCCCCTGATATCGGCGAGCCCGCCACCTCCACGGCCGCGGATGGTGGCGAGGGCCCGCCCCTGCGGCGCACCGACCGAGGAGCGGTCACCACCCTCACCCTCGCTCGTCCCGGCAACCGCAACGCGCTCTCGGCGGCGATGCTCGACGCGCTGGCCGCCGCCCTGGCCCAGATCGCGGCCGACCAAACGGTGCGGGTGGTGGTGCTGGCCGCGGAGGGGCCGGCGTTCTGTGCCGGCCACGACCTGCGGGAGCTGCGGGCGCTGCCCGATCACGAGGCGCGGGCCCGCCTGTTCGCCCGGTGCTCCGACGTGATGGTGGCCGTCGCCCAGCTACCCCAGCCCGTGATCGCCGCGGTCCACGGGGTGGCCACCGCCGCCGGGTGCCAGCTCGTGGCCACCTGCGATCTGGCGGTGGCGGGGGCGTCGGCTCGGTTCGCTACGCCGGGCGTGGACATCGGCCTGTTCTGCACCACGCCGATGGTGGCGGTCAGCCGCGCCGTACTGCCCAAGCACGCGTTCGAGCTCGTCCTCACCGGTGAGCTGGTCGACGCCGACCACGCCCACCGCATCGGGTTGGTCAACCGTGTGGTGCCCGACGACGAGCTCGGTGCCGCCGTCGACGCCCTCGCGGACATGGTGGCGTCCAAGCCCCCGGCGGTGATGGCGCTCGGCAAGGAGGCGTACCGGCGCCAGCGTGACCTCGCCCTCGTCGACGCCTACGGGTTCGCCGCCGAGGTGATGGCGGCCAACCTCGGCCGGGCCGAGGCGGTCGAGGGCATCGACGCCTTCCTCGGCAAGCGCCCGCCTCGCTGGCCCGAGCCGTGAGCGCTCGATCGTGAGCGACGAACCCCGGACCGACGGCGCCGGCCCGGCCGCGGCCGAGCAGCTGCGGCCGCTCCTCTTCGGCGACGTACCGGTCGAGCGCTGGCCGGTGGGAGACGACACGCCCGGCGAGCCGTGGCAGACCTTCGTCGGTGCCCGTCGCCACCTCGCCGCCGGAGACCAAGACCTCGCCATCCGCGACTGGGCCCGGGTTCCGCTCTTCCCGGCGGTGGAGTCCCGCCACGTCGCCCAGGCGTGGTCCTTCCTGCGCTCGGTGAACGTCCATCCCGACGCGGCGATCGCTGCTCATGTTCTCGGCGTCGTGGTCGAGGTCCCGGTCGACGCCGGCCACGACGTGCTGGCCGGCTACGAGGACGGATCGGTGCGGTACCTGCACTGCGGCGGTGGCGTCACGGTGGTCGAGGCGGCCACGGTGCCGACGGTTGTAGCGGCGCTGGCCGGCCTCCTGGCGGCCGGCCGGTTGCTGGCCGAGCGGATCGGGACCTGGACCGAGCCCGCCCGCCCGGCGCTGCTGGCCGGCCACCTGCGGGTGAGCGTCCTGACGCCGGGCGGCCTGCGCTTCGGCCAGGGACCCGAGGCGGCCGTGGCCGCCGATCCCTCGGCCGGCGGGGTGCTGGTCGCCGCCACCCAGCTCCTCGTCGCGGTGGTCGCCCTCGGCTCCTGACGACCAGGTCGTGGGCGGCGGATACGGTCCGGACGTGCTCGGAGGTGACCACGTCTGGATCTCTCGACTCGACCCCGCCGACGACCCGGCGGCGAGGCCCGACGGCCTTCGCCTGGCGGTCAAGGACTGCATCGACGTCGCCGGCGTGATCACCACCGCGGGAAGCCCGGTCGTCGCCGAGCGGGGCCAACCCGCAGCGGCCGACGCCCGCTGTTTGGTGGGGTTCCGGGCGGCCGGGGCCCGGATCATGGGCAAGGCCAACCTGCACGAGCTGTGCTTCGGGTCGAGCGGCGTGAACGAGGCGTACGGCACGCCTCGCAACCCGATCGAGCCGGGCCGGGTGCCGGGTGGTTCCTCGAGCGGCTCGGCGGTGGCGGTGGCCACCGGCCAGGCCGACATCGCCCTCGGCACCGACACCGCCGGCTCGATCCGGAACCCGGCGGCGGCCTGCGGCGTGGTCGGCCTCAAGCCCACCTACGGGGTGGTGCCCGTGGACGGGGTGCGGCCGCTGGCGCCGAGCCTCGACACGGTAGGCGTCCTGGCCCGCACCGTGACCGAGGTGGCCATGGGGGCGACGATGCTCGACGAGCGCTTGGTGACCGGCGACCTCGACCCGGCGGCTGCGGTGGGTCGGGTGCGCTTGCCGGGTACGGATCCGACGATCGACGCGGCGATCGACTCGGCCCTGCTCGACGCCGGCCTGCGGATCGAGGAGGTCGATCTGCCCGGCTGGGACGCCGCCCACGACGCCACGCTCACCGTGCTGTTCGGTGAGGCCCTGATCGTCAACGCCGACCTCTGGCCTCGCCAGCGGGCTCGTCTCGGCGCAGACCTGGTCGAGAGGTTCACCCTCGCCGAGGCGATCGGACCGGCCGAACTGGGGGAGGCCCGGGCTCGCCGCCTGCCGTGGCGGGCCGAGCTGGCCGAGGTGCTCGGCGCCGTCGGCGTCCTGGCCCTGCCCGCCGCTCTCGCCTACCCGGCTCGCATCGGGGAGCACGCGGTCCCGCCCAACCGGGCGGCGGCGGCGATCAACCTCGCCGGCCACCCGGCGCTGGTGCTACCGGTTCCGTCCGGTGGCCTGTTCCCGGCCGCCCTCCAGCTGGTGGCCGCCGACCACCATGAGCCTCGCCTGCTCGCCACCGCCGCGGCCATCGAGGCCGCACTGCGCTGATTGGGCGCCGGTGGTTGGCGGGGCGGAGTCAGCGCGCCATGCCGAGCGCGCCGGCGGCACCCAGGAGGACGGCGGCGATCGCAACGTAGGCGACGACCAACTGGATGCCCATCGACCTCATCTCGCCGCGGAGCTCCCTGCCGAGATCGTTGATCTCGCCGCGGAGTTCGGTGCGGAGCTGGTTGATCTCGCCGCGGAGTTCGGTGCCGAGGTCGTTGATCTCGCTGCGGAGTTCGGTGCCGAGCTGGTTGATCTCGCTGCGGAGTTCGGTGCGGAGCTGGTTGATCTCGCCGCGGAGTTCGGTGCCGAGGTCCTTGATCTCGCCGCGAAGCTCGGTCTCGACCCGGTGGATCGCCGCGCCGAGGTCCTCGCGCACCGTTGCCACCGCTGCGTCGAGGTCGGCGCGGTGGAGGACGGTGGCGTGGTCGAGATCTCGCGACGTGGCCACGTCCGCCCATCCGACCGGGGGAAGGTGTTCCATGAGGGTGGTGGCCTCCGTGGGGCCGAGCACCTCGTCGAGCCGCTGGTGCAGCTGGTGGCGGGTCTCTTCGGTGATGGTCATGGGTGCTCCGGAGCGGGCGGTGGTCGGGGGAGGGGAAGGCAGGAGACGTGGGTCTCGCGCACGACGGAGCGTGTCGTACGGTTCTAACCCCTTTCAGCCCGTTGGGCAACCATCGGATCGACACGGCATCTCGCGAGCGGTCGGTCGCGTAGCGTGCGCGGCCGGATCGATCCGAGGAGGGCGTCGTGCAGGACCTGGGGAGCGGGAAGACCGACGAGCGGCCGGTGCGGTTGGGCGGGGCCCTGGTGACGCTGGTCGACCCGCATCGTGGCCACGAGGTGGCCTACAACCGCTGGTACGAGCGGGACCACAGCCTCGCCGGCTGCATGATCGGCGCGTGGACGATCGGGATGGCCCGCTTCGTCGCCACCGCGGATCTCAAGGCGTTGCGCTACCCGGCCGACTCGCCGGTGGCCCCAGATCGGGCCGGCAGCTACCTCGCCCTCTACTGGGTGCTGGCCGGCCGCTTCGGCGAGTGGATGCGCTGGGGGAGCGAGCAGGTGGCGTGGCTCCACGAGCACGGCCGCATGTTCGACGAGCGCGACCACGTCCACACGCTGATGTACAAGTTCCGGACCGAGTACGAGGCGCCCGACGGCGTGCCGGTGGAGCTGGCCCTCGCCCACGGCTCGCGCCACGTCGTGCTGGTCATCGGGGAGCCGGCCGCTGGGCGTTCGCTCGACGAGGTCGATGCCTGGTTCCGCGCCCAGCCGATGCTCGGGGTGGTGGGCGCCGAGCTGACCGCGATCCCGCTGCCCGGCGACGCTGCGAAGGGGGTCCGGGCCGACTCGGCCGAGAACCGGTTCTGCCAGCTCTGGTTCGTCGACGACGACCTGTCGGCCGCGTGGGACGCCACCTTCGCCCCCCTCGGCGACCGCTTCCGAGGCGCCGGCCTCGGCGACCTCGTCCTCGTCGCCCCCTTCAAGGCCACCATCCCGGGCACCGACACGTACGCGGACCGTCTGTGGCTCGACCTCTGACCTGACGAGGCGTCAGAAACGGGGATACGCTCGCCACCATGACCGGCATCGACGAATCGTTCCCGAAGATCATCTCGGTCGACGACCACGTGATCGAGCACCGCACCGTGTGGCTCGATCGCCTCCCGTCGAAGTACCACGACGTCGGCCCGCGCACCATCCAGGAGCGGGGCACGATGCAGTTCGTCGGAGGCACGTTCAGCTACCAGCCCTCCGACGACGGCGAGCTCTGCGACTGGTGGCTCTACGAGGACAAGAAGATCCCCCAGACCCGCTTGTCCGCTGCGGTGGGCTTCAGTCGTGACGAAGTGAAGGTCACCGGCATCACCTACGAGGAGATGCGGCCGGGCTGCTGGGACCCCAAGGCCCGCCTCGAGGACATGGATGCCAACTGGACCGAGGCCCAGATGTGCTTCCCGTCGTTCCCCCGCTTCTGCGGCCAGACCTTCATGGAGGCCGAGGACAAGGTCCTGTCGGACCTTTGCGTCAAGGCCTACAACGACTGGATGGTGGAGGAGTGGTGCGGCGACTCCGACGGTCGCCTGATCCCGCTCACGATCACCCACCTCTGGGATGCGGACCTGGCCGCCGCCGAGGTCATCCGCAACGCCGAGCGGGGCGTGCGGGCCGTGTGCTTCAGCGAGATCCCGCCGTACCTCGGCCTCCCGTCGATCCACACCGACTACTGGGAGCCCTTCTTCCGGGCCTGCGCCGAGACCGGTACGGTCATCAACATGCACATCGGGTCGAGCTCGAAGATGCCGAGCACCTCGGCCGACGCCCCCGCCGCGGTCGGGTCCACGCTCACCTTCGGCAACGCCATGAGCTCGATGACCGACTGGTTGTTCTCGGGCTGGCTGGCCAAGCTCCCCAGCCTGAAGCTGGCCTACTCCGAGGGCCAGATCGGGTGGATCCCCTACATCCTCGAGCGGGCCGACAACGTGTGGGACGAGAACCGGGCGTGGGGCGGCTTCGGCGACAAGGTCCCCGAACCGCCGAGCACCTACTACTACCGCCAGATCTACGGCTGCTTCTTCGACGACGTCTACGGCCTCGAGAACATCGAGAAGTGCGGGATCGACAACATCTGCTTCGAGACCGACTACCCCCACTCCGACAGCACCTGGCCCCACTCCAAGGAGACCGGGATGAAGCTGATGGGCAACCTCCCCGAGGACGTCGTGCGAAAGCTGGTGCGCGGCAACGCCATCGAGATGCTCCAGCTCCCCTTCGAGCCGTAAGCCAGGCCGGCCGGTCGTTCCGCCGGCCGGGCGGGGTCAGAAGGCCTGGCCGGTCGGCGCTGCGCCGGGGTCGTCGACGGGCGGCGGCGGCCACACGCCGCTGGCGAACCGCGGCGGCGGGCCGTCGGTGCCCGCTTCGGGATCGACGGGTGCCTCGGGTTCGCCGTCCTCGGTTGGAGGCGCGCCGCTGCCCTCGAGGCGAGCGGCGACGACGGCCACCGCGGCGCCGAGGACGAGGAGCACGCCGGCGGCGACCTTGTCGTCGCGCACGAGGTGGCCGACCAGGACGAGGATGCCGACGGTCACCGCGACCGCGCCGTACCAACCGGTGAAGCGGCGACCGTCGGGGGCGGCGGCCACGGTGGCGACGTAGACGGCGGCGGCGCCCAGGGTCATGGCCAGCAGCGCGGTGCCGACCTCGTGGAACGGGCCGCTGAGGAACCCGACGGCGTAGGTGAGGATCGGGAGGGCGGCGGCCAGCATCGGCGTGGCCCGGCGGCGGGCGCCGCGACGGTCGGCGACGCCGGCCACCGCCAGGTAGCCGACCCCGAAGACGAGGGAGGCCCACCCGAGCTTGGTGGACGGATCGTCGATCGAGGGGTACTCGTCCACCGACCCGTCGTCCTCGTCGTCGTATGAGTCGTACGAGTCGTAGTCGTCGAACGAGTCGTACTCGTCGTCGTAGGGGTCGAGGGTGGTGGAGCTCTCGCCGAACTCGTCGTCTGCGCCGTCCGGCGATGAGTTGTACCACTCGTCGTTGGCCGGGTCGGTGGACACCTCGTACCCCTCGGACGGGCCGATCGTCTGGAACGTGCTCGTGCCGGTGAACCCGGTGGCGAGTTGGGACAGCGGCTGGTCGACGATCTGGACCACCGCGACCAGCCAGAGTGCGATCAGAGCCCCGCCGAGGTAGATGCCGTAGCCGCGGGTGGGGCCGAAGCAGTACGCGATGCCCCAGAGCGCCGCCGCCACCAGCAGTACCGCGGTGGCTGTACCGGTGAAGTCACCGACCGAGTCGATGGGGCCGCTCGGGTCGTCGACGTCGACGAACAGGTACACCAGCAACGGGATCAGCCCGATCGCCGTCAGGCCGATGCCGCCGGTCTGGGCCCGGCGCCCCCGGTGGGCGAGGAGCAGCAGCACGCCCAGGCCCTCGAACCCGAGGCCGATCAGGATCCCGCCGATGCGACGGTGGTCGCCGAGCTGGGCGAGCGCCACCACGAGCGACGAGAGCAAGAGACCGGCGGCGATCGCCCCGGCCAGCGAGGCGGCGTGGGGGGCGGGCCGGGCGCCGTCGCCCGGTCCGGTGCGAGCCGCCGGCGGTCCCGAGGCCGGTGGTCCGGCAGCGGGTGGTTCGCCGGGCGGCGCGGGCGGCGGCTCGCCGGGCGCCTCGGACGTGCCGTGACCGGGCTCGTCCGCCCCCGGACTCGAAGCGCCTGGTTCCATCGTCGCCGACACGGGCCACCCCTCTCGCCGTTCCCCTGGGCGGCGACCCTACGAGGCCGGTGCGATCCGTGCTGGGACCCGCCGGGCCTCGGTCCTCAGCCGCGCCGGCGCCGGAGGCCGTCGACCACCAGCGCGATGCCGGCCACGATCGGGATGACCTGGAGGACGAGCCGGCCGAAGGGCGTGACGACGAACAGCGAGCCCGAGTGGTCGCCGAGCAGGAAGATCGTCACCGCCACCCCGATGGCGACGAGCACGACGCCGCCCGCGATCTGGGCGACGGGGCCGACCGGCTTCGTGAGGGCGGTGCCGCCCGCCCGCTCCCGGGCGGACTGCCGGGCCAGCCAGGCCGGGCTGCCGACCGGCAGGCCGTCGTCCATCGTCGGATCGTCCTCGGTCATCGGCCTGCCTCCGGAGGAACGGTCCCGTCGATCGACGCCCCCGTCGGCCGGCACCGTAGCTCGGTGCGGGCTGGGCGAGGCGGGGCGACGGAGGTCGGGCGACGGAGGTCGGGCGACTCGTGGGAGAAAACGAGAACGCGTTACATTTCTGCGGGTGACCGACACCGAGTACGGGCTGATCATCGGCGGCAAGAAGGTGGCGGCCGACGGCGGCTACGACGTGGTGAACCCGGCCACCGAGCAGGTGGTGGCCATCGCGCCCGACGCCAGCGCCGCCCAGGCTGCCGAGGCCTGCGCCGCGGCTCGTGAGGCCTTCGACGGGTGGGCCCGGACCTCGATGGAGGAGCGCTGCGCCCTTCTCGACCGGTTCGCGGACGTGTGGGACGCCCACCGTGACGAGCTGGTCCCCCTCGTGCAAGCCGAGACCGGGGCCACCATGCGGGTGGCCAAGACCATGCAGGTGCCCCAGGTGTCGGCCCGGTTCCGTCGCTACGCCCGGCCCGAGACCAACCTGGTCGCCCTCCCGCCGGCGGTCATGCCGGCCACCGCACTGGCGCCGGGCGGGATCGTCGGCGGCGTGCAGCACCGGGCGCCGGTGGGGGTGGTCGCCGCGCTCGCCGCCTACAACTTCCCGGTCACCAACATGGCCGGCAAGATCGCCCCCGCCCTCGCCATGGGCAACACGCTCGTGGTCAAGCCGCCGGTCCAGGACCCGCTCGGCGTGCTCCGCATGGTCGAGCTGTTCGAGGAGGCGGGCTTCCCGCCCGGGGTGGTCAACGCGGTCTCGGCCACCACGGTGGAGGCGGCCGAGGCGATCACCACCCACCCCGAGGTCGACATGATCTCGTTCACGGGGTCGACCGGGGTCGGGTGCCGGATCGCCGAGGTGGCGGGCAAGCAGATGAAGCGGCTGCTGCTCGAGCTGGGCGGCAAGGGCGCGGCGATCGTGTTCGACGACGCCGACCTGAAGAACGCCGTTTCCAACATCTCCAGCACCTGGACGTTCCACTCCGGCCAGATCTGCACGTCGCCCACCCGCGTCGTGGCCCAGCGGGGGATCTACGACGAGCTGGTCGGCCGCCTCACCGGCATGGCCGGCCACCTCAAGGTGGGCGACCCGCTCGAGCGCGACACCGTGCTCGGCCCGGTGATCACCGGCACCCACCGCCAGCGGGTGGAGGGCCTCATCGCCTCGGCCACCGCCGAGGGCGCCACCCTGGCCACCGGCGGCGAGCGCCCCGGTCTCGACACCGGCTTCTACGTGGCGCCCACCCTCGTGGTCGACGCCACCAACGCGATGACGATCGCCCGCGAAGAGGTGTTCGGCCCGGTGATCACCGTCATCCCCTTCGACACCGAGGACGAGGCGATCGCCATCGCCAACGACAGCCCCTACGGCCTCTACGACTATGTGTTCTCCGCCGACGCCGGCCGGGCCATGGAGGTGGCCAAGGTCCTCCGGGCCGGCAACGTCGGCATCAACACCCTCCAGCGCAACCACGAGGCCGCCTTCGGCGGTTTCAAGTACAGCGGCGTCGGCAGAGACGGCGGCTCCTGGGGCCTCCACGCCTACTCCGAACTCCAGTCCATCGTTTGGGCATGAGCGGTTTGGCTCCAGTGGTTCGAGCGAAGCGAGCTCGGGGGGTGTGGGGGGCAGAGCTTGCGGAGCCCCCCACCGAGGGACGATTCGGCTTGCCGGTCGTCCCTCCGAAGGTGGGCCGCCGCAGGCGATCGAGCAGCTCGTCCGAACGGAGTGAGCGAAGCGAACGAGTGAGGACGAAACGATGAAAGCCGTTGTATGGACTGGGGCCCTCGAGGTTCGGGACGATGTGGAGGTTCGGGACCTTCGCTCGGATGAGGTGCGGGTGCGGATCCACGCGGCCGGGCTGTGCCATTCGGACGTGTCGGTGGTGAACGGGACGATCCCGTTTCCGACCCCTGCGGTGATGGGCCACGAGGGGGCCGGGGTCGTGGAGGCGGTGGGCGACTCGGTGCGCAAGGTGAAGGTCGGCGACCACGTCGTGCTCACCACGCTCGGCAACTGCGGGCGGTGCGACGCCTGCGACCGCGGCCAGCCCACCCACTGCCGCGACACCGCAGGGCGGCTCAAGGCGCCGTTCACCGTCGGCGGGGAGAAGGCGTTCCAGTTCGCCAACGCCGGCGTGTTCGCGGAGACCACGGTGGTCGCCGAGACCCAGGCGGTGGTCATCGACCCCGACGTGCCGCTCACCTCGGCGTCGCTCATCGGGTGCGCCGTCCTCACCGGCACGGGCGCCGTGCTCAACCGGGCCAAGCCCCGGGCCGGATCCTCCGCGCTGGTGATCGGCATCGGCGGGATCGGGCTCAACGTGCTCCAGGGCCTCGCCCTCTCGAACTGCGGGCCGATCATCGCGGTGGACGCCAACCCGGCCAAGGAGGCGGCGGCCCGCCTGTTCGGCGCCACCCACTTCATCGCCGCCGGCCACGACGTGGACACGGTCGCCGCGGTCAGGGAGATCTGCCCGAACGGCGTGGACAGCGCATTCGAGTGCGTCGGCCACCCCGCCCTGATCCGCCAGTGCGTCGACCTGCTCGACTGGGGCGGCCAGTGCATCCTGCTCGGCGTGCCGAAGTTCGGCAGCGAGGCCAGCTTCGTCGTCCAGTCGCTCTACAACGACAAGTCGATCCTCGGCTGCCGCTACGGCGCCGCCCGCCCCCACCACGACGTGCCCCTCTTCGTGGAGCTCTACAAGGCCGGGAAGCTCAAGCTCGACGAGCTGGTGTCGGCCACCTACGCCCCCGAGCAGGTGCAGGACGCGCTCGACGCCATGCACGGCGGCGCCCTCAACCGCGCCGTCCTCGACTTCACCGCCTGACCCCCCGCTCGAACCCGGCACCGAAGTGGTTCACGGGTGGGTGGGTTCGGTGCTGGGTTCGCTCGGCTGGCGCGGGGTGGCCTAGGACGTCGGCTTGGCGCCGAGGAGGGCGTCGAGGACCTGGCTGACCGGGCCGAGGCTGGCGAAGAGGCCGGCGACGCGGTCGACGTCGGGGTCGAGGGCGCCCATCAGCTCCATGCCGAGGAACAGCGACGAGATGGCGAAGGCGAGGTCGTCGAGCGGGACGACGCCTCCGAGCGGGGTGCCGGCCACCACCCGGCCGAGGGCGTCCGAGACGAGGTCGGTCCAGGTGGTCATGCCGTCGTGGATCGCCTCGGCCAGGGTGGGCGACGACACCGAGCCGGCGAGGAGCTGGGCCAGCACGGCGGCGGACCCGTTGGCCTGTTCGACCTCGTGGATCTGGCGTCCGACCGCCACCAACCCGGCGAGGGTCGTGACGTCGGCCAGGCGGTCCCGGTAGAGCTCGGCCCGCTCGGCCGCATCGTCTCGGGCGGCGGCCTGGAGCAGGCCGTCCACCGAACCGAAGTGGTAGAAGACCAGCGCCTGGTTGAGGTCGCCGTGGCGGGCGATGGCCCGGGCGCTGGCGCCGGCGATGCCCTCGGCCTGGAGGCACCGCCGGGTGGCCTCGAGGAGGCGGGCTCGGGTGTCGTCCCCGCTGGCCTTGGCCCCGCCCTTCGAACCCTTCGGTGCCATCAGCTTCCCGTCGGTGGTCGGTGCACGGCGAGCGGCATCTTCGCAGATCCCCCGGCGACGCCGACGCCCGTCGCTCACGGCCTCGACCACCGATCGGTCGGCCCGTCCGAGGGCGGGATCGGTGCGGCCTGCGCCGTCGAGCGGGTGCGATCCCCGGGTCGGGTCAGCGGTGGCTGCAGGTTCGACCGGCCGGCCCGCACGCTCGGGGTCGGTGGTCGGACCGCCCGGGGCGGGTCCCCGGGGGGTGGCATCGCTCGCCATCAGGCGCCGGCGGGGCGAGGGCCGACGGGGGGACCGTACGGCTGCGGCTGCGGCTGCGGCTGCGGCTGGCCCGGGGCCTGGGGCGGCGGCGGGGGAGCGAGCGGGCTGCGGACCCAGGGCTGCGGCGCGACCGGCGGGGCCAGCTCCCGCTCCCGGCGACGGGCAGCCACCCAGTGCAGGACGGCCATGTTGGCGAAGTGCATGAGGGCCAGGCAGACCAGCAGGACGCCGAGCTTGCGGGCCAGGATCTCCGTCGCCCGGGTGGCGGTGGCGGCGTCGTTCGACTGCATCAGGAAGAAGCCGAACCCGGCGTTGAACATGGCGAACCCGGTGACGAGCAGGCGGTTCACCGCCCCGGCCATCTCGGGCCGGTCGGCGAACACGTCGTCGAGGAACACGGCACCGTTGCGGTACAGCGTCCGGGCCAGGCCCGTGCACAGCACGGCGACGGTGACGAGGTAGATGACGTAGATGGGGACCAGGTAGTCGGTCATGGCGGCACTCCTTTGTGCACTTGCTTTGAGCATTCGATCAAAGCGACTGCACTGAGCATGCGCTCAAGCATCGCTCCGCGCAAGGTGGCGTCGGTCACGGCCCCGCCGCCGGCCGAGCCCGCCGCCCATCGACGTGGAGGCCGGTGTCACCGCAGGCGCTACGGGGGCCTCCGAGCTCGGGGTGGGAGCGCGTCAGTCGGTCGGGGCGGGGGCGGTGTCGCCGGTCTGGACGCGCCAGAGCGCGGCGTAGAGGCCGGCGTGGGCGACCAGCTCCTCGTGGGTGCCCGCCTCGATGACCCGGCCGGCCTCCATCACGTGGATGCGGTGGGCGTGGCGGACCGTCGAGAGGCGGTGGGCGATCACGATCGAGGTGCGGCCGGCGGACACCTTGGCCAGCGAGCGCTGGATCGCCGCCTCGGTCTCGTTGTCGACCGCCGAGGTGGCCTCGTCGAGGATCAGGATCGCCGGGTCTCGGACGATGGCGCGGGCGATGGTGAGGCGCTGGCGCTGGCCGCCGGAGAGCTTCTGGCCGCGCTCGCCCACGAGGCTGTCGAGCCCGTCGGGCAGGGCGGCGACGAAGTCGGCGGCCTCGGCCAGTTCGAGGGCGCGGCGGAGGTCGTCGTCGGTGGCGTCGGGGCGGCCGTAGGTGAGGTTCTCCCGCACGGTGCCGTGGAAGAGGAAGACGTCTTGGGCGACGAAGCCGGTGGCGCCTCGCAGCGACGTGAACGTGAGGTCCTGGATCGGGTGGCCGTCGACGGTGATCGTCCCGCCGGTCGGTTCGTAGAGGCGCAGCAGGAGCTTGACGACCGTGGACTTGCCGGACCCGGTCGAGCCGACGATGGCGTGGGTCTCGCCGGCCGGCACGTCGATCGACAGGCCCCGCAGCACCGGCCGGCCCTCGCCGTAGGCGAAGTGGATGTCGTCGAAGCGCACCGCGCCGCGCACGGGCTCGGGGAGGTCGGTCGGGCCGGGCTGGATGGTGGGCGTGACCTCCAGCAGCCCGAAGATGCGCCGGCACGACGCCATCGCCCGCTGGTACTGGTCGAGCGTCTCGCCGAGCTCGGTCAGAGGCCACAGCAGGCGCTGGGTCATGAACACGAGGACCGAGAAGAGGCCGACGGCGAGGTCGCCGCGGATGGCAGCCCGGCCGCCGACGACGAGGGTCATGGTGAACCCGGCCAGGATCGCCATGCGGATCAGGGGGATGAAGGCGCTGGAGAGCTTGATGGCCCGCCCGTTGACCTGCCGGTAGTGGTCGCTGTCGGCCTCGACCCGGGCGACGTCTCGGTCCTCGCCGCTGAACGCCTTGATCGTGGCGATGCCGCCGAGGCTGTTGGAGAGCGTGTCGGCGATCCCGCCGGCGGCCTCGCGCACCGCGTCGTACCGAGGCTCGAGGCGCTTCTGGTACAGCAGCGAGCCGGCGACGATCACCGGGATCGGCAGGAACGCCAGCAGGGTCAGGGTGGGCGAGATCGCCACGAACACCGCCCCGACGAGGACGACGTTGGCCGCGGTCTGGATCAGGTCGTCGGCGCCGTGGTCGAGGAAGCGCTCGAGCTGGTTGACGTCGTCGTTGAGGACCGCCATGAGGCCGCCCGAGGAGTGGTCCTCGAAGTAGGCCACCTCGAGCGACTGGACGTGGCGGTAGGCCTCCATCCGGGTGTCGTGCTCGAGGGTCTGGGCCAGGTTCCGCCAGGCCAGGTGGGCCACGTAGTCCGAGCTCGACTCCAGGATCCAGGCGATCACCGTGACCACGGCCAGGGCGGTGAGCTGGGTGAGGCGGTCGTCGGTGCCGATCACGCGGCCGACGAACGAGGTGCGCTGGTTGACCACGACGTCCACCGCGGCGCCGATCAGGAGCTCCGGAGCGACGTCGCAGATCTTGTTGACGACCGACATCACCGTGGCGAACACCACCCGGCCCCGGTGGTTGCGGGCGTGGCGCCAGAGGTCGCGCAGCGGCGGCGTGGAGGAGCGGGGGATCGTCCGGGCGGGCGCGTCGGGCATCCGGCGACGATACGGGGCCGGCCCCCGGGCCCAGCCACCCGGTTCGGAGGCCCGGCGACCCCGCTCCTAGGATCTGACGCCCAGTCAGAAACTCAGACCTCGGAGGCAGGGGAACCCATGGGCATGCTCGACGGCAAGGTGGCGATCGTGACCGGCGCCGGTCACGGCATCGGTCGGGGCCACGCCCTGGAGCTGGCCAAGCAGGGCGCCAAGGTCGTCGTCAACGACCTCGGCGGGTCGGTCACCGGCGAGGGCACCGGCCGCGACGCCGACCTCACCGTCGACATCATCAAGGGGCGCGGCGGCGAGGCGGTCGGCAACTACGACGACGTCTCCGATCACGAGGGCGCCGGCCGCATGATCGCCCAGGCCGTCGACACCTACGGGAAGCTCGACATCCTGGTCAACAACGCCGGCATCGTGCGCGACGGCGCCATCTGGAACATGGCCGAGGCCGACTTCGACGCCGTGCTCCGTGTCCACGTCAAGGGCACCTGGTCGCCCTGCCACCACGCCGCCTGCCACTGGCGCGAGCGCTCCAAGAACGGCGAGACCTTCACCGGCCGGGTGATCAACACCACCTCGGGCGCCGGCCTCGTCGGCAACTTCGGCCAGACCAACTACGCCACCGCCAAGGCCGGCATCGCCGGGCTGACCCAGACCCTGAGCCTCGAGCTGCACAAGCTCGGCGTCACGGTCAACTGCGTCGGCCCCGCCGCCGCCACCCGCATCACCGGCACGATGCCGGGCGCGCCCGCGGTGATCGAGGCCGACGACGTCCCCGACGACGAGTGGAACCGGATGGACCCCGCGGTCAGCTCGCCGCTGGTGGCCTGGCTCGCCTCCGACGAGGCCCAGCACGTGACCGGCCAGGTGATCCGCGCCGTCGCCGAGAACATCATCTGGATGAAGGGCTGGGCCGACGGTCCCACGCTCAACAACGGCGGCAAGCGCTGGGACGCCACCAAGCTCGGCACCCAGCTGGCCACCGACGTGTTCGGGACCCGGGCGCCGGGACTCCGCTACTGACCGGCGGCTCGGCCGGCGGGCTCAGCGGCCGATCGGGAGCACGGGCGCGAGGCGTCGGGGCGACGCCCCTCCCTCGCCGCGGGCCTGGAGCCAGCGCTCGAGGTCCCCCGCCGGCATCGGTCGAGCCCAGAAGTAGCCCTGGCCGATGTCGCAGCCGGTGGCCACCAGCGCGGCGAGCTGGGCCTCGGTCTCCACCCCTTCGGCCACCACCTCGAGGCCGAGGTGGCGGGCCAGCTCGGTCACCGCGTGGACCACCGCGGCCTGCGGGCCGGGTTCGCCGAGGCCTCGGATGAAGCTGCGGTCGATCTTGAGGCGGTCGACGGGGAGCTGGGCCAGATAGGCGAGCGAGGAGTGGCCGGTCCCGAAGTCGTCGATGGCGACGCGCACGCCGAGCTCGTGGATGCGCCGCAGGGTGGCGATGGCCGCCTGCGGGTCGAGCATCACCGACGTCTCGGTCACCTCCACCTCGAGGCGCTGCGGGTCGAGCCGGTGGTCGTCGAGCACGGCGGCGAGATCGCCGACCAAGCTCGGGTCCTTGAGGTTGCGGGCCGACAGGTTGACCGAGGTGCGCAGGTCCAAGCCCTGCTCGGCCCACGCCGCGGCGGTGGTGGCGGCCCGGTCGAGCACCAGGCGGGTCAGCGGGTGGATCAGGCCGGTGCGCTCGGCCACCTCGATGAAGTCGACCGGGGGCACCGGGTGGGCCTGGCCGGGCGGGGTCCAGCGGACGAGCGCCTCGACGCCCACCGTCTGGCGGGTCCCGAGGTCGATCTGGGGTTGGTGGTGGAGCTGGAGGTCGCCCCGCTCGATGGCGGTGCGGAGGCGGCCGGCCATGGCCAGGCGGGCCGGGCTCGACGTGTCGCGGTCGGGGGCGTAGCGCTCGAGCGGCTGGCGATCGCCCTTGGCGAGGTACATCGCCACGTCGGCCTGGCGCAGCAGGCGCAGGGCGGAGGTGTCGGCCGCCGCCGGGCCGGCCAGGCCGGCGGTGGCGCTCACGTCGAGCTGCATGCCGCCGACGCCGTACAGGCCGCTGACCGCGGCGAGGAGGCCCTCGGCGGCGACGGTGCCGGTCGGATCGTCCTCCACCAGCAGCACCGCGAACTCGTCGCCGGCGAGGCGGGCGACCGGCGCGTCGCCGGCGGCGGTGGCGAGCCGCCGACCCACCTCGACCAGCAGCTCGTCGCCCCGCTCGTGGCCGAGGGTCTCGTTGACCTCCTTGAACCGGTCGAGGCCGACCAGGAGGACCGTCGGCGCGTCCCCGTCGGTGATCGAGCGGTCGACCCGATCGAGGAACCAGGTGCGGTTGGGCAGGCCGGTCAGGGCATCGGTGGTGGCCAGGAGCTCGTTGCGCCGGGCCTCGTCGCGGAGCTGGTCGAGCAGGTCGACGTTCTGGAGGGCGACGGCGGCGTGGGCCACCAGCACCTCGAACAGCCGCTGGTCCTCGCGGTCGAAGTCCCGGATCTCGCCGAGCCGGTCGGCCACGCCCACCCGCACCGAGTGGACGCCGACCTCGATGCGCCCCGTGACCGTGGTCCCCGGCTCGCCGTCGGCGGGCGGGCGATCGGCGAGGCGGACCCCGGCGGCGGTGGCGACCAGCGTCGGGCGACCGTTCGAGGGCAGCTCGATCCACGCGGTCCCGGCGTGGAGGCGATAGCGGAGCTGGGCGAGGAGCTCGTGGTTGAGGCGCCCGGCCACCACCGCGGTGCCGAGCGCGCCGGTGAAGGAGTCGAGCACCTCGAGGACCCGGTAGCGGGCGGTCACCCGGGCGTAGGCCCGCACCGCGATGCTGAGGCTGACGCCGAGCACCGCGAGCATCACCAGGCGGCCAGGCTGTTCGTGCAGGGCCAAGGCCACCAGCAGGCCGAGGGTCACGTCCGGCAGCAGCGTGGCCCAGCCGGTGAGGGTGCCGGCCAGCAGCTCCCGGTCGAACTGGCCCTCGACCAGGGCGATCGCCGCGGTCACCACCAGCGTGCCGGCGATCTCGGCCAGGAAGACGGCGCCGCCCACCATCAGCCAGCTGCGAGGGCCGGTGGGCCAGCCGTGCACGGTGGCGACGACGACCGCGGCGGCCACGGAGGTCTGGAGGAGGTGCGAGACCAGGTTGGTGGCCAGCTTCACCGGTTCCTGGCGTCGGATCCCGCCGAGCACCAGCAGCGAAGCCCCCAGGCGCACCCCGATGACCGCGACCGGCGGTATCGCGCACAGGCCGACGATCAGCGGCACCGCGGTGAAGGCGACCGTGTGGGCCTGTTCGCCGATCTCGATGTCGACCGGGAACCACTCGGCCAGCACGAACAGCACGGCGACGGCCAGCGCGGGCCACAGCAGGAGGGGTCGGCCGACCCGGGCGAGCCAGGCCACCAGGGGGGCGACGGCGAGCAGGAGGCCCGCGTCGAGGCACGCGACGCGCCGGAGCCCGTGGTCGGGCGCCGGCTCGAGCCGGTCTTCGGTCAGGTGCTCTTCCACGTACGGCCGGTCCACGTCTCGCCCCTCCAGGTCCGGCCAGTCCAGGCGTCGCCCTTCCAGGTCCGGCCGGTCCAGGTGGCGTCCTTCCAGGTCCGCCCCGACCACGTCGGCGCGCCGCTGGTGAAGCCGTCGCCGGCCCAGAGGGCGCCGTTCCAGGTCCCCCCGCTCCAGGCCCGGCCGGCGGCCGACAGCGGGGCCCACACCGATGGCACCCAACGCTGGGACTGCACGTCGATCTCGCCGCGGAGCTCGGTCCCGTCGAGGCTCACGTGTACCGACCCGCGGGCGCCTTCGAGGGTGCCGGTCCCGGTGGAACGGGTGCCGGCCTGGCCGCCGGCCAGCGGCGTGGCCGCCAGGGCCCCGGCCAGGTCGATCATGCCCGCGCCCTGGGAGGTGAGCGCCGAGCGGGGGAGCCGCACCGCGGAGCGGGTCAGCACGCTCTTGACCTGGTCCGGGCTGAGCGTGGGCCGGGCTTCGAGCAGGGAGGCCACCACGCCGGAGGTCACGGCGGCGGCCTGCGAGGTGCCGCTGCCGCGGAACCCGTCGGTGCCGACGCGGGCCTCGGGGTGCTCGTCGTCGATCGACGAGCCCGGGTCGCGCTTGGAGATGATCGAGGTGCCGGGGGCGACCAGGTCGACCCGGCGGGAGGCGGTGCCGACCGACGAGTAGGACGCGACCTCGTCGTCGAGCGGGGTGGCGGGGTCCTTGAGGTCGACAGCGCCGACGGTCAGGACGAAGGGGTCGATCGCCGGGTTGAGCAGCGTCTTGCCGGAGTTGCCGGCCGCGACCACGACGACGATGCCGTTGCGCCAGGCCGACTCGACCGCGTGGGCCAGCGGGTCGACCGACGAGGCCTGGACCCCGTCGGTGCCGAAGGAGAGGTTGAGGACCCGGATGTTGAGCCCGTTGGCGGTGCGGTTCTGGACGACCCAGTCGATGGCGGCGATCACCTGTGACACGTCGACGGCCCCGTTGCTGGCGCCGACCTTGAGGTTCACCAGGCGGGACGCGGGGGCGAGGCCGGCATCGGCGCCGCCGCGCGAGGCGATGATCCCGGCCATGTGGGTGCCGTGCCCGTAGCCGTCGAGCCCGGCGGCCAGGCCGCTCTGGCGATCGAAGGAGAGGTCGGGCCCGCCGATGACCGCGTCGGCCCCGTCGAGGCCCGTCACCGGGACGACGCCGGTGTCGATCAGGGCGACGTCGATGCCGGAGCCGTCCCAGCCGGCACCACGAGCGCGGTCGGCGTTGACGGCGGTGCGGACCTGGCCGAGGGTGACCGGGCGGCTGGCCGAGCTGGTGGCGAACTCGTCCCACAGCCCGAGGCGGAAGCCCACCCCGCCGACGATGCCGAGCAGGCCGCCCACGGTGGCGCCGAGCACGCTGCCGAGCGAGTCGGCCCTGGTCGTGGCCACCCGATCAGGTTCGCGGGAGGGGGCGGCCGCGCTGGGGTGGGCGGGAACGAGCGCGGCGCCGGCGAGCAGCACGCACGCGACGACCCGGGCGGTGGTCGGTTTCATGTGGGGTGGGGGCCTTCGTCTCGGTGGCGGGCGCTGAAGCCACGGACCGTGGTCGAGCGACAGCATAGAGCGAGACGCGAGCGCGGATCTATAGGTCGTTCGTCACATAGCGTGAGATTCCACCACGCATCGGGACGACATCCCGCGTCAGATCGGCAGCGGCCGGCGATGTGGGATGATGTCCGCTTCCAGTGACCGGCCCCGGAGGGGTGGCCGGTGCACCGCCAGCACAAGGGGAACCGATGTCCGGACGGACCATGCGCTCGATCGCCGCTGCCGCGGCGTTCCTCGCCCTGTCGACCTTCGTGGTGAGCTGCGCCAGCAGCGACGAGAGCGCCACCACCAAGGACGGCTCGACCACCACGGCGGCCGGTGGGGGCGGCGGCGACGCCGGCACCGTCGCGGGCGCGCTCCGGGTCCCCGAGGACTACAAGACGATCCAGGCCGCGGTGGACGCCGCCAAGGAGGGCGACCTCATCCTCGTGGCGCCGGGGACCTACGAGGAGGCGGTCGACGTCACCACGCCGGACATCACGATCCGCGGCCTCGACCGCAACGAGGTGATCCTCGACGGCAAGTTCAAGCTCGAGAACGGCATCCGCATCCTCGACACCGACGGCGTGTCGGTCGAGAACATGACCGCCCGCAACTACCTGTCGAACGGCTTCTACTGGACCGGCTCAGACCGCTACCACGCCGCCTACCTCACGGCCTACCGCAACGGCGATTACGGGATCTACGCGTTCGACGCCTACCACGGCCTGATCGAGCACAGCCTCAGCTCGGGTAGCCCCGACGCCGGCTTCTACATCGGCGAGTGCTACCAGTGCGACGCGGTGATCGACGACGTGGTCTCCGAGTACAACGGCCTCGGCTACTCGGGCACCAACTCCGGCGGCGACCTCTACATCATCAACTCGACGTTCCGGTTCAACCGGGCCGGCGTGGTGCCCAACTCGGGCTCCTACGAGCTCTGCTACCCCGGCCGGCGGAACACGATCGTCGGCAACATCGTCCACGACAACAACAACGAGGAGGCCCCGGCGATCGACAACGCGCTCCTCGCCCAGGGCAACGGCATCCTCCTCGCCGGCAGCGTCGACAACGTGGTCGAACGCAACCTGGTCTACAACCACAACCGGACCGGCATCGCGGCGGTCCCGTTCCCCGAGGACGACGCCAACGACCGGCCGCCGTCGAAGGACGAGTGGGACACGGCGTGCGACGAGGTGAAGGACCAGCCGATCCCGGCCGAGGACGCCGATCCGGGCCTCGTCATCTGGCACCCGTGGGACAACAAGATCCGCGACAACGTCGTGTCCGACTCCGGCCTCGCCGACCTCGCCGAGGGCACGATCGACTCCGGTGACGGCGTGACCACCGATCAGCTCGGCAACTGCTTCTCGGGCAACACGTTCAAGACGACCGCACCGGAGTCGCTCGAGACGATCGCGCCGTGCGAGGGCACCGGCGGGGGCGACTTCACCAAGGGCGCCCTCGACCTGCTCGTGCTGATCAACGAGATGGCCGAGGCGCCGCCGAAGGACACCTACCAGAAGACCCCCGAGCCCGAGGCCCAGGAGTCGATGCCCGACGCGGACAGCGCCCCCGCTCCCAAGTTCGAGGGGCCGACCAAGCCCGACGTGGACTCGATCAAGGTGCCGGAGAAGCCCGCGGCATGACCGACGGTGGACGCCGGGCGCTCGCCGTCCGGGTCCTGCTGGTGGTGATCGTGGTGGCTGCGGCCGCCACCGTGCTGGTGATCGTCCGCCGAAACGGCCGGGCCGCGGCGAGCGGCCCGGCGGTCGACCCGTCGGTGGCCGGCACCGCCGCCGCCGGGCTGGCCCCGGCCGACATCGTCGCCCCGCCGGCCGACCCGGCCCGCTGGATCGGGCCCCAGGGCCGCACCGGCCAGTTCGTGGCCCACTGCCCCTACAGCCACTCGGCGCCCGACGATCCGATCGTGCAGTTCGGCAAGCCCGGGCGGTCCCACCGCCACGACTTCTACGGCGCCACTGCCACCGACGCCTCGAGCACCGCCGCCACCCTCCAGGCCGGCGCCAGCACCTGCGACAAGCCGGCCGACACGGCCGCGTACTGGCAGCCCACGCTCTACGACCACGGCGAGGTGGTCGTGCCGGTGGAGGCCCAGGCGTACTACCGGGCCGCGCCCGGCATCGACCCGACCACGGTGGTCGCCATGCCCTCGGGCCTGGCGCTAATCGCCGGCGACCAGACCGCCACCGAGCCCCAGCCCGGCGAGGCGACCGGCTGGACCTGCGGGGCCTCCACCCGGCTCACCGACGACCCGCCCACCTGTACCGACACCGCCCCGCTCCACCTGGTCCTGACCTTCGCCGACTGCTGGGACGGCGTGCACCTCGACGCCGAGGACCACCACGCCCACGTCCGGTACTCGACCGACGGCGCCTGCCCCGCCTCCCACCCGGTGTCGATCCCGCAGCTGACCGTGTCGATCAAGTTCCCGATCTGGGGTGCCGGCCACGATCTCACGCTGGCCTCCGGCAGTATCTACTCCGCCCACGGCGACTTCCTCAACGGGTGGGGCGAGGCCGGCCTCGAGCGAGAGGTGGCGGCGTGCATCCATCGGGGGGCGGTGTGCGACCTCGCCTCGAACCGCGAGGAAGAGGCGCTGTTCTCCTACGGCACCTGATGCCGTTCGGCGGTGGGTGACCGCCTTCGATCGCGCCTGACCCGCTCGCCTCCGATGGGCAGGCGGGCCCGCTCATACCGCACCGATCGGCCACGAGCAACGCCGACCCGCCACCGCCTGGTTCCGGCCTCCGCGAGGTACCACCGCGTCGTTCTTGTCCTGTCGACCTCATGAACGACACCTCGACGCCGATGGAGGGTCGGCGTTCCGGTCCACCCCTTCGCCCGGTCCGCCATGCCCCCCGCCCGATGTGTTCGGGCACCCCTACGAAGAGGACCACCACGATGTCGACCACCGAGTCGCGCCGTCCCGCGGGAGGCGCCGCCCGGCGCTTGGCCCGCATGCGGCGGCGCTACCTGAGCTTCGCCGCGCCGATCACCCTGCCATGGCGCTGGTGCTGGGGGCCTCCGCCCTCATCGCCGAGACCCACACGGCCCGCACCGCGTCGGCCGCCGAGATTCCGGGGGCGATCACCTCCGTGTCGATCGCCGAGGAATCCACGACCTATTACGCCGACTTCGAGGTCGACCTGACGTGGTCGGTGCCGGACTCGGCGACCGCGGGCGACACGTTCTCCTTCGTCCTCCCCCAACAGGTCGTCGCCCACACCAACGGGTTCGATCTCCGTGACTCGCAGGGTCGGTTGGTCGCGGTCGCCACCATCAGCGGAGGCGTGGTCACCTTTACCCTGACCGACTACGCGGACACCTTCAACGCGGTGAGCGGTAGCGCCTTCTTCAGCGCCGCGTGGAACAGCCAGGTCGTGACCGGGGGCGGACCGGTGACCGTCGACTTCGTGACGTCGACCCAGACGTTCACCGACACGGTCCAGGTCGGCTCACCAGGGAGCATCGACCGCGGGGTCCCCCGAAAGTACGGCTCGTGGACCGATGCCGCAGATCAGGGGGTCACCAACCCGACCGACGCCCTCCAGTGGCGGGTCGAGTCGGCGCGGGGCCCGTTCGAATCGGTCCGGATGCAAGACAGCGTGGGCGGCGGCCACGAGATCGATTGTTCGAGCCTTCGCTCGCAGATCGCGACGGCGTTCGACTCGGCCGGCAACGCGACGAACTGGGCCGACACCGGAACGGTGTCCTCCAGCTGCTCGACGGCGGCGATCGACGTGACCTTCCCCGCACTCCCCGACGGTGCGGTGTACCGCCTCAAGTACGCCACGACCGTCACCGACGCCACCCTCGGGTCCTACAGCAACGGCGCCACGGTCACCCAGGACGGCGCGCCGTGGACCGGATCGGCCAAGCGGGTCCGGACCGTCGCCGGCGGCACGGGTGGTGGGTTCACCGAACCGCACATCGACATCGAGAAGTACGCGTCGTCGCTCGGGGCGACCGACGGCGATGCCGATGCGGCGCCGGGACTCGAGCTCGACGCGAACGCACCGACGCCGATCACCTTCGCGATCAAGAACGATGGCAACGAGACGCTGGTCGACCTGACCGTCGCCGACACCACCGACGACGGTGTGGCGATCACCGATCTGTCGTGTGACTTCTCGGCGCTCGGGGGCCCGTCCTCGGGCACCACGTGGGCGGGCCCGTTCGCGGTCGGTGCCGCCTTTGCCTGCACCGGATCCCTGCCGGCCATGGGGTGGTCGTCGACCCACGCGGACACCGCGTCGGTGACCGCCACCTCGCAGACCACCGCCGTTCCGGTGTCCGACGAGGACGAGTTCCACGCCACCACGCCGGAGGCGCCTCCCGCGGAGGTGTCGGTCGGCGACTACGTGTGGTTCGACACCGATGGCGACGGCCTGCAGGACGCCGGTGAGCCGGGGATCGAGGGCGTGACGCTGACGATCACCGGTCCCGGTCTGACGATGACCGACGTCGACGGCAACATCGTCGGCCCGGTGACCACCGATGCCGACGGGCGGTACTCGTTCGACCGCCTGCCGGTGCTGCCGGCGGGCCAGCACTACACGGTCCACCTCGATGCGTCGTCTCCGGCGTTGGACGGCTACGTGCCGACCACCGCCGGGGCCGGCGACGATCGGGCGGTGGACTCGTCCACCGGTTCGGCCGAGTCCGGTGACCTGACCGACGACGGCGACCGGGATCCGACGCTCGACTTCGGGTTCGTCGACGAGCCGGTGGTCCCGCCGGCCGAGGTATCGGTGGGTGACGTCGTGTGGTTCGACACCGATGGCGACGGGCTGCAGGACGCGGGTGAGCC
>WBZU01000394.1_pt1 | contig 38694 bp, 29 predicted proteins | sample 5204311 | NCBI WGS metagenome assembly WBZU01 (sample SAMN12344359, study PRJNA552823) | activated sludge metagenome | biome: Activated sludge suspended growth; feature: Nitrification reactor; material: Wastewater; isolation source: activated sludge from nitrification reactor of wastewater...
AGCACGAATGTCGTCGGGAGAAGTGCGGTAGCGATCGGCGATCCCCCAGAGTGATTCACCCGGGCGGACTTGGTGCCTGGTGTAAGCCGCGGTCTGAACGGGCGCGGGCTTCGCATTCCCAGCCAGCGGCTGTGTGCCAATGGATCTTTGCTCCAATGCAAGGAGACGGCGATCCTGAGTGCGATCATTTGCCTGCAATTCGGCGATGTCATGCAACAAGCGATCATTGGTTCCATCGACCGGCTTTGGAGCAGGCTTGGGCGCCGGAGCAATTTGCGGATAGGGGATCGGGTCGCCCGGCTGATAAGCAGGTGGGGGAGGGGGCAGCATCGGCTGACCCTGGCCTGGCAAGAGCGATTGCTGCGGCGCTTTTGACTTGGCGCGTTGGGAAGACTTCACCGGCAACTGCTGATAAGCAGCGTTTGCAGGATAAGATCCAGCCGGGAAAACGGGTTGAGAGAACCCCTGCTGGGCATAGCCGTAGCCGCTGGCTGGAGGCAGACCCGCACCGGCCTGGGGGGGGGGAGGGAGGGCAGCGCCTCTCTGCTGATAAGCGGCAGGCAAGGGCGCACCCTGATAGTTGCCCTGGATCTGGTAGCCCACCTGCGCCCGACCGGTTCCCGCCCATGCTACTAGGCATGCAATGGCAAGCGTGTGGCCCAGCTTTTTGGAAAAGGATGAGGGGGCGAGTGGCGAGGGACTCATGACAAAAGCTTAAGCCATCTTAATTACAAAACAAGTGGTAATTTTAGAAATAATGAAACTTATTGCCGATCAACAGGCCTCAAGTCAGATAGTCGTCTCTTACGGCTCTAGCTTTGGCAAGAATATGGCGAGCCTGCTCAGCGGACTCGCCCTCTACCGGGGACACCAGCGTCACTTGTTGGCCTTCTTCGCCCTCGCCTTGCCTTTCACTGCACCCGCGGGAGGGGCTGCAGGCGCGACCTCGTTCTTCAAAGTCGCCCTGACCTCATCCCATTTTGGATTCTTGGTTGCCTCATAGATTTTGAAGCCGCGGAAGAGCACAGACTGTCCTGCAACCGTCACTCCTGGTGCGATGCGAGCTTGTTTGAACAACTCGTTGCTGCCCCAGCCGATGATGTTGTCCACCTGACCGAGCATGGTGTCGCCTACCATCTCCATGCGCACCTTGTGCCACTCGCCGGGTTTGATGTCGGCTGCCACACGATGAAACACCACCGCCTTGTCAGGTCCTTCATGATCGTTGTCGTCGCGTTGAACCACGACTGATTTGGGCGTGATAAGCACACGCGCCATATGGTCCTTCTTGGCGTTCACTGTGAGCGTGGTGGAGCGGGCACCATCGAATTTGATTTCCACCTCGATGATGAAGTCACCCAGTTCCTGCGTGGCGCGCATTACCGCGCCGTGGTTGTCGCTCTCCAGTTCAGAGCCACGCAATGCGCCATCGCTAGACTCCCATTTCCCTTTGGCGGCCTTGAATGGGGGCTTCACACCATCAGTTAGCGGAGCATCCAGAATCAGCTTGCCCGGAATGGCGAGCAGCGGCTCGCCGGCAGTTGAAAAGGAGACAGCAGCGGCTGCTACAGCGGAGACGATCAGAGTGAATAAAGGCTTCATGGACCCGCTGAAACGCCATGGTGGGAGGGTTCTCGCACTGAAACGCGGAGCCGCAGCCGATGTCGCCGCATCGACACAAAGAAAGTGCTGTCAGGGAACCGCAGCCGAGAGAAGGCATGCTGCCGTTGCTACCTTCCGGTCCTGGCGGGGTTCACAAGCTCCAAACTCCACGGCCCCTGACAGCGCAGGGAGACTAGGCGTGAAACATTCCAGATACAAGCGGAGAAGTCGCGTCAGGGCAGGGGTTTTCAAAAACTTACGGCGGAATGGTTAAGGCAACAAAATTTATGTTGTCGAAAAACTCGCGTTCCGGTAGAACTGCTTTCCCGCAAATTCGCACAATCGAGCATCTCCCCATGGTCTGGAAACTTCTCTCCGTCATCGCCGCCCTCGCCATGGGTGGCTCCGCCTACTTCGCTTACATCAGCCAGAACGATATTAAGAACGAGCTGGCTGCTCGTAAGCAGGCCGAATCCAAGCTGGCAAAGCTCAAGGAAGGACAGGCTGAAGCCAAGAAGAAGGAGGAGGCCAAAAAGGCCCAGGTGGCCACGCTGCAGGAAGATCTGAAAAAGACCAAGGACGAGTATGCAAGGTCCGCGGGCGAACTGGAAGACAAGTCCAAGGCTGTGACGGACGCCACGGCGGATCGCGACAAGAAAGCCGGCGAACTTGCTCAGATGGAGAAAAAGATTGAAGAGGCGGGTGATATCCAGAAGCTGATCGCAAGCGTGAAGGCTCTGGATGCGGAGAAGGCCTCGGCTGACTCGACGCTGGCCACGCAGACGCAGGCTGTCTCGCAGGCTGAAGCCGCATTGGCTGAACTGCAGAAGCAGATCGAGACCAGCCGCGAAGCTGAAGCCCGCGCGCGCAAAGGTGAGCTGCAGCCAGATTTCACGGCCCGGGTGGCGCAGGCGTTTCCCGATTGGGGCTTCGCCGTGCTGAGCAAAGGCAATGCCGCCGGTGTCGTCGCTAATGCCGACCTGCACGTGAAGAGGGGAGACGAAATCGTCGCCAAGCTCAAAGTGCGGAACGTTGAGCAGGCGATTTCAGTTGCCGACATCATTCCTGGCAGTCTGGCCGCCGGGGACACCTTGCGAGCTGGAGATCTCGTGGTGGCCGCGCCAGTCGTGAAAAAGGAACCGGAAAAGAAGGAGCAAGCTCCGGCTCCACCTGTGGGGCAGGCCGCCGCGCCTGTCACGAATGCAGATCCGTTTGGAGCCGCTCCGGCCCCTGGCGGCGCTCCCGCAGCGCCGATGGCGGCCGATCCCTTCGGAACGCCGGCGGCCACTCCTCCCGCAGGAGCGCCCGCTGCTCCCGCCCCGGCGGATCCGTTCGGCACACCGACCGCTGAGAAGCCTCCGGCTGCCGGTGCGGGCACCAAGGCGTCGCCATCAACTGCTGATCCGTTCAAGTGACGCGCCTCCCAAGACAACGCCGTTCGTCTTATCGCAATCGCCACTCGTTCTCTCCCTTTCCTCCTGAATCATGACCAAAGTTCTACTCATTCTTAGCGCCCTCGTGATGGGTGCCTCAGGCTTCCTGGCCTACCAGAACGGACGCAAGTTCAAGTCTGTCCGTGAAGACCATTTCAAGCTCAACACCCAGCTCCGCACTGAAAAAGGCGCGTTGGATTCAGCGATCGAGCTGGTCACCAAAGCCAATGGCGAGATCGCAACCCTGCAAAAGGACATCGACACTGAGGGTGAAAAGCTGAAGCAGAACAAGCTCAAGATTGCTTCGCTTGAGGCGGACCTAAAGCGAGTTCTGGACGAGACCAAGGCCAAAGCGGACCGCATGGCCGAACTCGAGGCCAAGCTGCGGGAGCTGCCTCCAGGCTACAATCCACAAACTCTCCCGGAGCAGATTAACAAGCTGAAGCAGGAAATCGCCGAAGTTCAGGCCCAGACCGAGAAGAAAAAGGAAGAAGTAGCCGCCGCGGAAAAGAAAGTCGCGGATGCGCACAAGGCGCTCGATGACATCCTGGCGAAGATCGAGGCACGCAAGAAGGCATTCGAACGAAACTCCATGAGCGGTCGTGTCGTCGCCGTCAACACCGACTGGGGCTTCGTGGTTCTGGATGTCGGAGCCAAGGAAGGCATCTCCCCAGACACGAAATTGATCGTCATCCGCGGCACCCAGACTGTCGGAAAGGTCAATATCATCGACGTTAGCGGCACACGCACTGTAGCTAGCATTCTTGGCGAGACGCTCGCACCGGGAATGTCGCCCGCCCCGGGTGACCGCGTTATCCTCGAGAACCTGACGCAGTAGTCCTCCATTGATCAGCGCATGAAAAAAAGCCCACTGTTCGCCTTTCGAGTTCTTGGCGTTGCATGCCTTCTGGGTGCCTGCGTCTCCTGCGAGAGCACGGGCAAGCCCAAGAAGCCCAAGCCAGTGCCGCCGTCCGCCGGTATCGATGAGAAACCATGGAATCGGCCGCACGCCTGGGAAAACAACGCGCGGTATGGCAACATGCTTCCTCAGGGACGATAGACCAGCAGCACGCTTTTTCTCCTGAACGGCACCGGGGCGGATGCCCTGCTTTGCTGCATGCTGCATCGCTGTCGCGGCAGCGATGCTTGGTCTGACGCAGGGTTCGCTCCGCAAAACCGGTTGCAAGAAGGGCGCTTTATCACTCGATTGCGCTCCCAGCCCCGAAAGTAGGGCCTCTCTGCAGTTCGCAAATAACACCCCGCCCTCCAACCCTTAGAAACCGCCATGATTCGCCGTTCAGCCCTAGCCCTGGCCACCTTGTCCGCCTTTCTCGTGCTGCAAGCACAGGATGCCGGAGTGGTCGAAATCGAACTGAAACCCAGCACAAACATCACTGCGCCGCTCTCGTATGCGAAAAGTGAATTCACGTGCAAAGCCGGAGCCAAAGTGAAGCTTACCATGAATAACAATGGCGGTGTTGTTCCCCAGCCGCACAACGTGGTTCTTTGCAAAGTGGGAGCTGATGCGAAGGTTCTCGCTGCATCCATGACGATGCTCAGTGATCCCAAGGGCAAGGACAAGTCGTATGTGCCTGAGTCGCCGGACATCATCGCCTTTGTGCCGCTCGCTGAGCCGCCTGCCGGTGACAAGCCGGGCGAAATCAAGTCAGTGGAGTTCACGGCACCGATGGATCCAGGTGATTATCCCTTCTTCTGCACCTTCCCTGGTCACGCGACCATGATGAAGGGGATTTTGAAGGTGACGCAGTAACCCCAAACCACACACGTGATGATCATACGCGTTGTTACGATCGCCGCCCTGCTGGGGGGTGCCGCGCTCATGCCAGGTCAAGAAGCTGCAAAGCTGGAAGTCGATGGCGTAACCTTCAGTGTTCCCGAAGGCTGGAAATCCGTGGAACCGAAGAGTTCCATGCGAAAAGCCGAGTTCCAGATCTCTGTCGTGGGCGTGGACAAGCCAATCACAGCTGCCGTGTTCCACTTTCCCGGTGGCGATGTCGCCATGAACCTTGGGCGGTGGAAAGCGCAGCTCACGGGCACGGTCGATAGCAAGACCGAGGAAGTGGACGCGTCCGGCGTCAAAGTCACGCTCTTCCAGGGCACCGGAACCTACACCGATCCATTTTCGGGTGAAGGGGCGCAGGAAAACTATGCGCTGATCGGCGCGCTGGTGCCCGTGGAAGGATCAGCCCCGATCGTGATCAAGATCGCCGGGCCTAAAGAGCCCACGCTCAAGCTCTACGACGTGCTGAAAAAGATGGCTCAGGCCGCTACCAAGAAATAGCCTCGCCAGTCCGTAATCGAGACAGCATTTGCAGCCAGTCTTGCGTCTGAAGGGCGTGGGACTGGCTGTTTCATGACGAGAACCCTGTCTCGTAGCACACAGATCCGCCCCTTCCCGCCAGCGTTTGCGCACAAACGATGATGCTGGTTCTGTTGAGTTTCATGAAGCTTCTCCTCACCACCTTCTCCCTCTGCCCCGGCGAAGGCTCCGAGCCTGGCGTCGGCTGGCAGGCGGTGCAGGAACTCGCACGCGAACACGAGGTGCACGCTCTTATCGATCGGAACTGGGAACCCAAAGTCCGCGAACGGCTCAACCTCAACGACGATGCACCCTGCTCGCCGAACAAGAACATTCATCTTCACTTCGTCGGCATTCCATTGCTGAGCAAAGTCGTGAGCCGCATGCACAGCACTGCCGCGTGGCTGATCTACTACTACCTCTGGCAGTTCGCCGCATGCCTAGCCGCGGCACGATTGCACCGATGTCATCACTTCGATGGCGCGCAGCACGTGACCTTTGTGAAATACAATGTGCCGAACCTCACGTGCTTCGTGCAGCCCTTCATCTTTGGTCCTGTGGGCGGAGCCGAGAGCGCGCCGTTGTGCTTCATCACGGAGTTCGATTGGAAGACACGCCTCGCCGAACGCGCGCGCATGCTGTTGCAAGGGATCGCATCTTTCGATCCGCTGCTGCGCTGGTGCGTGCGTCGCAGCGAGTGCGCGCTCGGCGTGACACGTGAGACGACCGCTGCCTTAAAATCTCTCGGCGCGCGGAGTGTGGAAACATGGCCTGCCGTTTCGCTGTCCGAGACTGAGATCGCACAAATCCATGCCGCATGCACTACGCGTGTCACCCCGCAGCCTGGGCCGTGCACCTTGCTCTACGTTGGCAGGCTCATCGCGTGGAAAGGCGTGCACCTCGGCCTGCGTGCGCTCGCGCAAAGCCAGGCCAAAGACACGCGGCTCCGCGTCATCGGCGATGGTCCTCTGCGTGCCAGGCTGGAAGCCGAGGCACGTGCGCTTGGTATTGCGGAGCGCGTGGAGTTCCTGGGCGCACTCCCTCGCGGTGAAGTGCTGAAAGCCTATGCGCAGGCCGATGCCTTCCTTTATCCCAGCCTGCATGACTCTGGCGGCAATGCCGTGCTCGAAGCCATGTGTGCCAGCCTGCCCATCCTTTGCCTCCGATTCGGCGGCCCCGATGCGTTGGTGGATGATACCTGCGGCTGGAAGATCGCCGCCCTGACGCCTGCGCAAGCCATCGACGGATTGGCCAAAGCTATCGATGCGGTTTCCAGTGACACCGCCGAACGCACCAGGCGCGGTCAGCACGCGTGCGATCGTTGTTTGGATCCGATGTTCGGTTACCGCGCAGATGGCGCTGGCGAAGAATTACGTGGCCTCTGGCGGGATGTGTTTGCCAGAGCCAAGGCAGGATAGCCTCACGAAACTCACGAAAAGCACCGAAGGCTGTGTGCCAGACCTTCCGTGTATTTCGCGCCTTCCGCGGGCAAAAGTTTCCGCCGAATTGAAACTTGCGCACACCGTCACCCTGTCTTTTCTCGCGCATGGGCGAAATCACCACAGCACTTAGTTTTGACGATGTTCTGCTGCTGCCTGCACTGAGCGAAGTGCTCCCTGGCGAAGCAGATTTATCCGCGCGATTGACCAAGGACATCAGCCTGAACATCCCGGTGCTCTCCTCCGCGATGGACACGGTGACGGAAAGCGATCTGGCCATCGCCCTCGCACGCGAAGGCGGTATCGGCGTCATCCATCGCAACTGCAAAATCGACTACCAGGCCGAGCAGGTCGCACGCGTAAAGCGCAGTGAAAACACGGTGATTCTCGATCCGCACACAGCTCGCCTCACCACGACCGTCGGCGAGCTTCACGCACTGATGCAGCAGCATCGCATCGCCGGATTCCCTGTGGTGGATGATCAGCGCATGCTGCTCGGCATGGTCACCAGCCGCGACCTGTGGGGCGTGGACGACATGAGCACGCCGGTGTCACAGGTAATGACGCCACGCGAGCGGCTCGCCGTCGGCTCGCCCGAAACCACGCTCGATGAAGCGCGCAAGCTGCTCGCCCAACGACGCATTGAAAAGCTGCCGCTGGTGGACAAGCAGGGCCGGATCGCCGGCCTCATCACACGCACCGATATCGAGAAGCGCGCGATGTTCACTTCATCCTGCAAGGACTCGCAAGGCCGCCTGCGCTGCGGTGCCGCCGTGGGTGTGGGCGAAGATTGCGTGGACCGCGGGAAGGCGCTCGTCGCTGCGGGTGCGGATGCGCTGTTCATCGATGCCGCCACCGGTCACACCACGCGCGTCGCCAGCGTGGTGCAGCGTTTGAGAGAAGCGATTGGCAGCGTGCCCGTGGTCGCGGGCAATGTCGTCACCCGTGATGGAGCACAGGATCTGATCAAAGCAGGCGTGTCTGCGATCAAAGTCGGCGTCGGCCCGGGATCGATTTGCACCACGCGCATCATCAGCGGCGTGGGCATGCCACAGTTCACCGCCGTGCAGGAAGTCGCCGCCGTCGCGCGCGAAGCCGGTGTTTGCGTGATCGCCGATGGCGGCATCCGCTATTCGGGCGACATCGTCAAAGCCATTGGCGGTGGCGCGGACATCGTGATGCTCGGCTCACTGCTCGCCGGCACGGCGGAGAGCCCCGGCGCGATGGTGAAGTGGCAGGGCCGCACGTTCAAAGAATATCGCGGCATGGGCAGTCTCAAAGCCATGCGCAAAGGCGCGGGCGATCGCTACGGCCAGAATAGCAGCGGCAAACTTGTCGCGGAAGGCGTCGAAGCACGCGTGCCATTCAAGGGCCGTCTCGCGGATGTCGTGTTCCAGCTCATGGGCGGCCTGCGCAGCGGCATGGGCTACGTCGGTGCGCGCAATCTCGATGAACTTCGCAGCAAGGCACGCTTCGTCCGCATCACGGCGGGCGGCCTGAAGGAAAGCCATCCGCACGATGTGACCATCACCGAAGAGCCGGTGAACTACGAGGCCGGCGGGGAGTAAACACTGGTGAAGCGCCGTCGGTTGAGTATGCTCGCGGCATGACGACGACCCAGGAAATCTCAAGCACTATCCTTGCAGCACTTGATTTGCACAAGGGAGACAGCCTTCAAGTGATCGAGGAGCGTGGAGACAAGGTGCTCGTTCAAATTGCGCGTTCGAATCAGACGAGCGAAGCCGGTCGCTCGATGACTGCCGGCGAATGGGCGCGCAAGTATGCGGGCAGTTTGAAGCTCAAAGACGGACAGACTCTCGACGATTTGCGCATCGAACACATGCGGGAGAAGTTTGGCATGCAGTAGCCACCAGCGGTGCGGAGTTATGCGTCTCTTCTTTGACACGAACGTGCTTCTGGACGTTGCCCTTATACGGCAGCCGTTCTTCGCCGACAGCCAGTCGTCGATCCTTCGCGGTGAATCGCTTGGTGCGGACATGTTCGTCGCCTGGCATTCCGCCGCCACCTTTTTCTACTTTGCGCGGAAGCTGCAAGGCGTTGGCCTGGCCACTCAGATGGTTGCAGACCTCTATCTGTGGGCGGCCGTTGCGCGCGTCACGCATCTCGATGCTACGAAGGCACTGACATACGGCATCACCGATTACGAAGACGCTCTTCAAGCAGCGGCTGCGGCGGCGGAGAACTGCGATTGGATCGTTACGCGGAACACCAAAGACTTCAAACTCAGCCCTGTCGCTGCCATCACCCCCACCGATTTCCTCTCCCAGTTCGGCAGGCCATGAGCGGCAAACCCGAACTCCTTTCGCCCGCGGGCAACTGGGACTGCGCGCGCGCAGCGGTCGCCAACGGCGCGGATGCGATCTACTTTGGCATGCCGCGCTTCAATGCACGACTGCGCGCGGACAATTTCACCGAAGCGGATTTGCCTTCGCTCATGGCCTTCCTGCATCAGCATGGCGTGAAGGGCTACTGCGCGTTCAACACGCTCATCTTCACCAGCGAACTCGAAGATGCAGCGAAGCAGCTTCGGCTGCTCGAAGACGCAAGCGTGGATGCTGTGATCGTGCAGGATCTCGGCCTCGCACGCATGGTGAAGGAGCTGGCGCCAAACTTGCGTCTGCACGCGAGCACGCAGATGACGATCACTTCGCCGGAGGGATTGGAGTTCGCGAAGAGGCTGCACATCGACCAGGCCGTGCTCGCGCGTGAACTTTCGCTGCGTGAACTGGAACGCTTCAAAGACAGCGATGTGCCGCTGGAAACCTTCGTGCACGGCGCGCTATGCGTCGCGTATTCCGGGCAGTGTCTGACCAGTGAATCGCTCGGACAACGCAGCGCCAACCGCGGCGAATGCGCCCAGGCATGCCGCATGACGTATGAAATGATCGTCGATGGCAAGCGCATCGATCTCGGTGACAAAGCCTATCTCCTGTCGCCGCAAGACCTCGCGGCCGCGCATGAGATTCCGCGCCTCATCGAACTCGGCATCAAGAGCTTCAAGATCGAAGGCCGGCTCAAAACGCCGGAATACGTCGCTGCCGTGACGCAGGTGTATCGCAAGGCCATCGACGCGGCGCTGGCGCAGCAGCCCGACCCCGTGGACGAACGTGACGAGTATGCGCTGGAGATGACCTTCTCGCGAGGACTCTTCACCGGCTGGATGCACGGCGTGAACCATCAGAAGCTGGTGGGCGCGCTGTATGGCAAGAAACGCGGGCCTTTGGTCGGCACCGTCAGACAGATCATCGATCGCGACACGCTCGCGCTGGATGCACTGCATGTCGCCATGAAGCCCGGCGATGGGGTCGTGTTCGAGAACCTGCGCGACACCAATGACGAGCAAGGCGGCAGCGTCTATGAACAGCGCGGCAGCGTGCTCAGCTTTCAGCACGGCCGCCTGCGCATGGAGGACATCCCCATCGGCACGCGAGTGTTCAAGACCAGCGACCCCGCATTGAACCGTCGTTTGCGCGCGAGCTTCGAAGGCGACATCCCGCAACGAAAGCAGCAGAAGCTCGATCTCCTCGTCTCAGGCAAGGCCGGCGAACCGCTGCACGTGCGCTGCGGCGGGCGAGCGATCGAGTCCACCATGCCGCTACAGGTCGCGCAAAAGCGACCGCTCACGCGCGAGCAGTTCGTGGAGCAGTTCAGCCGCCTCGGTGGCACCGCCTATGAGCTGGGCGACGTGCGCTTCGACATCGAAGGCGAGGTGATGGTGCCCGTCAGTGAGTTGAACCGGATGAGGAGGGCCTTGATTCATGAGCTTGGGTTCCTGATTCCTGATTCAAATTCAGGGGCTGGGCGAGAGTCCACAACAACGCTTCAAGCCCTGCTTGAAGCAGTGCGAGCCGACCGTGCCCCGGCATCACCGGATCAGGAATTGAGAGTTCTTTGCCGCACGCCCGATCACATCGATGCTGCACTAGATCTGCATGTGCCGCGTCTCTATCTCGACTTCGAGGACATCCGCCGCTACGGCGACCTCGTGCAGCACATCCGCAAACACGAGCACAAAGCGGAAGTGTTTCTCGCCACGCCGCGCATTCAAAAGGCGGGTGAAGCGGGCTTCTTCAAGCTGATCGAACGTGCCTCGCCCGATGGCGTGCTCGTTCGCAATCTCGGCGCGCTCGCTTTCTTCGAAGGCACGGGCTTGCGCGTCACCGGCGATTTTTCTCTCAACGTGGCCAACCCGCTGAGCGCGCACTTCTTGAAGTCGCACACGGCGTTGGAGCAGCTCACGATCAGCTACGATCTAAACATCGAACAGGTGCTCGACCTTCTGCGCGCCGCGCCGCCGGAGTGGTTCGAACTCACGCTGCACCAGCACATGCCAATGTTTCACATGGAGCACTGCGCGTTCGCCGCGTTTCTGTCCGAAGGCACGGACTTCACGAATTGTGGCCGGCCCTGCGAGAAGCATCGCGTGCACCTGCGCGACCGCGTCGGCATGGAGCATCCGCTGAAGGCCGATGTTGGCTGCCGCAATACCTTGTTCAATGCCGTGCCGCAGACTGGTGCGCATCTCTTCTCCGAGCTCATGCGTGCCGGACTGCGCAGCTATCGCGTGGAGTTGCTGGAGGAAACCCACGACGAAGCTGTGCATACCTTGCGGCAGTATCAGCAAGTGCTCGCTGGTGAACGCACAGGCGATGGTCTCTGGCGGGAACTAAAAGCCCAATCGCAGCTCGGCGTGACGAAGGGCACGCTAGCGTGATCGCACCTCGGCGACATACTCGCGGACGGCGCGCAGCGTCTCGCCCGCCACATCCGCGCGGGCTTTCGCAAACGGCGGGCGGAACCAGGGAAAGCTGCCGAGCAGGTCATGCGTCACCAGCACCTGGCCATCGCAATGCGATCCGGCACCGATGCCGATGGTGTTCATCTTCACGCGGCGCGTGATCTCTTTGGCCACGTCGGGCACCATGCTCTCCAGCACGCAGGCGATGGCACCCGCTTCATCGAGCGCCAGCGCGTCCTGCATCAGACTCGCAGCGCCTTCAGGTGTTTTGCCCTTCTTCTTGTAGCCGCCTTCGTCGAGCACGCTTTGCGGCAGCATGCCGATGTGACCGACGAAGGGAATGCCGTCATCGATGATCGCCTCGATCGCTTCGATCCGTGCCACACCACCCTCCAGCTTCACGGCGTGCGCACCGGCCTGAATCAGGAGATGAGCATTGTGCACGGCTTCACCGGGCGTGTCGTAGCTGTGGGCCGGCAGATCGCCGATGATCGGCGCGCGCGGCTTCGCTCGTGCCACGGCGCGCGTGTGGTGCAGCATCATGTCCATCGTCACGCCTGTGGTGTCCGGTAGGCCGAGCACGACCATGCCGAGCGAATCACCCACCAGCAACAGATCGACGCCCGCCTCATCGAGCAGGCGCGCCATCGGATAATCGTATGCCGTCAGCACGGCCAGCGGCGGGCCGTGGCGTTTGCGATCAGGCAGTTCGGTCAAAGAGGTCAGCACGCGAGATGCCTCGCACAGCGTCACGCCTTTCACAAGGCGCACGCTCGCCGGATCATCGCTCAGTGCCGCGAGCAGTTGCGCGATGCTTTGCTGCTGCCCGGGCAGCACCAGTTCAGGCCGGATGTCCGCCAGCGGTTGCAGCACAAAGCGACGCTGGTGCAGGCGCGGATGCGGCACTTGCAAGTCATCATCGTGCAGGATGCATTCGCCGGCGTAAAGCATGTCCAGATCGAGCGGACGAGGCGCGTTGCGATCACGCATCGACGGGCGACCAAGCTCAAGCTCCACGGCGACCATGGCTCGATGCACCTCGTGCGGCATCAGTCCGCAGTCGATTTCGATGACGCTGTTGAAGAAGGGCAGCGAGCCGGGCGGGCAATCGATGGGATCCGTTTCATACACGCGCGCCACTGCCTTGAGCGAAGCGCCGGGCAATCGCGCGAGCAGCGCATGCACACCGCGCTGCATGTTCGCCGCGCGATCGCCGAGATTGCTGCCGAGTGCGATGCCGTAGCGCATGATCACTGGCTGATGGCGCGCGCCGCGGAGTAGCCCAGCGCCGCGCAGATGATGCCGAGCACGGCGCTGCCGAGCAGATTCGCGAAGGCAAGCAGCACGCGGCCATTGTTGAACAGCAGCCACGAGTCATTGCTCAGCGTCGAGAACGTCGTGTAACCGCCGAGCACGCCCGTGGCCCAGAAGAACCAGGCGTTCGAACTGCCGGCCTTCATCACGGGCCAGCCAAAGAGAAAGCCGATGACGAAACTGCCGAGCAGGTTCGCCACCATGATGCTCCAGGGGAACCCCGAACTAACCCCGAGCTTCGTCATACCCACCACGGTCAGGTAGCGCAGCAGCGATCCGATGCCGCCACCTGCAAACACCAGTGCGGCGCGCATCATGCCAGCACCTCCGTGGCGATTTCATCCCAGAGGGAGTCGATGTCTTTCGGCTTGCGCGAGGGCTTGCCCGCGCGGCTGAACCAGTAGTCCGCGTTCCACTGATCGCCTTCGATCACATGCAGCAGCGCATGGATCCACGATCCCATCTTCGTGTGAATGTCCTGCGCGATGCTGTGCGCTTCGTCCCAGTTCCCATGCTTGCAGTGCCAGAGCGACTGGGCTTCCGGCGAAAGCTGAGCTGGGAAAGAGGGCTGGCTGGCGAGTTCTGCGGGCGTCATGACGGCGGGATGATAAAGCATGAACGTGCCGGCGCTACTCCCAGCGCACGTTGTCCCAGTAGCTGAACTCGTAGGACCAGCCGGTGGCGTGCCCTTCCAGCCGCACCGTCACCTCCTTCCCGGCGTAGCCTGCCAGATCCACGGTGATGTCCTTCCACCGCGGGCTGTCGTGACCGATATCCTGGCGCTTGATCTCTTTGTTGTTCACCAGCACGCGCAATTGCCAGTCCCCGCGATCATCAGCCGCCGCGCCGAACTTCAGCTTCGATCTCGCTGCGTCCACCGTGAGTTTTGTCTCCAGCACCGAGGGTGTTTTCCGGTCTTCAAACGGATGCATGGTCAGCACATTCCTGCGCTCGTGATACTCGTCCCGCTTTGTGGGCGTGCCTTCAAACTCCGGCGCGGTCACTTTCCATTTCGGGTTCCACAGGCTCACGCTTTCCCAGTCAATGCTGCGCCAGTCGGTGCGTTTCGATGTTGGCTTCGCGGGCGCGGAGTCGATGCTCGTGCTCAGGAGCTTTTTCTTCTCCACTGTGAGCGGGCCTTCCTCCGGCGGTGCCAGCACATACCAGATCAGGTTGCGGAACTGGTCATCGGGCAGGCCGCCGAATCCCATGGGCATCAGCGATTGATGCGTGTTCTCCAGCTTCGCAATCTGATCGCGCGGCACCGTGCTTTCCGCACCGCCGATGGCCAGCAGCTTCACGTGCGATGGCGTATCCTCCGTGATGCGGCCCATCAGCGTGCGGTTGTCCTTCGTGGTGACGATGACGTTCTCGTAGCCGTTGCCGATGATCTGATTCGGATCGATCACGTTCGCCAAAAGCGCATCGAGATTGCTGCGACCGCTGCCAATCAGTTCCGGCCCCACCTTCTGTCCGCCGCCGTGGAAGGTGTGGCACACCGAGCAGGTCGTGGTGAACAAGAACTTGCCTGCGGCGAGATCGGGTTCGCCCGTGAGGCACGCGGCTTTCTTCGCGGCGATCAGCGCCTTGATGTCGTCGCTGGAATCTTTCCAGGCACCGAGAACCTTGAACGCATGGTCGCGAATGGCCTTGTCCGGCGAGGTGGCAAGCTGGCGGCGCAGTGAGACGGGAAAGCCGGTGGTGGCCTTCGCGGCGGCGAGATGATCGAGCAACTGATGCGTCCAGTCCGCGCGCGAAGTGAGCGTGGCATAGGCGGCAAGCAGGACAGGCATCCTGCCTGTCACCGGTGCGTCTGGTATCCTACCCGACGCTGCGGGTGGAACGCCCGCAGGACTCGCGACAGGCAGAATGCCTGTCCTACCCAGCACCTTCACCAAGTCATCACCACCGAGGTCTGCACCCGCACGCATCACGTCGATGGCAAACGCATCCGGCGCAGCCTTCCAATCCGTGGTCGTGAGCAACTGCGCATACGTCACCCGAGCAGCCTCACTGCGCACCTTCCGCAACGACGCCAGCGCCGCGAGCCGCTGCGCTTCGGGCAGCTTCGCATTGAGCAGCTCATCTGCCACGCCCTGGATCGCCGCCGGATCGCCCCACAGCATCGCGAGGTTTTTCGCATGCTTGCGCACGTCCGCGTTCGCATTCATCGCCTGCTCCGCAAACAGCGCCGAGAAGGGCTTCGTCGGTTTGATGATGCCGCCTTCCTGGCCTTTGACGAGACCGTCGAGCGCGTGCGCGAGGAGCACATCGTGGGCTTTGATCTTGGCGAGGAAGCCGAGGCACAGGTCGAGGTTCTTCGCGTCGCGCGTATCGCAGAGGCGACGCATCGATTTGTAGGTGAGGGTGTGGGAGAGGGGCCGGCACTGAGGTGCCAACTCGGCCCAATGATTCACCACGTCTGCTGCCGATGATCGCGCCAGACTCTCCTCCATCGATTGCCAGAGAAGTAGAGCCAGCACCTGACTTGTTGTGGACGCACTAGCTTTGAAGAGTTGGTCAACCAAAGCGCGGTGATTTGCCAGTGTGGTTGCGTCAAACTTCACGCTGAGGCTGTCCCAAAGACCTTTGTCCACGCACAGCTTGCCGGAGAAGTATTGGCGCAGCGCCACGGTCGCGCTCAATCGAACGGTTTCATCTGGATCCGCCAGCAATGGTTGGAGGTCTTCGATCACCCCGTAGTCTCGCGTTTCTTTTGGCCGCGAGAGTGATGCAAAGAAGCGTTCGCCGATGGCGCGCGCAGCCCAGCTTCTTAGCCCGGCATCTTTTACCGAGACGATGGACGACAACACTCGGTCAGTCACGTCATCGCAACTGGTCAAAGTCCAGGCGGCTGCCATTCGCGTTTCAACACGTTCCGACTGCAACAGCGGGGCGATAATCTCGTGAGGTGGTGGCTTCGTGGTCGCGCTCCACTCGCCATTCCATCGTTCCGCGATCAGTCTTGATGCCCTCCGCCGCATCCAGTTGTTCGGATGCTCCAGCAGCTTCACCAGCTCCGGCGTGGAGAGCTTCGCGAGGTCCATGTCCTTATCGGGACGGGAGTGATCAGCCAGAAGTCCAGCCGAGGCACCTTTTGGACGGTCGGAGCGGCTTTTTTCTCCCTCCGAGGGACTTGTTGTAGCGACGATCCGCCAAATCCTTCCGCGTTCGCGGTCCACGCCCTCCGGGTTGGCTTTGGCATTCTGGTAACAGGGATACTTGTCGCACCAGTCCATGACCCACAGGTTGCCATCCGGGCCGGTCTGCGTGCTGACGGGCCGGAACCAGCCGTCGTTCGCGCGGATGAAATCGCGACGGGGCTCGCATTTGAAGGTGGAGCCGACGGGCGTGAGGACTTCCTCGTGGACGGCGTTGTCGTGGATGTTGCCGATGAAGGCGTGGCCCCAGGTGTCCTGCGGATACACGCCGCCCTGGTAGATCTGCACGCCGGCATACGCGGCGCGGAAGTGCTTGTGGGTGACGATGCTGGGCAGTTGCTCGTAGGCGTAGGGGTTCTCCGGCGCGCCACCCTGGCGCACGTAGATGCCGCCGGGCGCCATGTGGAAGAAGTGGTCGATCACGCAGGCGCTGACGAAGAAATTGCCGCGCGCATCGTAGTCGCAGCCCCAGGGATTGCTGGTGCCGTCGGCGAAGACTTCGAACTCCCAGGGCGACGCAGACACTCCTGTCTGTGCTCCCGGCTTGGACTCCGCAGACAGGAGTGTCTGCGTCACCGGCCTGCATCGTCCGATGCCCGCATCGAATTTGAACCCGTCTTTCTCCGGCACGCCAGGGCGGCGGACCTTGCTGTTGGTGAAGACGCCGTGCGTCATGTAGAGCCAGCCATCCGGGCCCCAGCAGAAGGAGTTCAGCAATTCATGCGTGTCCTCGCGACCAAAGCCGGTGAGCACCACGCGCCATTCATCGGCGTGATCGTCGCCGTCGTTGTCGCGGAAGTGCAGCAGGTGCGGCTGCTGGCCGACGTAGATTCCGCCGTCCCCGCACAGGATCGCGCTGCCCATGTCGAGGCCCTGCAGGAAGACCGTGCGCTTGTCGGCGACGCCGTCGTTGTCGGTGTCTTCGAGGATGACGACGCGATCTTTCGGAATCTGCGGATGATCAGCACGCATCGCATTGAGCGGATTGTCCTTTGCCTGACACACGGCGGGCACGGCGTGATACGCGTCGTCCTTGGCTTCGCCGCCGAAGGCCCTGGTCTTGAAGGGTGAGCCCTCGGGATATTCGTAGCCTTCCACCACCCAGAGACGGCCGCGGGCATCCCATGTCATCGCCACGGGATTCACCACCATCGGCTCATGGGCGAAGTTCCGCACCTCATAGCCTGAGGGCACGCTCATCTTGGCACGTGCCTCTTCAGGTGAGGGGCAGGGCGTGTTCGCGGCGGCGCGAGTGCCTTCGAGTTCTTTGCCAGCGCCGTGGGCGAGACCCGTCAGCGCGAGGAGACAGAGCAGGGATGATTTCATGCGTGAGTGTGATGCTACGGAGAGCGGCCCGCGCATCGCCAGACATTTTTTGTGTGGAATCGGCCGGCCCGCAGGGAATCGAGTCCTGCAGATATCAGGATTGGTCACAGAAGAGCGGCCATCGCACAGCCCGTCTCAGAGCAATATGAAGGTCACAGCAATTCAGCGATCTGCACGGCATTGAGCGCCGCACCTTTGAGCAGTTGGTCGCCCACGACCCAGAACGCGAGGCCGTTGTCCAGCGCGCAGTCCTGGCGGATGCGGCCCACGGCGCAGTTGTCACGGCCCGCGATGTCGAGCGCGAGCGGATACTTCTTGCTGGCAGGCTCGTCGATCACATCAAGGCCGGGCGCCTTCGCGAGCACGGCGCGCGCGGCTTCGGGCGTGACGGGCTTCTCAAACTCAGCGCTGATCGCCACGCTGTGCGCGCGGAAGACGGGGACGCGCACGCAGGTCACCGAGGCGCGGAACTTCGGATGATGCATGATCTTGCGGCCTTCGTTTTCCATCTTCATCTCTTCCTTCGTGTAGCCGGAAGCGAGGAAGCTATCGACGTGCGGGATCGCATTGAAGGCGATCTGATGCGGATACACGTGCGGCGTGGAATCGAGCTTGGCGGCATCCCACGCGCGGTTTTGCGAAGCCCATTCGCGCGCCTGCTTCGCGAGTTCCTCGATCGCCTGCGCGCCCGTCCCGGACACAGCCTGGTAGCTGGAGGCAAAGATGCGCGTGACGCCAAAGGCCTGATGCAGCGGATACAGCGCCATCAGCGAGATGGCCGTGGTGCAGTTCGGATTGGCGATGATGCCGTTGTGCTTCATCGCATCAGCGCCGTTGATTTCCGGAACGATCAGGGGGCACTTGTCGTCCATGCGGAAGGCGGACGAGTTGTCCACGACCACTGCACCGGCATCCACAGCCGGCTGCGCGAAGGTGCGGGAGATGTCACCGCCGGCGCTGAACAAAGCGACGTCGATGCCTTTGAAGCTGTCCTTGGTCAGCTCCTTGATGACCACGTCCGTGCCTTTGAACTTGAGCTTTTTGCCGGCGCTGCGTGCGGAGGCGAGAAGGGTGATCTCGCGCACGGGGTAGTTGCGTTCTTCGAGGCAGCGGATCATCTCCGCGCCGACCGCGCCGGTGGCTCCGACGATGGCGACATGCTTGGCGTTGCTCATGGGTTTAAGGTTTGGACAAAGGGCGCGCAGTGTAGGATCAGACGCCCATGATGCAACTCTCCTCTCCACGTTTGGAAGTATCCATCGGCACCCAACGGCTGGAACTCTGGGACGGCATGCGGCTGATCAAAGCATGGCCGGTGAGCACCTCTGCGCGGGGCGTGGGCTTCACGGAGGGCAGTCTGCGCACGCCTGTGGGACACTTTGTGATCAAGGAGAAGCATGGAACGGGCGCGCCGTGGGGCACGATCTTCAAAGCGCGGCAGCCTGCGGGCCAGTGGCAGCACGGCGATACGACGACGGACGATCTCGTCCTCACGCGCATCCTCAGGCTGCACGGTCTGGAGCAGCGAAACTCCAACACCTACGACCGCTACATCTACATTCACGGCACCAATGACGAAGGCCGGATAGGACGCCCGGGCAGCCACGGATGCGTGCGCCTGCGCAATGATGACATGATCGAACTCTACGACCTGGTGGACGAAGGCTGTGAGGTATGGATCGGGGAGTGATGAACTGATGCGCAGGAGCGCACGAATGAGCACCACGCGCGCCTAGAGTTCGTAAAGCCCGAGATTTTGAATGGTGCACTCCAGTCGATCGCGCTGGCGATTGAGAACAAAACCAATTCGTAGTCCTGCCCAGTAGTTCAGCTCCTGACCGCTCTTGACCGGCTCCAAGGCGCCGCGGTAGCTCTCAGCGAATCCGGGATTCTCTGCTCGTGGCAAAGCAACGGCGAGCGGAAATGGGTGACCCGCGAGCTTGAACTCGGCGTCGGGTGTGTTGCTGAAACTTGCGTTGCGGGCCGGGGTATCCACCTGGTAAAGCCCGGACCAGTTTGCCCACTCCACGCTCGCCACCGGTGCGCTGGCGGGGAACATGACGTCCGGGGCGGCGCGGGTGAGCGCAGCGGCCCAGTCTTGACGCTCAAGATCGCCGAGGTCATCCCACTTCTTGCCGCCCGGTGTGGGAACACTGATCTTCGCCAGCAGGTCAGCGAGTTCCTGGCGGGTCTGGACCCTTCGGAGCCGGCGCGGAGCATCGGGTGGCGGCTCTGACTCGCGCTGTGCGCTGTGGGTGTCACCGGACTGTTCTCGGAATGCGACGACTTCACTCAGATTCACCCAGTAAGGCAGCCGCGTGGTGCCATCATCGGTGACGAGAATCCACGAGCCTTCCACCTTCCGCACGGTGATGTTTTCCAGCTTGCCGTTATTGGCCAGGTTCATGAAGGCGATTCTTGAGCCAGCCTTCAGTTCGGACGTCGCACTCTCCACCGCCGCTTCGATCGCTGATTTCCTGGAGCAGGAAGAGATGCTTGAAAGCGCGATCAGCAAACCAAGCAAGGGGAGGAGTCGCTTCATGCTAGTGTCCTAGTCTGGATTGTCCGGCGCGCAAGCTGCACGAGATCCGGCACGGTAGAGCTGGCTCTGCGCATCGATGCCTGTTCGGTCAGAGGTTCGGACAGCAGCCGGCAGGCCAGACGTGGATGGAGTGGATCAGGCATTCGTTTCGCGACTTTCCGTTGAGAATCTCGCGCAACACGGATAGCACGGATGGTTGCTCCGCCACATGGACGCTCGCTTCGCGAAACACGCACCCGCCCTTGACCAGAACCAGCCATCCGAATGATCTCCATCCTCGACTCAACCGAAGAACCCGGCGGCGACTCGCGCCGGGTGTCGCTGGTTGCGCGCATGGGGCGGATGTTCGCAGCGGATGGGCCGATGGCGGCCTCGGCGCAATTTGAATACCGCCCCCAGCAGCAGCGCATGGCGGAACTGGTGGCCGGAGCGCTGGATGCGAATCGCGCGCTCGTGGTGGAGGCGCCCACGGGCGTCGGCAAATCGATGGCCTACCTGGTGCCGGCAGCAATGATCGCGCTGGAGCAGGAGAAGAAGGCGATCATTTGCACGCATACCATCAACCTGCAGGAGCAGCTGACGCACAAGGACATCCCCATTGCGAAGAAGCTGGTGGGGGAGTTCAAGGCCGAGCTGCTCAAAGGCCGAGGCAACTACCTTTGCCCGAACCGGCTCTCCCGCTCGCTGAACGAGACAAGCGACTTGTTCACCAGCACCGAGTTCAAGGACATGGAACTGCTGCGCGAGTGGGCGCGCTCCACGCAGGACGGCACGCTCAGCGATCTGAGCTTCACGCCGAGCATGAAGGTGTGGTCGCTGGTGTGCAGTGAAAGCCACGCCTGCAATCAGCGAACGTGTCCGCCAGGCAGCGGCTGCTTTTACCAGGATGCGCGTCGGCGCATGGCTGAGGCGGACGTGGTCATTTTGAACCACACGCTCTTTTTCACTCTGTTGAACAGCATTGATGAAGATCTGCTGCCCAAGGACGCGAATTTTTTGTTCCCCAATGATTTCGTGATCGTGGATGAGGCCCACACGATGGAGGGCATTGCGGCGAGACAGCTCGGACTGCATGTGACGGAGTCGAGCGTCCGTTTTGATCTGGGCCGGCTTTACAATCCCAAAACCAAGAAGGGCTTCTTCCCGTTCATGCGCCAGGATCAGGGCACGCGGGAAGTGATGGCCTGCCTGGAGTCCGTGGACATCTTCTTCAGAGCCGTGGAGGGCAGCGCGCGCTTTCAGGGCACTGCGCGCGAGTGTCGTGTGCGCGAGCCCGAACTGGTGGAGAACACGATCAGTGTCCCGCTGCAGCGCGTGGCTGAGGCCGCGCAGAAGGCGGCGGACCGGGCGGAGCGTGAAAGCCTGCGCGCCGACCTTCTGGAGCTGGCGAAGCGTCTGAACAGCCTGCGTGGGGAAGTCGCCACCTTTCTGGATCAGAGTGAGGATGGCCACGTCTATTGGGTGGAGCGCGGCGGTCTGGATAATCGCAGCATGTCCTTTCACAGCGCGCCGATTGATGTCGCACCGCAGCTGGAGAAGATTTTCTTCAGCGGTGGCAAACCGTGCGTATTCACGAGTGCAACGCTCGGCGTAAGCGAGGACGACCAGCTGCGCTACTTCCGCAAACGCGTGGGCGCTCATCGCGCTGATGCGGCGATGATTGACAGCCCGTTCAACTACCAGAAGCAGATGAAGATCTTCCTGGTGAAGTCGATGCCCGCGCCGAACACGCCGCCCTACCACGATGCCCTGCTGCACTGGATCAAGCACTTCGTCAAGATGTCGCGCGGCCGCGCCTTTGTGCTTTTCACCAGCTACACCTCGATGCGGCAGACGGCCGAGGCGCTGGAGGCTTTCTTTGAAGAACACGGCTGGCGCTTGCTGGTGCAGGGCCGCGACATGCAACGCGGGCAGATGCTCGATGAGTTCAAACGCGACGTGCACAGCGTGCTCTTCGGCACGGACAGCTTCTGGACGGGTGTCGATGTGCCCGGTGAATCCCTGAGCAATGTGATCATCACAAAGCTGCCCTTTGCCATGCCCGATCATCCGGTGACGCAGTCGCGTTTGGAATACATCGATGCTGAAGGCGGCAACAGCTTCATGGAATACAGCGTGCCCGAGGCGATATTGAGGCTTCGTCAAGGCGTGGGACGCCTGATCCGCACGAAGAAGGACAAAGGCATCTGTGTGATCCTGGACAATCGCGTTCTGACCAAGCAATACGGCCGCAACTTTCTCGCCGCGTTGCCCGATTGCCCGGTGGAGATTGTGGCTTAGGACCGGGGTTTCATGGAGCGCGAGGTGCATTTGCAAGTCCGGCCTGCCGTCGGGCGTTGTTGCTGAGCCAGAATGCCTTCCTCACCCAAAGCGATCGCCGTCCTCGCCATCATTTGCGCGAGTCAGGCTGTGCGGGCCGAGCCAAAGCTTGTTTCATTTCGCAACGATGTGATGGCCGCCATCTCGAAGGCCGGCTGCAATCTCGGCACCTGCCACGGCAATGCCACTGGCAAGGGCGGCTTCAAGCTGTCCCTGCGCGGGCAGGACATCGACTTCGACTACAACGCCTTCGTGCTCGATGCCGCCGGGCGCCGGGTGAACCCCTTTACTCCGGACAACAGCCTGATGCTCCTCAAAGGCAGCAACAAGCTCGCGCACGAGGGCGGCAAGCGTTTCGATCCGCAGAGCTGGGAATACCAGACGCTGCGCAGCTGGATCGCCCAGGGCATGCCATCGCCATCCGGCAGGGATGCGCAGCTAAAGAAGCTGGAGGTCACGCCGCGCGATGACACGCTGGAAGAATCAACCAACAGCGTGCAACTGAAAGTGGTCGCCACGTTCAGCGATGGCAGCACTCGCGACGTTTCAATGTGCTCGGTGTATGAGCCACTGCAGGTCGGCATGGTGAACGTGTCTCACGATGGTCTCGTGCAGCGGCAGCAGTTTGGTGAAGCCACCGTGCTGGTGCGATTCCTCTCGCAGGCGGTGCCAGTTCGGCTGGCCTTTGTGAGGAAGCCAGCAGGCTTTGTGTGGAGCCAGCCGCGCAGTTCGAATTACATCGACGTGGAAGTATTCAGCAAGCTGCGCGACCTGCACATCCAGCCCTCCGGCATGTGCGATGATCGAACCTTCGCCCGCCGGGCATGGTTCGACCTGCTCGGCATTCCGCCGACGGCGGACGAAGCCAAGGCCTTTCTGGTGGCCACGGATCCCAACAAACGCGCCCGGCTGATCGATACCCTGCTGGCACGACCGGAATTCGTGGACTTCTGGACGATGAAATGGGCTGATGTGTTGAAAGTGGAAAGCCGCACGCTCGACACCATCGGCATGAACGCCTTCCATGCCTGGATTCGCGATGCCGTGCGCACCAACCGGCCGGTGGATGAATTTGTGCGTGACATCATCGCTGCACGGGGCAGCACGTATCAAGTCGCGCCGGCAAATTACTACCGGGCCAACCGCACACCGGTTGAGCGCGGGGTGACCGCGGCGCAAGTATTCCTGGGCACGCGACTGCAGTGCGCGCAGTGCCACAACCACCCGTTCGATAAATGGACGCAGGACGACTACTACAACTGGGCCGCCGTGTTCGCGCGCGTCGATTACAAGTTGATCTCCGACAAGCGCACGGACAAAAGCGACAAGCATGAATTCATCGGCGAGCAGGTCGTCATGATGAAATCGAAAGCGGATTTTGAGAACCCGCGCACAGGCGAGCTTGCGATGGCGAAGTTCCTTGGCGGCTCGAAGGCCGGGGCGACGGAGAAAGGTTTTGATGAGCTTGATGCCGCCGCCGCGTGGCTGACGGGCAAGGAGAATCCGCTCTTCGCGAAGGCCCAGGCGAACCGCATTTGGTATCATCTTATGGGCCGTGGTCTCGTTGATCCCGTGGACGACATGCGCATTACCAACCCGGCCTCGCACCCGGTGCTGCTGGACAAGCTGACGCAGGACTTTGTTCGCAGCGGCTTCGACATGCGGCACCTGATTCGCACCATCATGCTCTCTCGCACCTATCAGCTCGAAAGCACGCCAAATGATTCGAACAAGCATGACACGATCAATTATTCGCACGTCGCTCCCCGTCGTCTCGGCGCAGAGCAGCTCTTTGATGCTCTGCATCAGGCGTTGGGCGTCGTGGCTGACTTGGAGGGATTGCCTCGCGGCACACGCGCCTGCCAGAAGCCCGGCCCAATCAACGGTAAATCGGCCAGGAAGCTGGACCCGGAGTCCCCCGATGCCTTTCTATCCCAGTTCGGCAAGCCCGCACGGCAGCTGAGCTGTGAATGCGAGCGCACCACGGACACTTCGCTCAGCACTACCTTTCAACTGATCAGCGGCCCACTGATGACGCAATTGATCACGAGCCGGCAGAATGTGCTTTCCGCTTTGGTTGGTGGCGATGTGAGCACGGCTTTGGAAATGCTCTACTGGCGGACGCTCGGCCGCGCACCTTCGGATGCCGAACGCTCCGGCATGATGGCGTTGTTGAGCCGTGCGGGAGAGCCGCGACGCCGCCAGGCCTGGGAGGACATCGCGTGGAGCCTTGTGAACGCGAAGGAGTTTGTGCTGCGACCATAAACAAAAAAGGCGGCACTGCTGCCGCCCTTTTGTCTGTGGAGTGTAACCGGGTCCCGGTGTGAATTCGCCGACCGCCTATTTTTTTGCGGCGACTTCTTTGAGCAGCTGCTGGTAGCCATCATACCAGCCGAACTCCTTGTCCGTGTTGCGCTGGCCGGAGTTCTGAGCCCAGAGATAAGCGCGCTCAGCTTCGAGAAAACGTCCGTTGCGGTGGTAGTGCATGGCCAGCGCGAGGCGTGCTTCTTCATGCAGAGGTGCGGACTTCACAGCTTGCAGCGCGACGCGCAGGCCGTCTGATTCCCTGCCCTGTGCGTCATACACATCCACGAGCGCCGTGGCATACACGTAGTGCAGCGGATTGATCGCCAGCGCCCGTTCGAGATCGGCCGCCGCCTTTGCGAGAACACGATCTCCCACCTGTTTGGGCAGGGCGGGCCGCCACTGATCAATGAATGCCAGGCCGCGCATGTAGAAGGCCTCGGCGTTGTGCGAATCACGCGAAATCGCTTTGTCCAGATATTCCACGCGCGAGCGCATGTCATCTTCTTGCTGCGCCATTTCAGATTTCGCCATCCACCAGTCGGCTGGTCCCAACCAAATGGCGCCGCCAACAAGCCACAAGGAGGCGGCAATCAGCATGAGCTTGCACACTGGCCGCACTCCGGGCACACGCAGTGCCTGGGTGGTCTGCGAGTCGAATCCGGGATTGGCCAGCAAGCCCATCAAGACCGCGGCAGTAACGGCCGTGGCAGCCACATGAAAGTGAAACTCGAAGAAGGCATGAACGAGCGTGGCGGCCAAAGCCGAGAGTCCGCCCACGGCGAATGCGAGCGTGTGGCTCGACAGCTGGCCGGTGAGCGGGAATTTGTGCGTGCCGAACCATCGGATGAATCGCACCCCATGGCCTGCGTGCTGCCCGAGAACGATGAGCATCAATGCCAGTCCGGCCCAGCCGTAGTCGGCAAGCATTTGCAGATACTCATTGTGGGCAAACAAGGGATCGCCCTGGTAGGACGCCAGCTCGGCGGGACGCAACGCGACGCTGTAATCATAGAACATGCGTGAACCCATTCCAGTAGCCGGTTGCATGGCGTGCTGAACCAGGGCTGATGACCAGACTTTGAGCCGGATGTCGCTGCTTAGCGGACTGGACGCCTCCCGATGTTTCTGTGCCTCCGCGCTGACCAGGTAGAGCACGCCGCCCGCGAGAGCGAACATCACTCCATAGCCAAGCAGGATTCTGCCAAACATGTGGCGCTGCGTCCGCCAGAACACCCAGGCCGACAGAACTGCAAAAGTCACGGCACCCGCACCGAGTCCGATCAATGCGCCCCTGCTTTTCGTCAAGGCCACTCCTATCGCCGCCGCCACGCACACGAAGCCGAGCAGCAGCTTTCGCGTGACACCCCCGCGGCCGAAGAAGGTGATCCCCGCGCCGAGCAGGATGAACATCACCAGGAATGCGCCGAGGTGATTGGCATTGTTGAAGAAGCCCCCTATTCGTCCTCCGCCGAACGTGCGGTGGAAGTGCGGCACCAAATGAAAATCCGATCTGCCCGAAAAGTGAATGAAACCCACCACAAGGTTCCCCGCGACGAGCAATGCCAGCACCAAGAGTATCGCAACCCTCCAGCGCGGATGGCTCGCCACCGTGCTCGTCAGCAGATAGGCGACAAAGCAGCCGAGGACTACGAAGATATCCTCCCGCGCATAGACAGCCACGGGAGACCACCACGCGCGCGCCACCAAATAGAGTGCGAGCAACGCTGCGGATCCCAGACACAGATCGCTGGGAGCAAAATGAATCCGCATCTTCCATCTCACCCCCGCGATGAGCCCCGCACATCCCAGCAGCAAGCACCCTGGCCAGTAAAACAACAGCGCCGTGCCCGTGCCGAGCACGCCAGTGATGAGCAGACCGAGGACGAGAAGGATGAAGGAGAGGATGCGCATTTCGAAAGTATGAACGATGAATGATGAAGTCTGAAACGCACAGACTTGGTTTGGCGCAGACCTTTCTGCCCCTTGAGTCCTTTCAGTCCTTGGTGCCAGCCAAAGCCCGAGCATAAGCCGCCAGCAACTGCTCCGCGGACTTCTCCCAGCAAAGCTCCGTCGTCAGCCGCTCAAACCCCACGAGCCCCATGCGCGCGCGCTCGGCAGGATCATCCAGCATCTCCAGGATCGCATCGCCCAGCTGCTCGGTCGAGTTCTCCATCACATACCGCGCCGCCTCGCCCGCGCTCACCATGCCCTCGCGCGTGCCGAACATCACCTGCGCCTTCCCGAACGCCATGTATTCCAGCGTCTTGTTCATCGTGCAGTGATCGTTGTAATCATTGATGGGATCACACGCGACACCGAGGTCCATCGTCTTCAGTGCCGTGAACAGGAACTCATTCGAAACGCGCCCCGGCATGTCCACATACGCCTGCAAGCCCAATGCATCGCGTTGCTTCAGCAACTCGGCGTGTTCCGGCCCCGAACCCATCAGCAGGAACTGCACATCCTCGCGCTTCCGCGTGTGCACGATGTGTTTCGCCGCCTCCACCAGGTAGTTCACGCCATCCGCATTCCCCATCACACCAATGTAGCCCACCAGATGCTTGCGACCCTTCTTCAAAGCCGCGTCTTCGGGCAACGACGTGTTCAGCTTGTTCGGTGCCGTGCGCACCACGAACACATCCTCATCACGCTTCTTCCCCCGCGATTTTACCGCCGCCAGCACGCTTTGATTCGTCGCCATCACCACATCCGCGACGGCCAACGTAAAGCGCTCCGCCGCACGCACCGCCCAGTAAAGCAACCCACGCCGACCAAACTTTGCCTCGAACATCTCCGGCCACAGGTCATGCACATCAAAGATCACCTTCACGCCCGCCAGCAGTTTGAATGGCAGCGCGATCAAGAACAGCAAGTCCGGCGGATTGCACAGATGCACCACATCAAACCCCTTCGCCCGCCACGCCTTCAACGCACAGCCCATCTCCCCCCACAGCGCCGTCGCATACTCCGCAATGAAGCCCTTGATCCCCTTCGCCTCATCACTGATCCAGTGCCGGTAAATCGTGATTCCATCGAGCACCTCAAACGGCTTCGTATAGCCGCGCATCTGCGGACAGATCACCGTCACGTCATTGCCCGCATCGCGCAACGCACAAGCCTCCTGCCACACGCGACGGTCCAGCGGCACGGGGAGGTTTTCCACGATGATGAGGATGCGTTGCTTCACCAGCAAAGACCTTCGTAACTCCACGCCAGCGTGCTCAACTCCCGCCAGCCATTCACATCAATCACGCTCTGCTCTGACTTTACCACACTACCTAGGGCCTCCACGCTCACGCACTTCTGTGAAGCGATGACCAATTCGCTCTCACCCACGACTTCCTCCGCCGAGTCGCGCAGCAACGACGCCAGGTGCGGCATGCGGCGGTTGATCTCGGCTTCGTTGCGCCCGATCAGCCTCGACAGATTCAGCGACGGATCATAGATGCTCAACTCGTAGCCACGGCCCAGCAGCGTCTCCGCCACCGCCACCATCGGACTGCCGCGCAGGTCGTCCGTGTCCTTCTTGAACGCCAGACCCAGCAAGCCCACGCGACGCACGCCTTTGCTGGTGATCAGTTTGATCAGCAGATCGAGGTGCGCCTCGTTCGAGTCGAGCACGTTGTCGAGCAGCGGCAGATTGACGCCTTCCATGCGCGCGAGCGAGCTGAGCGCGCTCACGTCCTTCGGCAGGCACGAGCCACCGAAGGGATTGCCCGGCTTCATGTAGTAGCGGCTGATGTTCAGCTTCTCATCGCGGCACACCACGTCCATCACGCGCGCGCCATCCACGCCGACGAACTTCGCCATGCGCCCGATCTCATTGGCAAAGCCGACCTTCAGCGCGTGGAAGTAGTTGCACGAGTATTTGATCAGCTCAGCCCCTTCCCAAGCCAGCACCTCCGCCTTGTCGCCGAGCAACTCCATCGCTTCGTTCGTCGCCGGAGCATTCCCATCATACGTGCCCACCACGCACAGCGATGGCTCACGACAATCCTTCACCGCCGTGCCCTCGCGCAGGAACTCCGGGCAGTAGTAGATCGTCACGTTCGGCATGCTGCCAAAGAAGTCCGTCACCATGCTACGCGTGCTTCCCGGTAACATCGTCGAGCGAAAGATCACCACATGCCGCGAGCCCTTCGCCACAATCGCCGCGCTGATCTGCTCCGACACCTTCCGCACGTAGTCGAGATTCAACCTCCCCGACGCCAGCGACGGTGTGCCCACGCACACGATGCTCACGTCCGACGCCCGCACCGCCTCCGCCGCATCCGTGGTGGCCGAGAGCAAGCCCTTCGTCTTCGCGGAGGCCAGCAGCTCATTCAACTCCGGCTCCACAATCGGCGACACGCCTGCGTTGAAGGCATCCACCTTGGTCTGCTGCACATCCGCACCAATGACCCGATGGCCCCGCTCTGTGAGACACCCTGCCGTCACCGCTCCCACATAACCAAGACCGAAGATGCTGACATTCATGCGTGTTACTTCTCCGCCTTCCCGTAGTTCGCCACGAGGTAATCCACCAGCGCTTCGATTTGTGTGTCCGCGATCGGTGCGCCAAACTTCGCACGCATCTTGTCCACGCTCGCCTTCCACGCAGTGCGCGTGAGCGATGGCTGGGTGGAAATGTATTCCGACGAATGACAGGTCAGGCAGGATGCGACAGCCAGATCTGATCCTGGGCCGGCTTTGAGCGATGATGTTTCAGGCGGCAAAACCAGCTTCACCGGGGCGGCCATCGACAAGCCGAGCGCCAGCGATCCGGCTAAAATGAGAGCAAAGCATTTCATAATCAGGCAGCAGTGATGTGAGTGGTTTCTACGACGGTGCGCAGGTAGCCGTTCGGATTCCATTGCGCTTCGAGCGGCTGCACCTCGCCGCCATTGCTGGTGGCGCGCACCTTCAGTTCATGAGCGCCCGCCTTGAACTTCACGCCACCGAGTTCCCATTCGCGGAACGAGTATTTGCCCAGGTCCTTGCCCAGCGCGGTCTCGCGCCACGTTTGACCGCCATCGAGCGACACCTGCACGAGCTTGATGCCCGTGCCGCCATCGAAGGCGATGCCCTTCAGCGTGTGCTCGCGATCCGTCGCGAGCTTGTCGCCATCGAGCACGCTGGTGATAAAGCTGCGCACCTTGCACCGCTTGATCTCGGTCGTCTTCGCAGGCGTCGTGCCCGGCTCGATGAACCCGCAATCGTTGTCGGGAATGCGATAAGCCGTGGCATTCCAGAAGCCGGTGAAGGGCTCCTTCAACACGGTGATCTGGCTCAGATGTTTGATCCAATAGGTGCCGTAATACCCCGGCACGACGAGCCGCAGCGGGAAGCCGTTCAAGTATGGCAAAGGTTCGCCATTCATTTCATAGGCGACCATCACTTCGCCATCCAATGCGTGATCGAGTTCGATGGCTTTGACAAAGTCAGGCGTCTTCTCGATCACCGGCTTGTCGAGTCCGTCGAAGCTCACCTGTTTTGCACCTGCCTTCACGCCGCAGCCGGCCAGGATGTCTTTCAGGCGCACGCCCTTCCAGCGGGCATTGCCCATCGCTCCATTGCCGAGCTGTCCGCCGGACACGCGCGGCACCTGAAGGCCGCGACCGTTTCCTGAGCATTGCAGCACGGCGGTGACTTCCACCTGTTCGAAGTTCTTCTTCAAGTCGGCCAGTGTGAGGGTCATCGCCTTCTCCACTTCGCCACCAATGCCCACGGTGTGCGTATCCGCATCGATCTCCGACGGGAGCGCAGCCAGATGGTAGCGCACGAAGAAGGCGTCATTGGGCGTGAGCACGCCTTCTTTGAAGACAGCGAACGGCGTCTCCAACTGCGGCGGCCGCGACGTGAGCACCATCAGCGGGCGCTTCCCCGGATAGGCCACGAGTTTGCGCTCCCCATTTTCAAAGGGCAGCTTCACGATGTCTTCGGCGATGGCCTTCGACGTCAAAGCGCCGGCAGCAGCAAGCGCCTGAGCGCGCAGCCAGTCGCGACGGGTGTGGAGTGGGGGATGGTCAGGCATGGGAACAAAACGAGGTCGATATGCGATACGCGTCGAGAACGCGGATTTGACCGAAGATGATGCCACGGAGCAAGCGCGATTCGTCATGTCACGTGCGAAGATTGAGTTTTGTCGTGCAGATGCCTCCGCCCTCACGACTTCGACTCGCCGCCCTCGCAACTGGGCTTCCGCGACACTCGCGGAATCGCAGGGAAACAAGCACCAGCCACTCATCGAGCCGACCGGGGGGGAAGCAGAGCGTATGGATGGCGGCGCCACGGCTTCCCTCTGATCCACACTTCGCTCTTCGCGTCACATCTCCTTCATGAGCAGCGCGGTGTTCGTGTTAGATCGCGGAGCGATCCCAGCCAGTAGCGAGGCGTCGAAGCGAGGAACGAGCACAGACGCCTCGAACCCGCCGCTAGGCGAGCCGACCCGGCGGGGTCGCAGCCCGTTCTGTCAGCACACATACGCCTCGTCACAATTGATGTCCGCGCGCCTCAACATCCCGACCATCTCATCGTGATAGCTCACCCGCGCATGATGCTCGGCTTGATTGGCGATGTATCGCCGCACACGTCCGCGAGGCAGTGGATGGGTCTCAATCCGATCAACAGATGCACATGATCCGCCACTCCACCCACGCCCTGGCTCACGCCTTCCAGGCCATTCACGATGCCGCCGAGATATTCGTGGAGGCGAGGTTGCCATTCCAGTTTGATCACCGGCTCCCGGTTCTTGGTGCAGAATACAATGTGGTAATGCAAGGCGCTGTAGGTGCGTGACATGGCCGAAGAGGATTGAGGTGGATTGGCGGAGCAAATCGCAATGGTGCGATGCCGGAGGCATCATAGCCAGTAGCGAGGGTGTCGAAGCGAGGAACGAGCGCAGACCCCTCGATTGCCAGAGCGAGAACCCGCACCCCGGAGGGGTGCAAGCCAGCGACGAGTGGGGCAAGGCGTGTGAATGAAACGATCCCTGCTGGCGCCCCTCCGGGGTGCGAAACGTCGGCGATGCTACGAGGCGTCTGCGCTCGTTCCTCGCTTCGACGCCTCGCTACCGGCTGGGATCGCTCCGCGATCCGATGCGATTGCCAGTCAGGGGACTCGGAACGACAACGACAGGTTGGTTGCGCGCCATGTCAAATGACTGCATCAAGCTCACATGTGGTTCTTGCTGCTAATTCTTGCTGCCTTCTGCGTCCTGTTCGCCATCCTCGTATTCATCGCTCATCGGATTGTATTGCAGAGTGATGCGTGGGTTGGACGCATTCACCGTCGCGATCACGAAATCGCTGTTTTTATCGTGGTGGTAATCTGTTGCGAGTTGATGGCTTGGCTGAACATCGAATTGTTCGACTGGTTTCCTGACATTCGGCCGTGGTATTATGCTGCCAGCGCAAGTTGGGCGACGGCCTACACTTTGAGCAACTGGGGCATTTGGAGATGCATTTCTTCCACCAGACACATGCCATTGAGCTTGTTTCGCTGCGCAGTCGCATTTGTCGTAGCAAGCCTCATCGCGAAAGTATGCGGACTCTGGGGTGAAACGTTGGTTATTCAAGATCGGATCCGCTCGGGCATCACGAACCACGAGTCTCTCTATACTTGGGGCGACGGAGGCAACACGATGACCTGGAGCGAAGGGCTATTTTCGGCGCAGTGGAAATCGTCAATTGAATGGCTCAAGTTCATGAAAGTGACAGCCGTGATGTCCCTCTTCGCTCTGCCTTTCCTGTTAGTGCTGGAGTGGTTGCGCACGGGATTCCATCCATTGGGCAGGAACAAACGCTGACCATAAGCACTCACCCCCTCCGCCACTCCGTCCGCAACTCCCCCTTCGCGACGACTTCAATCGTCACCGCCTTCTCCAACTGCCCATAGCGTCGCGACACCATCGTCTCGCCTAGCTCCACGGTGACAAGATCATCGCCGCAGAACTCCACGCGCCAGGTCTTGGCACCGCGCTTGATTTGATACACGAGACCGGCACCGCCGCTGACGGAGCACTCGGGGGCGAAGGTCCAGCGGACTTTGAAGGCACCGGTGCCCACGGCTTTGTCCTCCACGCTCAGCGCGCCATCGAGGCCGATGTCCACGAGGCGAGTGTAGTCCTGGCCCTCGTGTTGCAGGCGGGCCTTGATGCGACGCGGGCTGGTGCGATGCGTCTCGGGCCTGGCGTAATGATCGGTGAGCAGGAAGGTGCCCATGCGCTTCGGCGTGACGAAGCCCTTCGCGGGCTGCGGGCCGTTATGCGCGGTCCAGGCGGCGAGGTCGGCGCGGCGGTCGCCCATGCCGTAGTAGCCGAAGGTGCCGGGATCAATGACGAGCGCTTGCGTGCTGTCCCAGATCGAAAGATGCAGTGCATCGCAATGACCATGCGCGGCGATTTTGCCAAAGCCGGTGGGTGAGGCATCGAGACGCAGCACCCAGTCGTCCAGCTCGCACACGGACATGCCGGTGTCGGGCGCAAGCCACCAGCCTTCGGGCGTGGTGGAGCTGTCGAGCGAGACATTGCGCAGCGGCGAGTCGCCCATCCAGTAGCCGATGATGTCGCCGTGATCGTGACCCGCGAGCCAGCTCTGCCACTCGGCCATCGCATCGCCGCGATCCAGCACGATGGGCAGCACCTGCGCGTCGTCGCTATCGCCGTAGTCCCACGGCTCCAGCGGATGCACCATGCGGACAAAGAACTCCGCCGCGCGCCGCAGGCGATCATTCACCGGCGCGGCTCCGTGCATGCTCATGAGCTGTCGCGCATGCCACGCCATCTCCCACGCGAAGAGATGGTAATGCAACGCCTGCTCGCGATTCCCGCCATCGGGCGCGAACTGATTCATCACGCACTCCGCGATCTCGTTCCAAAGCGAGACCGCTGTGCCCACATTCGCCTCCAGCGCAGGCCAGCGCTTCACCGCGTGCAGCAGGCCCACGAGTTCGCCGAGGAGATGATTGTTGGCCGATGATCCGAACGACCGATACCGATGCACCCACAGCGCGTGAACGGGCACGATGCGCTCCGCGAGCGCCTTTTGCCGCGTGCTCAGATGTTCCTGACCGCAGGCATGAACGAGCGCATCGAACCACGCGAAGTTCATCAGCCGAAGCGCGGCTTCGAGCGGGCTGGTCCAGTTAATGCCGCGCCCCACGGGGTTGCGTTCCACCCAGTCCTCCAACCAAATCTGCGCCGTGCGCGCAGCATCGTAGTCCTGGTTCAGCCACGCATGCATCATCACGCGCGCCATCTCGCTCCAGCGATTGATCTCCCAGATCGTGCGCACATCGGCGGGATCAGGCAGGTGGCGATGATCAAGCTTATGCGACAGCTCGTCCGGCTCGATGATCACCCCGCACGCAGCATCGCGATGCCAGCAAGGCGGAGCCCCCGTGCTCACGCGACGCCACCCATACAAGAGCCAGTCGCCCGCGAGCAATTCCTTCGCATCCACCGCGAGCCGCCCACGCAACTTCAGCGGTGCCTTTGTCCGATCTGGCAGCGCAGGAAACGGAGCCACCTCCCCGAGCACGACGCCTTCCGCCCGCTTCGCAAACGTCGCATCCGACTTGTGCCGCTGCCGCTCGCACACGCGATGCCACAGCTCCGACGGGCTCATGGCCTGCAGGCGATGGATATACCACGATAGCTTCGAAGGACCCGGCATGGGAGTGATGGTGCGTGGGGCTTGCTATCGGGTGAGGCGCAGGGTGTCAATCTTGGGCGAGGGAAATACTCCTCCGCTCCCGAATTGCCTCCAGCACGGCAAAGGTGAGCACCATGCTCTGACGCGACTGCGCATACGGCATCGGATGCTCGGCCTCGCCTTTGAGGAAGGCCAGCCAGGCGGCCATTTCTTCCGCGTGGCCTTTCGAGGAGAACTTCTTCACCGTCTCCTCCCGCTTCTGGAAGATCGAGAGGTTCATGAAGTTCTCGCACTCGGCGACGAGTCCGCTGCCGAAGACGCGGAAGGTCTCTTTCGGAAAAGCGAAGTCGCCCTCCGCCGAGTAGATGAGTTGGAAGGACGAGCCATCGCTGAACTCCACCTGCGTTGTCACGGAGTCTGGGAAGGCATTGCGTCCCTGCGCTGGCCACACGATTTGAGCCGTCACGCGCACCGGCTTCGCTTCCAGCACGAAGCACGCGAAGTCGAGCATGTGGCAGGCCTCGCCCAACACGCGTCCGCCTGATTCTTCCAGGTTCGCATACCAATGATCCGGCGCGAGCGGTCCTGCGAAGACATGATAGGCCAGAGACTTCGGCCCCGGCGTCTGCGCGAGCACCTTCTTCAACTCCACCGTCGCAGGCGCAAACCGACGATTGAATCCGACCATCACACTGCCCTTTGACGATTGCACAGCCGCATCAATCTCAGTCAACTCGTCGCGCGTGAGGCACAACGGCTTCTCCACAAAGACGTGCTGGTTCGCCTGCAACGCACTCAGCACCATCGGCGCATGAAGATGGTGTCGCGTGCCGATCATCATCGCGTGCCCTTGGTTCGCAAAGACCTTCGTCGTGTCAGTCTCCGCGTTGGCAAAACCAAACTTCTCCTTCACATGCCGAGCACTCAGCCCCGTCGCATTCACGATGGTGCCCAGCTTGATCCGATCCTTCACATGGGGCAGCAGCATGGTGCGTGCGAAGTTGCCTGCGCCGATAGCATGGAGGCAGCCGATGGCAGCCGGAGATGGGAGATGGAAGATGGGAGATGGGCTGCTTGCTAGCGGTCCGTCCCCATCTTCTATCTTCGCTCTTCCATCTTCGCTCGCGCAGCGGGGATACTCCAGCACCACGCCAATGTCCGCATTCCCCGGCTGCATCAGCTCATCATAAATCGACACCGCATCATCAAATCGAGCACGCCGTGTTGTCACGGGCTTCAAATCGAGTGCACCGGACTTCATCAAATGCAGGCAGGATTCAAAGTTCCGATTCTCCGTCCAGCGCACATACCCGATGGGATAGTCGCGACCGCCCCATTCATACTGCGGATCATAGCGACCTGGACCATAGCTACGCGAGTAGCGCACTTGGATGTCCTTCATGTAAGCCGTCTTCCACGACAGCTCCGCGTCGTAGATGCCGACGATCACCATCACACCGCGATCACGCAGCACACTGATCGCCGAATCCGCCGCCTCGCGTCCTTGGGCACCGACGCAGAGCAACACCGCATCCACGCCATACCCATCCGTCCACTCGCGCACTTCGTCTTCGAGCTTCGACTGTGACGGATTCACCACACGCTCCGCACCCATCGCCAGTGCTGTTTGCAAACGACCCGCCACAAAGTCCACGCCCATCACGCGCGCACCTGATGCATTCAGCAGCGATGTTGCCAGCAAACCAACCAGCCCTTGCCCCATCACCAGCACTCGCTCACCGAGCCGCGCACCGCTTTGACGAACTGCCTCCATCGAGATGGAAGCCAGCGTCGTGTAAGCCGCCTGCCAGTCCTCCACGCCCTCAGGGATTGGAGCCGCCAGCAAATCCGGCACCGCGATCATCTCCGCGTGAAACGCACACTCCGCACCACCACACGCCACGCGATCACCGACACGGAACCGCGTATTCAACTCATCCACCGCCACCACCACGCCCGCTGCTGAGTAGCCGAGTGGCGATGGCGACTCCAACCGGTTGCGCACCTTCTCCAGTGCCGACTTCCAGCCCAGCGTGCGTGCCGTCTCGATCACCTTCCGCACCTGATCCGGTCGCGCCTTGGCCTTTTGCAGCAACGACATCCGCGCCTGCTCCACCTTCATCTTCTCGGTGCCAGGCGAGATCACGGAACAAGTGGTTCGCACGAGAATGCCTCCCGGCGGTGGCACAGGTGCAGGCACGTCTTGAAGCTCAAGACGACCGTCTTGGTATTGGGCGAGTTGTTTCATCCCATCTTTTGAAAGTCATCCGACAGCGAGCCTTTGATCCAGCCGTCGGGGTCTTGCGGTTCTTTGATCTCCTCGGGCCAGGGCTCCTGATCGTCGTCAAACCACTCCTCGTCATTGTCGGCGATCTTCATGCCGGCCTCGTCGAGGAGTTGCTCGAACTCCTCGCGGAACGTGATGTCGGGATGGAGCTTGTCCTGATCTTTGATCGTCTCGATCAAGCGATCGCGATCCGCGAGCGAGTGCGTGAAGGCAGCGTAGCCTTCCTGCCAGCCGTCGAAGGGTTTGTAGATGTAGTGGCTGGTGATCCAGGTTTCCGACAGCGTCTGCAGCTCGTGCACGATGCGCCCCAGCGCGACCGCCGGATGCAGGGACACCAGCAGGTGCACGTGATCGTCCGCACCGCCGATACGATGCACGCGGCAGTGCTTGGATTTCAAATGATCCCACAGGAACTTGTAAAGCTCCGGCCGCTTTGCCTTGCCCAATTGACGCGCGCGATGCTTCGTGGTGAACACGATGTGGTAGAGGGTCTGCGCGTAGATGGCCATGAAGGACAATGCGGTGGAGATGCGGCACAAGCGATTGCTTTGTGCGGGATCACCCTTTGCGAGCGAGCATGGCGAGCATCATGCCACCGGTGGCACTTCGATTCAGCCATGCAGGTTGCAGCGGTCCGAAGTAGTTCGTATCCACGACGGACAAACCAACGCCAGCGAGTGTCTCGCCCAACGTGTGCGCACTAAACTGCCAGCGGCTGTGCTTCAAATAGCGCGGCCAAGGACTGGCCATCACGCGACTCGTCACCGCATGCACGGCGCGCTCGATCACGCGGCTGATCGACACCTTGTTTGGCACTGTCACCAGCACGACGCCCCCTGGACGCAACACGCGCGCCAGCTCGCGCAGCGCGCGCGTGTAGTCGGACACATACTCGATGACGCTGGAGCACAGCACGCCATCGAAGGCTGCATCCGCAAACGGCAATGTCTCGATGCTGTCCACCTGCTGGAATGTGGTCCGCGCCGCAAGACCTTCTGACATCGCACGTGCATGTGCATCCGCCACCATGCCCGCCGCGGCATCAACACCAACGACATCGCAGCCACCGCGCGCCAGTTCACGCGCGAAGTATCCCGATCCACAGCCAGCATCCAGCCAGCGCATGTCTTTGCTCAAATGTGGCTCGATCATGCTCATGATGGCGGTGCGACGCATCTGGAACGAACGCCGCTGATACAATGCATCCCACTGCGCGGCCTTCGCATCGTGAAACGCGACAGCATTCGGAGTGCTCGCTGCGGTGTCCGAGACCAGCCAGCGATGCTTGCCGCCAGGAGTCTTCTCCACGTCGCTGACGCGTCGCAGGCGCAGATCGAAATCATCACCCAGCTTGCGCCGCAGGCGCTCCCCCATCTTCGATTCGCGGCTGCTCACGTCGTCGCGACTGCACACATAGCGACACTCCACGACGCCAGGCGCGAGCTGCGCGAACTGCACGGCGGCGAGACCATCGAAGGCGTCGTCGTGCATGTTCATCGCTGTGAGCGAGATGCGGCGCCCTGTGGCGGACACGAGAAACTCATGGTCGCGTCCTGCGACTTCGACGATCTCCACACCAGGGCATTCGCTTTGGCATTCGTTTGGAGAGGCGAGCCGCACACGATCGCCCGTGCGGTAGCGGATCAGCGGCATCACGTGATTGTGAAACGAGGTGCCGATCACCTCACTCAATCCCTGCTCATCCGCCTCGCCGAACTCCACGTAACCGTAGGCCGGACAGAAGTATAGATGATCGCCCGTCGGCCCCTGGCCGGCGAGCACCACGCGCTCGCTGTGGCCATACCAGTGATACACGGGCGCACCGAATAGCTTCTCGAAGAGCGCCCGCATCGTCGGCGTCAGCTTCTCCGATCCGCACAGAACGCTCGTGATCGGGAAGTCCAATCGCACGCCACGGTCCTCCATCCACTGCGCCAGCATCAGCGCGCTGGAGGGATATATATTCAGATGCTTCGGCCGAAACCGGCTCAGGGCCGCGATGTATTCCGGCACGCGGTGCTCGGTGAGATGGCAGCTCGAGAGGATCAAGGAATCGCGCGATGCATCATACGACTCGATTGCTCCCTCCGCGCGTGTTGAGGTCACGCCGCCACGAATCACCGCCACGCGATCGCCCACGCGATACCCGCGCCGCGACCACAGCGCCTCCAGATATGCCTGTTCCTTCGGCCTGCTCACACCTTTGTGCAGGTAGAAGCCCACGGGCTCACCGGTCGAACCGCCGGTGGTCAT
>WBZU01000398.1_pt1 | contig 38448 bp, 38 predicted proteins | sample 5204311 | NCBI WGS metagenome assembly WBZU01 (sample SAMN12344359, study PRJNA552823) | activated sludge metagenome | biome: Activated sludge suspended growth; feature: Nitrification reactor; material: Wastewater; isolation source: activated sludge from nitrification reactor of wastewater...
GGTTGTACGCGGAGCACCTCGTGCGCGAGCTGGGGGCGCCGGCGACACGGCTGGAGGATGCGCTGAAGCGCGTGCGGCTCGCGGTTCGCATCGCGTCGAAGGGCGCGCAGGTGCCCTGGGAGTCGACCTCGCTCGAGAGCGACGTGTTCCTGTTCCCGGCGGCGAAGAAGCTCACGGAGGCGGAACTCGAGGCGGAAGTCCAGCGCGATCTGGACGCGTGGAACCGGACCAAGGGGTCGAAGGACACCCGGGACTGGATCGCGTACCTGCAGGAACATCCCAGCGGACGTTTCGCCGAGATCGCACAGTCGCGCCTCGCGTACTTCAATGCGCGTGACGAGTTGGCGCGCGCGACTGTCGAGCTCGCTGCGGCTCCAGTCTCGCCGAAGCCGGAGATCCTCGCAGCGGTGCCCCCCCAGGGTGCGCCGCCGGTGGTCCCGATGCCGCCGGCCGTCCTGGCGGAGATCCGAAGCCGCGACCCCGTGGAGTTGGAGATCGTTCCCGGCCGTGCGGCGCCGATGCTGATGCGCCCCTCCTCGAACCCCCTCTCGGCGGGCACCTACGCGCTCGATCGCCATTTCTCGGTCGGAGACGTTGTCGTCTACTCGACGTTCGATCCGGTGTACCGCGGCGACATGCGGACCGAAGAGCTGCGCGTGTCGCGGGTCGACCTGGACGCCGACCGGATCGAAGTCAACGGCGGCCTGATCGTGCTGGATGCGATGGGCAATCCGATCAGGCTGGGAAACGTCACGTTCGACCCGAGGCTCCAGTCCATTCCAGTGGAATTCCAGCTCGGCCGGAAATGGACCACCCGGTTCGTTCGCATTGCGGGCACCCAGCCGGTGGAGGGCTATTACGACTACCACGTCGCGGCGCGCGAGCGGATCAAGATCGCGGCCGGCGAGTTCGAGGCCTTCCGGATCGACGCCGAGGGGTACAGCCAGTTCGGAACGCAACTCCTGTCCGTCGCCTGGCTGGTGCCCGGATTCAACTTCGCGCTGCGCAGCGAGCTCCGGCGCCGCGATGGAAGGAGCCTTCGTGTCATCGACGCAGAAGCCCGGGAGATGGTTTCGTGCCGGCAACTGCGCTGGACTCAGGCATGACCCGTACGAGGAGGGTTCGATGGTTGGTCGAGTGATATTCGCCGCGGGGCTTGCGTTCATCGCGGGGCAATCGATGCTTGCGCACGGCCAGGCTGAAACTGCCGAGCGCATTTCGTTCACGACGCTGCCGTCGAAGTACGTGGAGGGCACGTCGACCGTCGCCGGTGCGCTGAACCTGCCGTCGCGCAACGCCGACAAGGTGCCCGCCGTCCTGATCCTGCATTCGTCCGGCGGAGTCGACGCGAGAGGTGCCGGGTATGCCGCCGCGCTCAACAAGGCGGGCATCGCCACGCTCGAGATCGAGATGTTCGCCAGGGGCCAGACCGTCCAGACGCACCCCACGGCGCAGCAGAACATGCCGCAGGTTTTCGGCGCCCTCGGGTACCTGGCGTCGCGACCCGAGATCGACCCGGCCAGGATCGGCGTCATGGGGTTCTCCTGGGGAGGAATCCTTTCGATCGTCTCCGCCACGGACCGCTTCACCACCGAGTTCACGCAGGGAAGGCTCAAGTTCAAGGCCCACCTGGCGATCTATCCGGTGTGCTGGATTCACGGCTCGGTCCTCGAAGGCACCGCCATGGGGTCGCCTCACAAGTTCCTGAAGCTCGATCGGGATGCGTACCTGCGCTTCACGGGGGCGCGCGTCCTGATCCTCGCTGCGGAAAAGGACGACTACGACGATCCCGACTCATGCGCGAAGTTCGTCGCCGAGGTCAACAAGTCCGAGGGTGCCGCGTTCGCCCAGACGACGTATCCTGGCGCCTACCACGGCTGGGACGCGCCGAGGGATGCGCAGTCGACCTCGCCGCTTGCGAACAAGGGACGAGGCGGCACCTGGCGGGGATATGCGAATGCCGAAGCCGCCGAAAGATCGCGTCGGGACGCCGTGCAATTCTTCGCGAAGAGCCTGTGATGCCGAGCCGGACGGCACGCCCGCGGCGCTCGCCGATAGGCAGGCCTGTCGTAGGCGGTCACAGACTCCCCGTGGGGTCCCTATCGCGGCGTCGACGCGGAGCCCCGTATGCTGGTTGCATGCAGGCGGACCCGATGGACGCAGGCATGACGGAGTCGACCCGATTGCCATGATGGGCGTCCGCCGCTCTACGCGTCGCGAGTTCCTGCGGCTTGGCGCGGCGCTCGCGCTCGCGCCGGGGGTCGTGCTGCCGGCCGGCGCGGCGGCGGATCCGTCGCGGATCGCGCTGGTCGTCGGCAACGACGCCTATCCCGGGGCGCCGCTCGGCAACGCGGTCAACGACGCGAAGGCGATGGCGGGGCTGCTGGAGCGCGCCGGCTTCGGGGTCGACCTGCGCACGAACGCGGACCGGGTCACGCTCTTCGACGCGACGAAACGCTTCGCCGAGTCGGCGCAGCGGAGCGAGGCGAAGCTCGTGTTCTTCTACTACGCGGGCCACGGCGCGCAGCTCGACTGGCGCAACTACCTGCTGCCGGTCGACGCGAAGGTGAACACGGCGGCGGACCTGCCGGCGCAGTGCCTCGACCTGGCGTCGCTGCTGGGGGGGCTCGCGCGGGCGAAGGGCAGGACGTTCGTGATCGTGCTCGATGCGTGCCGCGACAATCCGTTCGGCGGGGCGTTTCGGCCGGCGCAGAAGGGGCTGTCGCAGTTCGACGCGCCGCCCTCGAGCCTGCTCGCGTTTTCGACCGCGCCGGGGAGCGTGGCGGCGGACGCCATCGGGAGCGGAGGGCAGTCGGGGTTGTACGCGGAGCACCTCGTGCGCGAGCTGGGGGCGCCGGCGACACGGCTGGAGGATGCGCTGAAGCGCGTGCGGCTCGCGGTTCGCATCGCGTCGAAGGGCGCGCAGGTGCCCTGGGAGTCGACGTCGCTGGAGAGCGACGTGTTCCTGTTCCCGCAGGCGCGGAAGCTGTCCGAGGCGGAGCTGGAGGCGCAGATGCGCCGCGAGCTGGAGGCGTGGGACCGGGTGAAGGGGTCGAAGCAGACGGCGGACTGGCTAGCCTACCTGCGCGAGTATCCAAGCGGACGGTTCTCGGAGATCGCGCAGACCCGCCTCGCCTACTTCGCGGCGCGCGACGAAGCGGCGCACGCGCCGGTGCAGGTGGCGGCGGCGCCGGACACCCCCGCGGTCGAAGCGCGAGCGCCGGAGGCCGCGCAGCTGGTCGTCGCGCCCGGACGCGCCTCCCCGCTGCTCATGCGGCCGTCGGACAACCCCTACTCGGCGGGCACCTTCGAGATCGGCCGCGGTTACTCGGTCGGCGACGAAGTCGTGTACCGCCAGTCGGATCCGGTCTATGGCGGCGAGCCGAGGACACTGGCCTGGCGCATCACCAAGGTCGACGCCGACGCGGATCGAGTCGAGATCAACGACGGCGTCATCGTGATCGACACGATGGGCAACATGGTCGCCCGCGACGGGGAGCTGTTCGAGCCCCGCGTCCAGGACGTTCCCGCGCAGGTCCAGATCGGCTGGCGCTGGTCGAGCCGGTTCGCGCGGCAGCGCGGTGCGACCCGGGTGGACGGCTACTACGACTTCATGATCGCGGCGCGCGAGCGCCTCGATCTGCCGTTCGGCGCGGCCGAGGCGTTCCGCATCGAGGGCGAGGGGTTCGACAGCACCGGCACCCGACGCGTGCTGGCGATCTGGATCGTGCCGGGCGTCAACTACGCATTGCGCAGCGACGTGACGGTCCACGACGGGCGCAGCCTGCGCATCCGGCATGCCGAACGCCGCGAGATGGTGTCGTGCCGGCAGCTGCGCTGGCGACAGGCGTGATCCTCGCGCATTCCGGCGCGGGTCGGCGTCGGGACCGTTCGCAACGTCAGATCGGCGAGCAGAACGCCACGCCGCTCGGGCCCTCGGGCACCCAGCCGCGGTTGATCATCGCGCGGCGCGTCGACAGGTCCGGCGTGTGCCGGTGGTTCGCGTCCCGGCGGTTGTTGAAGAACCGGTAGATCGGGATCGTGCCCTCGCGGCAGGCGCCGTTCGAGTCGGGCACCTCGATCCAGAACGCCTCGTAGGACTCGAGCTTCCAGGTGCCGGGCCAGCGCTGGAGCACGAACTGGCACTCGGCCGCGTTCGCGGTGAAGAAGTGCGAGTCGATGAGACCGCCGGCGAAGAACCGGCACACCGGCTGGACGGCCGGCGGCGCGAACAGCGACGCGGGATACGCGAAGAACACGGATCCGGTCCGCTCGTACACGCCGCGCAGGTAGATGTCGACGAACGCGATCTCGTTCGGGTCGGCGGTGATGAAGTAGTGATCGAGGTCGGCGCGGTAGTACTCGATCACCGGCACCGCGTAGGGCGGCACGACCGCGTTGGCGGGCGGGGTGCTGGCGACGGCGGCCCCCGCGTCGAGCAACCCCGCGCCGCAGAGCGAGCCGGCGCGGCACTGCGACCCCTGCGGGAATTCGCGCGTCGTGCCCTGCAGGATCGACAGCACGCGTCCGGAAGTGAGCGTCGGGTTGCGCGCGAGCATCAGCGACGCCGCGCCCGAGACGAGCGGCGCGGAGAAGCTCGTGCCGGCCGCGATCGCATAGGCCGGGTCGCCGGGCGTCGTCGATCCGAGCGCGTAGGTCGACACGATGAGCGAGGACTCGTCGTCGCCGTCGCCGCCCGGCGCCGAGAGGTCGACGCGCCGGCCGAAGTTCGAGTACGACGTCCGGTCGCCGGCGTTGCCGGTCGCGGCGACGACGATGACGCCGCCGCAGTTGGCCGGCGAGAACGACTCGACGTCGACCGACGCGTTGCCCGCCGCGACGACGACGACCGAGCCCTGCGCGAGCGCGTCGTCGATCGCTTCCTGGACCGCGGACGAGCAGGCGCCGTAGCCGCCGAGACTCATGTTGATCACGCGCGCCGGGTTCGGGTTCGGCGGAACGCCGGCGATCTGCACGCCCGACGCCCAAAGCATGCCCTCGAACACGTCGGCGTCGGTCCCGCCGCACTTGGCGAGCGCGCGCACCGGGAGGAGGTTCGCCGCCCAGTCCATGCCCGCGATGCCGATGCCGTTGTTCGCGTTCGCGCCGATGAGGCCCGCGACGAAGAGCCCGTGGAAGAAGCTGTCGAAGCCGGGCACGCCCTCGCCGCACTCGTTGTCGCCGGCCCAGTCGCCCTCGTCGCGCGGATCCGGGTCGCGCCCGTCGCCGTCGCGCGCGCGATCCGCGTCGGTCACGAAGTCGTAGCCCGGCAGCACGCGGCCGGCGAGGTCGGGGTGCGGCAGGATGCCGGTGTCGATCACGGCGACCGTGATGCCGCCCGAGCCGCGCTGCACGTCCCAGGCGGCGGAGGCGTTCACCCCCGCGACCGGGTCGGTCAGCGACCACTGGATCGCGTACAGCGGGTCGTTCGGCGTCGTCTGCGCGACCACGCGCCGGACCGGATCCGCGTACATGACGGCGGGATCCTGCTGGAGCGTCGAGGCGATCGCGGCGAGCGCGTCGGGCGCACGGGCGATCGCGACCGACAGCATCCAGACGTTGCCGACCTTGCGCTCGGCGGCAACCGGCATCCCGATGCGCTGCGCGAATTGCGGCGCGAGCACCGACCAGTCCTCGGCGATGCCGTCGGCGAGGCGGACCATCAGGCGGCGGCCGGGGACGTTGAAGCGCGCGTCGGCGGTGGCGGCCTTCGCGATGGGCGCCGCCGCGCGCAGCGGCTGCGCCCACAGGACCGAGCGGTCCTCGCGCAGGAGCTTCGCGAGGCGCGCGGCTTCGGCGGCGTCGACGGCGGCAGGCAGCGCGAGGTCGAGCGCGCCGGTGCGCGTCGTCGCCGACAGTGCGAGCGGCGTCCCGGCGAGGCGTTCGAGCTTCGCGCGCGTCGCGTCGGGCAGCGTCCCGCGGGCCGAGGCGGACGGATGGAGCATCACGCGCAGGCCCGGGACGGTTTCCGCGCCGGCGGGGGCGGCGAGGGCGGCGGCCGCGAGCGTGGTCGCCGCCAGGGCCGCGCGGAGCGTCAGGACGGGACGGCGGGCGGGAGGGTTCATGCGGGAGCTCCGTCGGTCGAGGGACGGCCCGGAAGGGCGGTCAGGCACCGCTGCAAGTTCGATGCCACGGGCGCCGCGCTCGCGCCTCCGGGGATGGTAGCGAAACCGCCGCCGGGTGTCAGGCGCCGGAGGTCTTCCGGGCCACCTCCTGCGCCATCGCCGTGCGGAAAGGCGACAGCGCCTGAACCATCTGCGCGAAGATCTTCGGATTGGCCGCGATCACCTGCCCGCCGCGCAGGTAGTCGCCCTCGCCCGAGAGGTCGCCGATCAGGCCGCCCGCCTCGAGGACGAGCAGGCTCCCCGCGGCCACGTCCCAGGGATTGAGCCCGACCTCGAAGAAGCCGTCGTAGCAGCCGGCGGCGACGTAGGCGAGGTCGAGCGCGGCGGCGCCGGGCCGGCGGAGGCCCGCCGTGTGCGTGATCATCTCGCGCATCATCGCGAGGTAGGTGTCGAGGAAGCTGCCGTCGCGGAACGGGAAGCCGGTGCCGATCAGGCACTCGCGCAGATGCTGGCGCCTGCTGACGCGGATGCGCCGGTCGTTCAGGAACGCGCCGCGTCCGCGCGACGCGGTGAACAGGTCGTTGCGCACCGGGTCGTAGATCACCCCCTGCGTCACGACGCCGCGGTGCTCGAGCGCGATCGACACGCAGTACTGCGGGAAGCCGTGCAGGAAGTTCGTCGTCCCGTCGAGCGGATCGATGATCCACACGTACTCGGCGTTCGCGTTCTCGCCCTTCGCCGTGCCCTCCTCGGCGAGGATCGCGTGGCTGGGGTAGGCGCCGAGCAGCGTCTCGACGATCGCGGCCTCGGCCGCGTGGTCGACCTCGCTCACGAAGTCCTTCGGCCCCTTCGAGCTGACCTTGAGGAGGTCGAGGTCGCGTGCGCCGCGGTTGATGACGTTGCCGGCGCGGCGGGCCGCCTTGACGGCGGTCGTGAGCATCGGGTGCATGGTCGGGGGCGCGCGGCGGGCCGCGCGCTACAAAGAGCGGAAAACCCGGCTATTCTACGCGCTTCCCGCCATGGACGACCCCCGCGACCTGCCGCTCGCGCGTTTGCGCATCGTGCTCGTCGCGACCCGCCATCCCGGCAACGTCGGCGCCGCGGCGCGCGCGATGCTCGCGATGGGGCTCGAGCGCCTCGTGCTCGTCTCGCCCGCGCGCTTTCCCGATCCGGACGCGACGGCGAGGGCGACGGGCGCGACATCCGTGCTCGACCGCGCGCACGTCGTGGGCTCGCTCGCCGAGGCGCTCGACGGGGTCGCCTGCTCGATCGGATACACGGCGCGGCCGCGCGAGTTCGCCGGCCGGGTCGTCACCGCGCGCGAGGCCGCCGCGCTCGCGGTCGGCTCCTCGCGCGCCGGACGCGAGGCGGCGCTCGTGTTCGGCACCGAGATGTCGGGGCTCTCGAACGACGACCTCGCGCAGTGCACGGCGGTCGCGACGATCCCGACCAATCCCGCGTTCGCCTCGCTCAACCTCGCCGCCGCCGTGCAGGTCGCGGCCTACGAGGCGCGCGCTGCCGCGCACGGCGACGCGACCTGGCGGCCGCCGCGCTTCGCGCCGGCCACGCACGACGAGATCGAGGGCCTGGCCGCGCACGCCGAGCGCACGTTCGTCGCGATGCGCTTCCTGCACCCGGAGATGCCGCGCCGGCTGATGCCCCGGCTGCGGCGACTGTTCGCGCGGAGCGGCCTCGAGAAGGAGGAAGTCAGCATCCTGCGCGGCGTCCTCGCGCGCATCGACCAGCTCGTCGGGCGGAGCCGATGAGCGCCCGTGAACGAGGCGCTGCCGGCGAGCCTGCGCCGGAGGCGGCGAGGCCGACGCCGTCCGCGCGGAAGCCTCGCGCCGCGTGGCTTTCCGGCGCTCCGCCGGCCGACGACCGGCCCGCCGGCGAGATCGCGTGCCGCAACTGCGGCGCCGACGCGCCGGGCGCGTACTGTCCCGCGTGCGGGCAGGAGACGGCGCTGAGACTCCCCGGCGCCGGCAGGTTCATGCGCGAGGCGGCGGGGCGCTACGTCGCGCTCGACGGCCGGATGTGGCGCACGCTCTTCGCGCTGACGTTCCGGCCGGGGTTTCTCACGCGCGAGTACCTCGCCGGCCGGCGCAAGCGCTACGTGCGGCCCGCGCGTCTCGTGCTGGTGCTCGCGATCGCGTTGTTCGCGGCCGTGCGGCTCACGGCCAACCCCGACGACCTCGTGAAGATCGACCCCCCCGCGGCCGGCGCCGCGGCCGCCGGCAAGGACGCGCCCGCCGCGATCGCCGCGGATCACGAGCCGCTGACGATCGGCGGCGAAGGAAGCGGGCTGCGCATCGACGAGGCGCTCAACGTCCACCTGGTCGGCGTCGACCTGCCGCTCGCCGATCGCGTCGAGCGGCGCCTGCAGGGCTTCAACGAGCTCGACCGCGCGCAGAAGTCGCGGGAGCTCGTCGCGGGCATGCTGCGCTACGGGCCCTACGCGCTGGTCGCGATGCTCCCCGCGTTCGCGCTGCTGATGAAGCTGCTCTACGCGGGGCGCGCGCGACGCTACCCGGACCGTCCGCGCCGCTACGCCGAGCACCTCGTCTACGGCGCGCACAACCACGCGTTCGTCGCGCTCGTCGGCACGGTGGCGTCCGTCGTCCAGCAGCCGCCGCTGACGCTCGTGCTCGTCGCGTGGACGGCCGCCTACCTGCCGTGGTCGATGCGCGCGGTGTACGGCGGGCGCTGGTCGGGCGTGTTCGCGCGCGCGGCGGTCGCGATCGTCGCGTACGCCGTCATCTTCGCGATGGCCGTGACCGGGCTGGTGCTCGCCGCCGTCGTGCTTCGCTGATCGCGTCAGGTGCGCGCCGCGAGCCACGCGGCGATGTCGCGCGCGACCTCGTCGCGCACGTCGTCGAGGAACAGGTGGTGCCACGCGCCCGGGTAGGTGCGGAGCGTCTTGTCGCGCGAACCGGCGAGCGCGTGCAGCGCGATCGTGCCGTCGGGCGGGACGACGCGGTCGTCCAGCCCGTGGAGCAGGAGCAGCGGGACGGCGAGGTCGTCGGCGTGGTGCATCACGCGGTCGATGCCCGCGAGCGTCGCGGCCGCGAGCGAAGGCGTGATCCGGCCGATCTGCATCAGCGGGTCGTCGAGCCAGGCGGCGAGCGCGGCGGAATCGCGCGCGATCCCGAGGACGTCGAGCCCGGGATCGAAGCGGACGCGCGGCGCGACGCGCGCGAGGAGCGGCAGGAGCTTCCTCATCAGCGGCGAGGCGCCCGACGCGTCGAGCGCGGGCGATCCCGCGACGACGCCGGCGAGCGATTCGTGCGGCTCGAGGGCCGACGCGATCGCGAGGAGCCCGCCCAGGCTTCCGCCGATCACGAAGACCGGGCGGCCTCGCGCGTCGTCCGCGGCGACCTCGACCGCGCGCGCGACGTCGCGCTCGAGCGTCGCGAAGTCGCGCGCGTGGAGCCGCGGACCCTCCGATTCGCCGTGGCCGCGCAGGTCGAAGGCGAACACCCCGTAGCCGTGCGCCGCGAGGCGCTCGTAGAACGGGACGTACGGGCGCGCCCGCCGGTGCTCGCCGAGCCCGTGCACGAACACGACCTCCGCGCGCAGCTCGCCGGCGGGCACCCAGCGCTCGGCGGCGAGCCGCACGCCGCCGCCGGAGTGGAACGCGCGCGTCGCTGCCATCACCGGCGGCGCCGCGCCGTCAGCTCAGCGCGCGGACGAGCCAAAGCGAGAGCGACGGGAACGCCACGAGGAGCGTGACGCGCACCGCGTCGGAGATCAGGAACGGCACGACGCCCCGGAACGTCTCCGCCATCGGGACGTCGCGCGCGAGGCTGTTGATGATGTAGACGTTCATCCCGACCGGCGGCGTGATGAGCCCGATCTCGACCACCATCAGCGCGAGGATGCCGAACCAGATCGCCTTGCCGGTCGCATCGAGCCCGTGGAAGTCCATCCCCATCACCATCGGGAAGAAGATCGGGATCGTGAGCAGGATCATCGACAGGCTGTCCATCAGGCAGCCCAGCACCACGTAGATGCCGATGATCACCGCGAGGACCGCGAACGGCGGCCAGCCGAGCCCGACGACCCAGCGCGCGAGCTCGCCGGGCATCTGCGTGAGCGCGAGGAACACGTTCAGCACGTCGGCGCCGAGCAGGATCAGGAAGATCATGCCGGTGGCCTCGGCCGTGCCCGCGAGGCACTCGACGAACGCCTTCCAGCGCATGCCGCCCAGCCACACGGCGAAGACGAGCGAGCCGACCGTGCCGATCGCCGCCGCCTCGGTGGGGGTGAACACGCCGCCGTAGATGCCGCCGATCACGACGACGAACAGCGTCGCGACCGGCCAGACCTCGCCGAGCGCGCGAAACCGCTCGGGCCACGTGCGTCGGACGTTCGCGGGACCGGCGTCGGGCCTGATCCGCACGTAGACCGCGATCGCGATCAGGTAGCCGACCATCGCGAGGATCCCGGGCACGAACGCGGCCATGAAGAGCTTCGCGATGTTCTGCTCGGACAGGATCGCGTAGACGACGAGCACGACGGAGGGCGGGATCAGGATGCCCAGCGTGCCGCCGGCCGCGAGCGCGCCGGTCGCGAGCGCGGGCTGGTAGTTCATCCGGCGTAGCTCGGGCAGCGCGACCTGTCCCATCGTCGCGGCGGTCGCGAGCGAGCTGCCGCAGATCGCGCCGAAGCCGGCGCAGGCGCCCACCGCCGCCATCGCTACGCCGCCGCGCCAGTGGCCGATCAGCGCGTTCGCCGCGCTGAACAGCGCGCGCGAGAGCCCGCCGCGGCTCGCGAACTGTCCCATCAGCAGGAACATCGGGATCACCGAGAGGTCGTAGACCGAGAAGCGCGCCCACGCGGCGGTCTTCAGGTAATTGAGCAGCGGCGCCCAGCCGGTCATCGTCACGTAGCCGGCGACGCCGGTCACCAGCATCGCGATGCCGATCGGCACGCGGATCGCGAGCAGCGCGAGCATCGCGCCGAACATCAGGAAGCCGAACCCGACGCCGCTCACGGCTCGGATCCCGGCAGCGCGAGGACGTCGTCGTCGGCCGCGCCACGGCGCGCCCAGTGCCGCCACGCGGTGTAGGCGCCGGCGGCCGCGAAGAGCGCGAAGCAGGGGACCATGATCGCCACCGGTATCCAGGTCGGGAAGGCGAGGATCGTCGTCTGGTCGTTGGCCTCGGCGAGCGAGATCGCCCCGACCGCGAGCCGCCACGCGAACACCGCCGCGCACACGGCGATCAGCGCGGCGCCGAGCACGTCGAGGCCGGCGCGCACGCCGGGCCGCGATCGCGCGGTGAAGAAGTCGACGATCACGTGGCCGCCGCGCATCTGCGTGAGCGGCAGGAACGCGGCGATCACGATCGCGCTGCCGACCTGCACGAGCTCGTAGTCGCCCGGCAGCGGCGCCGAGAAGAGCGCGCGTCCCGCGATCGAGACGAGCGACATGACGGTGAGCGCCACGAGCACGAGCCCGCCCCCGATCGCGAACAGGCGCGAGAGCGCGTAGAGCGCGCGGCCGACCGCGTCGGTCGGCGCGCGCTTCAGCAACAGCGGTTCGGCCATCGGCCCGCTCGCGACGGAACCGGTGCGGCGGCGCCGCACCCGAGCGGCAGCACGACCGGCGCTACTTCGCCGATTCGTATTTCCTGATCAGGTCGCGGGCGGCCTGCAGCAGCATCCTGCCGTCGTTGCCCTTGGCGGTGACGTCCTTCGCCCACTCGTCGTCGAGGCTCGCGGTCGCCTTGTCCCAGTTCGCGAGCTCGGAGGCGGGGATCACGTAGAAGGTGTTGCCGCGGTCGACGGCGAGCTTGCGCGCGGGCGGCGCGGAGGCGTCCCACTGGCGGCCGAACGCCTTCGCGGTCGCGACGCCCGAGTTGGCGTCGATCACCTTCTTCAGGTCCGCGGGCAGGCTGTCGTACTTCGCCTGGTTCATCGCCAGCGTGAACACGGCCGTGTAGAGGGCGCGCGACTTCGGGTCGGTCTCCGAGTGGTACTTCGTGAGCTCGTGCGCCTTGATCGACGGGATCACTTCCCACGGAAGCAGGTAGCCGTCGACGACGCCCTTGGACAGCGCATCGGCCAGCGCCGGCAGCGGCATCGCGACCGGGGTCGCGCCGAGCGCGCCGAGCAGCTTGTTGGTCTGGCGCGTCGGGGCGCGCATCTTGAGCCCCTTGAAGTCCGCCATCACCCTGATCTGCCGCTCGCGCGTGTGGATGTAGCCGTTGTCGTGCACGTTGACCGACAGCATCTGGATGCCCGGAAATTCCTTGCGCGCGTACTTGTCGAAGTACTCCCATGCGGCCTGGCTCGTCGCCTCGGCCGAGGCCGACATGAACGGCAGCTCGAACACCTCCATCAGCGGGAAGCGCCCGGCCGTGTAGCCGGGCAGCGTGAACACGATGTCCGCGATGCCGTCCTTCGCCTGGTCGATCAGCTGCGGCGGCGTGCCGCCGAGCTGCATCGCCGGATAGATCTGGCACTTGAGCCGGTTGCCGGAGTCCTTCGCGATCTTGTCGCACCACGGCGCGAGGAGCGCGGTGGGCGGCATCGCGCCGGGAGGCCAGAAGTGGTGGACCTTGAGCGTGATCTCCTGCGCGGCGGCGGGCAGCGCGGCCGCGGCGAACGCGGCGGCGACGAGCGTGCGGACGAGCGACATGCGGTTCCTCCCGGTGGACCGGCGCGGGTCGTGTCGCCCGGCCGTGCGTGGTTCGCGACTTGCTGATCGGGTGTGGCTGGAGCTCCGCTAGTCTAGCAAGCCGCCCATGGGGCGTCCCGGCGCGCGGATCCCTTGACCGGCGTCAACGGCGAGGCCGCATCAATAGTTGAGTGAATCTATCGGAAATGCCAGAATGACGGCATGTTCGAGCGCCTGAAGGAAGACATCGCCGTCGTCTTCGACCGGGATCCCGCGGCCCGCAGCCGCTGGGAGGTGCTGACCTGTTACCCGGGCCTGCACGCGCTGGCGTGGCACCGCGCGGTCGCGCACCCGCTGTGGCGGCGCGGGTTCAAGTGGCTCGCGCGCTTCATCTCGCACGTCGGCCGCTTCCTCACCGGCATCGAGATCCATCCCGGCGCGACGATCGGGCGGCGCGTGTTCATCGATCACGGGATGGGGATCGTGATCGGGGAGACCGCCGAGATCGGCGACGACTCGACCCTCTACCACGGCGTGACGCTGGGCGGGACGTCGTGGAACAAGGGCAAGCGCCATCCGACGCTCGGCCGCAATGTCGTCATCGGCGCCGGCGCGAAGATCCTCGGGCCGATCACCATCGGGGACGAGGCGAAGGTCGGGTCCAACGCGGTCGTGGTCCGCGACGTACCTCCGGGCGCCACCGCGGTGGGCATCCCGGCGCGCATCTTCACGCCCGAGGACGCCGAGCGCCAGCAGAAGCAGGCCGAGAAGATCGGTTTCACCGCGTACGCGATCGGCAACGACCTCGACGACCCGCTCGTCCAGGCGATCCAGAAGCTGCTCGAGCATTCGGCGACCGTCGACGGCCGGATCGACCGGCTGGTCGAGCAGCTGAAGGCGGGGGGCGTCGACTGCGGAGACGACCGGGCGGTCGCGGACGGCTTCGATCCCAAGCAGATCGACCGGACCCTCGGATGAACTTTCCGCGGATATAGTTGACTAAATCATTCGGGAATAGTAGGATGTTGATTGTCCGGGGCATTTCCCGGACGTTCGCAGGGACAATCCGTCCGCCGCAACGCTCCCGGGCCACGAGGAGCGAGGCGGGCACGAGCCAAGGGTTTCGCCATGCGCCTGACTACGAAGGGTCGATTCGCGGTGACCGCGATGATCGACGTCGCGATGCACGGAGAGAATGGGCCGGTCACGCTGTCGGCCGTCTCGGAGCGCCAGAAGATCTCGCTGTCCTACCTCGAGCAGCTGTTCGGGAAGCTCCGCCGGCACGGGCTGGTCGAGAGTGTCCGCGGGCCCGGCGGCGGCTACAACGTCGCCCGCAAGCCCGACGCGGTCTCGGTCGCGGACGTGATCCTGGCCGTCGACGAGCCGATCGACGCCACGCAGTGCGGCGGCCTCGAGAACTGCCTCGACGACCACCGGTGCATGACCCACGAGCTGTGGTCGGGGCTCAACGCCCACATCTTCGCGTACCTGCGCTCGGTGACGCTGGCGGAGCTCGTGCAGCAGCAGGAATCGCGCGCGAAGGGCGAGGCGGTCGTGATGCACGACCATCGCCCCGCCAGCTCCCGCCCGACCGAGCCCGCCACCGCCTGACCGACCGAGCACGACGACCATGAAGCTCCCGATCTACCTCGACTACTCGGCCACCACCCCGGTCGACCCGCGCGTCGCCCAGGCGATGATCCCCTGGCTCACCGAGCGCTTCGGCAACCCGGCCTCGCGCTCGCACGCGTACGGCTGGGACGCCGAGGAGGCGGTCGAGAAGGCGCGCGCGAACGTCGCCGCGCTCGTCAACTGCGATCCGCGCGAGATCGTCTGGACCTCCGGCGCGACCGAGTCGATCAACCTCGCGGTCAAGGGCGCCGCGCACTTCTACCGGGACAAGGGGAAGCATCTCGTCACCGTCAAGACCGAGCACAAGGCGACGCTCGACACGATGCGCGAGCTCGAGCGCGAGGGCTTCGAGGTCACCTACCTCGACGTCGATGCGAACGGGCTCGTGCCCCTCGCCGCGTTCGAGGCGGCGCTGCGCCCCGACACGATCGTCGTCTCCGTGATGATGGTGAACAACGAGATCGGCGTCGTGCAGGACATCCCGGCGATGGGCGAGGTCTGCCGCAAGCGCGGAATCGTGTTCCACGTCGACGCGGCGCAGGCGACCGGCAAGATGCCGATCGACCTGGGCTCGCTCAAGGTCGACCTGATGAGCTTCTCGGCGCACAAGACCTACGGTCCGAAGGGCGTCGGCGCGCTGTTCGTGCGCCGCAAGCCGCGCGTGCGCATCGAGGCGCAGATGCACGGCGGCGGCCACGAGCGCGGGATGCGCTCGGGCACGCTGCCGACGCACCAGATCGTCGGCATGGGCGAGGCGTTCCGGATCGCGAAGGAGGAGATGGCCGCCGAGGGCGAGCGCATCCGGATGCTGCGCGACCGGCTGTGGAAGGGCCTGTCGTCGATCGAGGAAGTCTACGTCAACGGCGACCTGGAGCGCCGCGTCCCGCACAACCTCAACGTCAGCTTCAACTTCGTCGAGGGCGAGAGCCTCATCATGGCGATCAAGGACGTCGCGGTGTCGTCGGGCTCGGCGTGCACTTCGGCGTCGCTCGAGCCCTCGTACGTGCTGCGCGCGCTCGGGCGCAGCGACGAGCTCGCGCACAGCTCGATCCGCTTCACCGTGGGCCGCTTCACGACGGTCGAGGAGATCGACTACGCGGTCGACCTCATCCGGCGGAAGATCGCCAAGCTGCGCGAGCTGTCGCCGCTGTGGGAGATGCACCAGGAGGGCGTCGACCTCGACAAGGTGCAGTGGGCGGCGCACTAGCGGATCGAAGGCAACGGAGCAGTCGGGAGAATTGACATGGCATACAGCGACAAGGTGCTGGATCACTACGAGAACCCGCGCAACGTCGGCTCGTTCGCGAAGGAGGCGGGCGACGTCGGCACCGGGATGGTCGGCGCGCCGGCGTGCGGCGACGTGATGAAGCTGCAGATCAAGGTCGGCCGGGACGGCCTGATCGAGGACGCGAAGTTCAAGACCTACGGCTGCGGCTCGGCGATCGCGTCGTCGTCGCTCGTCACCGAGTGGGTGAAGGGCAAGACGCTCGACCAGGCGATGTCGATCCGCAACACCGAGATCGCCGAGGAGCTCGCGCTCCCGCCGGTGAAGATCCACTGCTCGATCCTCGCCGAGGACGCGATCAAGGCGGCGGTGGCGGACTATCGCAGGAAGCACGGGACGGCCGAGGCGCCGGCGGGCGAGAAGCTCGCGGCGGAATGACGATGGCGATCACGATCACCGAGAGCGCGGCGAAGCACGTCGCGACGCAGCTCGTCCGGCGCGGCAAGGGCGTGGGCCTGAGGCTGGGCGTCCGCACGTCGGGATGCTCGGGGCTCGCCTACAAGCTCGAGTTCGCCGACGAGAGGAAGCCGGAGGACGTCGCGTTCGAGGCGCACGGCGTCACCGTCCTCGTCGACCCGAAGAGCCTGCCGTACCTCGAGGGCACCGAGCTCGACTTCGCGCGCGAGGGGTTGAACGAGGGATTCAAGTTCCGCAACCCGAACGTCAAGGACGAGTGCGGCTGCGGAGAGTCGTTCAACGTCTGACCGGCGGCGGGACGCCGCGCCCGCCGTGCCCGACCGGGCGGCCGGACGCCCCTCGCCGGCCGCGCGGCGCGCGCCGCGGGCACCGGGTCTTCCGTACCGAGCCTCTCCACGCCCGACCTGCGCCCACCGATCGATCGCCCGCCGTGCTGGACTTCACGCGCAACCACTTCGAGCTTTTCGGCCTCCCGGTCCGCTACGCGATCGACGCGAAGGCGCTCGAGGCGGCGTACCGCGAGTTGCAGCGCTCGGTGCACCCGGATCGCCACGCCGGCTCGGAGGACGACGCGGCGCAGCGGCTCGCGCTGCAGGCGGCCGCGCGCGTGAACGAGGCCTACCGCACGCTCGCCGACCCGGTCGAGCGCGCGCGCTACCTGCTCGCGCTGCACGGCATCGAGGCGTTCGCCGCCGCCGACACGTCGCTCTCCGTCGCCTTCCTCGAGCGGCAGCTCGACCGCCGCGAGCGGGCGTCGCTCGCCGGCGAGGCGCGCGACGAGGATTCGCTCGAAGGATTGCTGGACGAGGTGCGCGACGAGGCGCGGGCGACCGAGACGGCGCTCGCGGCGCTGATCGATCGCGAGCACGCCTACGCGGACGCCCGCCATCGCGTGCGCGAGCTCCGGTTCCTGTCGAAGCTCGCCGAGGACGTCGACGCGATGCTCGCCGACGCGGCGGCGTGACGGCCTGACATGGCGCTGCTGCAGATCTCCGAGCCCGACGAGTCCCCCGCGCCGAAAGCGCGGCGCCGCGCGATCGGCATCGACCTCGGCACGTCGAACTCGCTCGTCGCGACGGTGCGCGACGACGGCATCGCGATCGTGCTGCCCGACGCCGACGGACGCCCGCTCGTCCCGTCGATCGTCCACTACGGCGCGTCCGGCGTCGAGGTCGGCTACGACGCCGCGCCCGCGCAGACGGCCGATCCGCAGAACACGCTGGTGTCGGTCAAGCGCCTGATGGGGCGCGGCCTCGCGGACCTCGCGGACGCGCGCCGCTTCCCGTACCGCTTCGTCGACGCCCCGGGCATGGTGCGCGTGGCGACGCGGGCGGGCGAGAAGTCGCCGGTCGAGGTGTCGGCCGACATCCTGCGCGCGCTCCGCGCGCGCGCCGAGCGCGCGATGGGCGGTCCGGTCGAGGCGGCGGTCGTGACGGTGCCCGCGTACTTCGACGACGCGCAGCGCCAGGCGACGAAGGACGCCGCGCGGCTCGCCGGGCTCCCGGTGCTGCGGCTCCTGAACGAGCCGACCGCGGCGGCCGTGGCCTACGGCCTCGACCACGGCGTCGAGGGCACCTACGCGGTGTTCGACCTCGGCGGCGGCACGTTCGACATCTCGATCCTCAAGCTCACGCGCGGCGTCTTCGAGGTGCTCTCCACCAACGGCGACTCGGCGCTGGGCGGCGACGACTTCGACCACCGCGTGTTCTGCTGGATCCTCGAGGCGGCGCGGGTGCCGCCGCCGTCGCCCGAGGACGCGCGGGCGCTCCTGCTCCGCGCGCGCGAGGCGAAGGAGATGCTGACCGGCCACGAGGCGGCGCCGATCGTGGCGACGCTCTCGACCGGGCAGCGCGTCGAGCTCTCGCTCACCGCGGCGACGTTCTCGGAGATCACGCGCACGCTGATCGAGAAGACGCTCGCGCCGGTGCGCCGCGCCTTGCGCGACGCGGGTCTCAAGCCGGCCGCCCTCGACGGCGTCGTGATGGTCGGCGGCGCGACGCGGATGCGCGAGGTGCGCCGCGCCGTCGGCGAGTTCTTCGGCCAGGCGCCGCTCACCAACCTCAACCCGGACGAGGTCGTCGCGCTGGGCGCGGCGATGCAGGCGAACGCGCTCGCCGGCAATCGCGAGCGCGGCGACGACTGGCTCCTGCTCGACGTGATCCCGCTGTCGCTCGGCGTCGAGACGATGGGCGGCCTCGCGGAGAAGATCGTCCCGCGCAACGCGACGCTGCCGGTGACGCGCGCGCAGGAGTTCACCACCTGGCGCGACGGCCAGACGGCGATGGCGATCCACGTCGTGCAGGGCGAGCGCGAGCGGGTGGCCGACTGCCGGTCGCTGGCGCGCTTCGAGCTGCGCGGCATCCCGCCGATGGCGGCGGGCGCGGCGCGCATCCGCGTGACCTTCCAGGTCGACGCGGACGGGCTCCTGTCGGTGTCCGCCCGCGAGCAGACGACCGGCGCCGAGTCCTCGATCGCGGTGAAGCCGTCCTACGGGCTGTCCGACGACGAGATCGCGCGGATGCTGCGCGAGTCGTTCGAGCACGCCGCCGACGACATGGCGGCGCGCGCGATCGCCGAGGCGCGCGTGGAGGCCGACCACGTCGCGATGGCGACCGGGGCCGCGCTCGCGGCCGACGGCGACCTGCTCGCGCCGGACGAGCGCGCGGCGATCGACGCGGCGCTCGCGCGGGTCCGGAGCGTGCGCGACGGCGACGACGCGGCGGCGGTGCGCGCGGCGGTCGGGCACCTGAACCAGGCGACCGCGGCGTTCGCGGCGCGCCGGATGGACCGCGGCGTGCGCCGCGCGCTCGCCGGCCGTGCCGTCGACACGCTCGCATAGCGATTCCCAGCGCAGGCACCGATGCCCGAGATCGTCGTCCTTCCGCACCCCGAGATCTGCCCCGACGGCGCCACCTTCGAGGGCGAGAAGGGCAAGTCGCTCCTCGACAACCTGCTCGAGCACGGCGTCGAGGTCGAGCATGCCTGCGAGAAGTCGTGCGCGTGCACGACCTGCCACGTGATCGTCCGCGAAGGGGGCGCGTCGCTCGCGCCGTCGTCCGAGGACGAGGACGACCTGCTCGACCGCGCGTGGGGGCTCACGCCGCAGTCGCGCCTGTCGTGCCAGGCGGTCGTCGCGGACGAGCGGCTCGTCGTCGAGGTGCCGCGCTACACGATCAACTACGCGAAGGAGCGCAAATGAAGTGGACCGATTCGCAGGAGATCGCGATCGCGCTCGCGGACGCGCGCCCGGACCTCGACCCGCGCCGCGTCAACTTCGTCGACCTGCGCGACGCCGTGCTCGCGCTGCCGGGCTTCGACGACGACGCGAAGCACTGCGGCGAGAAGATCCTCGAGGCGATCCAGATGGCGTGGATCGACGAGGCGTGATCGGGGTCAGAGCCGTAATTTTCGCGCGTGAATCCGCAGAGCCGATGTGCGAGACGGCGAGAATTACGGCTCTGACCCCGACCGGCCCGGGCGCGCGGCCCAATAAGGCCCCTGCATCACGATCAGCGAGTAGCCGAGCGCCGCGTTGAGCGCCGCGAGGCGCTCGGCCTCGACGAACGGCCGCCCCCTCGCGCCGGCGAGCACGACCGGCTGCAGCGCCTCCTGGACGATCGTCATCGAGCCGGTGAGGCCTTCGATCGGCACGCCCGCGGCGAGGTGCGCCTCGCCGATGCGCCAGACGGCGCCGGCGTACGCGCTCCCGTAGTCGGATCCGAACAGGCTGCCCACCCACGCGCGGAAGGTCTCGCGCAGGCGCTCCATGCGCCCGGCGAGGAGCGGCTGCACGTCGGGCATCCCGGCGAGCCGTGCGTAGAACCGGTCGGTGACGAAGTCGAGGCTCGGTGCGACCTCGCCCGCCGTCGCGCGCATCACGGCGATGCGCTCGGCGGTGAGTCCCGAGTACGCCTTCGCTCGCGCCGCCAGCCGCGCGTGCCCGACGTCGTGCGCCATGAAGCCGTCGTCTCCCCTTGCGGCGCCCGCGCGCCCGGTCGCGGGCGCGTGGCGATTCGGCAGCGTATCAGCGGGTGCGGGGAGGCATCGCGGCGAACGCCGGGGTTCTTGACCTGGATCAGCTTTTGGCGCCCGCGCGGCGCCCGACGCCGTCAGGCGAACAGGTTGAGCGCCGCGTCGAGCCCGCCGTGGTCGATCGCGTGCGTCGCCTGCGCGCGGACGACCGGCTTCGCGCGCCACGCGACCGACACGTCCGCGGCGAGCAGCATCGGAAGGTCGTTCGCGCCGTCCCCGATCGCCGCGACGAGGCCGCCGTCGGCCGCGTGGAGCTCGCGCATCCGCGCGACGGCGAGCGCCTTGCCGCGCGCGTCGACGACCTCGCCGACGACGCGCCCGGTCAGGCGGCCGTCCTCGATCTCGAGCTCGTTGGCCGCCGCGCGGTCGAAGCCCAGGCGCTCGCGCAGCCGTTCGGTGAAGAACGTGAAGCCGCCGGACGCGAGCAGCGTCTTCGCGCCGGCCGCGCGCGCGCCGTCGAGCAGCGTCCGCGCGCCGGGCGACAGCTCGAGCCGCTCGCGGTACACGGACTCCAGCGCGTCCGCGGGGACGCCGGCGAGCAGCGACACGCGCCGCAGCAGGCTCTCGCGGAAGTCGATCTCGCCGCGCATCGCGCTCGCGGTCACCGCCGACACCTGCGCCTTGACGCCCGCGAAGTCCGCGAGCTCGTCGATGCACTCGATCGTGATCAGCGTCGAGTCCATGTCGAGCGCGAGCACGCGCAGGTCGGCGAGGCGCCGGTCGCGCGGCACCACGGCGCAATCGAAGCCGGCCGACGCGCAGGCCTCGTGCACGCCGCTCGCGCGCCGCGCGCCGCGCAGGCGCCACGCGGAGACGGTGGCGCCGGCGCGCGACGGAATCGCCTCGATCGCATCGGGATCGGCGAGCGCGGCGAGGTGAGCGAGATCGTCGCTCGCGACGAACGGCGCCTGGACGACGAGGTCGAACGGACCGGCGGACATGCCAGACGGGCGCCGCTCAGCGGCGCGGGCGCGGCGCGGGCGAGCGGTCGCCGCGCCCGAGCGGCTGCGAGACGACCGGGTGCGCCGGAGCCGGCGCGTCGGCCAGCGCGAAGTCGATGCGGCTCTGCTCCAGGTCGACGCGCGCGACGACGACGCGCACGCGGTCGGCGAGACGGAACGCGACGCCCGAGCGCTCGCCGGTCAGCGCGTGCTGCAGCGGATCGAACCGGAAGTAGTCGCGCGGCAGGTCGGTGACGTGGACGAGCCCGTCGACGTTGAGCCCGTCGAGCGTCACGAAGATGCCGAAGCCCGCGACGCCGGAGATCGTGCCCTCGAAGGTCTCGCCGACCTTGTCCTGCATGTACCAGCACTTGAGCCAGGCCTCGACGTCGCGCGTCGCGTCGTCGGCGCGCCGCTCGCGCGTCGAGCAGTGGACCCCGAGCTCGGGCCAACCGTCGCCCGAGGGCCTGTACTGCCTGCGCGCGAGCACCGCCCGGATCGCGCGGTGGACGAGCAGGTCCGGGTAGCGGCGGATCGGCGAGGTGAAGTGCGCGTACGCCTCGTAGGCGAGGCCGAAGTGGCCGACGTTCTCGGGCCGGTACTGCGCCTGCTGCAGCGAGCGCAGCAGCACCGTCTGCAGCAGGCCGAAGTCGGGCCGGTCGCGCACGCTGTCGAGGAGCTTCGCGTAGTCCATCGCGGTGGGCGCGTCGCCGCCGGAGAGCGCGAGCCCGCTCGCCCCGAGGAACGCCTTCAGCTGCTCGAGCTTCTCGGGCGTCGGCCCCTCGTGCACGCGGTAGAGCGCCGGGTGCCCGGCCTTCGCGAGCAGGTCGGCGGCCGAGACGTTCGCGGCCAGCATGCACTCCTCGATCAGCTTGTGCGCGTCGTTGCGCGGCGCCGGGACGATCTTCTCGATCTTGCCGTGCGCGTCGAACACGAGCTCGAGCTCGACGGTCTCGAAGTCGATCGCGCCGCGCTTGTCGCGGCCGGTCGCGAGCACCCGGTAGAGCTCGTGGAGCGTCCGCAGGTGCGGCAGCAGCGCCTTCGCGCGCGCGTCCGTCGCGGTCGACGGGTCGGAGAGCCACGCCCATACCTGGGTGTAGGTGAGCCGCGCGTGCGAGTGCATCACCGCCGGGTAGAAGCGGTAGCGGCGGATCCCGCCAGTCGCGGTGATCTCCATGTCGGCGACCATGCAGAGCCGGTCGACTTCGGGCCTGAGCGAGCAGAGCTCGTTCGACAGCGCCTCGGGCAGCATCGGGATCACGCGGCGCGGGAAGTAGACCGACGTCGCGCGCTCGCGCGCGTCGCGGTCGATCGCGTCGCCGTCCTTCACGTAGTGCGAGACGTCGGCGATCGCGACGACGAGCCGGAAGCCCTTGCCCTTGCGTTCGCAGAAGACCGCGTCGTCGAAGTCCTTCGCGGTCTCGCCGTCGATCGTGACGAGCGGCAGCCCGGTGAGGTCGACGCGGCCCTCGCGCTCGGCGTCCTGCACCTCGCGCGGCAGGCGCTTCGCCGCCGCGGCCGCCGCCTTCGAGAACTCGAACGGCAGGTCGTGCTTGCGCAGCGCGATCTCGATCTCGATGCCCGGGTCGGTCGCGCGGCCCAGGACCTCGACGACGCGCGCGATCGGCTCGCGCTCGGCGGTCGGGTACTCGACGATCTCGACGACGACGACGTCGCCGGGCTTCGCCTTGCCGCAGTCCTTCGCCGGGACGATCAGGTCCTGCGCGATGCGCCGGTTCTCGGCGACGACGAAGGACACGCCGCGGTCCTCGTGCAGGCGGCCGACGACCTCGCGGTGCGCGCGCTCGAGCACCTCGACGATCTCGCCTTCCGGCCGTCCGCGCCGGTCGGTGCCGGTGACGCGGACGGTCACGCGGTCGCCGTGCAGGGCCTTGCGCATCTCGCGCGCGGAGAGCACGACGTCGGGGCCGCCGGCGTCGCGGACCAGGAAGCCGTAGCCGTCCGGGTGGCCTTCGAGCCGCCCGGCGACGAGGTCGAGCTTCGCGGCGATCAGGAGCCGGCCCTTGCGGTCGACGAGGATCTCGCCGCGGTCGTGCAGTCCGGCGACGACCTCGTCGAGCGCCGCGCGGGCGGCACGGTTCAGGTCCAGCCGCTTGGCCAGCTCGTCCGGCGCGAGCGGAACGCCGGCGTCGGCGAGCGCCGCGAGGACGGCGGCGCGCGCCGGGGCGGGGGAGGAGGGATGCTTCTTTGACAAGGGGGAAAAGGCCTTTTAAAATATTATGTTCCGGTCGCCCAGATGGCGGAATTGGTAGACGCACCAGTTTCAGGTACTGGCGGGTAACACCGTGGAGGTTCGAGTCCTCTTCTGGGCACCATAGACGATCGATCGCCGGCCGGCGACAGGGCCGGCGCCGGACCCGGCAGACGCCCGCGCACGCGGGCGTCGTCGCTTCGGGCGGCCGCTATCGCGCGAGCCGCGCCGCGAGCTCCTGCGGACGCAGGTGGTCGTACACCTCGAAAGGCTGGTGGATCCACGGGTTGTCGGGCAGGTAGTCGACGTGGAAGTCCGGCCGGAACACCGAGCAGGCCTTCCACCACAGCACCGCGCTCTTCAGCGACTCGATGTGCGGGAAACGCTTCGGGAGCTCCGCGACCACCTTCGCGAGCGTGTGGCCCGAGTCGACCATGTCGTCGACGACGAGCACGCGGCTGCCCAGCTTCGGCGAGGTCATCGTCATGTGCTCGGCGATCACGAGCTCGCCGCGCACGGTGCCGCCGTCGGCCGCGTACGAGTGCGTCGACAGGATCGCGAGCGGCTTCTCGTAGATGCGCGACAGCACGTCGCCCACGCGCAGCCCCCCGCGCGCGATGCAGATGATCTGGTCGAACGCGTAGCCCGACTCGTGGACGGCGAGCGCGAGGCGCTCGATCAGCGCGTGGTACTGCTCCCAGCTGACGTTGAGGCTCATGGCGGCGTCGTCCCCTCGCGATGGTCGTCGTGGTCGGGCGGCTGCGAGCGGGGCTGGCGCGGCATGGCCGTTCCGCGCGTCCCTACTGCAGGAACGGGTGGCGGATCAGGATCGTCTCGTCGCGGTCGGGCCCGGTCGACACCATCGCGATCGGGGCGCCGGTCAGCGCCTCGATGCGCTTCAGGTACGCGCGCGCGGCCGCGGGCAGCACGTCGAAGGACTTCGCGCCGACCGTGCTCTCGTGCCAGCCCGGCACCGACTCGTAGACCGGCACGCAGCGCGCGACCGCGTCCGCGCCGGTCGGCACGAGGTCGGCCGGCTTGCCGTCCACCGTGTACCCGGTGCAGATCTCGATGCGGTCGAGGCCGTCCAGCACGTCGAGCTTGGTGATGCACAGGCCGTTCACGCCCGAGAGCTGCAGCGAGCGGCGCAGCATCGGGACGTCGATCCAGCCGCAGCGGCGCGGCCGCCCGGTGACCGAGCCGAACTCGTTGCCGCGCTTCGCGAGCCGCGCGCCGGTCTCGTCGGCGAGCTCGGTCGGGAACGGGCCGCCGCCGACGCGCGTCGTGTACGCCTTGACGATGCCGAGCACGTAGTCGATCGACCCGGGGCCGACGCCGCTGCCCGGCGCCGCCGCGCCGGCGATGCAGTTCGAGCTGGTGACGTACGGGTAGGTGCCGTGGTCGATGTCGAGCAGCGCGCCCTGCGCGCCCTCGAACAGCAGCGACTCGCCGCGCGCGCGCGCCGCGTGCAGCAGCGCGGCGACGTCGGCGACCATCGGCGCGATCTCGCGCGCCTGGGCGAGCGTCTCGTCGCGCGTGCGCTCGAACGGCACCGGGTCGACCTTGTGATACTGCGTCAGCACGAAATTGTGGTAGGCCAGCACGCGCTCCAGCTTCGCCGCGAACCGGTCCGCGTCGAGCAGGTCCTGCACGCGCAGCGCGCGCCGCGCGACCTTGTCCTCGTAGGTGGGACCGATGCCGCGGCCGGTCGTGCCGATCCTGCCGTCCGAGGCCGCGCTCTCGCGCGCCTGGTCGAGCGCGACGTGGTAGGGCATCACGAGCGGGCACGCGGGCGAGATCGCGAGCCGCTCGCGCAGCTTGACGCCTGCGCCCTCGAGCTCGCGGATCTCGGTGAGCAGCGCCGAAGGCGACAGCACGACGCCGTTGCCGATGTAGACGCGCACGCCGGCACGGAGCACGCCCGACGGGATCAGCCGCAGCACGGTCTTCTTCCCGCCGATCACGAGCGTGTGCCCGGCGTTGTGGCCGCCCTGGAACCGCACGACGCCCGAGGCGCTCTCGGTCAGCCAGTCGACGATCTTGCCCTTGCCTTCATCGCCCCACTGGGTGCCGATGACGACGACGTTCTTCCCCATGATCTCCCCTGTCGGGCGTTCCTCGCGGCGCTCAGGCCGCGGGCGCCGTTTCGCCGGTGACGTCGGCGAGATGCCGCAGGTCCAGCGTGAATCCGGTGGCCGGGCGCGCGCGGCCGAACGCCTTGCCGATGCCGTCGTAGCGGCCGCCGTTGCCCAGGGCGCGCGTCTGCCCGGAGGTGAACACCGAGAAGATCGCGCCGTTCTGGTAATGATAGCCGGTGAGGTCGGCGAGATCGACGTGGAGCGCGTCGACCTCGCCCGCCGCCGCCCCGGCGATCGCCGCGAGCGCGGCCAGCGCGTTGGCGATCGCCGGCGTGTCGGGCAGCCGGGCGCGCGCCTCGTCGAGCACCTCGCGCGCCGGGCCGTAGAGGCCGGGCAGCGCCCGCAGCGCGTCGCGCCACGCGGCGGGGAGCCTCGACGTGAGATCGTTCACGGCCGACGCGTCCTTCGCGCGGAGCGCCGCGGACAGGTCGAGGTCCTCGGCGGCGCCCGCGAGGCCCGCGCCCGCCGCGAGCGCGCGGTAGACGCCGACGTGGCCGAGGTCGAGGTGCAGACGCGAGAGGCCCGCTACCGCGAGCGACGACAGGAGCAGGCCGACGACCTCGCGGTCGCCCGCGATGCCCGGCTCGCCGAAGACCTCGGCGCCGATCTGCACGACCTCGCGCGTGTAGCCGGGGCCCGCCGGCGTCGTGCGCAGCACGCTGCCGGCGTAGCACAGGCGCGTCACGCCCGGCTCGTTCAGGAGGTGCGCGTCGATGCGCGCGACCTGCGGCGTCGTGTCGGCGCGCACCCCGAGCATGCGGCCGGACAGCGGGTCGACGACCTTGAACGTCTGCAGATCGAGATCGCGGCCGGTGCCAGTCAGCAGCGACTCGAGGTGCTCGACCAGCGGCGGCTGGACGAGCCGGTAGCCGCGTGCGGCGAAATGGTCGAGCACGCGGCGGCGCAGCGACTCGATCCGCGCGGCCTCGGCCGGCAGGATGTCCTCGATCGCCTCGGGCAGGATCCACTTACGCATGATTGAGCACGAGGAAGCCCATGACGCCCAGCGCGATCGACGCGAGCCCGATGAACCGGATCTGGCCGTCGCTCATCTCGGTGAGCTTCCGGAACGTGTCGCGCCACGCGCGTGGCGCGAGGAACGGCATCAGGCCCTCGACGACGAGCACGAGCGCGAGCGCCGCCCACAGGGTGTCCGCCACGCTCGCCGCTCCCGGGCGCTACTTCGGCGCGCCACGCGCGGCGTCCCGGCCGCCGCTCTGCCGGAAGTACCGGAAGAACTCGGAGGACGGATCGAGGACGAGCACGTCGCCGCGGGTGCGCAGCGACGCGCGGTAGGCCTCGAGGCTGCGGTAGAACGCGAAGAACTCAGGGTTGATGCCGTAGGCGGCCGCGTAGATCGCCGCGGCGCGCGCGTCGCCCTCGCCCTTGAGCTTCTGCGCCTGCCGGTAGGCGTCGGCGAGGATCACCTCGCGCTGGCGGTCCGCGTCGGCGCGGACCTTCTCGCTCTCGGCGGCGCCCTGCGAGCGAAGCTCGTTCGCGACGCGGCGCCGCTCCGACTCCATCCGCGCGTAGACCGGCCCCACGACGTCGGGCGGCAATTCGATGCGGCGCAGCCGGACGTCGACGATCTCGACGCCGATGTTGCGCGCGTCGCCGTCGGCCTTCAGCCGCGTCGCGGACATGATCTGGTCGCGCTGCGTCGAGATCGCCTCGTGCATCGTGCGCTTGTTGAACTCCTCGGCGAGGTTCGAGCGCACGGTCTGCGAGAGCCGCCGGCGCGCGGCCTCCTCGTCGCCCTGCACCGAAACGTAGAACTTGCGCACGTCGTTGATCCGCCACAGGACGACGAACTCGACGAGCAGCGGCTTCTTCTCGGAGGTGGTGACGCGGTCGGGCTCCGGGATGTCGAGCGTCAGGTTGCGGCGGTCGAAGTACTTGACGTTCTGCACGACCGGCAGCTTGAAGTGCAGGCCCGGCTCGCCGATCACCTCGACGACCTCGCCCAGCTGGAACTTGATCGCGTACTGCGTCTGCGCGACGGTGAACATCGACTGCGAGGCCACGAGGATGGCCGCGACGAGAACGGCGAGGATCGGCATCGTGAAGCGCATGGCGTCAGCCTCCCCGCTCGCGGCGCAGCGAGTCGCGCGAGCGCTGCGCGTCGACGGCGGCGGGCGCCTCGGCCGGAGCCGCGGCGCGCGGCGCGGCCGCGGCCGGCGCCGCCGCGTCGGGCGACGGCGCGGGCGCGGCGCCCTGCTGGATCAGCTTGTCGAGCGGCAGGTAGAGCAGGTTGCCCGACTTCGGCTCGACGACGACCTTCGACGTCGATCCCAGCACCGACTGCATCATGTCGAGGTAGAGGCGCTCGCGCGTGACGCCCGGCGCCTTCTGGTACTCGGCGACGATCGACCGGAAGCGCGCGGCGTCGCCCTCGGCCTTCGAGACGACGGACGCCTGGTAGCCCTGCGCCTCCTCGAGGAGGCGCGCGGCGGTGCCGCGGGCGCGCGGGATCACGTCGTTCGCGTACGCCTGGCCCTCGTTCTTCAGCCGCTCGCGGTCCTGGCCCGCCTTGACGGCGTCGTCGAACGCGGCCTGCACCTTCTCGGGCGGCTGCACGTTCTGCAGCGTCACCTTCTGCACGAGCACGCCGGTGCGATAGCGGTCGAGCATGTCCTGCAGGAGCTTCTCGGTGTCGCGCGCGATCTGCTCGCGGCCCTCGTAGAGCGCGAAGTCCATGTTGGCGCGCGCCGTGACCTCGCGGATCGCGGATTCGGCCGCCCACGCGACGATCAGGTCCGGCTTGCGGTTCTGGAAGACGTAGTCCTCGGCGTTCTTGATGTTGTACTGGACCGCGAACTGGATGTCGATGATGTTCTCGTCGTAGGTCAGCATCACCGCCTCGCGGTCGACGCGGTTCTTCGGCGAGTTGCGGTAGCCGATCTCGATCGTCTTGACCTGCGAGAAGTCGACGAGCTCGACCGCCTCGATCGGGAACGGGAAGTGCCAGCGCGGGCCCGGCAGCGTCGTTTCGGTGAACTTGCCGAAGCGCGTCACCACGCCGCGGCGTCCCTCGTCGACGATGTAGAAGCCGCTCGCGAGCCAGACGATCGCCACCAGCGCGACGAGGAGCCCGGCGCCCGAGAGCGGCAGGCCCGGACGCGGCGGGCGCGGCTCGCCGGGCGGCGTCTCGTTGCCGCCGCGGCGGCCGAACAGCTCGGCGACGCGCCGGTTGACGTTGCGCCAGATCTCGTCGAGGTCGGGCGGTCCGCCCGAGTTACCGCCTCGCTTGCCCCATTGGGGATCGTTGAGCGACATGCGTTTACGGAGTCCTGCGGAAGGTGCCGCCGGCAAGCGCCGTCGGCGAGTCGGGCGGGTGAGGGCGGGAGACGGGTCAGGGAGCCGGGCCGGCCGGCGCCGCGTCGTCGGCGCGCGCCGCGCCGGCCGGGAACCGCTCGGCCAGCGCGGAGACGAGCTCCGCGCAGCCCTCCCCCGTCAGCGCACTCAGGCGCACGGTTCGAATCGTACCACAGGCGTCCCGCTCGACCCCCGGGGCGAGCCCCGCCGCGTCGATCTTGTTCAGCACCGCGAGCTGCGGGACGCCCTCGGCGCCGATCTCGGCCAGAACGCGCTCGACCGCCTCGATCTGCCCGTCGCGGTCGGGCGCCGACGCGTCCACGACGTGGAGCAGGAGGTCGGCCTCGCCGGCTTCCGAGAGCGTCGCCCGGAACGCCGCCACGAGGTCGTGCGGCAGATCGCGGATGAAGCCGACGGTGTCGGACAGGACGACCGGGTCGGCGCCCGGCACGTGGACGCGGCGCAGCGTCGTGTCGAGCGTCGCGAACAGCTGGTCGGCCGCGTACACGCGCTCGCGGGCGAGCCGGTTGAACAGCGTCGACTTGCCCGCGTTCGTGTAGCCGACGAGCGCCACGGTGCGGACGCGGGCGCGCCTGCGCGTGCGGCCCTGCACGCCGCGCGTGACCGCGACGCGCGCGAGCCGCTCCTTCAGGACCTTCACGCGCCGCGCGATCAGCCGGCGGTCGGTCTCGAGCTGCGTCTCGCCGGGGCCGCGCAGGCCGATGCCGCCCTTCTGCCGCTCGAGGTGCGTCCAGCCGCCGACGAGCCGCGTCGACAGGTGCGCGAGCTGTGCGAGCTCGACCTGCAGCTTGCCCTCGGCGCTCCGCGCGCGCTGCGCGAAGATGTCGAGGATGAGGCTCGTCCGGTCGACGACGCGGCAGGCGAGCGCCTGCTCGAGGTTGCGCTGCTGCACGCCGGACAGCGCGTGGTCGAAGATCACGACCTCGGCGCCCTCCGCCTCGCGCAGGCGCCCGATCTCGTCGACCTTGCCGCGCCCCGCGTAGAGCGCGGGATCCGGGGCGGCGCGCCGGCCGGTGACGCGACCGACGACGATCGCGCCGGCGGAGGCGGCGAGCGAGGCGAGCTCGTCCAGGCCCGCGTCGTCCCGTTTCGAACCGATCGCGAGCCCGACGATGACGGCGCGCTGGCCGCCGGCCGGGCGATCTGTCATGCGAAGTCGGCCGGGCGCGGCGCCGCCGGGGCTTCCCGCCCCCGGCGACCGCGGAGCGGCGGCGTCAGCTTTCCTGGTCGCCGCCGTGGTTGTGGTGCGGCATCGACACCGGCCGCGACGGCACGACCGTCGAGATCGCGTGCTTGTACACCATCTGCGTGACGGTGTTCTTGAGCAGCACGACGTACTGGTCGAACGACTCGATCTGGCCCTGGAGCTTGATGCCGTTGACGAGGTAGATGGACACCTGGACGTGCTCCTTGCGCAGCGCGTTCAGGAACGGGTCTTGTAGCATTTGCCCTTTGTTGCTCATCGTGGCTCTCCGAGATCGTTTGCGCCGGGCTCCGCCCGCGGCCGCGCCGGCGGGGGAGTCCCCCCGATCCTGCGCACGGCCGTTCAGCGGCGTCCGGGGGCGTCGGCGTAGGGGTTGACACCCGTCTTGAATTGTATCCTAAGCGGCGTGCCGCGCAGTTTGAACGCGTCGGCGAAGAAATGTTCCAGGTAGCGCCGGTAGGCGTCGGGAACCTTCGAGAGCGACGTGCCGTGGATCACGACGACCGGCGGGTTGCTGCCGCCCTGGTGCGCGTAGCGGAGCTTGGGCCGCACCATCCCCGCGCGCGGCGGCTGCTGGCGCTCGACCGCGAGCTGCAGCGTGCGCGTGAGGCGCGGCGTCGGCAGCTTCGCCATCGCGGCCGCGTAGGCGGCGTCGACCGCCGCGAGCAGCGCCGGCAGCCCGCGGCCCTCGCGCGCGGAGATCGGCAGCTGCGCCGCGAAATCGAGAAACGCGAGCTTGCGCGAGATCTCGCGCTTCACGTCCTCGCGCCGGTCGGGCGCGGCCGCGTCCCACTTGTTGATCGCGACGACGAGCGCGCGGCCCGCCTCGAGGATGTGGCCGGCGAGGTGCGCGTCCTGCTCGGCGATGCCGTCCAGGGCGTCGAGGACCAGCACGACGACGTTCGCGTCCTCGATCGCCTGCATCGTCTTGATGACCGAGAACTTCTCGATCGTCTCGACCACCTTGCCGCGGCGGCGCACGCCCGCCGTGTCGACGAGCGTGTAGCGCCGCTCGCCGCGGTCGAAGTCGAGCGCGATCGAATCGCGCGTCGTCCCCGGCTCGTCGAACGCGATCACGCGCTCCTCGCCCAGGAGCGCGTTGACGAGCGTCGACTTGCCGACGTTGGGCCGGCCGACGATCGCGACGCGGATGCGTCCGCCGTCCTCCGCGGCCTCGGCGGGCGCCGTGCGCGCGGGCACCAGCGCGAGCGCGATCTCGACGAGCTCGCGGACGCCTTCCCCGTGGGCGGCCGAGATCGGCAGCGGCTCGCCGATCCCGAGCTCGTGGAACTCGGCGGCCGCGCTCGCCGCCGGCAGCCCCTCGCTCTTGTTGACCGCGAGCACGACCGGGCGCCCCGCGCGGCGGAGCAGGTCCGCGATCCGGCGGTCCTGCGGCGCGAGCCCGTCGCGGCCGTCGACGAGGAACACGACGACGTCGGCCTCGGCGATCGCCGCCTCCGCCTGGCGCGCCATCTCGCGCAGGATGCCTTCCTTCGCCACCGGCTCGAAGCCGCCGGTGTCGACGACGAGGAACTCGCGGTCGCCGGCCCGCGCGCGGCCGTAGTGGCGGTCCCGCGTGAGCCCCGGGTGGTCGTGGACCAGCGCGTCGCGCGACCGCGTCAGCCGGTTGAACAGCGTGGACTTGCCGACGTTCGGCCGTCCGACGATCGCGACGGTCGGGAGCATGGCGCGGTCCGCCGTCGCGGGCGCGTCAGCGCGCGCTGACCGAGAACAGCGCGCCCGCGGACGACTGCCAGGCCGCACCGCCGATCGTCGCGACCGGCTGCGAGGACGGCGCGCTGCCGTCGGTGGCGAGACGGCCGACGTAGGCGCCGTTGATCGGCGAGATCAGGTGCAGGTAGCCCTCGACGTCGACGACGCCGACGTAGTCGCCGACGATCTGCGGCCCGCCGATCTTGCGCTGCGCGAGCTTGTCCTGTTTCCACACCGACGCGCCGGTCGAGCGATCGAGCGCGTGCACCGCGCCGGCGTCGTCGGTCACGTACAGGTTCTTCGCGTCGATCGCGATGCCGCCGAGGCTGCCGATGTCGCGCGACCACGCGGGCGCGCCGCGCACGACGTCGAAGCACGCGGTGCGCCCCTGGTAGGCGGCCGCGCACGCGAGGCGCGCGTCGATCGTCGGCAGGCTCGTCACGTCGGCGATGCGCTCGAGCTCGGTCGCGCCCTTCGGCGTGGCGACCGCCGCCTCCCAGCCGACCGCGCCGGTCGCGAGGTCGAGGCCGACCAGCCGGCCGCCGGCCGTGCCGAAGAACACCGCGCCGCGCTCGATCACGGCGCCCGCGTAGTTGCGCACGATGAGCGGCGGGTTCGTGCGCTGGTAGACCCAGCGCGTCGAGCCGTCCTTCGCGGCGAGCCCGTAGACGCGGCCGTCGCCGGAGAACACGACGACGACGCCTTCCGCGGCCTTCGGCGGCGAGATCACCTCGCTCGCGACCTTGACCGACCAGCGCTGCTTGCCGTCGGCGTCGAACGCGATCACGTCGCCCTTGTCGGATCCGACGACGACGATCGAGCCGTCCGCCCCGACGCCCGCCGACAGCGTCCGACCCGCGCTCGCGCGCCACGCGACGCGTCCGCTCGCGGGGTCGAGCCGCACGACGGTGCCGTCGGCGGAGGCCGCGTAGATCGCGTCCGGCGTCGCCTGCGGCGCGAACCCGGGCGCGGCCCTGCCGACCTGCGCCTGCCAGGCGATCGCCGCCGTCGCGCTCGACGCGAGCTCGGGCAGCGGGCCGGGAGCCTTGCTGCTGCCGGTGAGCCAGTCGAGCGAGGGCGCCGGGATCGACGGCATCCACGAGCACCCGCCCGCGCCGAGCGCGAGCGCGAGCGCGACGATCCGGAGCGGCCCACGCGAGGTCATGGTCTGGCGGCGGGAGGTTGCCCGGCGGCCGGCGGCGTCGACAGCGCCTTCCCGATCGCGTCGGCGTCCTTCGGGGGCCCGACGACGGCGCCGCCCATCGAGTCGAGCTTCACCTGCACGAACTGGCGGTACGCGGTCTTGGCGTCGAGCTTCGCGATCGCGGCCTGGTAGGCGGCGCGCGCCTCGTCGCGGCGACCCGCCGCGGCGAGCGCGTCGCCGCGCAGGTCGGCGTAGAGCCCGGCGTACGCGTCCGCGTGCTTCGCGTCGAGCACCTTGAGCGCCTCGTCGACCTTCTTCTCGTCGAGCAGCGCTTCGGCGAGCCGGAAGCGCGCGATCTGCTTCAGGTCGTCGTCGTCGGCATGGTCGACGATCCAGGTGAGCTGCGCGCGCGCGCCGGCCTTGTCCCCGTCCCGCCACAGCTGCCCGGCCCGGAGGAGCGCCGCGCGGGAGGCGTACCCCGTGCCGGCGTACTTGTCCATGAGCGTCGCCATCGCGTCGCGGGCCTTGGCCGCGTCCTCGCCCCGCGACGCCGCTCCGACCGCCGCGTACAGCGCGCTCGCGGCCTCCGCGCGGCTCGCCTTCCACCAGCGCCAGCCCTGGACACCGACCACGACCGCGGCGACCGCGACCGCGATCCACGTGACGAGCGTGCCCCAGCGCGCCCACCACGCCTTCAGGTCATCGATGCTTTCCTGTTCCTCGAGATCGTAGACGGCCATCTTCTTCCTTTCAGTCCGCGGCGCGCACCGGCGCCGCGCGAGTCAATGCCTGGACGACGTCGTGCGCGCCGACCGCGCGCTGCTCGCCGGGCTCGCGCAGCGGCTTGACCGACACCGTGCCCGCGGCGACCTCGTCCTCGCCGACGACGAGCGCGTAGCGCGCGCCGCTCGCGTCGGCCTTCTTCATCTGCGACTTGAAGCTGCCGCCTCCCGCGTGCACGATCGCCGCGTGGCCGGCGTCGCGCAGCGCCTCGGCGACGCCGCGCGCGACCGCTGCCGCGGCGTCGCCCGCGTGCACGACGTAGGCGAGCGGCGCGTCGCCCGCCGCGACGCCGGCGCCCTGCAGCAGCAGGATCAAGCGCTCGACGCCGATCGCGAAGCCGCAGGCGGGCGTGGGCTTCCCGCCCAGCGCCTCGAACAGGCCGTCGTAGCGGCCGCCGCCCGCGACCGTGCCCTGGGCGCCGAGGCGGTCGGTGATCCACTCGAACACGGTGCGGTTGTAGTAGTCGAGGCCGCGCACGAGGCGCGGCTCGACGGCGAACGCGATGCCGGCGCCGGCGAGCGCGTTCGCGAGCCCGTCGAAGTGCGCGCGCGACTCGGCGCCGAGGCGGTCGACGAGCCGCGGCGCCTCCGCGATCATCGCCTGCATCGCCGGCGTCTTGCTGTCGAGGATGCGCAGCGGGTTCGCGTGCAGCCGCCGCCGCGCGTCCTCGTCCAGCAGGTCGTGGTGGCGCTCGAAGTGCGCGATCAGGTCGGCGCGGTGCGCGCGGCGCTCGTGCGCGTCGCCGATCGAGTTGATCGAGAGCCGGATGCCGTCGGCGACGCCGAGCTCGCGCCACAGCCGCGCGAGCATCGCGATCTGCTCGGCGTCGACGTCGGGGCCGGCGAACCCCAGCGCCTCGACGTCGAACTGGTGGAACTGGCGGTAGCGGCCCTTCTGCGGACGCTCGTGCCGGAACATCGGGCCCGCGAGCCAGACGCGCTGCGGCCGGTCGTAGCAGAGGCTGTGCTCGATCGCGGCGCGCACGATGCCGGCGGTCGCCTCGGGGCGCAGCGTCAGGCTCTCGCCGGACAGGCGGTCGTCGAACGTGTACATCTCCTTCTCGACGACGTCGGTGTGCTCGCCGATGCCGCGGACGAACAGCGCGGTCGGCTCGACCATCGGCACGCGCAGGTTGCGGTAGCCGTAGCGCGAGAACACCGAGCGCGCGGCGTCCTCGAGGCGCTGCCAGAGCGGCGCCTCGTCGGGCAGCACGTCGTTCATGCCGCGGACCGCCTGCAGCGGCGCGACCTTCGGGCGCGCGGGCGCGGGAGCGGGGGAGCTCATCGTGTCGGGGCGCGGCGCCGCGTCGCGCGGCCCCGGCTCGCGTGGCGTCCCATCGTCAGTCCAGCCGCACGCGCGAGACGCTCTGCTTCGCCTGCGCCGCGAGGTCGAGCGGCTTGCCGCGCCACGACGCCTCGACCGCGGCGACGTTGCCGACGACGATCTCGCCGGGCGGCGCGACGGCGACCTCGCGCGTCGCGCCGTCGTTGCCGGTCATCGACAGCACGACGTTGCCGGTCCGGTCCCGGACCTCGATCCACGAGCTTCCGTGGAAGCGGATCGCGAGTTGGTTGGCCGGGACCGCCGCGAGGGCGGCAGGCGCCGGCGTCGCTTGCGGAACGGGCGTCGCCGCCGGGACGGCGCTCCCGGACGCGACCGGATTGGGCAGCGGCGTCGACGCGCTTCCGGGAGGCGCAGTGACGGCGCCGCCCTGCGCATCGGCCGGCGCCTGCACGGCCGGCGCGGGCTCGGCGGAGGGCGCGGCGGGGACGCTCGCGGGCGCTGGCGCGCCCGAGGTCGTGGCCGGGGCGGCGGGCGGCGCGGCCGGCCGCGAGAACTCGTAGAGCGCGGCGATCGCGACGATCGCAGCGAGCACCAGCGGGATCGCCCACCGGCCGGCGCCCGATCGCGAGGCGCGCTCGGTCGGGAGCTCGCCGATCGCGCGCGTCGTCGCGGCGAGCGACGGCCGGTCGAGCGCGGCGGCCGCGCCTTCGCCGGGCAGCGCCGCGAGCGTCGCGTCGACGTCCAGCTTGAGCGCTCGCGCGTAGTTGCGCACGAACCCGCGCACGAACGTCCGCCCGGGGAGGCTCGCGAAGTCGTCGCGCTCGATCGCGACGACCTGCCGCGGCGCGAGCTTGAGCTGCGCCGCGACCTCCTCGATCGAGAGGCCCGCCGCCGCGCGCGCCTGCGCGAGGACCGCGCCGGTCGTCGGCGGCGGCGCGCCTTCCCCGGCGTCGGAGCCCTGGAGCTCGGGCGGCGCGTCGTCGGTCACTCGCACACTCCGGTCGCGATCGCGCGCGTCTCCGCGCTGTTCGGGTAGCGGTTCTTCAGCTGCGTCACGTACGACTGCTCGGCCGCCGCGTCCTTGAGCCGGCGCTCGATGCACATGCCGAGGTAGAGCGCCTCGGGCGGCGGCGGGTTCTGCGCCATCACGAGGCGCATCAGCGCGCGCGCCTCGTCGACGCGCCCGCCGCGGAACGACAGGAGCGCGAGGTTGTAGGCGGCGACCGGATTGCCGGGCTTGAGCGCGAGCGCGCGGCGCAGGTACTGGTCGGCCGCAGCGGTGTCGCCGGCCGCGGCGCTGCACTTGCCCGCGTTGATCAGCGCCGTCTCCGGCGTCTTGTAGAGGGGATTGCGGAGCGCCGCCTCGAATTCGGCGATCGACTCGCGCGGCTTTCCGTGCGTGCACAGGTACCAGCCCCAGTTGTGGCGGATCTCCGAGTCGTTCGGCGCGAGGTCGAGGCCGCGGCGGAAGTACTCCTCCGCCTTCCTCTCGTCGCCGAGCTCCGTGTAGACGAGGCCGTAGACGTTGTAGATCTGCGGGAAGGTGGGGTCGAACTTGATCGCCTCGGCGAGCTCGTCGAGCGCGACGTCGTACTGGCCGCGCTCGAAGTAGCCGGCGGCGAGCTCGGTGCGAAGCTCCGCCTTGTAGCGCGGCGTCGCCTCCTCCTGCCTGATCTGCGGCATCGCCTGCGGCTGCTGCTGCGGCAGCTCCGGCTTGAGCGGCTTCGACTCGCAGCCGGCGAGGAGCGCGGCGGCGAACGCGACGGCGAACGGGACGAGGCGCATGGGTCCGGGGATCAGTGGGGACGGGCGGCGCCGACGCGCGCCGCGAGCGGGCGCGTCACGCGGTTCTTCACGCGCCCGGCGAGCTGGCCGCACGCGGCGTCGATGTCGTCGCCGCGCGTCCTGCGGATCGTCGTCACGATGCCGGCGTCCATCAGCCGGCGCTGGAACGCGAGGATGCGATCGCGCGGGCTCACCGAGAACGCGCTGCCCGGGAACGGGTTGAACGGGATCAGGTTGAGCTTGCAGGGCACGTCGCGCACGAGGCGCACGAGCGCCTCCGCCTGCGCTGCCGAGTCGTTCACGCCGTCGAGCATCACGTACTCGAACGTCACGAAGTCGCGCGGCGCGACCTCGAGATAGCGCCGGCACGCGCCCATCAGGTCGGCGAGCGGGTGGCGCCGGTTGACCGGCACGAGCCGGTCGCGCAGCGCGTCGTCGGGCGCATGCAGGCTGACCGCGAGCGCGACCGGGCATTCGGCGGCGAGCCGGTCCATCTGCGGCACGAGGCCCGAGGTCGAGACGGTCACGCGCCGCCGCGAGAGCCCGTACGCGTTGTCGTCGAGGAAGAGGCGGAGCGCCGGGATCACCGCGTCGAGGTTCGCGAGCGGCTCGCCCATCCCCATCATGACGACGTTGGTGACCGGCGCGCGGCCTTCGGCGACCCAGGGCCACGGCGACCGAAGGGCCGCCCCGAGGTCGCCGGCCCCCTCGGGGGGAGGCGCGCGGAGCGCGCTCCGGGGGGGACCTGCCGACCGAAGGGCCGCCCCGAGGTCGCCGGCCCCCTCGGGGGGAGGCGCGCGGAGCGCGCTCCGGGGGGGACCTGCCGACCGAAGGGCCGCCCCGAGGTCGCCGGCCCCCTCGGGGGGAGGCGCGCGGAGCGCGCTCCGGGGGGACGTCTCCGCTACCTCGGCGAGCAGGGTGCGGTCGGCATGCCAGAGCTGGCCGACGATCTCGGCGGTCGAGAGGTTGCGGTTGAAGCCCTGCCTGCCGGTCGAGCAGAACGCGCAGTCCATCGCGCAGCCCGCCTGCGACGAGATGCAGAGCGTCCCGCGGTCGTCTTCCGGGATGTACACCGCCTCGACCGCGTTGCCGTTGCCCACGTCGAACAGCCACTTGCGCGTGCCGTCGGCGGCCGTCGTGTCGCGGATGACCGGCGGCCCCTCGATCACCGTCTCCGCCGCGAGCTTCGCGCGAAGCGCCTTCGCGACGTCGGTCATCGCGTCGACGCCGTCGACCAGCCGCTGGTGCAGCCAGCGCGACACCTGCCGCGCGCGGAACGGCTTCTCGCCGCGCTCGGCGAAGAAGCGCTCCAGCCCCTGGGGGTCGAGGTCGAGGAGGTTGACGGGCACGGCCGCTTCCGGGGCTCCGGGGGCGCGTTACCGGCCGTGGACCTGCGAGGCCGGGAAGAAGTACGCGATCTCGACGGCGGCCGTCTCCGGCGCGTCGGAGCCGTGCACGGCGTTCGCGTCGATCGACTGGGCGAAGTCGGCGCGGATCGTGCCGGGGGCCGCCTTCTTCGGGTCGGTGGCGCCCATCAGGTCGCGGTTCTTCGCGATCGCGCCTTCGCCCTCGAGCACCTGGATCATGACCGGGCCCGAGGTCATGAACGCGACCAGGTCCCTGAAGAACGGGCGCGCCCGGTGCACCGCGTAGAAGCCTTCGGCTTCGGCCTGCGACAGCCACGCCATCCGCGCGGCGACGATCCTCAAGCCCGCCTTCTCGAAGCGGGCGCAGATCTGGCCGATGACGTTCTTGGCGACGGCATCAGGCTTGATGATGGACAGGGTGCGCTCGACGGCCATACCGACACTCCAGACAGGGATAAATGCGAGGAAATTCAAAATTATAACACCCGCGC